>Ga0210396_10000750_pt1 | contig 38692 bp, 44 predicted proteins | sample IncBWH17OmetaG_FD_155466 | JGI IMG/M metagenome (GOLD analysis project Ga0210396, IMG submission 155466) | Forest soil microbial communities from Barre Woods Harvard Forest LTER site, Petersham, Massachusetts, United States - Inc-BW-H-17-O ...
CGGATTGCTTGGGTTCCAATGGTTTTAGCACATCGGGGTTGATGACCCGCAGCCGGTAGAGTTTGCGCCCGGTTCCGTCGTACAGGGCGAAGACGTTGGGCGGATCGTGGCTGAGCGATTCCACGACGTCGGCCAGGCGCTCGGGCGCCGTCGTGATGGGGGTGATCTCGACCACGCCGGCCGTTTTCTTCCGGAAGCCGTCGATGTCGAAGTCCTTCAGGCCGCCGATCATCCGGTGGGTCGGCAGGATCAGCAGTCCGTCATCCTGCATGCCGACCAGAACGAACATGCAGAAGTTGGCGGGATGGTTGGGCGGCAGCTTCCCGCCCAGCGCCTGGGCGGCTTCCGCCTGATATTGCAGCGCCGTCGTGTAGCGGTGATGGCCGTCGGCGATGTAAACCGGGTTGTGCTTCATCGAATCGATCACCTGGTTCTCGATCTCGGCGTCGGTGATCGACCATAAATCGTGCTTGACCTCGTCGAGCGTTCCGGAGAGTTCCGGCTTTCCCAGGTTCTTGGAAAGGAGGTTGGTGATCTGGCTTCGGGGATCGCTGTAGAGGCCGAAAATGGGCGAGAGCTGAACTCTGGTAGCGCGCATCAGTTTGAGGCGATCCTCGATCGGCCCTTTGTACGTCTTTTCATGCGGCACGACCTGGCCCTCGCCGAAGGGCGACAGGCGAACCAGCGCGATGAATCCGCGGCGATGAAAAGTGCGGCCGTTGTGCTCGAAGCTCTGCGTGTACGGGTACAGCGCCGGCCGGTGGTCTTTCTGAAGGACGCCGGACCGCAGCCAAGCCTGGAGGTTGATGTTCGCCCTGTCGTAGGCTTCATCAGGCCCGGCGGCCTTGGCCGGGAGGTGCGGGAGATCAACAAAAACGACGTTGTGCGGGTCCTTTGCCTGGAGGGCCGCCCGGTCGCTTTCGTTGAGGACGTCGTAGGGCGGTGCGATGAGCCGCGAAACGTCGCTGCCGAGCGTTTTTGCGTAGTGAATCCCCGCGAATGGCCGAATCTGCGCCACGTAAATGCTCCTTAAAGCAGGTTAAAAAGTGCCGGGCAACCGGGAGGGCGAGGCTCCGGCCGAGCCGGGCTTTCCGCACCGAATGAGCAGCGGCTCGGCGGGAGCCTCGCCCTCCCGACATGCTTATTATCGTGCGGCTTCTGGACCGCCCGCCGAATCACGATAACATGGCAGTTCTGTCGAATCGAGAAGCTATGAGAATCCTTCTTGCCAATCCCCGCGGGTTCTGTGCCGGCGTCAACATGGCGATCGACGTCGTCGAGCAGGTGTTGCGTATGCGCGGCGCGCCGGTCTACGTTTATCACGAGATCGTCCATAACCGGCACGTCGTTGACGACTTCCGTCGCCGCGGCGTCGTGTTTGTGGACTATGTCGGCGAGGTGCCGGACGGCAGTGTGGTGGTTTACAGCGCCCACGGTATTTCCCCCGCCGTTCGGGCCGAGTCGAAGCGCCGGAATCTCGTCGAAGTGGATGCCACCTGTCCGCTGGTGATCAAGGTGCACAATGAAGTCCAGCGGTTCGCCAAGGACGGCTACTCGATCGTCTTCATCGGCCACGCCAAGCACGACGAGGCCGTCGGAACCGTCGGCGAGGCCCCGGACGCCATCACGGTTGTTGAATCTCCGGAGGACGTCAAGCGGCTGATTGTCAAAAATCCGCAGAAGATTGCTTATGTGACGCAAACCACGCTCAGCGTTTATGACGCCCAGCGGATCATCAACGCGCTCAAGGCTCGTTTCCCCCACGTCAAGGCGCCTCCGAAGGAAGACATCTGCTACGCGACGACCAACCGGCAGAACGCCGTCGCGGAGGTTGCTCCCGAGGTGGATCTGGTGCTCGTCATCGGCAGCCGCAACAGCTCCAATTCCCAGCGGCTGGTTGAAACCGCGCACGAAGCCGGCAAAGACGCGTACCTGATCGACGACCAGACCGAATTGGACCCGACCTGGTTCGACGGCGTCGAAACGGTCCTCATCACCGCAGGCGCCTCGGCCCCGGAGCACCTCGTGCAGGACCTGGTCGCCCGCCTCCAGCGCGAGCATGGCGCCGAATCGGAAATCCGAACCGTCGCCGAGGAAGACGTGTCGTTTGCCCCACCCAAATCGCTGCGAAGCCTGACCGTGGTCGGCTAACGCAACTCGCGAATTGATGCGCCGACGCCAGTTGTTCCGGCTCATCGGTGACTGGACACCGCCGACACGTCAAAATACCCTGATGCTCGCAATTCTTGTTGCCCTGCTCCCAACGGAGGCAAAAGGCGATGTCGCCGGTGCCGCCAGAACGCACTAGCCTCGGTGATGTTACGCTACCGCCGACAGACCCGGCGCTGAAGGCGGCCCTGTCCGAAGCGCCTCCAGACAGACGTCGCCACAAAGAACCCGAGCAGATCGGCCAGTACCGGATTCTCGGAAAAATCGGCGAAGGGGGTATGGGCGTTGTTTACAAGGCCGAGCAGCGCGAGCCGGTGCGCCGGGTCGTCGCGCTGAAGATCATCAAACTGGGGATGGACAGCAAGGAAGTCGTCGCCCGTTTCGAGGCCGAGCGGCAGGCGCTGGCGCTGATGGCTCATCCCAACGGGGCGAAGGTCTTTGAAGCGGGGATGACGGAAGCGGGCCGGCCGTACTTCGCAATGGAACTGGTGCCCGGCGTCCCGGTGACCCGTTACTGCGACGAGGAAAGGCTCACCATCCGCCAGCGGTTGGAACTGTTTGTTCCCATCTGCCAGGCGGTCCAGCACGCACATCAGAAAGGGATCATTCACCGGGATCTCAAGCCGTCCAACATCCTGGTGCAACTGACTGATGGAAACCCGGTGCCGAAGGTGATCGATTTCGGCGTTGCCAAGGCGACCAATCAGGCCCTGACGCCACACACGCTATACACCCAGACGGGGACCGTGGTCGGCACTCCGGAATACATGTCGCCCGAGCAGGCCATGAGCGGCGGCCTGGACGTGGACACTCGGACCGACATCTACTCGCTTGGCGTGATTCTCTACGAGCTCCTGACCGGAACGCTGCCGGTTGAATCCAAGTCCCTGCGCAGTGCCGGCCTCGAGGGGATGGCGCGCTTGCTAAAAGATACCGAGCCGCCAAAACCGAGCACCAGGCTCGGAGCTGGCGGCACAGATGACGGCAATGCCGGCGGGCTGCGGCAGCGGATCGCCAAGTCGCGGCATAGCGAGCTTTCGGCATTGCGCCGAGAACTTCGTGGAGACCTCGATTGGATTGTGCTCAAAGCGATGGAGAAGGAGCGCGCCCGGCGCTACGAGACGGCCAATGGGCTTGCGGTGGATATCCAACGGCATCTCAACGACGAGCCGGTTTCGGCCTGTCCGCCCAGCACGCTTTACCGATTTCGAAAACTCGTTCGCCGTAACCGGCTGGCGTTCGTCGGCACGTCTGCATTCCTGCTGGCGCTGCTTCTGGGCCTGATTACATCCACCTGGCTGTTTGTTCGGGAATCGCAGGCCCGTCATCGCGCCGTGATCGCCGAGCACGAGCAGGTCCAACTGCGTCAGGAAGCGCAGAGCGCACAGGCGAAGGCCGAGGCCCAGGAGATAGCGGCGCGGCAGCAGGAACTTGCCGCACGCCAAAGGGCCTATGCCTCCGATTTGAACCGGGTGCAGCAGTCGCTGGCGATCAACAATCTGGGGCGGGCGCAGGAGCTGCTCAATCGCCAGCGCCCCAACCCGGGGCAGCAGGACCTGCGCGGATGGGAATGGCGATATCTGTGGCAGTTGTGCCGTAGCGATGCCGAATACACGCTGTGCCAGCGGCCCAGTCTGATTTTGTCGGTCACCGTGTCCCAAGATGGCAGCCAGGTGGCGGTCGCGGCCTATGGCTCGACCGGCGGCATTTCCGTCTGGGACCTGCGGGCTCATCGACTGGTGGAGCAGATCGGAGCGGGCGATGGCATGGTCTCGGCCGCATTTTCCCCCAGGGATCATCTTCTGGCTTTGGGAGTCGTGCAGGGATCCGGATCCGCTCGGCCGCGGTACAGCGTCCGGCTGTGGGACAGTGCCAGGCAGCAAACACGCGCCGAGCTTCCGCTGGACTCCCGCTGTCTCTGGCCGGTTTTTTCAGGAGACGGTCGCACGCTGGTCGTCTGCACAGACTCGCAGATCATTCTGTATCAGGTCCCTGATGGCAAGAAGGTGGCGACATACACCTGCGAGCGAGGGGGTACGAACCCACTGGGGACCGGGTTCGCGGTGACGCGCGACCTGAGGTTCGCGGCCTATGGCTCGACCGGCGGCGTCATTCACGTCATGGACTTGAACAATGGCTCGGAATGCTGGCACACGAATCCCCACGATGCCTATGTAACGGCGCTGGCATTTTCCCCGGATGGGAGGACGCTGTTTTCCGCCGTGGGCTTTGAGGATTCTTCCATCCAGATGTGGGACACGGCTTCGGGAAGTCCGATTGGAAGCCTGGACGGCCATCGGGCGTGGGTCGGTTGTCTGGTGTTCTGGCCGGACGGCAAGACGCTCGCCTCCGGCAGCGCCGACCAGACGATTCGCATTTGGGACATTCATGATCCGGCCCATGTTCCGCCGCCGCGCGTGCTGCGCGGGCATCGGCTGGAAGTCTGGCGCCTCGCGCTGCTCCCGGACAATCGCACCCTGATCAGTGGCTGCAAAGACGGATCGGTCTATGTCTGGGACACCGATTTGGCCCTGCGCCAGCGGGCCGCAGGCAGCACGATCAAAGCTTCCGTGAAAGCATGGCGATTTATGCCCGATGGTTCGTCGGTCCTGACCGTGGATACCGAAGGGCATGTTGCGCGATGGCGCGGAAGTGATTTGCGGGAGTCGGACCCGCTGATGGAAATCGGCGCAGTCAAGGACCTGCGGACGGTCATCTCCCCCGATTGCCGCCTGATCGCCGTCGGGCCGATTGCCGGCGCGGTGCGGATCTGGGATGTTGCTCGCCGTGAACGGCTCCGCGAGTTTCAAGTTGGCTCCCTGTCTTCGGTTCCAGCGGTATTCCTGGGCCCAGACAAGCTCGCGGTGTTTTGCGAAACCGACCGTTCGTTGCACGAATGGAACTTGACGACATGGCAGGAGATGGAGTCGTGGCAGTGTCCCGCGCCGCTGTCCCAGGTGTCTTTCTCTCCCGACGGGCGCTGGTGCCTGATGCCTAATGGCCGACCGGACATCACCACATTGGAGGACTTACTTCAGCAACGACAGTTCAAACGCGATCTCGACACTGCCGGGGGCTTGAACACCGCGTTTTCGCCGGATGGAAAGTTCGTCGCCTTAACCAGCACTCAGGGCATCACAAAATTGTTGGATATGCCGACGCTGCGAGAGACGGCGAATCTCGGCGGCTTTCTGCTGGGCGTTGAATCCCCGGCGTTCTCCCCGGATGGCACCCGCCTGGCCGTCTCCAGCACTGGTAAAGAGGCTGTCAAGCTCTGGGACGTCCAGAGCCAGCAGGAACTTCTGACGTTGGCGGGTGAGGGGTCCATCTTCAGTTCAACCGCCTTCTCCACCGACGGCAGCGCGTTGGGATCGGTGAGCGTCGCTGGTCGCCTGGAGCTCTGGCGTGCCCCCTCCTGGGCCCAGATCGAGGCGGCAGAGAGAGACTGAGCGACGATTGATGATCGTCTCGGCGCCGGTGCGACCTCACGCCCCGTGTTCCAAAGTTATCGGACCACTCCAATCTCCCCTGTGGCTAAACCCCCACTTGCGTTGTATGAATACGGTGCCGGCGCCGCTTTCGGCTCGGCTGGCTGGGAGAGGCGCGAACTATGCCAAAAGAGTTGATCCAGGGCGTGATGGTCAAGCGGCTTCAAGTCCACTGCGATGAGCGGGGACGCCTGATGGAGATGATCCGCTGCGACGACAAAGAACTGAAAAACGTCAAGTTTGGCCAAGTCTATATGACCACCGCCTACCCCGGCGTCGTCAAGGCCTGGCACTATCACAAAAGGCAAACCGACCACTTCATCTGCGTCAAAGGCATGATGAAGGTCGTGCTTTACGATTCGCGAGACGCTTCGCCGACCCACGGGATGATCAACGAGTTTTTCATCGGCGAGCACTCTCCCCTGCTGGTCGAAATCCCCAACCTCGTTTATCACGGCTTCAAGTGTGTCAGCGAAACCGAGGCGATGGTCATCAACTACACGACTGAGTGCTACGATTACAAAGACCCCGATGAATACCGCGTCGCCCCGCACAGCGGCGAAATCCCCTACGATTGGGCGCGGAAAGATGGATGACGGCAATGACGAAATGCGAATGACGAATGACGAATGACGAATCAAACTCGAAATCCGAATGACCGAATGACGAAACAGGCGCCAGTTCCGTCGTTGTTTCGTCATTCGAGCTTTGGTCATTCGAATTTGATTCGTCATTCGTCATTCGGATTTCGTCATTCCTGAGGCGATTTATTCGGAGACGAACATGAAAGGAGTTATCCTTGCCGGCGGCACCGGTTCCCGGCTGTTTCCCCTGACCAAGGTCACCAACAAGCACCTGCTGCCGGTCTACGACAAGCCGATGATCTATTACCCGCTGGAATGCATGGTCAAGGCGGGAATCGAAGAAGTGCTGCTGGTGACCGGCGGGAACAACGCCGGGGACTTCATCCGCCTGCTGGGCAACGGCCGAGAGTTCGGGTTCAAGGACCTTAACTACACCTACCAGGATGGGGCCGGCGGCATCGCGCAGGCCCTGGGGCTGGCCGAGCATTTTGCCGAAAACGAATCGATCTGCCTGATCCTGGGCGACAACATCGTCGAATACACCATCCGCGAGTCAGCCAAGCGGTTCCGCCACCAGGGCCAAGGCGCGAAGATCCTTCTGTCCCAGGTCGAGAATCCCAAGGCGTACGGCGTGGCCGAAATGGACGGCGACCGCGTCGTCCGCATCGTCGAAAAGCCCAAGGAGCCCAAAAGCAACTGGGCCGTGATCGGCATTTATTTCTATGACGCCCAGGTGTTCGATATCGTGCGGACGCTCAAGCCGTCGGCGCGGAACGAGCTGGAGATCACCGACGTGAACAACGAGTACATCCGCCGCGGCGAAATGACCGCCGACCGCGTCGCCGGCTGGTGGGGCGACGCCGGTGAAAATATCGACTTCTACCTCAAGTCCTGCAACATGGTGTCGCAGACCAAAGCGAACAAGGAACTCCCGGCGAAATGACGAAACTCGAATGACGAATGACGAATCAAATTCGAATGACCGAAGCTCGAATGACGAAAGGGCCACGCATTCATTTAGTTCATTCGGTCATTTGGATTTCGGATTTGATTCGTCATTCGTCATTCGAATTTCGTCATTTCGGGCAACGTTGCTTCTGTAGCTAATCCTTCCAATGCGAACGATACTCATCACCGGCGCCGCGGGATTCATTGGGTCGAACTTCGTCCGCATGCTCATGGCGCGCGGCGAGCGGGTGAAGCTCATCGCGCTCGACAAACTGACCTATGCGGGCAACCTGGCCAACATCGAGGACCTGCTGGCCGACCGCGAGCGGCTGTTATTCGTCCGCGGCGACATCTGCGATGTCGATCTGATTGCGGACCTGTTTGACAAGCAGGGGATTCGCGAGATTGTCAACTTCGCCGCCGAGAGCCACGTCGACCGCTCGATCCTCGGCTCAGGGCCGTTCGTGCAGACCAACGTCGTCGGCATGCAGGTCCTGCTGGACACGGCCAAAATCAGGGGGATCGACCGATTCCTCCAGGTCGGCACCGACGAGGTGTACGGCTCGCTTCCCGAAGATAAGCCCGAAATCAAATTCACCGAGGAGACGCCGCTCCAGCCCAACAGCCCTTACAGCGCCAGCAAGGCCGCGGCCGATTGCCTCGTTCGGGCGTACTATCACACCTTCAAGATGCCGGTCCTCACAACCCGCTGCTCGAACAACTACGGCCCCTACCAATTCCCCGAGAAGCTGATCCCGCTGTTCGTCACCAACCTGATCGAAGGCAAGAAGGTCCCGCTCTACGGCGACGGCATGAACGTCCGCGACTGGCTCTATGTCGACGACCACTGCGAGGCCATCTGGGCGGTACTGAACAAGGGCGCGCCCGGCGAGGTCTACAACATCGGCCGCAACAACGAAATCCCTAACCGCAAAATCACCGAAACCATCCTCCGCGACATGAGCAAGAGCTGGGACGAGAACGTGCAGTACGTCAAAGACCGCCCCGGCCACGACCGCCGGTATGCCATTGATGCGTCGAAGATCAAAAACCAGCTTGGCTGGGAGCCGCGGTTCAGGTTCGACGAGGCGATCAAAAAGACGATCGAGTGGTTTCGCACGCACGAGGCCTGGTGGCGCGCGATTAAGAGCGGGGAGTATCTCAAATATTATGAAACGCAGTACGCCGGCAGGTAAACTGAATTTGCCGCGTTTTTTGTGGCACGGGTTTTCAACCGGTTTTCAACCTGTGGACAAGGGGGACGCAAAACACAAAACGGCATTGGAGTGGGAAAGCCAAGTTTCATAGCGCGAACCACCCTGTCATGCCGGTAGGAAATGCTTCGGCACGGCAGGTTGGTTTTCCCACACCAAAACCGGCGCCAGTTGAATGGCTTCATTCGTCCACGGGTTGGACCGTGCCACATTAAAGAATTCAGGTGACCACACGTGTCGATTTTGATCCGCGGGGCAACTGAGGAAGATGTGCCTTTGATTCGGCAGCTCATCACGGAGTTGGCGAAGTATGAGAAGCTCTCGGATCAGGTGGAGGCGACTGAATCGCTGCTCCACGAGCACCTCTTTGGCCCGCGGCCAATCGTGGAGGCGATGATCGCGGAACTCGACGGGGACGCGGTGGGTTTTGCGCTTTTCTTTCATAACTTCTCGACGTTCCTTGGACGGCCGGGGATTTACCTGGAGGATTTATTCGTGCGGCCGCACGCCCGTGGAAAGGGCGTCGGGCGGGCGCTGTTGAGGGAAATCGCGAAGCTGGCCCTGCGGCGCAAGTGCGGACGGCTGGAGTGGGCCGTGCTGGACTGGAATGAGCCGGCGATCGGCTTCTACAAATCGCTGGGCGCGGTCCCGATGGACCAGTGGACGATTTTCCGCGTGACCGGCGACGCGCTCGACAGGCTCGCCCGGGAGGAGCAAGGCTGATGGAACTGTATCGCTCGATCGTCATTACCGGCGGCCGCGGGATGCTCGCCCAGGCCGTGGTGAATGTGCTGAAGCAGCGGACGCTCGCTCACGTCGCACTGGATCGCGCCCAATGCGACATCAGTCGCGAGAGCGACGTGGCGCGCATGTTTGCCGATCGCCAGCCGACGCTCCTGATCAACTGCGCCGCCCACACGAAGGTCGACCTGTGCGAGGACGAGCAGGAGAAGGCCGATGCGATCAACGGGCACGGAGTCGGCAACCTGGCGCGGGCGGCACGGGAGCACGGGACGTTCCTGGTGCATTACAGCACGGATTTCGTCTTCGACGGCAAAGGTATGCGGCCGTATCGGCCGGACGACCCGGTGAACCCGCTTTCGGCTTACGGGCGATCGAAATTGCTCGGCGAAAAGCTGCTTCAGGAAGCCGCACTGCAAAAATGGCTGATCGCCCGCACGGCCTGGCTCTACGGCCGGGGCGGGCCGAATTTTCCCCGCACGATTATCGAGCGCGGGCGGCAGGGGCAGCCGCTGAAAGTCGTCAGCGATCAGGTCGGCTCGCCCACTTACACGCAGGACCTGGCCGAGGCGACATTCGATCTGCTCGACCGCAATCGGACGGGCATCTGGCACCTGACCAATTCCGGCCAGACGAGCTGGCACGAATTTGCCAAGTCGGCACTGGAAGAGTTTGGCGTCAAAGCGAGCGTCACCCCCATCACGACGGCAGATTGGGCGGCGATCCGGCCGAAACAGGCGCACCGACCTTCCTACAGCGTGCTGGAAGTGGAGGCGTTTGCCCGAGCGGTGAATCGCCCGATGCGGCCATGGCGCCAGGGGCTGCGGGACTTTCGCAAGGCCGTCGAGCAAGCCGGGTCTCTGTAGGACGTGGCGCGGTGGTCTATTCATGCCCTCAGCCATTTGCCAGCACTTTTCACTGCGCGTTACGGTGTGCCTGCTCGACAAGTCACCTTGAACAACGTGTAAAGCAAGAACTTGATAAACCGCGCGGATTGGCGCGATGTTTTGGCGCGGTTTGGCGCGGTTTTTGGCTCGCGCCATGGCCAACAGGGCGAATGATCGAAGTCAGGCGAGGCGGTTTTACTGCTGCTGTTCAGAGCCGCCGGGATTTGCTTCGGTCTCGGAAGTCTGTGTCTCGCCTTCGGGCTTGGCGGCGCGCTCGCGCTTCAGCGCGCGGCCGGCGAACTGGTGACGGCGCTCGTTGCGCTTGCGGCGAAGGCCGGCGCTGCGGCGAGCGGTCCCCGTCGGCTTTGATTCTTCGGTCAGGAGCTGGAGAATCACCAGGCTACCGCCGTCGCCGATGCGGTAGTCGCTGAGCTTGATGATTCGCGTGTAGCCGCCCTGGCGGTCGGCAAAGCGCGGGGCGATCTCCTTGAACAGCTTCTGAATGACGGTCTGGCCGGTGAATTCCTGCTCCTTGTCGACCAGCCGGCGGTCCTGAAGCATGGAGATGACCCGGCGCCGGCTGTTCAGCGAACCTTCGCGGGCGATGGTGATCATCTTCTCGGCCAGCGCTCGCACCTCCTTGGCCTTGGGGAGCGTGGTGCGGATCTTGCCGTTCTCAAATAGGCTCTGAATAAGATTGCGGCGAAGCGCCTTGCGATGCTCCATGTCCCGACTGAGCTGCCGGCCGCGTAACCTGTGACGCATGGGGATTCCTCAATCTGAAGTTCTCTTTGCCGTCATTTGCGATTTGCAATTTGCGATTTGCGATTGAAGTGCAAAAGCCTTCTTCCAATCGCAAACCGCAAATCGGCAATCGCAAATTGTTATTGGCTGCTTGTCGCGCCGGCTTCCTCGGGTTCTTCCTGTTCCTCTTCGTCGTCCCCGGTCAGTTGCGGGACCTGATTCAGATCCATGCCCAGGCTCAGGCCCATGTCGGCGAGCTTGCGCTTGACCTCGCGGAGGCTGGTCTTGCCGAAGCTGCGGACCTTGAGCAGGTCGGTATCGGTCTTCTGGACCAGGTCGCGAACGGTCTGGATCTTAGCCGACTCCAGGCAGTTGTTGGCCCGGACGGAAAGGTCCAGCTCCTGCACCGACATGTTGAGCTTCTGCTGGAGCTCGGGATCGATCAGGGCCTTGTTGGCATCGCGCAATGCGGCGACGGCCTCGTCGTTGGCGGTATCGCTGCCCAGCTCGAAGTACTGAACGAACGGGTTGAGGTGCTTGCGGAGGATCTTGCTGGCTTCGACCAGCGCCATCTCCGGGCTCAGCGTCCCGTTGGTCCAGATTTCCAGGATCAGCCGGTCATAGTCGGTCTTCTGGCCGACGCGGGCGTCCTCGGTCGTGTAGCGGACGCGGGTGACCGGCGAGTACATGCTGTCGACGGCGATCAGCCCAATCTCCTGCTCCTCGACGTCGGTGATGTTCTCGGCGGCGGTCACGTAGCCGCGGCCCTTGTTTACGGACAGCGTCATCTCAAAGGGAACGTCTTCGGTCAGCGTCGCAATCACCAGGTCTTTGTTGACGATGGTGATCGCGGGATCGGCCTCGATCATTCCGGCGGTGACCGCGCCCGCTTTGCGGGCGGCCAGCTTCATCTCCTTGGCATCGTCGGACTCGAGCTTCACGATCAGGCCCTTGACGTTGAGGATGATGTCGGTGACGTCTTCCATCACGCCGGGCAGGCTGGAGAACTCGTGCTCCGCACCCTTGAGCTTGATGTGTGTGACGGCGGCGCCTTCCAACGAGGAAAGCAGGATCCGCCGCAGGCTGTTGCCCACGGTGGTGCCGAAGCCGCGTTCAAAGGGCTCCGCGGTGAAACGTCCGTACGTGTCGGTCGAAACCTGCTCGTCGCGCAGCACGCGCGACGGCAGCTCCAGGCCACGCCATCGAATTCTCATGGTTCTATCTCCTTGTGCCCGGTCCGGATTGCGAAAGGTTACCGCCCCCACCGTCGGGGGCCATCTGTCTTCCGCCTCGCCAGGCGGGCACGAAAATTGATTTTAGATTTGCGATTTGCGATTTGCGATTGCAAGAAAGGAAACCGTCTTTCAATCGCAAATCGCAAATCGGCAATTGCAAATATCGTCAGACTCTCCGCTTCTTGGGCGGACGGCAGCCGTTGTGCGGCAAGGGGGTGACGTCCTCGATGCCGGTGATCTTGAGGCCGGCGTGCTGGAGCTGGATGATCGCCTGCTCGCGGCCGGCACCCGGACCCTTCACCTTCACCTCAATCTCCAGCATCCCGGACTTCTTGGCGATCTGCGCCGCGTTCTCGGCGGCGCGGCCGGCGGCATACGGGGTGCTCTTGCGAGCGCCCTTGAAGAAACCGCCCTTGCCCGCCGACGCCCACGCGATCGTCTCGCCGTTGGTGTCGGTGATGGTGACGATCGTGTTGTTGAACGTCGCCTTGATGTGCGCGATGCCGCGGGTCACGCCCTTGCGGATTTTCTTCTTTGCCGCGGCCTTCGCACCTGCTGGTTTTGCTGCTTCGCCCATAGTTCAGTTCCGAGTTCCGGGTGCTGAGTGCTGAGTGACGAATGCGAGTATCGACTCGGCACTCAGTACCCAGAACTCAGCACTCATCTTACTTACCTAGTTCCTTCACGCCCTTCTTGCCGGCGACGGTCTTGCGCGGGCCCTTGCGGGTCCGGGCGTTGGACCGGGTCCGCTGTCCGCGGGTCGGGAGCGATCGGCGGTGACGGTTGCCACGATAGCTGCCGATGTCGCGGAGACGGGCGATGTTCTGCTGGATCTGCCGCCGCAGCGCGCCCTCGACCGGGAAACCACGGTCGATGATGCCGATGATCTTCGCCAACTCCTCTTCGGTCAGGTCCTTGGCCCGGCGCTGTGGGTCGATGCCGGCTTCCTTCAAGACCTGCCGGCTGTTGGTCCGCCCGACGCCATAGATATAGGTCAGGCTGATCCAGATCGGCTTATCGTTGGGTATATCGACGCCAGAAATACGGGGCATGCTTGCTCCAGTAGGCGGTAGGCAGTAGGCGGTAGGCAGTGGCATTTTTTCCGCCTACTGCCCTCTGCCTACCGCCTACCCGCTTCAACCTTGTCGTTGCTTGTGCTTCGTGTTCGTGCAGATGACCCGCACGACGCCTTTTCGGCGGACGATCTTGCAATTCTCGCAGATCCGCCGGACGCTGCTTCGGACTTTCATGACCGACCTCTTGTTTCGCCAAATACGGCCCGCAGACCGCCGAATCCGTCAATATAGCACGCCAAATCTACAGCGTCCAGTTCTCCCGGCCGTTGGTCAGGATGTCCACGCCGTTGCTGGTAACGGCCACCGTGTGCTCAAAATGCGCCGCCCGATGACCGTCTTCGGTCACGACGGTCCAGCCGTCCTTGAGCAATTGCACGTCGCGACGCCCGGCGACCACCATCGGCTCGACCGCCAGGGTCATCCCGGCACGCAAAAGAAAGTCGCCGCGTAACTGTTCGAAGGTGACGAAATTCGGCACCTTCGGCTCTTCGTGCATCGAGCGGCCAATTCCATGGCCCACGAACTCGCGGACGACGCTGTACCCGTGCCGCTCGACGTAATGCTGCATCAGCCTCGCGATGTCTGACCACTTTCGGCCCGGCTTCATGTTCTGGATCGCCAGCGCCAGCGTGTGCTTCGTTACGTCCAGAAGCCGCTGGTTCTGCGGGCTGATCTTGCCGACGGCCACGGTGGTCGCTGTATCCGTGCAATAACCTTCCAATGACAACGCCAGGTCGAGCGTGACGATGTCACCCTCGCGCAGAACCCGCTTGCCGGGAATCCCATGAACGACTTCCTCGTTCACGCTGATGCAGGTAAAGCCCGGAAAACCTTCACCCGCCTTATAAGTCGGGTAATTCTTGGAGAGGGCCACCGCCCCCACTTTTTCCAGCTCGATCCTGGCGAGCTCGTCCAACTCTCCGGTTGTGACGCCCGGTGCCGCTGCCCGCTCCATGGCCGCCAGAATATCGCGACCGACCTGCCCGGCGCGGCGCATCATCTCAATCTCGCGGCGGGTTTTCAGGATATACATTGCAGAAACGCTGATGGCCGAACGCTGATCGCCCAAAATCACGCACTATTTTATTCAGCATCCAGCGTTGTTTCCTCAGTACTGTCTCCCCTTGATCCGTTTGCCACTGCTTCCGGAGCCGCTGAGGAATCCACCGTAGTTTCGCATCAGCAGGTTGGCCTCGATCCGCTGCACCATGTCGAGCGCCACCGCAACGACGATCAGCAGGCCCGTGCCACCCAGAAACGCGGTAACGGCGTAGGGAATGTCCATCGCCATGTTCACGGCCGTCGGGATCACCGCGATGATGCACAAAAACGCAGCGCCGACGTAAGTGATCCGCATCATCACCTTTTCCAGGTAATCGCTGGTCCGTTTGCCCGGCCGCAATCCGGGAATGAAGCTGCCGTAATCGCGGAGCTGGTTGGCCATTTCCTTGGGCTGGAACTGTACGGTGGTCCAGAAATAGGCGAAGAAATAGATCATCGCCGACTCGACCAGCAGATACAGGATCGCGGCCTTGTTGCTCGGGTTGAATTCCTGGCTGAGGAACTGGGTCGCCCGATTGGGCACCCAATCGTAAATCTTGCTGAAGATCACGCCCGGAAAGAGCATGAGGGACTGCGCGAAGATGATCGGCATGACGCCGCCGTGATTGACGCGGAGCGGCAGAAACTGCCGGCTGCCGCCATAAACCCGGCGGCCGCGCGTGTGCTTGGCCTGCTGGATCGGGATTCGCCGCTGCGCCTGTGTAATCTGGATCGAACCAGCGACGATGAACACGAACGACAGGATGAGGAACAGGATCTGCCCCGGGCCGATATGCCCGGCCTTGGGCGAGGCGGAAAAGTCGGCGTTGCGGGCCAGCAGCCCGATCGCCCCCGGCATGCGAGCGACAATGCCGGCCAAAATGAGCAAGCTCACCCCGTTTCCCAAACCATACTCATCAATTTGTTCGCCAAGCCACATCAGGAAGATTGAGCCGGCAGTCAAACACGTCAATCCCATCAGCCAGAAGCTGGATTTGCCCGCAAACTGCTGCTGGACCAACCCCTGGCCGTGCATGTAACTCAACCAGAACGCCGCCTGCACGATACACAACGGCACGGTCGCATATCGCGACCATTCCTGTATCTTGCGCTGCCCGGTCTGCCCTTCCTTTTGCAGCTTCTCCAGCGACGGAACCACCGTGCCCAGCAATTGGAAAATGATCGAGCTGGAAATATAGGGCATCACGCCCAGGCCGAAGATTGTGCTCTGCGAGAGACTGCCGCCCGAGAACAGCGAGACGTACTGGGCAATTCGGCCGGCGGCGCCTTCGCCGCTGCGCTCTTTTTCCAGCACCTTGATGAACCGGTCCTGATCGACGCCCGGAATCGGGATGTGGAAGCCGATGCGATACACCGCAAGCATGAACAAGGTGAACAGCACCTTGTTCCGCAACTCCGGCACGCGAAACACATTGATCAGCTTTTTGAACATACATCACCTGCGCAACCGGCTGTGCGGTTCGAGCGCAATTACGACTGGGCCGGCGGCGCCTTCTCTTCGGCCGCGGGCTTGGCGGCCCCTGCATCAGCCTTGGTAGCTCCAGCATCAGCCTCAGCCGGCGCCTCGCCCTCGGCCTTCTTCGACTTCTTGGGCGCCTCCCGCGGCACAAACTTCTTCTTGGGCTTGGGAAACTCGAACGGCTCGCCCTTGAGGTTCCGCGCCGTGCCTCCGGCTTCCGTGATCTTCTGGTGGGCCGAGCGGCTGTACCATCCTGCTACGACCGTCAGCTTCCGGCTGATCGCGCCTTCGCCCAGAATCTTCACCGGTTGCTTCGTATCTGGAACGAGCCCGGCATCAACCAGCGCGGCGGCATCCACCACCGTCCCGTCCCGGAACTGCTCGAGATCGGAAAGGTTCACAATGTGGAACCGGCGGGCAAAATCATCGTTGCTGAACCCGCGCTTGGGAAGCCGGCGGTAGATCGGGGTCTGCCCGTGCTCGTGGCCGCGCTTGACGTACTTGCCGACGCGGGCCTTGGCGCCTTTGGTGCCGCGGCCGGACGTCTTGCCGCGTCCGCTCGACTCGCCCCGGCCCTTGCGCTGCGACCGCTTGTTCCTCGGCGCCGCCGACGTGATTTCGTGAAGCATGCTCATGGGAAAACCAGTGCTGGGTGCTGAGTTCTGAGTGCCGAGTACGAGTTTTATTTACTCCGCACTCAGCACCCGATACTCGGCATTTTTCTAAGCGGTTACCAACTCTCCCGCGCCTTTGACCAACTGGACGCCGCGGCTGTTTTCGACCTGCTCGCGAACCTGCAACTGCCTGAGGGCCGCGAGGGTCGCCTTCACCAGGTTCTTGGGGCTCGTCGAGCCGTAGGCCTTGGTGAGGATGTCGGTGATGCCGGCCAGTTCGAGGCAGGGCCGCACGCTTTTGCCGGCGGTGACGCCGGTGCCCGGCCGCGCGGGAACCAGCACGACGCTGCTGGCGCCGCTGGTCCCTTTGACGATGTGGGGAATTGTCGTGCCCTTGAGGTTGACGCGGATCATGTTCTTCCGCGCGTCCTTGGTGGCCTTCTCGACGGCCGGGGGAACTTCGTTGGCTTTGCCGTAGCCGATGCCGACGTTGCCTCGACGGTCGCCGGCGATCACCAGGGCGCCGAAGCTGAAGGTACGCCCGCCCTTGACGACCTTGGAGCAGCGGTAGATACGGACGACGGCGCTTTCGACGCCGCTCTCGTCAGGCTGGCGTTCCTGTCCGCGGCGGCCACCGCGTTGTCCGCCGCGTTGTCCGCCCCGTTGTCCGCCGCGCTGTCCGCCGCGGTGATCGCGGGAATCGCGCTGGTCGCGCTGTTGTTCGGGGGCTGGCGCGGGCGCGGCAGCGGGAGCAGCCTCGGCTGGGGCCTGCGGTGCTGCCTGCGTTTGGGGTTGCTGAGGAGTTTCTTCGGCCATAAATATCTCGCTATAGCGACCGTCTCGGTCGCGCGTGGCCGCTAAAGCGGCCAGGCCTAAAACTGCAAACCGCCTTCGCGGGCGGCGTCGGCCAGGGCCTTGACCCGTCCGTGGTACATGCGGCCGCCGCGGTCGAATGCGACCCTGGTAATGCCTGCGTCCTTCGCCTTCTGGGCAATGGCCCGCCCGGCCTTCTTGGCGGCGGCAACGTTACCGCCGTTTTTCAGCTCGCCGCGCACTTCGCCTAGCGTCGTCGCCACCGCCGCCAACGTCTTGCCGGCATAGTCGTCGATGAGCTGGACGTAAATGTGCTTCGAGCTGCGATACACCGACATTCGGGGCCGCTGCGGCGTGCCGAAGAGGCTGTTGCGAACGTGGTGCTTTCGCCGTTCCAGACGACGAGCCTTCTCTTTATTTTTGTCTGCCATGTCTCTTCAACCTCGGGAGCGTCGGTATCGGGTAACTGCCCGGTTCGATGCTCCAGTTGATCCGCGTAAAACGCCAAGTCCTTACCCAAATCCTTACTTGGCCGCGCCGGCGCCGGCGAAGGCCTTGCCCGGCTTGATCTTGACGACCTCGCCCTCGTAGCGAATGCCCTTGCCCTTGTAAGGTTCGGGCTTCCTGATCCTTCGAATATTGCTGGCGAACTGCCCGACCAGCTGCTTGTCCGGCCCGGAAATATGGACCTTGGTCGGTCCATCCAGTTGAATCGTCAGCCCCGTCGGAATCGCCAGCGGAATCGTGTTGGCATAGCCAACGGAGAAGACCAGGTTCTTCCCCTTCTGCTCAACCTTGTAGCCAACGCCCTGAATCTCCAGAGATTTTTTGTAACCCTGGCTGACGCCGATCACCATGTTGTTCAGGAGCGAACGGGTCAGGCCGTGCAGTGCCTTGGTCGGCTTTTCGTCGTCAGGGCGAGTGACGACGAATTCCTTCTTGGCGTCGTCGTACTTGACGGTGATCGCCGGGTGCACGTTCAACTCAAGCTTGCCCTTGGGACCCTCGACCTTGATGAGGTGATCGTTGACGGCGACTTTCACGCCGGACACCACCGGAACGGGTTTTTTGCCGATTCGACTCATAACACAAACGTCCTTTGTCACTCGTCACTGGTCATTTGTTTCTGCAAGTGACAAATGACCAGTGACCAATGACGATCTAGCTCACCGTGCACAACAACTCGCCGCCGACGTTCGCCTCGCGGGCCTTGCGGTCGCTCATGACGCCCTTGCTGGTGCTGACCACGGCGATGCCCATGCCGTTGAGGACGTTAGGCAGGTCGCCCACGGCGCGGTAGACCCGGCAGCCGGGCTTGCTCTGGCGGTCCAGCGTGTGGATCACCTTCTGGCCGTTGCGATCGTACTTCAGCCGGATACGAATCTGACCCTGTCGGCTGTCATCGATGACATCGTATTCTTCGATGTAGCCTTCGTCCTTGAGGACCTGCGCGATACCGGTGCAGATCTTGCTTTTGGGGACCAGGACGAGCCGCCGGCCGACCCGGTTGGCATTGCGAATCCGCGTCAGCATGTCCGCGATGGGATCTTGATTGTTCATCGCTAATTGTTTCCGTCTTAAACCATTGCTGATTTCCGATTGCTGAATTTGAAATCAGCAATCACTAATCAGCATTCAGCAATCGCCAATCGCTTCTCACCAGCTTGCCTTTCGAAGGCCCGGGATCTGGCCCGCCAGGGCCAATTCGCGAAGCATGATTCGCGAGATTTTGAATTTCCGCAGATTGCCGCGCGAGCGGCCGGTCAACTGGCAGCGGTTGTGCGAGCGCGTGGGGCTCGAATCGCGCGGGAGCTTGGCCAGGGCGGCGTAGTTCTTCTGCTTCTTGAGCTGCCGCCGCACGTCCGCGTACTTCTTGACCAGCGCTTCGCGCCGCTTCTGTTTGCTGATCCAGGCTTTAGTTGCCATAAACGATTTCCTGATTTTGAGTCTATGCCTTTTCCGCCTGCTCAGTTCGGAACGGGATGCCAAACGCTTTGAGCAACTCGCGGCCTTCGTCGGGGCTGCGGGCCGTCGTCACCACCGTGATGTTCATTCCCTGCTGAAAGGTGACTGCGGCGGCATCGACTTCGGGAAACACGGTCTGTTCGGTGAACCCGAAGTTGTAGTTGCCGCCTTTGTCAAATCCATCCGGGTTGAGCCCGCGGAAGTCCTTCACCCGCGGGATCGCCAAGCTGATCATGCGGTCGAGAAACTCGTACATCCGCGCGCCGCGGAGCGTCACTTTCAGGCCGGTTTCCTGGCCTTCGCGTACTTTGAAGTTGGCGACGCTCTTCTTGGCCTTGCAACGGACGGGCCTCTGACCGGCGATGACCGAAAGCTCCTTCTCGGCCTGCTCCATCTTGCCCTTTTCGCCGGCGGTGACCGCCTTGCCCAGGCCCATCGAGATCACGATCTTTTCCAGCCGGGGCGCTTCCAGGCGGTTCTTGTAGTTGAACCGCTGCATGAGGGCCGGGGCGATCTGGTCGCGGTAAGTAGCCGCCAACCGCGCCGGGGGCGCGGGCTGCTGCGGCTCCTGCTCGCCACCAGCGGCAGCCTCCGGCGCCTGCGCCGGCTTCTTGGCCTTCTTCTCGCCCTTGCCGCCGCCGTGCTGCTGTTGCCCCTTGGGCTGCTTTTCTTTTTTCGGTTTTTCTTCAGCCATGTTGGGCTCTCATATGCCCGGTTACTTGGCCGCGGCCTTGCCCAGACGACCCAGGTCCGTTCCACCGGTGCCGACGCGATGCTTGGAACCGTCGCGAGTCTCAAACCGCACGCGGGTGCCTTTGCCAGTCGCCGGGTCGATCGGCTGAACGTTGCTGATGTGGATGGCGGCATCCTTCTGGATGCGCCCGCCCTGCGGCGTGCGCTGCGAAGGCCGCACGTGCTTCCACACGCGATGGATCCCCTCGACTACCACCCGGTTCTTGTCCGGCAACACGCGGAGCACCTTGCCGGTCCGGCCCTTGTCCGAACCGGCAATTACGATCACCGTGTCGCCTCGCTTAATGTGCCGTGCCATTTCAAACCACCTCACTCGCCAGCGACACGATCTTCATGAAGTTCTTGTCGCGGAGCTCGCGGGCGACGGCGCCGAAGATGCGCGTGCCGCGCGGGTTGTTTTCCTTGTCGATCACGACGGCGGCGTTGCGGTCGAACCGCACGTAGCTGCCGTCCGGGCGAATGGTCGGCTGCCTGGTGCGGACCACGACGCAACGGATGATCTCGCCCTGCTTCACGTCGCCGGCGGGCATCGCCTTCTTCACGGCGCAGATGATCACGTCGCCGACGTGCGCCACCCTCCGCTTGAACTTGCCCTTGCTGCTGGAGCCGCGGAGCACTTTGATGCACATCGCCTGCTTGGCGCCGGTGTTGTCGGCGATGTCGAGATACGTTTGCTGTTGAATCATGGTCGCTGCGCTCCATTTGCGATTGCCGATTTGCGATTTGCGATTTTGAATTCCAATCGCAAACTGCAAATTGCAAATCGAAAATGTTTCATCTCTCTTCCGGCGCCTTGCCCGTCATCACTTCTTCCGCCGACACCACCACCGCGCGCTCGGGGGCGCGTTCGACGACCCGTAGCAGGCGGTGGTGCTTGGTCTTGCTCAGTGGGCGGCACTCAGCGATGTCGACGGTGTCGCCTTCCTTCGCGTCGTTGGTCTCGTCGTGCGCGTGCAGGACGGTGCGGCGCTTGAGGTACTTGCCGTACTTGGGATGGCGGGTCTGGTACTCGACCACCACCTTGATCGTCTTGTTACCCTTGTCGCTGGCCACGACGCCGCGGATCGTGCGGAGCAGTGAACGCTCGGGGGCTTTGGTCTGTTGCTCGGCCATAATCTTTTGCCTACTTCGCCTGGGTCTTCTGCTGTTCGATCGTCCGCTGACGCAGGATCGTCTTGATGCGGGCGATGTCCTTGCGGGTCTTGGTCAACTGACTGGGGTCTTCCAGTTTTTCGGTGACCGCCTGACTGCGGAGGTCGAACAGGTGCTTCTGCTGCTCGGCCAGCTCGTGCTCGAGGTGGCTGGTTTCCTTGTCGCGAATCTCTTTGATCTTCATGACTGCTGCTCCGGTCCTGTCAAGCGACCGCGTGACGACGATGCACGAACCGGGTTTTCACCGGCATTTTGTGGGCGACTCGGGCCAGCGCCTTTTTGGCGGTTGGCTCGTCGACGCCGGTGATCTCGAACATGATGCGCCCGGCCTTGACGACGGCGCACCAGTATTCCGGCTCGCCCTTGCCCTTACCCATGCGGGTTTCCAGCGGCTTGCCGGAAACCGGTTTGTCCGGAAAGATACGGATGAACACGCGGCCTTCGCGACGCAGGAAGTGGCTGCACGCGACGCGGCCGGCTTCGATCTGCCGGGCCGTGACCCACGCGTTTTCCAGCGACTGGAGCCCATACTCTCCGAACGCAACCGTATTGCCGCGGGTGGCGTTGCCTTTCATCTTCCCGCGCTGACTTTTGCGGAACTTCACCCGCTTGGGCATCATTGCCATGGGACAACCTCAATTCACATCTGCATCTGGCATGGACGCTGAAGCGACCACGCCGCCGCTGATTACCTTCTTCCGCGGCGGGGGCCGCCGCCGGGACGCACGTCTGTATCCTGCACTTCTTCGCCGTACATTCCGCGGAAGATCCAGGTCTTCACACCGATCGTGCCGTATGTGGTGAACGCGATGGCGTAGCCATAGTTCACGTCGGCTTGGAGCGTCGTAAGCGGGACCGAGCCGGTAACGGCCTTTTCCTGGCGGGCGATTTCGGCGCCGCCCAGACGGCCGCTCACGCCGATGCGAATGCCTTTGGCGCCCGCCTGCATCGTTGCCTCCATCCGCTGCTTGAGCACCCGGCGGAAGCTGGCCCGCTTCTTGAGCTGCTCGGCAATCGCCTCGGCGACGAGCTGGGCGTTCAGGTCCGGGTTCTTGATCTCGATCACCTTGATCGGCGCGACTTTGCGCTTGATCAGGTCTTCCAGCTCCTCGCGAAGCTTGTCGACCTCGGCGCCCTTGGGTCCGATCACCAGGCCCGGCCGCGCGGTCCTGAGCGTGATGGTCACCTCCTCGCGGGTGCGCTCGATCATGATGTCGCTGACCGCCGCGAACGGCGGGCGACGATTGAGCTTCCCGTCGATGTACTTGCGGACCTTGTGGTCCTCGACCAGGAAGTTCCCGTACGCCGCTTTGGGCGCGTACCAGCGGGACTTCCAGTCTTCGGTGATCCCGACGCGGAACCCGGTTGGATTGACCTTTTGACCCATATCTGCCTCATTTTCGATTTGCAATTTGCAATTTGCGATTTGAAAACTCAGGGTCTTCCTTCAATCGCAAATCGGCAATCGCAAATTGCAAATCATTCTTCTCGCTGATCCAGCGTCACCATCAGGTGGCTCGTGCGCTTCTTGATCGGATACGCCTTGCCACGGTCCTTGGGCTGGAAACGCTTGATGATTGGACCGGGATCAACCCACGCCCTGGCGACAAACAGCGTCCCGCGGGGGGCAACGTCGCGCTCGTTCGCGTTTGCCACGGCGGAGCGGATGACCTTCTCGATCATCCCACTGGCTCGCTGCTTGGAAAACCGCAGCAGCGTGATGGCGTCGTCCACATCGCGACCGCGAACCAGGTCCATCAGCAGCCGGGCCTTCCGCGGCGAAATCCGCGCGAACCGATGGCTCGCCCGATATACATCACGATCTTCTTGAACTTCAGCCATGACTCTGTCCAGTGCTGGGTGCTGGGTGCTGGGTGCCGCGTGCTGTCTTACTCAGCACTCAGCACTGCGAACTCAGCACTTTTCTTATGCCGGCGCCGGCGCGCCGGGCGTGACGGCCTTGCGGCCGCTGTGGCCGCGGAACGTCCGCGTGGGAGAGAACTCGCCGAGCTTGTGCCCGACCATGTCCTCCTGCACGAACACGCGAAGGAATTTGTTCCCGTTGTGGACCTCGAACGTATGGCCCACAAATTCCGGAATGATCGTGCACGAGCGGGCCCAGGTGCGGATGGGCTGCTTGGCGCGATTCTCATTCAGCTTGGAGACCTTGCGGAACAATTTCTCGTCCACGTAAGGGCCCTTTTTGGCGCTTCGGCTCATAGTCGTCTGTCCGTTTTCAACCTGTCATTTGTCACTGGTCACTTGTCATTGGTGAAGAACGAATGACAAGTGACCAACGACCAGTGACCAACTACACGTTCACCGTCTGCGGCCTCTGCTGATGCTTGCCGAACTTGCGACGGCGGAGGATCAGCTTCTCGCTGTTCTTGCGGCTGGAGCGGGTGATGCCGCCCTTGGAGGGAACGCCGGTTTTGGAGACCGGATGCCGTCCGCCGTTGCTGCGTCCTTCACCGCCGCCCAGCGGATGGTCGATCGGGTTCATCGCCTTGGCACGGGTGTGCGGTCGGATGCCCATGTGTCGCGACCGGCCCGCTTTGCCGATGCTGACGTTGATCCAGTCGACGTTGCCCAGCTGGCCGATGGTCGCCCGGCAGGCGCTGCGGACTCGCCGCATTTCGCCAGACGGAAGAATGATCACGGCCCACTCGCCCTCGCGGGCGCCCAGTCGGCCGACTCCGCCCGCCGAGCGAACCAGTTTGCCGCCCTGCCCGGGGTTCATTTCGATGTTGTGAATGTCCAGTCCCGTCGGGATGTTCGCCAGCGGCAAACAATTCCCCAGATCGGGCGACGCATCGGGGCCGCTCACGACCGTCTGCCCGACCTTCAGGCCGTTGGGGCAAAGAATGTAGGACTTTTCGCCATCCTCGTATTCAAGGAGGGCGATGAACACTGAGCGATTGGGGTCGTATTCGATCGCCAGCGCCTTCGCCGGCACTCCGTCCTTGCGGCGCTTGAAGTCGATGATGCGGTAGAGCTTCTTGTTGCCGCCCCCGCGATGCTTGGCGGTGATGACGCCGTGATGGTTGCGGCCATTGGCGCGGATGCGGCCAACCACCAGCGATTTCTCGGGCTCAAACTTGGTGAGCGTCGCCTTGTAGTCGATCACGCTACCGGCACGCCGGCCAGCGGAAGTCGGGTTGTAAAACTTGATGGGCATCGTTCACCTAAAACAATTCGATCCTCGAGTTTTCCGCCAGGACCACGATCGCCCGCTTGAAGTGGGCGGTGTGGGTCATGCCAAATCGCGTGCGACGCGGCTTACCCTTGCGGTTCATGGTCCGGACGTCGATCACCTTCACGTCGTAGAGTTTCTCCACCGCGTTGCGAATCTGCGGTTTGTTGGCCCAGCTCGCCACTTCAAACGCATAGGCATTTTGCGTCGTCTGCTGGTGCGTGCTCTTCTCCGTGACCAGCGGCTTGATGATGACGTTTGTATGGCGGTCCATGTTCCAATCCTCTCTCATCAAGCCAGAATCTGCTGAAGTCCGTTCTTGGTGACCAGAAGCGTCCGGTTCCGCAGGATGTCCCATGCATTCAACTGCGCGACGGTGGTCAACGTCGTGCGGTCGATGTTCCGGGCCGATCGCTCCAGGTTCTGATCGTGTCCGTCCAGGGCCAACAGACAGCTCCGGTCGATCCCGAGTGCCTTGAACATCTGCGCGACCAGCTTGGTCTTGGGCTGCTCGAGCGTGATCGAATCGATGACGCGGATGTCCTGGCTCTGAATCTTCGACAGAATCGCGCTGTTGCGGGCGAGCCGTCGGGCCTTTTTGGGCATGGCCTGGCGCCAGTCCTTGGGCCGCTTCTGCTTGGCATGGCCGCCGCCCTTCTTGATCGGGTTGCGGATGCCGCCGGTGCGGGCGTTGCCAGTTCCCTTCTGGCGGAACATTTTCCGGGTCGAGCCGGCGACTTCGCCACGGGCCTGCGTGCGGACGGTGCCTTGCCGCTGGTTGGCGTGGTACATCACCAGCGCCTGCTTGAGCAGGTTGGTCCGCACCTCGCCGCCGAGCTTCTGCTCGTCGATCGCGAACGTGTCGACCTTCTGACCGGACTGATTGAAAACGGGCACTTCGATCATCGCTGCTGGTCCTTTGTCACTGGTCATTTGTCATTTGTTTTTGCAAGTGACAAGTGACCAATGACCAATGACATCTCTTGCTACTCTTTTGCCTCTCTCACCTTCGCCGTGGTTGCCTTGCGAATGAAAAGGAGCCCGCCGTTTGGTCCGGGGAGGGCTCCTTTGATAAGCAACAGGTTGTTTTCCGCGTCAATCTTCACAAGGGGATGATTTCGGGTCGAAACCTGGTCCATTCCCATGTGACCGGCCATGCGGACACCCTTTTTGGGTTTGCCGGACTGGCCGCGCCAAGTGGCGCGCGATGCCAGCGAGCCGGGCGATCGGTGTTTGCGTTCGGTGCCGTGTGAGGCCGGCTGACCACCGAAGTGGTGGCGCTTCATGACACCCGCAAACCCCTTGCCCTTGCTGGTTCCGATCACATCGACGTACTGCACTCCCTCGAACACCGACACGTTTACAGTATCGCCGGGCTTGCGGTCGGTGGCTTCTTTTAACTTGATCTCGTGGAAGTACTTGCGGGGACCGACCCCGGCCTTGGCGGTATGCCCGATGAGCGGGAAGGTGCTGAACTTGGCCTTAATCTCGCCAAACCCAAGCTGCACGCCATGATACCCATCGGTCTCGGGTGTCTTCACCTGCGTCACCGCGCAAGGGCCGGCCTGCACGACGGTTACGGGAATCACGTTTCCCTTCTCGTCGTAAACCCGGGTCATGCCGACCTTTTTTCCAAGCAATGCAGGAGTCATCGTAAACACTCGCGTCAGTGGTCAGTTGTTGGTTCCCAGTTGTTCGTTGTGTGGGACATCGACGTGCCCAACAACTGACAACGGACCACTGACAACTGACAAAAATAAGCCACCCGCGACACGCGGCCCTCAGGGCAACCGGGTTCTTGGATGAACCCCACGGTCCGGACAGCAAAAAACCCCTTTCGGCAGGGGTATGTGTGCGGGCAGTAAACTAGGCCTTGATCTTCACGAACACACCGGCCGGTACGACCAGGCGATTGAGCGCCTCGACGGTACGGGCAGTGGGCTCGAAAATATCAATGACGCGCTTGTGGGTCCGCATCTCGAACTGCTCGCGGGATTTCTTGTCGATATGCGGGCTCCGCAGCACGGTGTAGCGCTCGATCCGGGTCGGCACGGGAATCGGGCCGCACACGCGGGCGTTGGTCCGCTTGGCGTGATCGACGATTTCCTTCGCCGACGCATCCAGCGCCCGGTGGTCGTACGCTTCCATCCGAATTCGAATCCGATCGCCAGTCATCGTCAGTCGTTACCTCTCACGCCGCTGCCGGGGGACAATATCTCCCTCACCCCAGCGGGACGGGGAACAGTAGTCAAATTTCTACGTCTGTCAAGCTTGACAGTTCTGTTTCAACCTCGAGGTTCAGAATCAACAGCCAGGAGGCTCAGAGAGACGTTATCGGCTCGTCCTGTTTGCGACAATCACCCGTAATTGCCACCCAACCATCACCTTGAGCATAATTGTGCGCAATGGCGAAGCGAGGCAGGCAACTCACCAAGACCAAGAATCGCACTACCGTCACAGGAGCGGCCACACCGCAGACCGAGAAAACCTCCGAATCCAGCGGCGAAATCCAATCCCAACCCGGTCAGCCGGCCCTGCTATTCGAAGTCGCCTGGGAAGTCTGCTGGCAGCTCGGCGGAATCTACACCGTCCTTCGCACCAAGGTCCCGGCGATGCTCGAACGCTGGGGGGATCGCTATTGCCTGGTCGGCCCCTACAACCCCAACACCGCGCCGCTCGAATTCGAAGAGCAGCCGACCTACGGCGCACTTCGGGAAACGATCCAGCGCCTTCGTGACGGCGGGATGAACTGCTACTTCGGCCGCTGGCTCATTCCCGGCCGGCCCCGCGTCATCCTGCTGGACTACCGCAGCCGCTACAACAACCTCGACGCCGACAAATTCATCCTCTGGAACGACCACCACATCTCAACATATGCATCCGACGGCGAAGTCAACGAAGTGATCGCCTTCGGCTTCGCGGTAACCGAGTTCTTCCGCGTATTTACTGAAATCGTGACCGATCGCCCGATCCTCGCCCATTTCCACGAGTGGATGGGCGGCGTGGCGGTCCCCCGCATCGCCCACCTGCGCATTCCCGTCGGCACCATTTTCACAACTCACGCGACCCTGCTGGGCCGCTACATCGCCAGCGACAACCCCTATTTCTACGACCATCTGCCCTTCATCGACCCGGACGCCGAGGCCAAAAAGTACAACATCTACCCGCGCTTCCAGATCGAAAAGGCGGCGACCCACGCAGCGACCGTCTTTACCACCGTCAGCGAAGTGACGGCCGCCGAGGCCGAGAAGCTCCTGGGCCGCGCGCCCGAAGCAATTCTGCCCAACGGTCTGAACATTCAGCGCTTCGCCGCCCCACACGAGTTCCAGTACCTGCACCAGCGCTACAAGGAGAAGATCAACGAATTCGTGATGGGGCACTTCTTCCCCAGCTATACGTTCGACCTGGATAACACGCTCTACTTCGTCACCAGCGGCCGCTACGAATACCGCAATAAGGGGATGGATCTTTACGTCGAGGCGATGTGGCGATTGAACCAGCGCCTCAAGGAGATCAGCAACCCCCCGACGATCGTGGCTTTCATCATCACCAAGGCTTCGGTGAGGAACATTAACGTCGGCGTGCTTCAGAACCAGTCGATGTTCGAGGACCTGCGCAACACCTGTGCGGAATTGCAGGAACAGATGGGCGGCCAACTGTTCCGCGCTGCCGCGGCGGGCCGGCTGCCGACTTATAACGAACTGCTCCCCGAAGACTCGCAGGTGCGGATGAAGCGGGCGCTGCACGCCTGGCGGACCCACCGCCAGCCGCTCATCGTCACCCACGATCTGTGGGACGACGCCAACGATCCGATCCTCAAGCACCTGCGGCACCGCGGCCTGTTCAACGCCGCCGACGATCCGGTGAAAGTCGTCTTTCACCCCGAGTTCGTCACCGCCACCGGCCACCTGATCAACCTGGACTACGAGCACTTCGTCCGCGGCTGCCACATGGGCATCTTCCCCAGTTATTACGAGCCCTGGGGTTATACGCCCATGGAATGCGTCGCGCTGGGATTGCCCGCCGTAACGACCGATCTGAGCGGCTTTGGCGCCTATGTCGAGCGCCACGTGCCCGGCCAGCACAAACGGGGCATCCCGGGGATTCTCGTGCTCAACCGACGTAGCGCCAGCTTCGACCAGGCGGTCGATCAACTGGTCAACCATCTGTTCCGTTTCGTGCAGCTTCAGCGCCGCGAGCGGATCGAGATGCGAAACCGCGTGGAACGCATGGGCGAGCTGTTCGACTGGTCCAACCTCGTCCGCCACTACGACGAAGCCCACAACCTCGCGCTGGAGCGGATCGGCGCTGCCAAGCAAGGCTCGCTGGAAGTGCGCGTGGTCTGAAACCGCAGGTGGCTCGATGTCCCATGTCCCATGTCCCATGTCCCATGTCCCCCCCGCCGGAGGGGACATTATGGGACATTATGGGACATTTGATAAATGATTGCCCGCACCGAACGGTCCCAGGTGGCGGATCCCCATAACCAGCCAAAAAACACGCCAAAACACGCCAAACGGGGCACTCCAAAATGGCATGGCCTCATCCCGCTCGACGGCAAACATTCCGAAACGCCTTGAATTCCACTCGTTTGCATTGACAAGTGACTACACATGTAGTACCTTTTGCGACTACGCTTGTAGTCATGGTGTCATCAGAAGGAAGGACATGCCCGCGATCCCGCAGATTTCCGACGCCGAATGGGAGGTCATGAAAGCCGTGTGGGACTGGGGGCCGCTCACCGCCGGGCAGGTCGTCGATCGACTTGCCGGCGAGCGACAGTGGAAGCCGCGGACGGTCAAGACCCTCCTCAACCGCCTGGTCCGCAAGGGCGCCGTGGCGATGGAAACCGACGGGCGCCGCTACGTCTATCGCGCCAAAGTGCCGCGCGACGCGGTCATCAAGCGTGAGACACGCTCGTTCCTGTCGCGGGTTTTTGACGGCGCTGCGGCGCCGGCCATCGTCCACTTCATCGAGCAGGGCCGCCTCACCCCCGACGAAATCCGCCAGCTCCGCGAAACCCTCGACCGGGAGAGCAGGTCATGAACGCCGTCGCGCTGGGCAACTCGGTGGTCTCCTGGGTCCTGTGGAACTCCGCGGGCGGAGCCGTCGTCGTCCTGCTTGTCCTGGTCAGCCAGTTCCTCCTTAAAGACCGAATCTCGGCGCGCTGGCGGTACAACCTCTGGATTCTGGTTCTTGTCCGGCTCGTGCTTCCGACGCTGCCGGCCGTTCGCATGCACGTGCCGCAGTGGGCGAATCTTCAGCCGCCTTCGGCAAGGGTATTGCCATCGCGGCCGGAACTACCGCCAGCGATCATGCCCCAGCCCGCGGAGGCAAAGACAGTAACAACGATCGTCGTGCCGGCGGATCTCCACGTTGTTGACGTTTCCTACGGTTCCGCTGCGATCACCCCGAACGCATCGGAAGCGGCGCGAGTATCGGAAGCGCCCGTCGCGACGGTTCGAACCACAAGCGCGTCCGCATCGCCGGCGACTCCCGCAGCGGCAATCAAGACCACGGCGCGACGAAGTTTCGACTGGAAGACGGCATTCCTCAGCGTATGGCTAACGGGTCTTACGGTCATGCTGTTGCGCTTGGCGTCGATGAGCGTGCGGCTGGCGATCGCAACGCGCAGGTGCCAACCCATCCGAGACCCGGCGTCGACGGAATTGCTGGCCAGTTGTTGTCAGGCGATGGGAGTGCGGCGGATCCCCGAGTTGCTTATGGCGCCGATGAATTCAGGACCGGCCCTGGTGGGGATGTGGAAACCCAGGTTGCTTCTGCCGCATTGCGTAGTCAACGACTTCCCCGGAGGCGAGATTCGTCTGATTCTGCTCCACGAGCTGGCCCATCTCAAACGCCGGGATGTGGCTGTGAATTATCTGCTTGCAATATTGCAGGCGGTCCATTGGTTCAATCCGCTGGTCTGGCTGGCCTTTTGGCGGATGCGGGAGGAGCGCGAACTGGCCTGCGACGAGGCGGTGTTGCGGCTGACGCCGGTCCGGGAACGTCGCGCCTACGGCGGAACAATATTGAAACTTATCGAGGTGCTCTGTGGCGGCGGTGCGCCCGCCGGGGCGCTGGGGGTCATCCAGCACAACACGCTTATGCACAGGAGAATCACCATGATTGCACATTTCAATGGAACTCGACGCAACGGGTCCGCAACCGGTGTGATGCTGTCGCTGCTTCTGATCGGTGCGGCGGCGGTGAGCGCCGTTCGCGCGCAGCAGGCGCCCCCGGCGCCGTCGCTGGCCCCGGTCCCGACCGAGCCGAAGGACAGGAACCCGGCGGTCGACCAGGCCAGACAAGCCGTCGAGGCGGCCGGCACCACGCCCCAGCAGCCTGCGCTGGTCGAGCCGCCGACCGTCGAGTTGGGGCCAGCCACGCCGAACCCGCTGGCAAATCCCGCTGCGCCGCCGCTTGCCGGTGCACCGCCGGGGATCGCGCCCGCGCCGAATCAACCGTTGGCGGGAATGCCGCAGAATCCCCACGGGGCGACCGATCCGATTGCAGCGCAGCCGCCTGACGGCGCGATTCTTACCGTGGAGGACGCCGCCGCCAATCAGGCCAACGCCAAGACCACGGAAAAGCTCAAGCGCCCGCAGGCTGCACAATTCAATGGTCTGCCGTTCCGCGACGTGCTGACGAACCTGGCCGATGCGAGCGGCATCGACATTGTCGTCGACGAGAAGGCGCTGGCCGACGTCGGAGTCGATTCGTCCGCCGCCGCGGTGACGATGAACATCCGCGAGCCGCGGCCGCTCGAGCAAGTGCTCGAGCTGGCGATGCGTCTTGCCAGCCGCGATCTTGACTACTCGCTGGTGAACGGCGTCGTATTCGTCTCGACCCGCGCCGAACTCGCCCGGCACGTCATCACCCGCGCCTACGGCGTCGGCAACGGCGGCGACCGCGACGAACTGATCAACCTAATTCTCAATACGCTCGGCCGCAATCAGGGCATGCGTCTGGCGTATCTTGGCGACAAGCTCATTGTCACGGCCCCCGAGCCGAGCCAGCGCGAACTGGGGAAACTGCTGACAATGGTCGCTGACCAGGGTTCCAGCGCGAACCACATCGGCCGGCAGCCGCAGGGCCAAACCTCTGCGACCCCCTCGTCGGATCGGGTGGCGGCAGTGATGAACGACTTGGTGCCGCGGATGCAGCAACTCGCGAACGAGGCGATTGCCACATCCGCCAAATTTGGCCCGCGTAGCCCCCAGATGCAGATCATTGCGGGACGGCTCGATTTGATTGGCCAAGAACTCGCCATGATGGGGGAGCAAATGTCCAAGGAAGGTCGTGACGCCGACGTCGCCAAACTGAAGGCAGCGATGGACCAGATCAAGGCCACGCTCGCGCCGCTGCACAGTGAGCCAGAGCCAACTGCGCCGTCGGTGGCCAAGTAACCCAAAGCGAGCGGTTTTTGCCACAGTGAGCCCGGGCTTTTCGTGCCACGGCTTTCTAAGCCGTGGACGAGGGGGAAGAAAGACACAAAACGGCATTGGTGTGGGAAAACCAGGCTTCATAGCGCGAACAACCTCCAGTTTCCGCGTTGAACGACTTCGGCAAGGAAAGTTGGTTTTTCCACACCAAGGCCGGCGTGAGTTCAACGACCCGCTCGTCCACGGGTTGGAACCGGTTGGAAACCCGTGCCACAAGCCGGCTGGAGAAGGTCAAAACTTCAGCCGGCTTTCAAATGCGCTGAAAGAACCCCTCGCGCAGCGGTAATTCTTCCAAGACAACGCCCGTTGCCATACACTCGACCATCGAAAGTATGGCGAAGCTGACCTTTGACATCGATTCGATCATTTCCGGTAAATCGCGGCTCACAGAGGCGCAGGCGATGGAGCTGTACCACAGCGCCTCGCTGCACGATCTGGGTGAGTGGGCATGCGCGGCCGCCAATCGACTCCACCCCGAGGACTATCGCACCTACGTCATTGACCGCAACATCAACTACACCAACGTCTGCACGGCCAAGTGCACGTTCTGCGCTTTTCGCCGGGATCACGAAGACGCCGACAGCTATACCCTGAGCTTCGAGCAGATCGGACAAAAGATTTCCGAGTTGGTCGCGATCAACGGCACGCAGATCCTGATGCAGGGCGGGATGAACGACAAGCTGCCGATCGAGTGGTATGAGGACCTGCTGCGGTACATCAAGACGAATTTCCCGACGGTGCACATCCACGCGTTTTCACCGCCGGAGTTTGTGGAGTTCGAGCGATTTTTCGGCCTGGACGTGCGCGAGATCATACGCCGGTTCCACGCGGCGGGACTCGACACGATCCCTGGCGGCGGGGGCGAGATTTTCGCCCCGCGCGTCCGCCGACGCATCGGAATCGGCAAATGCACCGGCGACGACTGGCTCCGCGTCATGCGCGTCGCCCACGAGGAGGGCCTGAGCACCTCCTGCACCATGCTCATCGGCCACATCGAATTCGTCCGCGAGCGCATCGAGCACATGGCGGCGCTGCGGGACATGCAGGACTACTCGCGGGGATTGCCGATTGCCGATTGCCGATTGCCGAATGGGGAAAGCCGGCAAGAGGTCATCGACCGAGTGATGTCGCGCTGGCCCGGCGTCTTCGAGCACTCGCCCGCGGATTTGAATTCAATCGGCAATCGGCAATCGGCAATCGGCAATTACACGGCTTTCATCCACTGGCCCTTCCAGCGTGAAAACACGCCGCTCGGGCGGGCCAAAGAATGGGATCCCGACATTTACGGTCCGTTCGACGATTCGACCAACGACGACATCCTCCGCGGCCGCGTGGTACGCATGGCGGGCGCGGACGAATATTTGCGGATGCTGGCCATCGCCCGGCTCTACTTCGACAACATTCCCTCGCTCCAGAGCAGTTGGGTGACCATGGGTCCGAAGATCGGGCAGATGGCAATGTTCTTTGGCGCCAATGACATGGGCAGCGTGATGATGGAGGAAAACGTCGTCAGCGCCGCCGGCACGACGTACAGGCTGAGCGAGCGAGAGATCTGCCGTCTTATCCGCGACTCCGGCTGGGTTCCGGCGCAGCGGGATCAATACTACAACGTGCTGCGTCGCCACGACGGGCCGGACTCTCCCGACCTTCGTCCGCTTGAGGATCCGCCGGTGCGAAACGTCCGCAAGATCGACAAACAATTCATCGGCGCCGCCCCCGGACTCGACGATGGCCAGGACCAGAGCGTCAAAGTGCAACTGCCGATCCTCGGCGAAACGCCGGTGCGTTCGCTGGGTGGATAGTGCCGGATGTCTAAACTGAATGTGCGCTGATCGTGACACGGCTTCTTAAGCCGTGCTGACGACGTCCGAACTAAAGCACCCGCGAAATCTGCGGTTTTCTTCGATTCGCGCCGCTCGCACGGGTTGAAAACCCGTGTCACGTTGAACCGACATCGGCGCGTAATTTTGCACCTGCATTTAGTCTCCAGTGACAAATTACAACTGACCACGGACAACTGACCACTGACGAGTTTGCATCTTTCCGGCAGTCGCAATACGCTGCGCTTTCGGTGCGGAACTATTACGACGAGTCGGACGTTCGGCGGATGGTCGACCACCTGGTCGATCGAATCGCCGCGGCGTTTGGGCCCGATCGGCCGTTCAACATTGTCGGCATCCGCACCCGCGGCGAGGTCCTGGCCAAGCGCCTGACCGAGCTGCTCAAATCCCGCGGCTACGGCCAAATCGGGCGGGGCGTGCTCGATATCACCCTCTATCGCGACGATCTCTCCGAAATCGGTCCGCGGCCGCTGGTTCGCCCGACGCACCTGGATATTTCCATCGACGACGAGCCGCTGCTGCTGGTGGATGATGTGCTGTTCACGGGCCGGTCGGTGCGCAGCGCGCTGGATCTTCTGGCGGACTTCGGCCGGCCAAGCGTGATCCGGCTGGCCGTGCTGGTGGATCGCGGCGGACGCGAGCTGCCCATCCAGCCCGATTTTGTGGGCCTGACGCTCAGCGACATTCCGCCCGATCATCGCGTGAACGTCAGGCTCCAAGAGACTGACGGCAAGGACGAAATTTCCGTGGAGCCGCGAGCATGAACGCAGCTGGCGCCGAACCGACCTCCATCCCGCGCTGGACGCGGAAACATTTGCTTGCTCTGGAGGATCTTTCCGCGGACGAGATTCGTTTCGTTCTCGACACCGCCAACTCGTTCAAGGAGGTTTCCACCCGCAGCGTCAAGAAAGTCCCTGCCCTCCGCGGCCGCGTTGTCGTGAACGCGTTTTTCGAGGACAGCACGCGGACGCGCACGAGCTTTTCGCTGGCGGCCTCGCGGCTGTCGGCCGACGTGATCGATTTTTCCGAGAAGGGAAGCAGCGTCAGCAAGGGCGAAACGCTGATCGACACCGCGCGAAACATCGAGGCGATGGGCGTGGACATCATCGTCGTCCGTCACCGCGCCGCCGGTGCCGCTGAGGTCCTTTCGCGGACGGTCCAGTGCAGCATCGTCAACGCCGGGGACGGGGCCCACGAGCACCCGACGCAGGGCCTGCTCGATCTGTACACGATCCGGGAGCGGTTCGGGCGGATCGAGGGGTTGCGCGTCGCGATCGTCGGCGACATCGTCAACAGCCGCGTCGCGCGGTCCAATTTGTGGGGCCTGACCAAGCTCGGCGCCGAGGTGATCCTGGTCGGCCCCCCGACGCTGGTGCCGCGCGCGTTCGAGAAGCTCGGGGCCAAGGTCGTTCACGACTTCGACGCCGTGATCGGCCAGGTCGACGTGGTGAACATGCTCCGCATCCAGTTCGAGCGCATCAAAAGCAGCCAGTTTCCCACGGTGCGCGAGTTCACCCGCTTCTTCGGCCTGACCAGCGACCGGTTCCTCAAGTGCAAGAAAGACGTGTTCGTGATGCATCCCGGCCCCATGAACCGCGGCCTGGAAATCAGCTCGCACATCGCCGACGGCCCGCAGAGCGGGATTTTGACGCAGGTGACAAATGGCCTGGCGGTGAGGATGGCCGTGCTGTATCTGGTTTCGCAGGCGCAGCAGGAATTGAAATGACGAAATCCGAATGACGAAGAGCAGATTGCGGTTCGCGACGCGTTCTTCGCGAAGAACAGGCGGAAATCCCGATGATCGGGTACGACGACCTCAAAGAAAGTAATCCGCCCGCACCTTGAAGTGCTCGGCGAGCTTGCGGATGTTCGCCTTGGACAGGCCTCGCTTTCCCGTCAGATAGAGCGATCCCATCGTGCGATTGCCCAGCAACCGGCCAAGGTCCGACGCGCTCAGTCCCGCTTCCTTGACCAGATATTGGAGGCGATGGAGGGGCGTTCCACGCCTGCGGGGGCGGTCATGCTCACGATCATAATGAAGGATCATCTCCGACAGGATTGCAAGATAGTCATCCTGATCGCGCGTCAGTTTGTGACCGGCCATCGCCATGACAATTTCCATCGTGTTGCCATAGTCCGCCGGATCGTGGATCGGGCGGGGGGGAAACATCGCCACTAATCCGCCGTAGTCAGAAGGGAACTCCGCGAACGCCGGCTTACGGGAGGTCTTTCGCATTAGAGCACTTTTTTCCATTTACTTTTGTCGTATTCCGCGTGTGTCATGAACAGCAGCGCGTAGACGATCTGTGTGTTGTAATGGACCGCTGCAATGAGCCGGTACTTATTGCCGCCTATGTTGAAGACGGCAACCCGCCGGCCACTCTCCACCGTCACTTCATCGGCCGAAGGAATAACGGCCCGCATCTCAACCAGGTTCTTCCATTCCGCATCCTCCACGAGGGTCATCCATTTTTCCAACGCTTCGCCCGCATCCGCATGCCGCGAGGCCCAGCTCTTCACGGTGGCGGGCTTGATGATCCTCACGACTGCATTATGCAGTCGGCGGTTGCGAAAGGCAAGCGAGCCGGGTCGCAAATTGTCCCTTGTGGTCCCGCGGCAAGACGGAACGGGGCGTGAGGAGCAAGAATCGTTGGCCGCCCTCTTTGCACGAGGGCCGGCCTCGCTAAGCTATCGCCCCAGGTTGCATGGCTTCAATTCTGATTCAACACGGTACCGTCCTCGACCCCTCGCGAAACCTCGAGAAGCGCGCCGACGTCCTGATCCGCGACGGCAAAATCGCCGCAATCGGGACGGACCTGGGCCGGGCCGATCGGGTGATCGACGCGAAGGGGATGTACGTCACGCCCGGCCTGATCGACATTCACGTTCACTTCCGCGAGCCGGGCGACGAAGAGGAAGAGACGATCGCGTCGGGTTCGGCGGCGGCGGTGGCGGGCGGGTTCACCACCGTCTGCTGCATGCCCAACACCAAGCCGCCGCTCGACAACGAGGGGCAGATCGAATTCATCCTGCGGGAAGGGCAGCGCGTGGGGCTGGCCAACGTCTGGCCGATCGGCGCGATTACCAAGGGACGCGAGGGCAAGGAGCTGGCCGAGATCGGGTCGATGGTCCAGCGCGGCGCGGTCGCGTTCAGCGACGACGGAGTTGGCGTGGCGGATGCGTCGGTTATGCGCAAGGCCCTTCAGTACGCGCAGATGTTCGACGCCGTCCTGATGCAGCATTGCGAGGAGCCGACGCTGAGCGGCGGCGCGATGCACGCCGGTCTGATGTCCACGGCATTGGGGCTGCCCGGCATCCCCTCCGAGGCGGAGCAACTCATGATCTCGCGGGATTTGCTGCTCAACCGGACGATCGGCTGCCGCTATCACGTGCAGCACGTGAGCACGGCGGGGAGCGTCGAGCTGATCCGCCGGGCCAAGCGCGACGGCCTGAATGTCACCGCGGAAGTCACGCCCCATCACCTGTTGCTGACGGATGAGAGCTGCCGCGGATACGACACGAATTTCAAAATGAACCCGCCGCTGCGGACGGCGGCCGACGTCCAGGCGTGCATCCAAGGGATCAAGGACGGCACCATCGACTGCCTCGCCACCGATCACGCGCCGCATCTTGCCGAGGAGAAGGAGTTGGAGTTCGTCGATGCGCCGTTCGGCATCATCGGCCTGGAGTGCGCCCTGCCGCTGTACGTCAGGGCGCTGATCGAGCCGGGACACGTGTCGTGGCTCAAACTGATCGAGCTGATGACCTCCAGGCCCGCCGCGATCGTCAAATCCGACAAGGGGACTTTGCGCGAAGGGGGGGACGCGGACGTCACGATCATCGATCCGAACCGCACATGGACGATCGATGTCCATCGCTTTGCCGGGAAGAGCCAGAACTGTCCGTTCGACGGCTGGGGCGCCCGAGGCCGGGCGGTGGCGACGATCGTCGCCGGTGACATGAAATGGACGCTTGCCGGACCCGCGGGAGAAGAAGACAAGGAGACAAGCAGACAAGGAGACAAGGAGACAACGCAGGCCACCTGATTTCCTTTTTTTCTCCTTGTCTCCTTGTCTCCCGGTCTCCTTGTCTGTTTCATTGCGGCATCGGATACCAGTTCTTGAGCCGCTCAAAAACTTTGGTTCCCACCCATTTATCGCGCCAATAGGTCATGTCGCGGAGGAAGCCGGGCTGTAGCTCGAGGACGGGCGCCCCGCAGGTGACGCCGCCCTCGTGGATCACTTCGACTTCGGCGCAGTACCAGACTTCCCACCCGCGCAGGCGGGCGGTGTAGCACCAGTCGCTGTCCGAGCCGATCAGGAACATGTTCTGGTCCATCAGGCCGAACTCGGTAACGGCCTCGAGCCTCGCGGCCATGATCGCGCCGTTGACCCAGGGCATGGGCAGCGAGACGGCGCAATCGCCCTGGCTTTTGCGGCCGCGGATGTGCGCGCCGTAAGGGTACGCCGCCCCGCACCCGCCGTGCTGGACGATGTCCGCGTCCTTGTCGTCGAATTGCTTCACCCCGGCGATGGCGCAGCGCGGATGGGAGCGCATGAATGCGGTCAGTTTCTCGATACCATCGGGACGGAGATAGACATCCTGGTTGAGGACCAGGGCAAATTCATCGCCGCTCTTGAGAGCCCGCTTGAGCCCAACGTTGACCGCGGCGGTGAAGCCGATGTTCTGCGCGCTGTTGTCGTGGACGTAAACTTGCACCGGCGCAGTCTGCGCGCGCAGGGCCGCCAGGCATTTCTCCAGCCTCTGCGGCGCCTTGTAGGCGGGTATGACGACATACATGCCGCAAAAATAGCCGGACTTGCCAACTCGGTCCAATCGTGGCGGCAATAGTCGGCGCTTCGACATTGCCAGGCACGCGCTGCTGCTACAATGATGGAAACGGGGGTTTCCCGTATCATGCGAAAAACCGCTTTCACACTCGTCGAGTTGATGGTGGTGATCGGGATCATCGCCTTGCTGGCGACGATCCTGCTCCCGATGGCCAATCGCGCCCGCGTCGCGGCCATGCGCGTGACCATGCAGTCCGATCTCCAGGCAATCGCGAATGCCATCGATGCCTACAGGCATGATTTCGGCGATATCCCGCGACCGGACGGCACCGTAGCCGGTCCATTTCAAGGCTCGTGCATCCTCGTGTGGTCGCTGATCGCCCCCGGCGCGGCCAACGCCGTATCGCCCCGAACAACCCGGTCCGGCGGGGCCATCACCTTCGACGGCGCCGACGGCCCGGGCTTTCGGGTGCGCGGCACCACCGGGCAGGTCTTCGGCCCGTACCTGAACCCCGATCC
>Ga0210396_10000751_pt1 | contig 38664 bp, 36 predicted proteins | sample IncBWH17OmetaG_FD_155466 | JGI IMG/M metagenome (GOLD analysis project Ga0210396, IMG submission 155466) | Forest soil microbial communities from Barre Woods Harvard Forest LTER site, Petersham, Massachusetts, United States - Inc-BW-H-17-O ...
AACAAATCTTTAACCTTAAACATTTCAGGTAGAGTTCTTTCATCAGTGTAAGCACCTCTATTAACGACAGCCCTTTGTCCCTCCTCCTTATTTAATTCATCATAGGAAAGCTGCATCAATTTAAGATATTGTAGTTCCACAAATTCCAAATAAGGCTTCAAATATTGAATATCAATATCATTAACAGTAACAAATGTGTCAGCTATTCCATCAGGCAAGTTAAAAACATCGGCATATTTTTTCCAAAGTTCTGATGTTGATGATTCTTTGCTCTTTTTCTCAGTTTCGACATTCAGATTATTAATGACTGCTTCTTCATCAAACATATATGCTTTAATGCTAATCAGTTCCTTTTTTAATTCTTCAAGTAGTATCCCTAATCCCTTTTTGCCTGCAATAATCCTGTTTTGTTCAATTTCTTTTCTTAATGCCTCAAGTGCTGCAATGAAAAAAGCTTCCCTGAAGATGATTACATTGCAGGGGTTATAATGTCTTGAATAACCGCTGAAAGTATCAGTTTTTGAATCCAATAGTTTAGTCCAATATTCTTTCTCTCTGAGGCTATTCTTACCAAGAATTTTCATTATATCCTGTCCTGCTTTAATATGATCAAGTCGCAGAAAAAGTAATAATTGGCTAATTGCTTCACCTTTATTTAATAACTCAGGTTGAGGTTTCTTTGCTTGCATTTTACAAATATAGAGAAGGTTTATTTTCAGAATCAAGGCCTTTAACCTTATTTTAAATGAAACTAAGTGGGACAAGCCGCTTTATTTAATACATAATGTGGTACTATGGTATTTTGGGATTTTAAAGTGTAATTGCAAAGTATCATAATATCATAGTATCACATGTTGTACCCTTTATTTTACTTTTTGATACACTCCGTGCCGTACTTTTCTTATTTTACCCCTGGCTTCCATTCGAGTAATGAGGCGAAATACTGTAGTTCTCGACATCCCTTGCTTTGCAAGTGTCTCCCGCAACCATTTAGTTTCAAACTGGTCTGTTGGTATGCTGTCAATTATCTTTTCATTCAAAGCTCCTGTTGCAGCCTCAGCATCCTTCGATGGCGGGAATGAGCTTATTACAGCCACCGCATGTTCTGCCAACAAATCCGTAATTAGATTTGCAGTTTGAAAATCAGTATCATTACAGACCAGTACGTTTTCTTCATTAGACCGTAATACGGTCAAGATCATTGCCAACCTGAAAAATATCACCCCAAGGCGCATGGCAACACTTGCGGCATTATTACCTTCTAAGTCATAATAATCATCAACAATGGGTCGGAACTTTTCAATGAACTTTTGGGCTTGCGCACGCGTAAAGCGAAATTCAACACCATCTTTTTTTTTAAGAAGCCCGGTGAACATCCTTGCTGTTTCAACGGCATAACTTCTTGAATCGTTTGTTAACTTCCTATTACCATCACGAAATGGATCAATGAAAATCGGCTTTTCGTCGTACACATAGAACCCTATCCTTGAAAGCAAGCCCATTTCAGCACCTTTCAAAAGGTTTTTAACCTGCTGGGGAGTACCTGTTAAAATCAATGATAGATGACGGTCGAGTAACTCAATATATTCATCATCGGTCTTTCGATAGTAGCGATAGGGTTCATGGTGATATAATTTACGCAGTAGGTCAGACCAATTGCCAAAGTTCTTTTGGCCCAGAATATTGCCTAATGTATCTGCCTCGGTTTCGGCTATCAGCGTGTAGGGTGAACCCTCAAGCAATTTGATGATACCAGCGGCAGAGTTATTAGCAGGAATAACGAACAGGTTTGGTTTGGGTTTCTCAGGCTTAGGCAAGGTTTTATCAAGTTTATACATTGCCATAGCTGCCATATATTGTTCTTTTTTTGCTCTGTTGTATTCGGCAAACGTCCTGATAATAGGTTCTGTTATGGATAAGGCTACTTCCATAGCACTCTTCCCCGTGCCAGAAGGCCCGCCCACCATTCCAAATAAGTTAGGCGATAACATTTTCCCAAAATACAGCCCGTATACATTGGGCATGCAAGCAGACAGAACGTGAAGTAGTGAGAACAGGAATATATCCCTTTGCCTTCCATTGTCATCAAAGTGTTCGGTAAGTTGACGGATATTGTCCGGTAGGTTCTGGTAAACACTTAGCGGAACTTTTGAAGTACCAGCAAAGCCAGAACTTTTATCTCTAACAGAGTCATCCTGCTCATTACCCGTTTCATTATGCGCTCCTTTTAGCATAATTACCCTGGGTTGTGTTTCTTCTTTAATGGGTGGAATTTTTTCCGATTTGGTACCCTCGGTTACAATTAAATTTTCCATGATCTTACTGTTTTGTGTGCAACTTGGAAGGTTTATCCACCAGGTTGCCCGGTTATTATAATGCAAAGTTACGGGCCACTTTGCCGAAAATTCCTACGATGAATACGACCATGGTCTTTATTTCACTTAAAAAAAGTCAGAATAATAATTTTTTGTGAAACACTTATTTATCGGCCAATAATAGATGAATAACCAAAACATCTATTATTATGTACGACACTATTTCATTGTATCTACCGGCCGAAAAAGCAACCGGTATTGACCTCGTTGCAGAAATGCCCGTCTATTTAACCGATCTGAAAGAGAATTATAACCACTCTTCTGGTATAGTTACCGTCAGTGGCATGTGCAAAACCTTCCATGCTACGGTCAATTTAAAAGGGGTTTTCTTAAATGGTTCATTACCGAAGTACTACTACGGTCAAAACCAGTCTACTTTAAATATGCAGACCACAAAATCTGCAATTGAGCAATTATCAGGGGATTTAAACCTGCCACTTGAAGAAGCATTTGTTTACCGGATTGATTTTGCTGCTAATTATGTGATGGAACAACCGGTTGCTTCGTATTTTGATTCATTTGGTGCTTGCAGGTATTATAAACGGTTAGACCAAGGCAGCAGCCTTTATTATAATTCCGGCAGGAGGCAAATGGTATTCTATGATAAATTGAAGGAACAGACCGATAAAATGTTAACAATTATACCTGAGTTTGAAAGCACCAATGTATTAAGATATGAGTATCGCCTGAAGAAACGTGTGGCCGATCAGGTAGGTATGACTGAAATTAAAGCATCCAACTTATATAATGCAAAGTTTTATAAAGCATTATTGCAGAAGTATCATAAGGAGTACTTCTCCATTGAAAAGCTCAACAACCTTTGCTTTGATTCAGTAATTGTGGGAGATGTAAGAGCTTTAACTAAACAACTTTCCTTATATGGTATTCAGGCATTAGGGGGTGAAAAAGCATTATTAGAAATGTTAGATGCGGCGAAAAATCGTGGTGAATTTTCCAGCCCTATGCAGTATGCCAGGTCAAAAAAGATGGTTAAGACTGTTTGCAAGATGCCAATGTTGGCTAAGAAGTCAATCTTAATTGAAGAGCTTGATACAAAAGTGAGTGATAAGATTCAATCCGAATTGGATTCTTTATGAACGGGAGTGGCGCAAAATCGCACATAAATTGAACAATTTTCACCCAAAATCAGCTATTACCGATATATTGAACTTAAAATAGTATTGTGACGGGAAGCCACTTCAGTTTATTCAACTATTAACGCAACGGAATCTCTACCAACAGCTTGTGAAGAAACCGACTTTCATCAAACCATTCAGTATCAGTATGATGTATATAAAAGGGTAATTAAAAGTAAGGCCATTTCGGGGAAATAAATATTTTTTTACCTGAAAGCTCAAGCTTTCGGCAAACCGCCAGCCAGCTTTTCAAACAACGATTCCATCACAGGTGCAACTATATCGGTTACATAATGGTCATTGATAATAACTTTCCCGCCAAAGGGTTCAAATAACACGTTAATAGCCTTAGTCAGATGGTAATACTTGTGCATCACCACCGTGAATGGCCCATTCTGGAATGCGAATCTTTCATCCTCCAGTAACATCCTCATGTGCTTTAGTATGTTCTTATCACTATCATTCTTCTCGATGCCTGTCATTATTACAAAATCTGAAAAGGCATCCACGAAAACGTAGGCGAAAACATCGCCATCCCTTTCAGTGGGAATACTGCATGGGTAGAAACACACATATTCACCAGGCCTTGTAGCTTCAATTTCTTTGGCAGGTGCTATTTCAGGATTGTGTCCTGCTTTATTCTTCAAATCAACAATAATATTGATAGCCTCCATAAGCTTCTCCTGTCCTTTATAATTACGAGGTACTCTATTGTTGGGAATAACCTTCTCATAAAAGACATATAGCTTTTGGTAAGTATGAGCCATATCCCAATCCAGTTTATCATACAGGTATTGTGCAAGAATAACCGGATGTGAAGAATCCGGAAAATCTTTTTGCTGTGAGGCCCAATGAACAAATTCATTGGTGCGCTTATCTTCCTGCTTTGGAAGAGTTTTAACGAATTCTATAAATTCCATGCCGTAAATATAGTAGAATGACAATAATTGCGAAATCGAATATTAATTTTCATAATTTAATTATTAATAATTTTGTCACGCGGAGCAGCAATGTGAGTGGTCATTGTTAAGCTTCTTTTCAATAAGAGGTCATGCTCCGCAATTTTTTCTACTTTAAATGAAATAGGTACCAATGAAAAGGCAATTTACACAACAGGAGATTCATGAAATAATGAATAAGTTTACAAGCCTACTTAAAGAGGCTAACTTGTTTAAAGAATGTAAAGAGATACTCTGGAACCCTATTTTACAAATACCGGAATCCGATGTCACCAAAAAGCTTACCGGTAAATATAAAGTAAAATATGAAGAACTATTAAAGAGTTTGAAATAACGGCATTAAATAGGCTTTTATAGGAGTACTTCCCTTTCAGATGGTTTTTCCCGTGCTATTACATTCAATAACCTGTTGCATACCTTGTCGTATATCAGGTCAATCTTGAGATCATTAAGCGTGTAAAAGAATGCTTTTTGAGTTTTATCATCATTGGAAACCGCAATCAGTTTCCCTTTATCAAACACCATTTTACTCCTTATCGGAAGTGGTAATTCATTAAATTCTTTGGTAAGCATGTTTTAAAATAATTCATTTCAAAAATACTTCTTTGCAACAAATTTCAGCGGAATAGTTTTGAACAAAATTTAAACTAACATCCCTTCATCCGCAAAACTATAGTACCCTTCTGCAGAAACTATCAAATGGTCAACCACATTGATATTTAAAATCTTACCAGCCTGCACCATATTTTTTGTCATCGTAATATCCTCTTTACTTGGTATGACTGAGTTGGATGGGTGGTTGTGCGCTAAGAATATTGCTGATGCACCCAGGTGAACTGCATGGCGGAATATTTCTCTTGGCCCCGCTACCAACCCGTGCATTGTTCCCATTGCTACCCAATCCACATATCTTATACGGTAACTTCTGCTGACACCGATAACATATAAGTGCTCCTTCTCTTTGTCAAATAGAGGCATACTGTCAATGAAGCCCCATATAAACTTATAGACCTGTTGTGAACCGGAGATAATAATCTTCTTTTCTTTTTCTACCTGTACTATCATTCTAAACTAAAGTTAAAATACCCATTATTAAAGTGCTTTCCGAAATTAAATCATGTCTGTGTGAGAAAAGAAATAAAAGTATCAGGACTCTTCTGCCAGTTGCAGACTGCATCTTCAAGCACCTGATGGATGTAATATAAATTCAGGTGCAAGCCAAGTTCCCGTAGTCGCAAATTCAGGGTTTGCGTATCCGCTATTCTATTTCCGAAAAGCAACCTTGCACCCTCAAGCGGGCCGGTGGCATCCTGCAAATACGGGTGCCCGGGCCTAATGTTTGTCAGCCCCAGTTTACCCACCATACAGAGGTAATCAAACTTTGATGTTCTTCCAAATCGCCATACTACTTCCATTGATTTATACAGGGCATCAAATAGAATGTGCGGATGTGCACCAACTTGGGAGCGCATGTAATTAAACAAATCCTGATGCCCGCGCTTTTCACCTATCCAGTCTATATAAGAAGCAATTGTTTTTCCCGTGTGTTCATCAAGGAGCGATTCATACTTTCTGTGGTTGCCAAACCTGCCATTTTGCTGCAATACATCTTTATTAGATTGTAACCAACGCCGGAACCCGTTTGAGTCATTACTTGTCTTTTCCCACGTCCAATAGGGCGCATTACCAAAGGCGTGATATACGTTGCGAACGTGATTCCATTTTTTCGTGATCTCTTCTTCTCCAAAATGTGTGGCAAGAAACACCAGCCAAAATGCTTCATCAATGTTGCCTTGCTGTTGATGATATGCGGCAGCAATTAATGGATTAAAATCATCATTAGCAGGTGTGCTATGAACTGTATTCCTAATTTCCGTTATCCTGTTTATTCTTTGAATGCTGTCCATCACCTGGTTTACGAGACAATCTAATCTTGCAGGTGAAACAATGCCAGGAAGAATAACCTTCTTGTTAAATGTAAGAAGCCTCTCCTTAATTTGATGTGGCTCCATCTGAATAATGTCATTATCAGCAACAGGCATAATTGTGAATATTAAAATAGTTTTCCCAAAACTAAATTAAGCGCCACAGCGAAGCAAACGAGTCTTAAAAAGCCTTTTGCGGTTCCGATTTTTTTCAATTGCGGGTATTTGATTCTTTTGCTCGCTATGGGCATAAGCTCATATCATAAGCGGTTACAAATGATTACTGATATAAAGAAATTCATTGCTACATTTAACAGAATATCGCAAACCAAGTCTGAGGACATCGTGTTCAATGATTTCCTTGATATGACAATATGCGCCCTATCACTGGGCCAGTACGAAGAAGAATATCGCTCAATAGTAAAAAAGTACAATGCAAAAGAGCTTGACCTGTTTTGTGAATTGATGGCAGATATGCTCATCATAATGGATGATGATGGTAAAGGTTTCAAAGATGCGTTAGGGGAATTTTATCAGCAAAGGTTAAGCAGAGGGAAGCACGGGCAGTTCTTTACACCTGAGCATGTATGCGACTTCATGGCCGCCATAACCATAACAGATAAAGATAAAGGGAAGAATATGCTGGACCCGGCAGCAGGCTCAGGGAGGATGTTGTTAGCTGCAGCAAAAATATCACGCCATAATAATTTCTTTGCCTGTGAAATAGATGAGAGGCTGGTTAAAGTTACTGCCATCAATTTTTGCTTGAATTCTTTGCAAGGTGAAGTTGCATGGATGAATAGCCTTGGTGGGCCAGAGGATCATTGGGGTGGATATTCCATATCTCGTACGCAGGCATATCCACATATACCTGTAATAAGGAAACTGGCAGCAGGTGAAGGTGCCATCATACATAGTGCACCATTCAATAAGAAAGAGCAACCGAAGGATGAACAGCAGGTAGCTAAGGATGATAATACCATAGTGATACAAACAAAACTTGATCTATGAGTAAAGTAACCATCCGTGTAGAATTTGTGCCTTCTAAATTTTGGGATGTATGGTTAGCGCACCATGAACAGTTAGTAGAAGAGTTAACTATACTGATGCCAGATGTTAAGAGGTATACCAGCACCGGCTTCAAGCAATACAAACATTACCGTATAGAAAATATTATCCGTTGTTATAACAGTGAAATTCCGGGCGCTATTGATGATTGCAATGTTATTGAACTGGAAGTAATACCCAATAATATATGAGCAGGAAAAAAGAAATTTACGCAGGCAGATTTGCAAAAGTTCAAAGACAGGCCGGATGATCTAAACCCTGCCTTTATGTTCAGTCTCACTGCAACCCAATTGTTAACAGAGGCTTTAAGTGGTGAATATGACATAAATTATCTCCTGCGCAAGGAGCTTGCAAATAGAGGGCTTGACAGGCAAGGTAAATGGATAGGGTTTGATAAAGCTAAAAAACTACACGGCATTGAAAAGTAAGAACCCCATATATGTAAATAAGCGGTTTTATGCCGGCGACCCATTCAAGGGGTACGATCCTTTATTTGAGATCATAGGCTTGAGGTATTTGCTTGCACGGATGCTTGAACAGGGAAGGTTCGAGATTGTCGCAATTATAAAGGACAGGTTGGATAAAATACACCGGCAATTAGTTATCAAGAATGCGCAGTGCATACGGATGGAGATACGCTATTCCCTCAATTAAAACCCTTGCAGCCTATGGAAGAAGAAAACCATATAGTTCAAATCGCCCAAACAGTCTATATAAACCATATAGACTATTTCGTTCAAATCCCTGTCTGCATAAGTGCTTCGGCTACTTTTGGTTTAATACATATCACATGCTCTCGCCGATAATCAAAAAGAAGATAACAGGCCGTTACAGGCAGGAGGTAAAGTACCCCAAGCAATGCGAAGCATTGGCCTCGGCTATGAATGCAGTATGTGGCAATAAGATTTCTGCTTCCACATTGAAAAGGTTGTGGGGTTTTACAAAAGCATCTGAAGGACAGCCCCGCATCTGGACACTTGACATTATAGCCGAATATGTGGGTTATAAGAGTTGGGAGGAATTGCAAAATGATATTGCAGGCAATAAGGTAAGCAGGAACAAGAGAATAGAATCTGTGGATTGCTCTTTACTAAAGCCAGGTAAACGTTTCACTGTAATGTTTGGGAAAGCGGCATTTACCAAAATAGAATACAAGGCCAAGAACTGGTTTACTGTCCTTGATGCGCATAAGGTCGCTTTGAAATCAGGTGATGAAGTGCAAATAGAAAAGATGCAGCTTGATTTTCCCGTGCTGATAAAAAAGATGAAACGTTCCGGCACAATAACTACTGCACTTATTATAGGTGGGGTAACAGGAATAACAGAGATATCCGACGGTGAAACTGAAAAGGTAAATGCACAGAAACAATCCAATGGCCTTTTAAGCGCTACAAAGCAATAATGATAGAAACCCATAACAAACCATTAACTATAAAACAGAAATCAAATGAAACCAAGCACCTTACATGTAGCCGCGCAACTATTTGCAGAGTTAAAAAAAGTGAAGCATAGAAGATTGCTATTAATATGTACTCTTATTTTTCCATTAACTGGCTTCTCACAAAAACTTGTAAAGACCTATTACGATTATCAGAACACAAAAATTCACGAGGAGTATTATGTAAATGCCAATGGTGAAAAGGATGGAAAATATACCGAATATTCGCAAAACGGTATAATTACAGGGCAAGCAACATTTCACAATGGCCTTGCAAATGGAACTGTTATAGTATATAGCACGGAAACAGGAAGGCAAGTACTTCTCAAAAAAGAAACCTATGTAGAGGGTAAAAAGAATGGGACTGCCACATACTATGATGATGTAAATGATCCTTCTATTGTAACCTCAACAGGAGTATACAAAGATGATGCCAAAGAGGGAAGCTGGATTTTTATTAAACCGCTTACTGCACAAGATTATAATTATCCTAATCCTGAGATACCAGAACAGGCATGGAATGGTTGTAATCATATAAAGTATACTGAGAAGTATAATAACGATGAAAAACTCAAAGTGAGTGGAGCGTTTACACAAACTTTCTATCCATCGGGTAAAGTATATTTAGAAGGAAGGTATAACAACGATACCCCTGTGGAAGTCTCTATCTTCTATCCTAATGGAAAACTCTTTGCTTATGTAAAATATGATTCCACTGGCTACAAACTTTTTGGAAGGCAATGGCAATATCCCGGAGGCAGTAAAGACAGCATCCAGTTTTACATAAAAGTAGCAGCAGCGCAGGCACATACCCAGGATTCTATTAATAATGTTCAGGCATCACAGAATTTCATCAAGGAAAAGATAGAAGCCGAAGCTTACTGTGGAGCAAACCATTCCTATAATGCTTATCATAATGCACTGGTGGATTATATTAATATACTGAAAAGCTATAAGCTGGCTCCTGCTGTTAAAGATTCAATCAATACCATTATAGTTGAATTGAACTTCTTTTTAAACAGGTATGATAAAATAGGGCAGAATGGAGACTACAATGATAAGTATAATCAATTCTATACTTTGTATGCCGGTAATAATGGAAGTTTTAATACCTATCCTCACGGCTCTCACTTATTTGATAAAACAGATAAATTATTGAAGCAGCTATTTAGTGAAGTAAACGGGCAATTTGTGTTGGCAGACCGCTATAAAAAGGCCATTCTGATAATGGCAATTCTTGATAAAATGATTGCACTATCAAATACTGATACAAAAGATTTGGATAAACAGATGAAGAAAGCTGAAGCGCCGGATGAAATAAAACAGGTGCTTGGACTATAGAAACTAATTAGAAGAATCAACCAACTGTTGAAGCAGACGCCCTATTTTCTCGACCAGTATAGCAACGTCTCCTTTCACAAGCTTGAACCCTTCATTGTTAGCATCCATTAATACAGGACGCTTTCCATGAATGCCATACCTGTTCATCATATATTCCAACAATGTGCACACCTGCCCTTTATCAATACCTTCAAGAAACTCGGTTAAATGCTTATCAGTGAAAGGATTCCCTTTACCCATTAATCTTTTGTCTTCCGGCATATAAAGAGACCATGAAGTATTGTCAGGTTTAACATCGAAATGATATTTACTCATTGCTGCAATTATTTATGTTGTGCAAACTTCTTGTGCAGCCAGGCCATCATTTTATTCCCTACCACCTTTTCAACCATTGTCCTGAAAGTGTCGGTTAGTTTTTCGCCATTAATGTCCGATACCATTTCATAATCTACTTCTTCACCCGGATAAGCAATGTAAAACATACCTTCATTTTTAGCATCCAATACTCGTAAGGTTCCATTGATGCCATACATAATGCTGTTAGCAGATTCACTAAAGCTGTAATGTTCCATACGCTCTGCCAACATTGAAACAGCATGGTCCGGCAATGTGTTAAGGTAAGCCACATAGTCTTTACGGCCAAATGGGGAGCCGATTCCAGCAATGTAAAGCTCGCGGCCTTCCAAAATCCATATCTCTCTATAATCCGATACCATTATGAAATTATAGCCAGGAATAGAAGCAACTGCAATAGGTGATGCTCCTTTGTCTTCATTAAAGACTGCCACAGGATGATTGGGGTATGCGCCTGGAATATCATTTTGCCTGCGAGGAAAAGTGTAATTGCTCTTATTCTGATCCACTGTCGTATCCTTTATCTGTTTAAGTTTTTCAAGTCTTTCCATTGTGATTTATGATTTTAGTTAGATATTTTATATATCCTTTTTCATAGATGAAAGGCGGGATATTGTTCCTTTGAAGCCTTTCCTATGGTTGTATCCGGCTACATGAAAACGTAAGCCATTGACTTGCAACAGGATAATTTTCCCCGCTTTTTGCACCAGAATTTGCATGTGGATTACTTTTACAATACATCCAGTATGCCTCTATTGAAGGGGTTTACAGAGGGGTTACATTAATAACAATTAACAAACAAAAACATGAAAAACACAATTTCAAAACACCATGATGTGGTTCTTGCCTTTATTAAGGCCAGCCCAAATTCAACCTTCGATGCTATTAAAGAAGGTAATGGCAAAATCAGTGATATAATGCTGAGAAAGGTTGTGAAAGACCTACAGGAAGAGGGCGTAATAGTAGCCAACGATGAAGATGGCGGTTATACATTTACCGGTTCCACGAAGAAGACCGCTGCTAAAGAAGAAAAGAAAACCGATAAAAAAGAAGCTGTAAAAGCCGAAGTAGTTAAAAATGAGGTGGTTAAAACAGAAGATGAAAATGAGGAAGAAAGCGACCTGGGGCCAAAGACTCCTTCAGGGCGCGATAATTCAAGGTACACCTTCAATGGGGAAAAGAGCCTGCCAAAAGGTAAATTAGCATTGGCCATCTGCAAACAGTATGTTAAGGATAATCCTAAAACCACTTTGGCCAAGATGCAAGAGGTTCTGAAAAGCAAGGACATACAACCTCGTTATGGTGTGATTGAAGAAATCAGCAAGGCCAAGAAGCATACCATTAATAACAGGGAACGCTTCTTCTTCAAAGAAGGCGATGTTATCAAAGTAGGAACGCAGAAGGCTGTAGTAACCAATCAGTGGGCGCTTTTCACCCTGACTCCCCTGCTAAAAATAGCAAAGGAATTGGGGTATAAGGTTTCAGTAACCAAGTAATAACAATAACCAAAATGAAGGGGCGGGCAAAATGTCCGCCCTTTTTCATTATAGGAAATCGGTGAAATATTTTTTATATACATGCAACACTATATTAAAAAGGGGCTGATAAGCCAGGCAGACTTTAATTTCCTGTCGGAACTTGATCCCTCAAGAACAAAAAAGTATCTGCCATTCATTATAAAGTCATACCTGGCAGATGCCAACCTTGACCTGTTGCGAAACAGGGTAACTGAATATGATACCTTATTGAACCGCAACCAGGTCGATAGAAAGGATATAAACTCATTCAAAACATTACAGAAATTGGATGAATATGTACAACTATATAATAACATCAAGAGTACACGGGAATTGAAACGTGATATAAAGAAGGAAGCGGATATTATTATGGATACGAAGGATTTTTTTATTGTATGTCCACAAAACCATGCTGCAAGCTGCTTATACGGAGCTGGCACAAAATGGTGCATAACTGCCGAGAATAGTGCGCATTGGGAAAGGTACTACTTTGAACATCTTGTCACCTTTTATTATATACAGGTGCGTTCGGATAAGATTAAGCAAAACTTAAACCAGGATTTGTGGAAAATTGCTGTTGTTGTTTATCCCAATGGTAAACTGGCAGCATACAATGCGGCAGATCGCCTTATAGATCGTAATAATGTAGACATGGAATATGGCATTCGTCTGAATAATTTTCTTGGATCATTAGGAATTGGAAATTCTTTATTCATACCTAAAGGAATAGAGGAAAGGCTGGATGGGGCATGGGAGTTTAGAAAATATGATACTGCATTAAACTTATCAAGGATGGGGCTCACCAAAATACCGGACAGTATTGGTGAAAAGATGTTCCAATTGGAGAGCCTTATTTTATCGGAGAATAAATTGCAGGTTTTGCCGGAAGGTATTGGAAAATTAAGCAGACTAAAAACACTGTATCTCTTCCACAATCAATTAACATCTTTACCGGAATCTCTTGGGAATTTGAAAGGTCTGCAATGGCTTGGGCTAACCGGCAACGATAATTTATTACGGAGAAAAATAAAAGAATTGCAAAAGCAACTTCCCACTACGAGGATTTACAGTACCTATAAGTAACTAAATAGAAAAAAACAGGTGTTGTTAAATTCATTCATATTTAAATATACATTCGCATACGCGATTTTAAACCATGCCTGGGCGACAAATTCTTATATCAGGAATGCTTCAGTTAACCTTCGAGTATCCTCATCAGGTCGTTATTGATATAAAACACCTCCCTGCCTTCTTCCTTTGGACTAAGAATGCCTAACGACACAAGTTCCGACATATATCCAGTTATAGTTGTCCTACTGGTTCTGCCTAATAGCTTCCCAACCATTTGTTGTTTAACATAAGGTTGTGCAAATAATGCTTCATTGAACTCCTTGCTATACCACTTGAGTTCTTTTCTTGCATGCTCAAGTGTGACACTCATCTGTTCAATAATATCATCTATTATGGCATTGGTCTGGCGGGATGTATTTTCTACTGCATCCATCATATAAATCAGCCAAGGTTTCCATTGACCCCTCTGCGTTACCGAACTCAGGTTGTGGTAATAATCGTCCTTATGGCTAATTATGTATTTACTCAGATATAATACGGGGTGGCTTATCAGCCCTTGGTTAACAAGATAAAGAAGGTTTATAATCCGGCCTGTTCTCCCGTTACCATCAGTAAACGGATGTATGGCCTCAAACTGGTAATGGGCCACAGCCATTTTGAGCAAGGGATCAGTATCAGATTCGGCATCGTTGAGGTAAAATAGTAAGTTTTTCATTTTTTGTTCCACTATGCCCTTTCCCCTTGGCGGAGTATAAATCACTTCACCTGGCCTCAGTTCGCTGTCCCCTCTTTTTATGACCACTTGGGATTGTGGAGGGCGTATTCCTTGCCTGGTATCTTTTATCTTTTGATATACTTTTATTATGGTATCCATATTCATGGAACCACTCTTAGTAATGTTACGATACCCTTCCCATAGCGCTTCTCTGTATCTCAGTACTTCTTTTGTTGCCGGGTTTGCAGTAGACTCCCGAACCTTGTCGGATATAGCCTTGTAGAGTTCATCCTCGGTTGTAAATATGTTTTCTATCTCCGAAGAACTCTTGGCCTCCTGAAGTGAGATTGTATTGACCAGCATATTGGGGTTAGGAAGCCTTAATATGTTGGCGCTTAGTTTTGCAAGCGCCCTTGTTGCACGGACCAATCTGGAAAGTACCTCCTTATCAAATACCTCGTTCTCGGGAGGAAGCAGGGGTAGTTGATTATAGGGCTTATTTCTGTCGTATGGTGTTACTTTTGTCATGTTCAATTATTGTTTATTTATTGGACGTATTGCAAATATATGTCCAATTTTAATACCAAAGACATAAATATGTCCAATTTTTAATAATAATTTGAACATATACCCAAAATTTGTCCAATCTCCCTTCCTTTCTCAAGATAAAATTACAAAACGAAGCACACGAGAATGTGTTCCTTGCGATATGCTAAATAGTTGCATAAAACCTATCAGCTTTCACTTTTGATTGCGATAACAGTAAGTGAAAGCTTTTTACGAGCCAAAAAGTGAATTGAAGACGCAAGCTATTGGCAATCAATAAGTGATAAAATTGAAGCTACTTACACTTTCTAAAATAAGTGTAAGCCGACATAGTTTTGGTTAAATTAGCTACACACCAATATACTGGAACATGAGCATTAAAGGGACAAAGACAACAACCAGCGGCATGGAATGGAATACTGCCCAGGGATTAATTGTACGTTTGAAAAATGATAATAAATTACGGGAATATCTATTAATCGCAACGGGGATTTACTTCGGGCTGCGCATCGGCGACCTACTTAATTTAAAATGGAACGAAGTGCTGGATAAGGATGAGTTTATCATTACTGAGAGTAAAACGGGCAAGCAGCGCAAGGTTACTATAAACAAGATAGTTAAGGAAGCAATAAAGTATGTTGCTGATACTTTAACCCGAGAAGGGGTATTTAATCCGGAGGGTTATTTGTTTTGCAATAAGCATGGAGGGAAACTTTCGAGGCAATTTGCAAACCACCTATTATCAGAGGCTTGCATGATGTATAATGTTAAAGTACAAAATCCCTCAAGTCATTTGCTTAGGAAGACCTTTGGTAAAAGGGTTTGGGAATCTGACAATAAGAGCGAAAGGGCTTTGGTATACTTAAGTGAGATATTTTCACACAGCAGTTTGGCTGTAACAAAGAGGTACATCGGCATTACAGACAAGGTTATTGCGGATGTTTATATGAAATTGTAGCAGGGACTTATAAGCGATACATTTTACCCACCATAAATGTCAAAAAGTGAGAACCTTTGAGAATTGTAAGGAATTGTCGGGAAAATGAAGAAAATCAGTAATAAAGGCTAAAATTTGGATAAAATTTCGTAGCTTTGGTAAGTTGCTTAGGTTAATTCATCGTTATTAAATCTTTATTAAAATGCTCGCAGGGTTACTTGTTAGAGGGTACAAAGTGTATAAACATGTCAAATTCATTCCTTTTTTTGAACAAAGGCATGAGAATCTTGTACTTTTTATAGGTGGGAATGGGGTCGGTAAAAGTTCAATTCTTGAAGCTTTAAATACTTTTTTTAATAATGCGAGTTGGACTTTAACTACAGGAGTTACTGATGCTTATATTGTTCCAGTCCTACTTATTGATAAGAGCAAAATTGCTAACTTTCATTCGGAATCAAAAGAATTTATTGAGAAAATCAGCAATTTTCTTTGGGAAGAAGTAACGAAAGAGAGTAATAAGAAAACAACAGGAGCAATCCCCAACTTTTTCGATTTTAAAGATTCCATCAAAATTAGCTATAAAGATACCCACTACCTTTTAATGTTGGGTGTTGCTTCAAAAGTTATTTCAGATGACAACCCACAATCAAAAAAAGCTATTTCTTTCGGCATTTTTGATTCTCAAATAAAGAAAGAAGTTTTAGGATTGAATTTTGAAGATGAAGAGGAGAAAATACTACGAAAGGCAGATAACGATTCCCTTAATCGCTTCCTTAAAGACATTCAAGAACATTACACGTACATATATGTTCCGACCGAAACAAATGTTGCCGAATTCCTAAGACTTGAAGGCAATGAGATGCAACGACTTATTGATAAGAAGATTGTCGATAATATAGATAGAATTCTTACAGCTAAAAATATCGTCGATAATAGTGTTCCTACTGTTGAGGGAAAGGAAAACGTCCCGAATGACATATTAACAATTTTAAATGATAAATTGTTACCGTACGTTGAGGAGATCGAAGCAAAAATCAAGACTATTGATAGTACATACAAATTTACTGTGGCTGGTCCTCCTGGCTCTACTGCTGTGTTAACAGCCAAGGATATTAATAGGCAGATTATTCGCACTTTTTATGCAAAAAGAACTCTCACAAAGGGAACTACGCCAATTCATAAATTAAGTTCAGGCGAAAGAAAAAAAGTATTAATTGATATTGCGTATTCAATTTTATCACAGCGTGAGGGACAACAGGAGAAAGAGATAATACTCGCAATAGATGAACCTGAGGCATCTTTAGATATGTCTATTAGGTATCAACAATTTGAAACCATTGAAAAACTTGCAAATATTTGTAATGTTTTTATTGCTACCCACTGGTATGGTGCACTGCCAATTATTCAAAATGGCTTGATTGAACATATCGAAAAGGGTGAAAATGATGTTCCTAATGTAAGGGTTTACAAAGCTCAGAGTTATTTTGAGAACAGGATAAATGAGCCTTATGATATTTATTTTAAAAGCTTTTCTGAATTAGCTCAATCAATTTTAACTTCTATAAAAGTAAAGGATACTAATTGGATTATAGTTGAAGGGCCTGAAGATAGAAACTACATAAAATATCATTTGAATGGAAATGTAACTAATCTGAAAATATTACCTGTTGGAGGATGTGGCAGCGTTAAAGTACTATACCAGCATTTATATCTTTCTATTTCTCTGAAATCAGAACGTTCAAATATTAATGGCCAGGTATTTTGTTTAGTCGACACTGACTCACAAATTGTAGATATTGATCATAGTGACACTAAAAATAATATTCTATGCATTAGAAGACTTAATCGCACAAAAAAGCATGGCGAAGAAATTATTGAATTGGCAAGGTTAGAGAGCGATGTAAGGCATGCCACAGCGATTGAAGACACATTAATGCCTAAACAATTCTATGATGCACTAAAGTCTTTAATTGAAGAAACTGGTAGCACTGAAGTAAAAGAAGCATTCAAGGGATTTGAGTTCAATCCGACAGCAAATTTTAGTGAAGTAGAAGGAGTTGATGCCATCTTAAACCCAATACCATCTGTAGGAAGACACTCTTTGACAGATAAGAAAACTATTCTTGAATTTATCAAACATAATAAGTTTGCAATATCAGAAAAATATTGCGCTTTGTCACCGGCTGATAATAATCCCGTTTGGATTGGGGAGATTTTGAAGTTCTTTTCTCCTCCTATAGTAAACCCCAAACCAGCAGTTGAAAAATTAGTAGTAGACATCAATAAGAATATTCAAATTACTGATACTTTAGAAGTACCTGCTGCCAATACAGAGGAAAAAAAAGAAGTAGGTTAGCCATTATAGGTACAATTAAAACTACAGATTCTATTGTACCGGTTTAATCTTTCATACAATGTTATAAATAAAGGCTTTTGCGTACTGTAAATGTGATATGGTTATTTTGAACCATCTTTGTCTTTATTAAAGATATACTAAAAATGGAAATTCTCGACTATTATAGGGACATTCAGGCGAGGGCAAGCACTGATGCTGTTAAATCTACTTGCCATTTTCTAAAGACCGTAAATAACAATCCTGAGTCACATGGGAGTGGCGTATTTATCGAAATTGATCAGAATTACTTCTTGATTACAGCAGCTCATGTTATTGAAGGACAAGAGAATGATATTTACATTGGAATTGGTGAACATGAAGCATTAAAACTGGGAGGGGATTTAATAGTTAATGCTTTACCTGCAGGTAGGCATCGAGATAAGGACAAAATAGATATTGCTATTCTAAGACTGAACCAAGAAACCATTAATAAACTTAGTGGAAAGTATTCATTTATTAGGCAAAGCGAACTTGGAGTTAACCATGAATTGAAGTTATTGCCAATGTACATTTCCGTTGGCTTTCCGGCGACTAAATCAAAATATAATAGGGTTAAAGATGAAATAAAAAGTAAGCCATTTATTTATACAACTATGCCGGCCTCTACTGAAACATATAGTAAACTGAAGTGCGATTTGTTTACCAATATAATTGTTCACTATGATAAAAAGAGAGTAAAGAATTATAAAACTGGTCTATTTAATACAGGGCCGGACCCTTATGGAATTAGTGGTTCTGGTCTGTGGTTTATTCCACCTCAATTAGAAATGCCTGGGCAAGATGTTAATAAAAAGCTTGTGGGGATAGCAACAGAATGGAGTGAAAACAAGAAATATTGGATTTGTACAAGGATAGACATCTTTACTGAAATGATTAGGCAGAGGTATAACTTAAATATACCGCAATCGAGAATTGTAAAACTTAATTTAGGTTAATTAACACTAAAGGCTGCCTAACAGGTAGACACTAAATAATCCTTTTTCAAAACATAAACAAGACTGCAATAGAGCTCAAATGCTGCTGAATACATTTTACGTTCGATTAATGAAACGGCTTTTTGAATATTGTTATAGAGTTCAGAATAAATTTCATTAGCGTTATCCTGACCATTAATCTGTTGAACAATCAATGGTGCTGTATTATAATATTCGCTAATCAATCTTGTACCTTCTTCTCTCGAAGCAACATAAGTATCTCTGAAATTTCTCAATACCTGTAATTCATGGCAGTCATCGGGCAAGCCTTTGCTTTTTATACAAGCGGTGGTAATATAACATCCATCACTTTTTTCTGGTTTATCATACCCTTTCCGCTTGCGGATAGTATTTTTGTGCAAAGTTCCCTTTTCCAAATTGCAAGAAATACAGGCCGCAAATAGATTATTCATGTGATGCGTCCCGCCATTGTATAATGCTTTTGAATGATCAACGTGCCAAGCTCCCTTAGCTCCATGCGCATTGTAGTTGGTTTTACTCAATTTCTTGCCGCACAAATGGCAATAACCACCCTTTTTATTATAGATGGTATTTAGCTCTTGTTTAGTGTATCCCATACTCCCCTCATATATTCTTATTCAAATATAGTGAATTATTGTGCTTTTTCAAAGCTTATTTAACGCACAAGGCTCTGGTATGAAGAGAGATACCCAACTAAAGGAATAGACATGACTGGCGGTAACAGTAAAAAAAGAGTCCCACCGAAGCGGGACTCAAGGTTTTCACCTTCGGCATATAGCCTTATTGTGATAAGAAATTTTAAGAGAGTAATTTCTTATTTCAAATATAGAAATATTTGAAACATATCGCATATTTTCTTTACCTTTCTCATTTGAAATTCAGAGATAATGGCTAAAACGCTCGGACTTGACCTCGGCACTAATTCCATCGGCTGGGCATTGGTTGAAAATGGAAGTGTCATAAAGGGAATAGGCGTACGGATATTTCCCGAAGGTGTTGATAATCTTGGTGAAGGCCAAAATGAGCAATCTAAAAACTCCGCGCGCAGGGCATTTAGGCAGGTACGTCGACAAATTTTCAGGCGCAAGTTGCGTAAGCGTATCTTATTGAAGCAATTGGCACAATACAATATGTGCCCGCTCAATGACGAGCAAATAAAGAGATGGTATAAGACAGGTAGTTTTCCCGATACAAAGGAAATGCACGACTGGCTTAAAGAGAATCCATATACGTTACGTGAAAAATCCCTGAAAGAACCAATAACATTAATGCAATTGGGCCGTGTACTTTTTCAGATTGCACAACATAGGGGCTTTCTGACCAATAGCCGTAGTGCAGGAAATGATGAAAAAGAGGAAGGCGCCATCTATACAGGTGATGAAAAGGCAGGTAAAACAGGTATCTCTGAAACAGAAAAATATATAGGTGATGCAACATTAGGTAACTACTTATCTTCCATATACCATACCGAGAATGTGAGTTATAAGGACGGGCTGGCAAGAATCCGGAACCGATATACGACCCGCCAAATGTATATTAATGAGTTCGAGAAAATATGGGAGTGCCAAAAGCAATATCATAAAGAACTATCTGATGAAATGAAAGAGGCATTGGGTGGCAGAAAAAAAGAGGGTTATAAAAAAGATGGTATACTTTTTTACCAACGCCCATTGAGGACACAAAAATTCCTTGTTGGCAAGTGTACATTTGAACCAGGTAAAACAAAATGCCCAGCAAGTGCCATCCCATTTGAATTATTCAGGGCTTACCAATTCGTAAATCAAATAGAGTGTAATGGTAAAAGGCTTACAACCCCAGAAAGGGAAATTGCAGTTGAGCTTTTACTAAGCAAGGAAAAGCCCAAGTTTAAAGAGATACGTAAGAGGCTAAAGAAGCTTGATGCAAATTTTAATTACGAAGATGATGATACTTGCCCCGGTACATGGACAATAAGTAACCTGTCAAATAAAAAGTTTTTTGATACAAAGTGGTTCGAGTTTTCTGCAAATGAGCAGGAGGACATTTGGCACGTTCTTCATTTCTTCGAGGACAGGGACAAGCTAAAAGAATATGCCATAAATAAATGGGGCTTTGATGAAGAGAGGGCAACCAAAATAAGTAAGTTTAATCTTCAGGACGGATATGCGAGTCTGAGCCGTAAGGCCATTCTTAATATTCTGCCATTTCTCAAAATTGGAATGCCGTATGATGTTGCTGTAACACTTGGTGGCATTAAGAACATATTCGGAAACCAATGGAACAAACTTGATGATAAGAATAAAGACTTTATTATTACCAACGTTTATGAGATTGTACGGGCAGGTATTAAAGGTGGCTACATTGATGAATTGAAAACGTTTTTAAAGAATGAGTTTGGATTAAGTGACTTGCAACTTGGCAAGCTATACCATCATAGCGCAGAGATCAATAAGGCAGAAGTTATTGCTAAATTGCCAATGGGCCAGGAAGCAGATAAGGAAATAAGTACACTGCGCAACCCCATTGTTTCAACTGCATTATTTGAATTAAGAAAACTTGTCAATGCACTTATAGAAGAATACGGAAACATAGATGAGATAAAAGTCGAATTGGCAAGGGACTTAAAAGTATCTAAGGAAAAGAGGAATAAAGTAAGGCTGGAACAAAAGCGACTCGAGCGGCAAAATGATGAAATGGTAAAACGGCTGCGGGATTATGGTCAGGTAATTACGCATGAAAATATTTTAAAACTGAAACTTTGGGAAGAATGTCAACACACCTGTCCGTATACAGGTGACGAAATATCCATACAACAATTGTTTTCGGGAGACATCCAAATTGAACACATTCTCCCATGGAGCCGTTCACTTGACGATAGTTACTTAAATAAAACATTATGCTTCTCTGAAACGAACGTAGAGAAAGGAGACAGAACACCTTCTGAATATTTCAGTAAGAAAGGTGAAAAGGCATGGGAAGATGTAAAGAACAGGGCACTAACACTATTCTATACTACCAAAGAGTTCCCCATGCGGTATGAGAAGTTTAAACGGTTTGCATCCGAGAAGTTTGATGAAGATTTTGTTACAAGGCAATTGAATGATACACGCTACATAAGCAAGCAGGCAAAATCTTATCTCGAAAAAATATGTGATGATGTTAAGGTTGCGCCAGGAACCATGACTGCTAACCTGAGAAGTAAATGGGGTTTGAACAGCATTATCAATACCGAGAGCGAAGAAAAAACAAGGGACGACCATCGACATCATGCTATTGATGCGTTGATAATGGCTTGTTTTAAACAGGGCCACTTGCAGGAAATATCTAAATGGAACAGGTATAACAGGCAATATGATCTGAAAGATTTCCCTATGCCATGGGCTACATTTAGAACCGATGCAGAGAAAGCAATAAACGCAATGTTTATTTCACATAAACAAACACATAAGGTTCTTACATCACGAAAGTACAGGGTTAAGAAGGCCGGCAAGATTCATGTTAATACAGGTATCGCAGCACGGGGCCAATTACACGAAGCAACTGTGTACGGACTCAGGAAGAATAAGCAAGGTGAAACCGCATTTCATATACGCAAGCCATTGCAGAGCCTTACCGAGGCTATGATACCTAAGATAGTAGATGATAAGGTAAAGACGCTTGTATATTTAAGACTGGTTGAGAGGGGGCTTGAAATAAGTTCTAAGAATGGTAAGCCAATAACTGACACAAAGGAAAAGGAGCAGATTTTCAGAGCCGCTTTTGATAAACCTGTTTACCTGCCCAATAGGAATGGAGACCCCGTGCCTGTTAGGAAGGTAAGAATACAGGAAGATTTAACAAAACTTGAAAGGCTCAAGGAGGATACCAACCAATATGTTAACCCGAAAAATAATCACCATATTTTAATATACAAAACGCATGGCGGAGAGTTTAAACATGAGCCTGTGAGTTTTTGGATTGCTATTGAAAGGAAGAAACAAGGCACTCCTGTTGTTACCTTACCTGAGGATGGCAAGGAAATAATAGCCACATTCCAAAAGAACGATTTGTATTTACTGGAATTAGAGAAAGAAGATTTTGAAAGAAATATTAATAACTATAATTACTTAAGTAAACATCTATATAGGGTACAGAAAGTTGCGGGTGCAGATTATTTCCTTGAGATTTGTTTCAGGCATCATGCCGATTCACGTCCTGACAAGGAAGCAAAGAGCGATTACAGATACATTAAGGGGTTTGGAGATGGAAGAACTGGATGGGATACATTAAAACCTATAAAAGTTACATTGTCCACAATTGGCCACCTTAAAATCGTAAGCCATGCTCAAACGCACACTGTTCTTTAGCAACCCCTACCATCTCAGCATGAAGCTGGGACAACTGGAAGTTGCCGATAAAAAGACCGGCGAAGTAAAAACAGCCCCTGTCGAAGACTTGGGTTTTGTTGTGCTCGACAATCGTGAAATTACATTTACGCAAAGTGTTCTGGCTGATTTGGCGGCTAATAATACTGCCGTTGTAATATGTAACGATAAACATCTACCGGCCAGTATGATGTTTCACTTGGATACAAACCACGTGCAAAACGAAAGGTTCCGGGCACAGGTGAGTGCAAAGGAGCCATTGAAGAAACAGTTATGGCAACAGACAGTGAAAACGAAAATCCGCAACCAAGCTGGCGTATTGAAGCATACAGGCAAGGATGATGAAGCTTTATTGCGTATTGCCACACAAGTGAAAAGCGGTGATACTACAAATGAAGAAGCACAGGCAAGCAGAAGGTATTGGAGCAGTTTGTTTGGTGAAGGGTTCAGGCGCGAGCGTGAAGGATACCCTCCTAACCCATCATTGAACTATGGCTACGCAATTTTACGTGCTGCGGTAGCACGTGCACTATGTGGAAGTGGGTTATTACCCACACTTGGCATATTCCACAGTAACAAGTACAATCATTATTGCCTTGCTGATGATATTATGGAGCCTTATCGCCCATACATAGATAGAATGGTATGGGAACAGATGCAAAAACATGCAGACTACCATAACCTGACGGTGCAACGTAAGGCTGAAATGTTGGCAATATTATCATCTGATGTGGTAATGAATGATGAAAAGAGCCCGTTGATGGTTGCACTTTCAACAACAACGGCTTCATTGGCAAGGTGTTTTGAGGGAGAGGATAAGAAGATAGCTTACCCGGAACTTTAAATAGTTTTTACTTGTATCGCAATGGCGATGTACAATCATACCCGTTTAAACGCATACCAAATCATGTGGCTATTTGTATTCTTTGATCTTCCTACAGAGACAAAAAAGGAACGGAAGGCTGCCTCTCGTTTCAGGAAAGACTTGATGAAAGATGGGTTTACAATGATGCAATTCAGTGTTTACTTACGGCACTGCCCAAGTGGTGAAAATGCTGATGTACATTTGAAACGAGTTAGAAGTGTTGTGCCTGAAAAAGGCCAGGTGAGTATTGTACGGATAACCGATAAACAGTATTCTGAAATAATAAATTATTGGGGGGCTGACGAGCAACCTCTTGCCACCGCACCGCAACAATTGGAACTATTTTAAGGCACGCGCCGCGGGGGGGGGGGGCGATTACCAGACAAAAAAAACGGGAAAGAGAGGTATCACACCAGTCAATCCCGTTTGTTTTCAAAGACATTATTTCGCTGTAAGTTACTGATCATTAGAAGGAAATATCACCAGCTAATGTCTTTCTCCTCTCTTAAAATTCAAACCACAACTGATAACCCTATTGGGGTAGAAAAAGAAGTAATGTCTTTCTCCTCTCTTAAAATTCAAACCACAACTTCCCATGACTGTATAGGTGCTAACTTACCAATGTCTTTCTCCTCTCTTAAAATTCAAACCACAACCGATACTGCATCAAGGCCCTGCAGCTTGAGTAATGTCTTTCTCCTCTCTTAAAATTCAAACCACAACCGCAGAGGTGATCTACAGAACCTTACCATTAAATGTCTTTCTCCTCTCTTAAAATTCAAACCACAACCCATTGGCGTTATATATCTGTGCATTGTTAAATGTCTTTCTCCTCTCTTAAAATTCAAACCACAACTGCGCCCGGTCTTTGCCCTGCTTGTATGTTAATGTCTTTCTCCTCTCTTAAAATTCAAACCACAACAGTAGACAATTCCATGCCCTTCTAATGATAAATGTCTTTCTCCTCTCTTAAAATTCAAACCACAACGGGAAAGAAATGAGGACCATGTATATTCATAATGTCTTTCTCCTCTCTTAAAATTCAAACCACAACCAAGCGCCAGCGCTATATTAGACTTAAAGAAATGTCTTTCTCCTCTCTTAAAATTCAAACCACAACTGTCCTCCGTTGTTTATAGTTCTCATGTGTAATGTCTTTCTCCTCTCTTAAAATTCAAACCACAACTTCAAGGATCACTACATACAAAGATGGTTTAATGTCTTTCTCCTCTCTTAAAATTCAAACCACAACCTTTAAATTGTGCGGCTGTCATTGGAGGGAAATGTCTTTCTCCTCTCTTAAAATTCAAACCACAACCCAACGACCGGCAAATTATTCTTTCACCGAATGTCTTTCTCCTCTCTTAAAATTCAAACCACAACCACATGCATACGGGCCTGTTTATAATAGTGAATGTCTTTCTCCTCTCTTAAAATTCAAACCACAACGGTAAGGTACGCAGCCTTTTCTTGTATAAAATGTCTTTCTCCTCTCTTAAAATTCAAACCACAACTGCCGAACATTTACGTATTATCTCCGCACAATGTCTTTCTCCTCTCTTAAAATTCAAACCACAACTCCGGCCTCTTCTATCCAACCGCGTGTCAAATGTCTTTCTCCTCTCTTAAAATTCAAACCACAACCGGTAACTATTGTTAAAAAACCTTCTTCAAAAATGTCTTTCTCCTCTCTTAAAATTCAAACCACAACAGATTACACTGCTACATCAATAAAGACCTGAATGTCTTTCTCCTCTCTTAAAATTCAAACCACAACTATCAAGGCCTACAAGTATATATAAATGCCAATGTCTTTCTCCTCTCTTAAAATTCAAACCACAACCAAATGCAAATACATAGAGAGATCCTCAAAATGTCTTTCTCCTCTCTTAAAATTCAAACCACAACCAATCTAAGGAACACGAGTTCGCTAAAAAAAATGTCTTTCTCCTCTCTTAAAATTCAAACCACAACCCAAACAAAGCGTTCACCTGTATCAAGTGTAATGTCTTTCTCCTCTCTTAAAATTCAAACCACAACAATATGTTCACTTACAAACTTTGCCAATTTAATGTCTTTCTCCTCTCTTAAAATTCAAACCACAACTATTACTTCGCATTCTAAATATAAGAATTAAATGTCTTTCTCCTCTCTTAAAATTCAAACCACAACTACTCGTTCTTTCTGTTAATTGATGTTATGAATGTCTTTCTCCTCTCTTAAAATTCAAACCACAACCAAAAACACTTCATTCATGATCATAACGCAAATGTCTTTCTCCTCTCTTAAAATTCAAACCACAACTATTCGTTCTTGCTGTTAATTGATGTTATGAATGTCTTTCTCCTCTCTTAAAATTCAAACCACAACTATTCGTTCTTGCTGTTAATTGATGTTATGAATGTCTTTCTCCTCTCTTAAAATTCAAACCACAACTATTCGTTCTTGCTGTTAATTGATGTTATGAATGTCTTTCTCCTCTCTTAAAATTCAAACCACAACCGATAACGACAATACGAATCTCAGTTTAATTAAAGTAAAAGAATATAAATATTTCAAAGAGCAATCCTTTAACTCAAATATAGAGTTAATTTATTTTGTAATGAAACAAAAATAGAGCTAAATAAAAAAGCCCGGCGTTGTGCAGGGCTTTTTGTCTTTGAGGTGGAAACTTTACTTAACTGACTTAGCTAATGAAGCTCCCGCTTTAAATTTCGCAACTTTCTTGGCAGCAATCTTAATCGCTTTGCCAGTCTGAGGGTTCCTTCCATTACGAGCTGCACGCTTTGCAACTTTGAAAGTACCGAAGCCAATTAAGGCAACATGATGCCCAGCTTTAAGTGCTTTGGTGGTTTGATTTACAAACGCATCAAGCGCTTTAGTAGAATCAACCTTCGACAATTTTGTTTCTTTTGCAATTGCTTCTACAAGTTCTGCTTTGTTCATTTTAATTTGGTTTAAGAGTTAATACTGATACGCAATGTAAGCTAAAGTAAGATAACACACAAGATCTGACTCAATGCTGCTCATATTCAATAATGTCGCTCATGTCAAGTTGTGTGGAGTACTCTACAACCCCATTATTAAATAGTTCTGCATTTGCTGGAAGGATGAGCCATTCTTTATCTCCCGTTGCTAATGATAATTGAGCAGCAGTCCCGAGATGAATATTGGCTTTCAGATAAGTAACCGTATCAATCAAGTATAGCCAGCAGCCATTTGGGAACTTAATCATGCTTGAGCTATAATATCCTTTGTAAACACCATCATTTTTTCCTTGCCATTTCAGTACTTTATCAGGATGGAATTTAAGGAGTGCATAATTCACTCTATCAGGGTCGTTATATTGCAAATTCAACCCATGAGATCCGTATTCAGTTGCTGTGTCCTCAGACTCGGAGAAGGAAAGAAAGTGTGTCTTGCCCCAGCCATTAATGTGCGCTTTTACTAATTCCACCAACGGTTCCTTAAAAATAACAGAACCGTTGCCACCTTTGATAAGATTTGTACATAAATATAAACTCTTCAAAGTAGTCCTGAGTAACCGGTTATCTTCTTTGTCGGAATCGCCTCTGTATAGAATCTTTGGAAACGTACTGTTCATTCGGTTATTTTATTTAGTGAGAAATGATCACCACTTATACTTAGTACCATTTTATTATCATGTAGGAAACGCGTACCTAAAATAACACTGCATCCCATAAAAGAGCCTGGGCATAAACCAAATTCTAATTCAAAATCCCACTTCGCAATTGTAATTTTATGTACTACTATTTGGTGTGGTATTTCAGCACCTCCTGCTGCATGAGCTACGCCTAATTTGCCCGTAAGTTTAAATATGCCGTAATCTTCAGGCTTATTGTTTCCAATAAAAAAATAATTCTCATAACATCCCGTATCAATAATTGCATTTACAGGAGAGTCTACTTTATCTACCGCAATGGAAAGGATCGGGTGCTTATGTTTTTCTTGCAATTTGAATTCCATATTACAAAAATACCTGGAAACACAAACTAAAATCGATTTAAAAAAGAAGAATTTGGTAAAACAATGGCCTCTTGGTAAAACACTGGTAAAACGAGAATGTTATGAAAAGTCATGAAAAGAAACCAAAAATCGCCCTAAAATGGGCGATTTGGTTATAAATGTTGCGAAAAGTGTCGAAAAACCTTGAGTAACCTCAAGGTTCGAGGTCCCGAGCGGATTCGAACTTTTCTCTTTAATTTTTTGAATATCAGCCAATTGTATGTGGCCGATTTATTTTGGTGAAACGTAGGTGAAACAGACTACTCCATCATTTTTACGGAAAAACGACAGATAAATCTACGATACATCGTAGGTCGCCTTCGCTTTTTGAAGCATCTGAACGTTCCATATCATTTTTAACACATTGACATTCATTGCACTTTGAACATTTGTTCTGGTCTATCCTCATTTTTACCGCGTTCATAACCTTGCTTTCATGGTCGAAAGCAATTTTATGACCTAAATATACTTCTTTTGGAGTTAACGGACGGTGCCTGTAATGGGGGCGTTTTTCATTATAGTCTTTCACTGCCCAGGCAATAAACTTAATGAATGCTTCGAGGCTTTCAAATTTTCGGTTGCGCAGGTACCTTCCTTTGATTGTTCTATGAATTGCTTCTACCGGCGAGTTTGAGAACCATATATCCTTCAAGGCCCATACTTTCGTTATTTTATGCTCTGAGAGATTGGTTATAAAATCATCTAACATGGTGTTGTGGTTTTCTCTTCCACCGTCAGTAACTAAGTAACTGTGATTTTCTTCTGGCACTTTATACTGTTGGTGGGGATGAAGGCTGATTGTATTCAACGCTTTTACAAGAGCGGCCTGCACTGACTCGAAATTTGCCCTTGTAGATATATGATAGCCCAGTATCATCTTTGAATAGTTGTCCATCACAAAGGTTATGCTCACCATATCTTTTTCGTTCATGGGATAATAAGTGGTATCGGCGTGCAGGTATTCATTCGGGCAACTTGCCCTAACACCTTTGGTCTTTGTGTGTTTCTTTACGGGCTTCTTTGTAATCCCCAATACTTTGGCGCATCTGTACCAAGTATCAAGACTTGCAACTACTTTCCCTTCCCTATATCCATGACTTGCAATTGCTGATATGGGCCAGTGATACAGATCAGGGTCAGTGAGCATCTTTTCTATGGCCTTTACCTCCTTTAATTGTAGTTGATATGGATGCCTTTTTACGCATAGCGATAAATATGAATCCCAACACGTGGCACGGTTTTCTAATAACCAATGCTGGTACAATGTTTTCGATAGGCCGAACAGCTTTAACGCATAATCCAAGCCCGTTTGTTGCTTCAACATATCTATGCTTTCCAGTATCTTTCCTTGCAGCACTTTATCCTTATGGGCCTTCCTGACAAGTTTCAGTAAATAGGGTGACATTGTTACCCATGAGCGCTTTATTCCTGTCAGAGCTTTCTTAAGGTTCTCATTCTCGCCGTGAATGGCAGCAGCCTTGGTCGCATCATTGAACAGGTACCTGAACTCATGCCCGAGATACTTACCATAATCCATCTTCCGCCAATGGGCTATGGTGCTGTATGGTATCTTCTTTCTAAACTCTTCCGGCATCAGATGCTCATTGCCGGTTGCATATAAAAACACCACCGAGGTATCATACTTGTTTTTCATCCTTAATAAAACAGGATATAAAAATAAATCAGAGAATAGGGTATTTCGCCATTTGACAGAAAGAGATGTTATGACGCTTTTAATTTATATGAACCAATTGAATGAAAAGAAATATTTGGCTCCAGTGATTACAAATTATTAGATATTCTAATGTTTTTTCTGTTATAGATACAAAATAATATATTTGTTGTAACATAGAATTAGAATGGATGCTATTGAATTAAATAAAGCAGGTGAAGCCAAAGCCCATTTGAGAGATTATAAAAGGGCTATAAGTGATTTCTCAACGGCAATTGAATTAAATCCATCCCTTTCAGTGGCCTATTTTAATCGAGGGGCTGCCTTATTTGAATCAGGAGAATATAAATCAGCAATCCCAGACATAGATAAATTTATAGAATTAGAAAGAAAAACAAGAATAGAAAATGCCTATTTTTTAAGAGGCTTGTGTGAATTTCACTTGAACAACTACATGGAGGCGATAAAGTATATTTCAAAAGCCATTGAAGCCTACAAGAAGGATGAACATTATTTCTATTTCAGGGGAGTTGCAAGAAGTCGAATGAAAGATTATACAGGAGCGATTGAAGATTTTGGCGTAGTCATTCAAATTAATCCTACATATTCAGAAGCTTATTATGAAAGGGCAATGGCATGGGATAATCAAATCAATTTTAATGGAGCAATGGCTGATTTCAATAAGGCAATCGAACTCAATCCGAATATTCCTAATTACTACGTGAACAGGGGGATTGCATTAAAAAAATCAAATCGATACAATGAAGCTCTTTCTGATTTTGACAAAGCCATTGAACTAAAGCCAAATTATTACTTAGCTTATATAAACAGGGGTGAAGTGAAGATAAAGTTAAGCATATTGCAGGAGGTTTACCAAGACTTTAATAGGGCCATAGAATTAAACCCTAACGATGGTAGGGGGTATTTTGGAAGGAGCATATACTATTTGAAATTCGGTAATAAAGAAGCAGCCAAAACAGATTTTTTGGAGGCCAAGAAATTAGGAATTGAGGGTATGGACGACCTGCTTGATGAAATTAAAGACATAATTCCTCCCTTCGGGTATAGCGGATAGCATCTTATTTAGTAAAATATTTCTACCAAATGAAAATCTTTGCATTCTGGAGCCAAAGGATTATATAGAATATTATGGCATCTGGTAATATAATCCTAAAGAAAAACGAATATCAAGAAAGTAGCGTAGTGATTCTTCCAAACCGTAATTCATTCTTATTATTTGGAAGCATTACACTTGAATATGCGTGTGGAATATAAGAGCCTGGTATGTCAAATTTATTTGCATTACATAAACTAATTATCCTTTGCAATGTTTCTGGGCTTTCATACCAAATCACCGGTATTAGAATAAAGTCATTTTGAATACTATGGTTCTTAAGCTTTAGTTTTTCACGGATTTTACTTTGTATATGAGCAGTTAAGTTATCATCTGTTCTTTTAATTCTATCATCAATGGATATGCTTACAACCTCTACTAATACTTCTGTGTTTTTCTTCTCGTCCTTTAGTTTGAAATCAATCTTAGTACGCACATTTGGTGATTTGGCTTCCACAGCAATAAGCCTATATGTACCTGTTTTCATTAAATTGTTCAATATAGCTACCTCTGCAACGTAGTTTAAAAAGTCCTCACCGAATAGCAGAAAATCCTTAACATTTTTACAAACCAATTTCCTTTCTTCCTTATTTAAGAGAATGGCAAGATTACTAAACGTACAGTTTATAAAATTTCTAAAGTCAATTTCACTCTGGTTACCATTTAAAGCATAATTAATTGTAGAATAGATATTCTTTTTGCGGATAACTGGCTGTTCCCCTTTGTCATACTCTGCTTCTAACTCTGAGTAATTTTTTAAGAAGATTTTTGTTAACCGGTTCCAACCAATTTCATTATCACCGATTAACTCAAATAGACCGGGCAGATATTCCTGTAACTTCTTTTTAATATCAAACATCCCCGGGATAATTGCAATTGATAATTTAGCTATTAATAGTTTTCTCAATGCTTTTCAAAATAATAATTATTTCCTTTGCGGATTTTTCAAATTCTTTTTTTGCCTTTTCCGGATTCTTTTTTGCCCATTTTAAAACCTTCCCAACAAGTTGTTTCTTTCTATTTCGCGCTTCTTTCTTATCTGTAATTTTCAGGACTTCATTTACTTCACCCTGAAAATCTGATGGATAATACTTTTCAAAATCATGTTCTTGGAACTGCTTAAAATGTTCCTTCTTCCATTTGTTCTTCTTAACATAAAGCTCCTTCAACTCATTAATTATTTGTTCTTCTTCATTACCACCATCAATAATTACCCAAACTTTGTTTTTATAAATAGGCTCTAAGTGCAGAAATACGAATAACCTGTTAAAATCTGCAAACTTTAATATTATTTCACTTGATGAACGCGCTGAAAAAGTCCTTAATTTACCAAGAAGCCCCTTAACACAATATGGAATTAAAATATCTCGTATTATTATTTCTGCCGAAGCTTCCTCCAAAATTAGCCATGCGCTTGACAGGTTATAATCATACAGTTCATAACCAAGTTCTTCCAATGCTTGCCATTTTTCTTCCGGCGTTTCCAGCAATTTAATACTTGATATGGGCATGTTCTCTTGTAATACCATAGATGTTTTATACGTTATGGTTTTACTGTTTCCGCCCAAATAACGTAATACAATATTAGAATGGGTAGAAATAAAGAATTGGTTATTTGCTGACTTCTCCTCAATCAGTGCGAGAAGGGCTTTTAAAGCTGTCGGATGAATATCGTTTTCTGGCTCCTCAATTATGAAAACCTGATTTTTCGCTACGCACAAATCAACGATCAACCCTAATAAACTTACTGTACCTTCTCCCATTGCAGTAATAGGTATTGATAAATCATCAGTAACCGAAATAACGGCCATTTTGCCGTGTTGTGTTAAAGCCGATGTGGAAATTGGAGTTTGTAGTATATTTTCACATATTTTATAGAATTGGGCGCGCGTAGCCGGTAACCCGGTGATTAATTTATCTATTTTGGGATATAGAAGCCTATATGTATCTTCTATGTTTCCAGTGGTCTGTGAGTTAATGACCTCTTGATAATTTGTGGATTTCCTTTTCGCTAAATGAGGAAAAATCAAATGCTTGGGTTGTAGCGTAGGTATTCCCGCAAACATTGTCATATTTGGGTTTTTGTTGGGTGCAATATTTAGCTCCTGAGGGTCTTTGGGTTGAAGATATTTTTCAATCTTAGAAGGGGTTGTCTTCTTTAAATAGACTTCTAATGTTTTATTATGCTTTGTTAAATCCAGCGCATTATTCTTATACAAACTATCAAAAGGTTCTTCAAATGAAATTTCTATTTTCCCGTTATCCTTAGTTAATGTAATATCATTTTCGTTTAAAGAATCATAACTTTGAATAAGATATACGGATTTTAGAATTGTTGATTTACCAGAATTGTTTGCGCCGGTAAGAATATTAATTTTTTTCGAGAAGTTAATATCACCGGAATCTTCAAATCCCCTTATATTCTTTAATTTTACCTTAGAAATCCACATAGTATGGTTAGATTATTACGTTTGTAGGTATAAAAGTACAGTTAATTCGATAGATATTTGTTGAATTATAATATTGAAAAGTAGATGAAATTACTTGGTAGCTCAGAAAATATAATAATTAAACCCGATAATCAATTGAGAAGGGTACCAATTGACAGTAGACGGGATGAGTTATTAAAGGACTGCATAAAGATTGTACCTACACGGTTAAGTAATATTATGTACGATATTATTTTCCCAATTAACTCGGAAATGCCAGAAAACATATCTATTCATTTTTATTCAGATGATTTTAAAACGGAAGCAGTAGAATGTGACGCACTTATTCTTTATGATGATCCTCATATTTCTGATGATGGACAGTCAAAATATTATAGAATTAATAGACCGCCAGATAATACTTATGGTTATGATTCAAAGCTATATAGCTATGTTGGATTCGACTCGGACGCAATCAAAAAAGAATACGAATTCTCAGTAAAATTCTATTTGAAATATTCCTTTCAAATTCGGGCTGGAAACTTACAGCATGAGTTTTGTTATCAAGATGGCGGTTGTATTTATGGTGAAGGCGATAAATTTGAACTTGATAATGGAACAGAAGTTACGGTAATGAAGATAGATGAGAATACAGGTATAGTATATTGTGCAGCAATAGGTTATAATCTATAAGATGGATATTAAAGAGTTCTTTTCTCAAGCTACTTTGAGACTTCCGAAACAATACGAAGGTAATTTCCAGCTACGTATACATGAACTTTTTGAGCAATATTATTCGTCGGCACAAAAAACCACATTTCCTAAGGGGATAGATTCAAAAGAGGTATTGAAAAAACTTGATGGTGTAATTAACGGACTTGAAGAGGTTCTCGAACAATATTATCACGGATTTACCTTTAGTGCATACACAGCTTTAAATAAAATGATAAATGATTGTGGCTTAAAGGACAATTGGAAAAATGCACATTACCAGTATAAGAAGAATTTTTATCGTTTGGAATAAAGGATGCCAATTACCCACTGCAAAGAAAAGAGTTATTTCACCTCCCCTTTGAGCTAAGAGGAAATGTAAGCACTCAGCGGTATAGTATTCCAGGTTTTCCCGCCTTATATTTAGCAAACTCTATTTATGTGGCATGGGAAGAAATGCGCAGACCGAAGCTTGATGAAATACAGGCTGCACGTGTGGAAAATCAACTACAGCTTAGGTTAGTAGATTTAACCACTGATAGGTACTTATTAAGTACATTTTCTGGGAAGGAATTAAATCACCTAATTGATGATATTATTATATGGCCTATGATTGCTATATGTTCGATTAAAGTTGGGAACCATAAAAATCACTTCAAACCTGAATATATTATTCCTCAAATGATTTTACAATGGGTAAGATATAATAGCGCTATTGTTCAGGGTATCAAATTTTCATCTACACATATTGATTTAAACATAGGCGCTAATCAAGGAGAGTTTTATAATATTGTAATACCAGTGTATGATAATAAACCTACCGGCTATTGTAGTACACTTTCAAAAATGTTTAAAATGACTGATGTTCTATCATGGCAATTATATCAATTTTCATCGGGAGGACCTGGAGTCGCAATAAAATATGATAATCCATTCGGGCCGAATCATGATATAACTAAACTTGAGTTAGTGCAAAATAGGGAACACTGGTATGAATTTTCTCCATTTGCTACTCTGGAATTGGCATTACAAACAATGAAATTGCAGGAAGTTAACTTCGATTGAGAAACTTAGTTTGCATAAACTATTTTTAATCAACCTCCGATAATATTATCGGAGGTTGAATATCCTTTTGGACTACATTATATAATAATATCTTCAAATTAGTCTACCGGCTACCTCTATATCGGAACTGGTATCCAGTGAAATTGTAGTTCTGGCGGCGGGCCAACTTTATATATAATATTGGAAGCCAGTGAAGTGTGTTAAAATGACCTGAATAATTACTTGGTATTAATGCGTAATATGATGTAAGTATTCCCAATCATACTTAAAAATACTTGCGAATACCTATAAGATTATAAAAAGTGTAAAATAATGCGAAAGCAGGCGGCAAGATATAGTAGAATTGCCAATAGAAGCCACTCCAGTGTCATACGGAAGTGCTTTTGCCAATAATAATAGAATCCTGTAACATAAGAATAATGCGGTTCCGTATGATTTCTTATGGCTTTTGTGCATGAAAGAATAAGTATCTTAGTGTTCTATTTTAGGAACTAAGTATTATGACAACATTGCCCAATGAAGATAATAAATCCATAATTGATTCTGCTGCTGCCTACGGTAGCAAAGGCCAAAAGTGGAATTTAGATTTTGTTTTATACATGAAAGCTATCGTTTCTCATCCGAACTATTCTGGAATGCCAGATGCGATAAAAGAAGATGGTAAAATACAATGGGAAGCACCATCTAATAGAAAGTCAGGCTTATATAAGGACACTCATCAAAAGAGAAGGGATTGGTGGAATCGCAAGGCGAAAGCAATAGGTATTGAGGTGGGTTCACCTAATTGGATTAGTGCAACAGCGAAAAAAATACACCCGTTTGGTCAGAAACCCTGCAAGCGATGTGGAAGAGTAATGAGAATTGCGTATTCGTATCCCAATGGATTATTGGCTAAAAGGCTAAAGAGAATATTTGGAGATAACTTTGTTTTTGACCCTTTAGAGCAATTGTCAGAATTGGTTATTCGATTAAATGAAACCTATGGAGTAGATGGATTAAGTAATCTGCCAACTCTATTAAAAACAGCAAATTCTAAGATTCCAAATCACGGAAATAATATAGAGGCTTGGCTTAAATGGATTGAGAATGAATTCATTCCACTTGAACCCTCTATTCTTAGCCCGGGAGCCATGGCCAACCCTCCAGATAGATTAGACGGGTTTCATTCATTTAATTTATGCTGTAGAACAAAGGCGGATACTGGGCGGCATGACGCTAATATGAGAATTTATAATACTGATAGAAGAGTTTTTGAATACTGGACAGAAGGTGATTGGATTGCTGCAGATAGGCTTATGGGAATAGTGAGCTCCCAATTTAGAGAAGAAAAATGTGCTGATGGTGGAACAGGGCCTTGCAGCTTAGATCATATTGGGCCTCTTTCACTCGGATTCTGTCATAGACCCGCATTTAGGCTACTAAGTAAAGCAGCCAATTCCGCAAAGAATAATAGAATGACTACATGGGATATTAAGTATTTAATTAACGAGGAAAAACTGGGAAGGAAAGTTATATCTTGGTATGCTGAAAAATTATGGGATAGTTTAAAAACAAAGGTTCATGACGAAGAAACTGCTCTTCGGATTTCAAAGGTCTTAAGAGATAATCAGAGGATTGCAATGAGGTTATTAGGAAAGATATATGAGTTGGGATATTTAAGCTTCCTTTCTACTTTCCTGGAACTCGAATTTGCCAATAATAATATTGATTTTGAAAATTTGAGGATCGAGAATTTCATTACGGTTTTTGATACAATCAACAGAACACCTCGGGTAACTAAGTATACCTTGGAACAAAAGGCACGAAGGATAAGAATTGGTTTTGCTGCTTTAGGAGAATACTTATCTAAAAAGAACAGGCATAATTTTAATATTACTGATGAATATTTCGCATCCAGTATTAGTAATGTTATAAAAATATTGGAAGATTCACCAAATGAAATAAAACTGCTTGATGCCGAATTAAGTAAAATCCTATCTTTTAGGGGTGCTGACTTTAATGAAGAGGGTTTAAGAACATGGGTAGATAAGAGTCTTAATAAGCAAATTGAAGGTTTTCTTATGGCAAGAAAATTGCTTATTGATATAATGAATGGTACTGCAAGTAAATTAAGTAGTCAATGGGATGATGAGAGATACGTAAGAAAGGAATTTGATTTTGATACCAATTAATTTACTAAGAGGCGATTCTTCTTCTTGTTTGTACTGACGTTATCATTTAATAACAACTCTAAATATTTTTCGGGCAATAATTGACCTCTCATGAGTTTTTGGTAATAATTTGAAGGAGTGGATATATAATCAAGATTAGAGCCATCTTGATTAGGGGATAATGGTGGCAAGTCAGATAGTGCGTCACCAACAGAGATAGCTGGTTTTAAAGTTTCAAAAATATCAGGTTTTGCATTTAATTGTGTGATTTTTTTAGGGGCTTCTATAGTCAAATTTTGATGAGTACCTATGAGAATAATTCGTTCTCTTCTTTGGGGGATCCCATAGTCCACGGAATTAAGTAGCCAACTTTTTAAATTAGGCATTACATCGCTAAATACTTTCTTGATTTCAGAAAAAACCTTACCGCCTTCCATACTTAGTAACCCTTTTACATTTTCAAATACAAAACCAGTAGGACTAATTTGTTCCAAGAATTTTTTATAGTCCTGAAATAAATGATTCCTTGGATCATCCATTGTTCTGCTTTCACCAGCAGTAGAAAAGCCTTGACAAGGAGGGCCACCAAGAACCCATAATGGATAATTCTTTTTCTTTGCTTTAAGTGCTAATTTTATTAATTGCTCCATTATAGAATTGTCCGTAATACTTCCAGTAATGACATTGGCATGAACATTTTTTGAATAAGTTAATGTGAATGTTTTATCAATATCATTTGCTACAATTGGAGTCCACCCTGCCCATTTAAAGCCAAGACCCATACCTCCTGCACCGCAAAATAGGTCTATAAAATAGCCTGGCTGACCAATAGATTTCGCTATTTGATAAGCCAATAAAGGGGGAACGGCATTTCCAATTTGCTTATTTACACTGCCTTGTGAACCTGAAAAATAAAAAGAATCTGGAAAACTCTGCAATCTCGCTGCTTCTCTTTGAGAAAGTACCCTCCTTTGGTTATAGTGAATATGACATCCATTACCTGGTCTATTAAAATAAGTATTAATAGTATAGGATGGCATATTTTTGGTCAGTCTGCCATAATATGTTGAACGGCTTCCTTTCCCAAGTTTGAAACTACTACGAATATTTTCAAGGCGGGCAGATGGAATATCTATGGGGATATTTTTCCAGTTACCTCCTTCTGGAATAGAATTTACAATCCTCAAATCCAAAGGGCTTAAATTCCCTGTTAAATGATTTGGGATTTTAGCTATTGATATTTCGTGTTGCTTAGTCATTTTGAGGGCCGTCTATTATTTTAAACAAATGATTTCTTAGGTAATTCATTATATGATTTTAACATTAAATTTTTCTCCGTATTCTCTATTTTTGGAAATAAATCAATAATGGTAGAAAACTGCTCACTTGATAATGCAAAGATATATTTTGCCGATATGGCTTCTATTTTATATTGCGCCTGCATATCTCCATTCATAGCAGCTTGGACACACTGTTCCAGGTTATTTATTTTCTCAAATAATTCTCTCGGTGGGATAAAAACTTTTCTTAGTGAAGAAAGAGATATGTGAGATGTA
>Ga0210396_10000753_pt1 | contig 38659 bp, 39 predicted proteins | sample IncBWH17OmetaG_FD_155466 | JGI IMG/M metagenome (GOLD analysis project Ga0210396, IMG submission 155466) | Forest soil microbial communities from Barre Woods Harvard Forest LTER site, Petersham, Massachusetts, United States - Inc-BW-H-17-O ...
TCTCGCTAATCGACGCTATGCGTGCCGGGCTGCTTCCGACGCTGATAATCTCGTAGACGATCTTGACGCCGGTCTCCTTCTCGTAGGCCGGGGCCAGCACATTCTTCATGTACTCGTCGAACGGTGGGATGAACGAGCTTTCGTGGAGCAGCGTGACCGTCTTGCCGGCGGCCCGGCCCAAGGCAGGGCTCAGCGCCGCGCCGGCGGCGCCGGCCGCCGCAATCTTTAGAAAACCGCGGCGCGATGTGACATGCATTCCTCGCACTCCCTGCAAGCCGACATCCAAAAATCCGGTCGGTTCGACGCTTCTATAGCCCGCGCTCTATCGCGGCAAGCCGGTATCCGGCTGACCCGGGCTAGAGAACCCTGGGTTAGAACAAGGTCCCGTCGCTGACGACCGTGAGAGGCGGGGCGCCGTCAGGCCGCCGTTCGCACGCAATTTCCCTTCCGGCCGCCCAGCTGCCGCCTTCGAGGACGCGGGCGAGCGGGAACTCGTCCGCAGTTTTGCCGAGGCGCTCGCGCACCCGTGACGCCAGCCGATCCAAGAGCGCGACAGTCAGCGCCCGCCACTCGACCACCGGTTCACTCAGCGCGTTGAGGACGCGTTGCAAAATCGCGGGGTCGCGCGGTTCGATAATGCCGCAATCGATGAACAGACCGCCATTTCGGTATTCGGCGAGACCGGTGAGGCCGTCGATCTCCGCGACCGGCAATCCCGCGGTCTCGAGCGGCTCGACCAGCGAATAGGTGAGCCATTGGCTGAGCTTGTGAAACGGCACGATGCCGTCGCCTGGTACTGCCGGATGGCGACCGCAATCGCCGAGCGGCACTCCGGCGAGGCTGATGCGCCCCGGCCAGATCGGCCCGAACAGCCGCAGCAAGGTGCGCAGGATCTCGGGGGCCGTCGGCTCCTCGCGTCGGGCCGCCCAATAGTCGTAGAGGTTCCCCGGCCGCGCCGCGGTGCCGAAGAGGGCCGGGTTAGCAGTGCAAACCTCGCCCACCCGACGCAGCAGGGCCGCGCGCCCTTCGATGCCGGCGAGCTCGTTGCGCGCACTGTGCTGGAAAGCCCGGGCCAGGGCCTCCGGAGTGATCCGTGACAGCGCTCCGGCATCGGCCCGCCATGGTTTGGCGGGATCGGCGGAAAAAAGCCCTGCCTGCATCGCGCGCAGGCTGGCGACGGCGAGGCCTTCGGAGCGCGAGAGGATTTGGCCGGTCTCCGTCTCGTGAAAGCGCCACTGCGGCCCAACTCCGGCATCGAGGAGGACCGAAACGATGGCGAGATCGATCCGGGCCCGCGCTGCCTCGTTCCGGTCGGCCCCGGGCGCGATCTGCGCCGCGCGGTCGAACCCGCCGGCCGAGAAATGCCGCCATCGGCTGTGGTAGGGCACGTCGAGATCGGGATAGCGCCGCCGAGTGATTTCGACAACGCGGTGGGCCGCCTCGTCCAGCCGCGCCATAACGAGCCGAAAATGCCGGGTCTCGTCAGACTCGGCGGCGGCAAAGACGATGCCGCAACGCTCCCTCACGGCCGCTGCGGTCAGCAGTTTCGAAGGTTCGTCAGTCGTCGAGAGCACGACCCTTGATGCTGCTGAGCTCCTCAGGGTCGGGGACCCCGGCGGGCGCAAAATACCCTGCGGCTTTCTTTGCTTCGATTTCGACCGCGGCGTCGAGCGGCACCAGCCGGTCCGGGATCGCGACCTGCTCCACGACCTCGATGCCCTGTCCCGTCAGCGCATCGCGTTTGAGGTTCGACATCGACACCCACCGGTCTATCCGGCGGATGCCGAGCCAGTGGAACACATCCGGCATCAGTTCCTGAAACCGCATGTCCTGAACCCCGGCGACGCATTCGGTGCGCCGGAAATAAGTGTCCGCGCGGTCGCCCCCCGATTGGCGCTTGCGAGCGTTGTAGACGAGGAACTTGGTAACCTCGCCGAGCGCCCGCCCCTCCTTGCGGTTGTAAACGATGATCCCGACCCCGCCCTGCTGCGCGGTCTCGACGCAGACCTCGATCCCGTGAACAAGATAGGGGCGGCAAGTGCAGATGTCGGAGCCGAACACGTCCGACCCGTTGCACTCGTCATGGACACGACACGCGATCACCGTGCCCGGATCGCCGATCCGCTCGACTGCACCGAAGAAGTACACCGTCATACCGCCGATCGGGGGCAGCAGGACCTCAATATCGGGCCGCGTCACGAGCTCGGAGAACATCCCCCCGGTCTCCTCGAACAGCGTGCGCCGCAGATCGGCTTCGGCGACCCCGAAGCGGGCGGCCAGCCCGGGCAGATGCCACACCGAATCGATCGCCGCCTTGGTGACGCGGATCTCGCCATTGTCGAGCAAAACCTCGCCGTCTGGCCGCAAGGTCCCGTCGGCGAGAAGCGGGCGGAGCTCGGGCGTGGTAATTCGGGCCCTGGTAACGGCGATGGTCGGGCGTATGTCGATGCCAGCGCGGATGTGTTCCGCAAAGACCTCGCCGACGAGATGGCCCCAGGGGTCGAGCGAGACGATTTTCGCCGGATCGCCCCATTGGGGATGCGGCCCGATCAAGGTCGCCGGCGCGGTATCGGTAAAGTCCGGCCGATGGTCGCGCGCCAAGGCCCGCGTCGCCACGGCGAGCGCGCGATAGACCGCGTAAGCCCCGGAATAGGAACCGACAGCGTTGCGGTATCGTGGCTCGGCTGGGCTCGCCACGACCGGTCCGCGTGCGGCGGGGCTGGACGCGCCCCAACTCAACGGAATGGCGCCCCGGCCAGCTGCTCCGGGGTGGGAAGTTAGACGGATATGACGCGGTGCGGAGTGCTCCATGACCTTTTCGCGCGGGAAAGATCAGAAATGGAGAGCGTAGTGGGGTTATCAACAGCCCGCAACTCGGGTCATTCGACACACGATGGTGTGAGGGGGTCGAAATAACCTCCCAGATCGGTTCCGGCGTACTAAGTTAAATTCGTTTTCGTTCCGTTTCCGGCAATGGTCCCCATGACTGAGCCGCCTTCGCAACTGGATCCGCGCAAATTTCAGGATCCTTTCACGACCGCCAAAGGCGAGCGGCGGGCACATGTCGCCCTCAGATCCCTGGACACGCTATGGTTCAATACCGGTACGCTGTGCAACCTTACCTGCCAACATTGCTATATCGAGTCCTCGCCCAAAAATGACCGGCTGATCTACCTGACGGCTGCTGAGGTTGCCGAATATCTCGACGAGATCGAAGCGGACGGTCTCCCGACGTCGCTGATCGGCTTTACCGGCGGCGAGCCTTTCATGAACCTCGAGCTGCCGGAGATGCTCGAGGATGTCCTTTCCCGCGGTTTCCGCGCGTTGATTCTGACGAACGCGATGAAGCCGATGGCGAAATGCAAGTCTGCGTTGTTGGAGCTCAGAGACCGCTTTGGCGACCGGCTGACGATCCGGGTTTCGATCGACCATTACGGGCCGCAGGTGCACGAGGTGGAACGGGGCAAACGCAGCTGGCGGCCGACAATCGATGGGCTCATATGGCTGTCGCGCAACGGGTTCTCGCCGCATGTCGCCAGCCGCCGGCTTTCGGGAGAGTCGGAAGCGGCGATACGCAGCGGCTTTGCCGGGCTGTTCGCCGATCTCGGGGTCGCGATCGACTCCGCCGATCCGGTGGCGCTCACGGTGTTTCCGGAGATGGGTGCCGGCACCGATGTTCCGGAGATCACCGAGGCTTGCTGGGGCATTCTAGGGAAATCGCCGGAGAGCGTCATGTGCGCGACTTCGCGGATGGTTGTGAAGCGCAAGGGCGCGTCGCATCCGGTCGTCCTTGCCTGCACCTTGCTCCCTTATGATCCCCGGTTCGAGCTGGGCCGGACACTTGCCGCGGCGAGCGGCGCCGTGCCGCTCAACCACCCGCATTGCGCCAAGTTCTGCGTGCTCGGGGGCGGCGCCTGCAGCCGCGAGTAATGCCGCGTTCTCCCCGTTAAGGGTCAGGACAGGGTTAATGCCGCGGTCTGTTTGAGGATCTCGTTCGAGCCGTCCCAGACCATCCGCAGCGCGACGAAAGTGATGATCCCGAGCCCGACCCAAGAGATCCAGAAAAAGCGGTCGAGAAGCCTCGCAATACAGGTCGAAGCGACCCCCATCAGCGCCACTGAAAGGACAAGCCCGAACGCCAGCAGCCAGAAATGATCGCGCGCGATTCCGGCAACCGCCAATACGTTGTCGAGTGACATCGAAACATCGGCAAGAACGATCCGCGTAAGCGCCTCCGTCGGGGTCGTCGGGTGCTTGGGTAGCCGGCCGCCGGAGCACTCCGCGCCGCCCAACTCCGGCTGGTCGTTGGTCTGGGTCAGGCGGATCTCGCGGTACATTTTCCAGGAGACCCAGAGCAGCAGAACACCACCCGCCAAGGTCAGGCCGATCACCGCGAGCAGCTGCACGGCAAAATAGGCAAAGAGGATCCGCAGGACGGTCGCGGCGGCAATACCGAGCACGATGACGCGGCGCCGCCGTTCGGCCGGGAGACCCGCCGCCGCCATTCCGACGACGATCGCATTGTCTCCGGCGAGCACCACGTCGATGATGACCACCGACAGCAGTGTGCCCAGTTGATTAACGCCGATCAGCACCATCGCCACATAGTCACTGATCGCCGCACCGTCGAGACCGTCACGATGTCGAGAGCTGCTCTTTCGCGACTAGCGATGCGACTTTCGGCGTTCTACGCCGCGACTTTCCTCGTTACGGGCATCCAGCTCCCGTTCTGGCCGATTTGGCTCGCCTCGCGCGGCCTCACCGCGAGAGAGATCGGCGTCCTGTTGGCCGCGGCGATCTGGGTGAAAGTGCTGGCGACGCCGGCGATCGGCGCCCTTGCCGACAAGACGGGAGGGCATCGCGTGCTGATGGGGGTGCTCGCTGCAGCTGCTCTTGCGGCCTGTGCGGGGCTATTGTCCGCCGGAAGCTTTTGGCTGCTGATCACGCTCAACCTCGTCGCGCTGACGGCACAATCGGCACTGATGCCGCTCGGCGATACGATTACCCTCGGCGCCGTCCGCTCGGAAGGTCTCGATTACGGGCGGATCCGCCTGTGGGGCTCGGTGAGCTTCATCTTCGCCTCGATCGCAAGCGGTGCAGCACTGGCATCGACCTCGGGAGAGCGGGTGCTCCCGCTGGTGCTCGGCGCCTCGGTGCTCGTGCTCTTCGCATGCCTGTGTCTTCCGTCGATCCGCCCGCTAGAGGGTACGAGGCGAATCGCGGGCATCCGCGCCGTCGCCGGCGATCTCAGGTTCTGGATTTTTATCCTTGCCGCGTCCGCGCTGCAGGCGAGCCACCAAGTTTATTATGGATTTGGAACGCTGTACTGGCGCTCGCTGGATTTCTCGGACACGATGATCGGTTGGCTTTGGGCGGAAGGGGTCCTCGCCGAAATCCTGCTCTTCTGGCAAGGCCGGCTGCTGCTCGCCCGGCTCGGGCCGATCGGATTGATGGTCCTCGGCGGCGCCGCCGGCATCCTGCGCTGGAGCCTCGCCGGCGCGCTCACTTGGCTCCCGTTCATCGCGGCCCTACAGCTTCTGCACGCTTTCACATTCGGAGCGAGCCACCTCGGCGCCATGCACTACCTTTCTCGTGCCGTGCCTCCCTCGGCAGCGGCGAGCGCGCAAAGCCTTTATGCTGCACTGTCGTCGGGTCTCGGCAGCGGCCTCGTAATGGGGATCGCGGGAGCGCTGTACTCCGGCTTTGGCGGAGGCGCCTACTCGTTTATGGCCGTGCTTTCCGCGGCCGGCCTGGTCGGAGCAGTCGCACTACGCTGGGCAACAGATCGGCGGAACCGCCGGCTCTCCTTGCCCGTTTGAGAGTATAGAGGGACATCGGCATGATCCGTCGCGGCGTGGTCTCCCCTCAACCGCCATGCCGCCCGATTGTCGGATCGCGCCGGAGCGCCATGCCGGTTCTCCCCCCACCGGCATGGCGTCCCTTTATTCTACGTCTTCTACGTCCGATCCCCGTCCTTCCGCGAGCACGCGCTCGAGCTACTTCGAACACCTCGGATGGACGCCGTCCACTGCATGAGCGACCGCGTAATCGTGGAATGCTTTAGTATCGAGCGTGCTGGCCAGCTTCAGCATCTCGGTCGATTGTTGGCAGAATTGCCCGGTCGGAATGATGGCTTGCTTGCGCGCAGCCTCGTTGGCGAGGCTGGTTTGCCAGGCGTCGAAGGCGCTCTTCGGGTTCCGAGCTCCGGTGCGCCGGAAATGGTCGATCATCTCACTCTGATAGCGTAAGATCGCGGCCGTATTGCGCGCCCGAAATTCGCCGTAGACGGTATCCCGGCAAGCCGAGCTGATGACCATGAGATTTGTTTGAAAGAGCAGCGCCTGCTCCGCTTCGATGTCCGCCGGCGAATAGCAATTCCGGTCGGCGGCCGATGCTGTGGCGACGGACGCGGCGGCCAGGAGAGCCGCCGCCAAAACGACTTTCTTCATCGCAATTCCCCGACGATGTCCCCGACACGCTTAGCATAGCCAAGGAGCTCTCTCAATTTCAAGAGCAACAACGCGCCCTTTCGACAAATCTTAAGTACAAAGATTTGCTCTGTCTAACCTGGAGTAGGCACGATACAGCCCAACCGATGATTGGATAGGACCGGAGCACTTTTATCCAAATGATTAGTGCCAAGCGAGAACTTGCATCGGGAAGAAACAAGAATATGCAAACCCCAGGGTAAGCGTCAGAACCCCGATCCGTCGAAGAGGCGCGGATGGCTACGATAATCGTTTTGTTCACCGATTTCGGTCTCGAAGGGCCCTATACCGGCCAGGTCAAGACCGTGTTGCACCAGATCACACCCGGGCTCCCGGTGATCGACCTGTTTGCCGACCTTCCCCCGGCAAAGCCGCAGCCGGCAGCGTATCTGCTTGCCGCCTACAGCGGATGGTTTCCGCCAGGTACGGTTATTCTTGCAGTCGTCGATCCCGGAGTGGGGGGGGAGCGTGCAGCGGTCGTCGTCGAAGCCGATTCCCGCTGGTATGTCAGTCCGGATAACGGCTTGTTAGAACTCGTCACGCGACGCGCCGACCGCGTCCGGAGCTGGGAGATCCCCGCGCCGGCGGAGGCAATATCGGCAAGCTTTCACGGTCGCGATCTTTTCGCCCCGGTGGCGGGGCTGCTCGCCCGCGGCGACGCGCCGGCCGGCCGGCTCCGTCCCAAGGGAATCTTCCGCCGTCCCGATTGGCCGGACGATCTTCCCGAGATCGTTTACATCGACCGATTCGGCAACGCGATGACGGGCCTGCGGGCGGCGCTGATCCCGGATGGGGCGCGACTCGCCGTTACGGGGCGGGTTCTGGCGCGCCGGCGGACATTCTCGGACGTACCCGAGGGCGAGGCGTTTTGGTACGAAAACTCGAACGGCCTCACCGAGATCGCCGTGAACGCCGGACGGGCGGATACCGCGCTCGACCTCGCCGTAGGAACCCCGGTAGCCATCCTTCCATGAGCGGCTGACACTGCTCTCAAGGCGGCGGGCTGACGATCTTGGCGCCCGGCGGAACCCTGAGGACGCGACGCCTTTGCAGTCTGTGAAACAGCCACACGGCGAGCGTGAAGACGATAAACACCGTCAGCATGACGATGCTGAACGAGCGCACCAAGTGGCCGAGCACAGCGCGGAAGGCGTGTCCGAGGAAATAGCCGAGGGCGACGAAACTCCCAGCCCAAAGACCGGCGGCGAGACAATTCAGGATAAAAAACCGCTTCCAATGAACCGCACTCAGCCCCATCGCAAAGGAGGAGAAATTTCGAATCCCATAGATGAAGCGGAAAGAGAGGATGAAACCGGTGTTGTATCGCTCGAGCCAGTATAAAGCCGATTCGACGCCGTAGCGCCATTTCGGGAATCGATTGAGCAGCCGCAATCCGAAATACCGGCCGATCCAGAAATAGGTCTGATCGCCGGAGAAGCTGCCGAGCCAGGTGGCTAAGAGCAGCAGCGCCGGGTTGAGCAGCCCTTGGGCCGCGGCAAAGGCGGCAAATAGGACGAAGGTTTCACCTTCGAGAAAGGTCCAGATGAAAGCGATCAGATAAAAGCAGGCGCCATTCTCAGCTATCAGCTGGCTGATGTCCATTCCCGACCCGTTCCTGCTTTATCCACTCGCCCCGGGCCGTGGCTGGAGCGCGCCCCCTCGATGCACTTCCGGCGCCGCGCATGCTATGTTTTTCCGCCTTCACGGTCGAGCGGATTCCGGCCCCACAGAGGATTTGAGGAGATGACGGATGCCCGGACTGTATTTTGAAGAGTTTGAAGAGGGTCAGGTCTTCGAGCATGCGATCAGCCGGACCGTGACCGAGATGGACAATGTGCTGTTCAGCACGTTGACCATGAATCCGCAGCCATTGCATCTCGACGAAGAGTTCGCCAAGCAGACCGAGTTCGGCCAGCGCCTCGTGAACAGCCTGTTCACCCTCGGTCTGGTCATCGGCATCAGCGTCGGTGAGACGACGCTCGGGACGACGGTCGCCAATTTGGGGATGAGCGATGTCCGGTTTCCGCACCCGGTCTTCCACGGCGACACGTTGCGGGCGCGAACGATCGTCAAGTCGAAACGGCGCAGCCAGTCGCGTAAGGACGCCGGGATCGTCGAGTTCGAGCATCAGGGGATCAACCAGCGCGGCGAAACGATCGCGATTTGCCGGCGCGCCGGCTTGATGAAATGCCGGCCCGCGGGGGGATGAATGCGCTCCCTGCTGTTTGTCCCCGCCGATAGCGAACGCAAGCTCGCCCGGGCGCCGCAAGCGGGCGCCGACGCATTGATCCTCGACCTGGAGGATTCGGTCGTGCCGGCGAGGCGACCATTGGCCCGCCGTCAGGCCCGCGATTTCCTTGCCGCCACCGGTTCCGTCGAGCTCCGCCGCTACGTACGGATCAATCCTTTGTCGAGCGGCGTCGCTCTCGATGATCTTGCTGCTGTAGCGCCGGGAAAACCGGATGGAATACTGTTGCCGAAATGCGTGCCCGAGGACCTGTGGACGCTCGATCACTACTTATCGGCGCTGGAGGCGGCGTCGGCGCTGCCGCCGGGGTGCATCCGGGTCATCGCCATCGCCACCGAAACCCCAGCCGCGATGTTCGCCCTTGGCGGCTATGGCGGCGTGTCGTCGCGGCTCGAAGCCATCACCTGGGGGGCGGAAGATCTGGCCGCGTGTATCGGCGGCAACAATCGCCGGCTAGACGGCATCTATGACGATGTCTACCGGCTGGCCCGCTCGCTATGCCTGTTGGGAGCCGCAGCCGCCGGGGTCGTTGCGATCGACACGATCTATACCGATTTCAAGAATGAGGCCGGGCTCGCCGCCGAGTGCGCTGCCGCCAGGCGATCCGGCTTCACCGCCAAGATGGCGATTCATCCGGCGCAGATCCCGGTCATCAACCAAGCTTTTGCAATCGGTGAGGAAGAACTCGCATGGGCGCGTATGGTCGTCCAGGCGTTTGCCGAGAACCCCGACGCAGGGACCATCGCCGCCGACGGCAAGATGATCGACAGGCCGCATCTGACATTGGCACGCCGGCTTCTCGGCTTGAGCGGAGAGGGTGAGCCTCTCAGCATGCGGAAGCCCGGCATGCCCCAACCGCGATGAAGCTGGCCCATCGTTTCGCCTGTCGGCGGCCCTTCGACGCGGTGACCAGCTTCGCGCATCCCTGGCGTCAAATGCGGCTCTCGACTATCTAAGACCTACTCTCTTGCCTCAAGGTCGAGCGCCCGCCGCTCCTCCTGCCGAACGATCGAGGTCGCCCGATGAAGATCAGCTTTAGCGAGCCCGACTTGCCCCGCTCCGGTGCCGTGGTGGTCGGGGTCTGGGAAGGGAAGGTGTTGACGCCGGCCGCAAGACGGCTCGATGAGGCGGCGGCAGGCGCGATCACCCGCGCGCTCGCCGCCGCACCTCGGTTCAGCGGCAAGAAGGACGAGCTGCTGCCGATTATCGGCCCCGCCAATCTCTCGGCGAGCCGGATTGTCCTTGCCGGCCTCGGCAAACCCGAATCGCCCGACCCCCGATCATTCCAACAACTCGGCGGAAATCTCGTCGCGCATCTGAACGGGGCAGGAGAGGAGGAGGCGACGTTCATGATCGATGTTGCCGAGGGGGCATTGATCGGTTCAACCGAGGCCGCCGCCGAATTAGCCTTTGGCGCGCAGCTCAGATCCTATCGGTTCCACAAATATAAGACCAAGCAGAAGCCGGAGCAGAAGCTCTCGCTGGCTCGCCTCACGGTCGTGGCCAGCAGCGCGAAGGCCGCAAAACGCGCCTATCAGCCGCTCGGGAAAACGGCGGCAGCGGTGTTCATGACCCGCGACCTGGTTTCGGAGCCGGCAAACGTGATCTACCCCGAGACGCTCGCGGCAGAGGCCGGGCGGCTCGCCGAGTTCGGCCTCGACGTCGAGATCCTCGACGAGCACAAAATGCAGAAGCTCGGGATGAACGCGCTGCTCGCGGTAGGACAAGGCAGCGCCCGGCCGCCTCGCGTCGTCGTCATGCAGTGGCAAGGCGCCAAAGGCTCGGGCGTGGGGAGTAGCCAGCCCCTCGCCTTTGTCGGCAAGGGGGTGACCTTCGATACGGGCGGCATCTCGATCAAACCGGCCGCCGGCATGGGCGACATGAAATGGGACATGGCCGGCTCCGCCGTGGTCATCGGCCTGATGCGGTTGCTAGCCGAGCGCAAGGCACCCGTAAATGCGGTCGGGGTCGTCGGCCTGGTCGAGAACATGCCGTCCGGTACCGCACAACGTCCGGGTGACATCGTCACCTCGATGTCCGGTCAGACGATCGAAGTGTTGAACACCGACGCCGAGGGCCGGTTGGTGCTCGCCGACGCGCTGTGGTATTGCCAAGATCGCTTCAAGCCGCGCCTGATCGTCGATTTGGCCACTTTGACGGGTGCCGTCATCGTCGCGCTCGGCCATCATCAGGCGGGCCTCTTTTCGAACAACGACGAGCTCGCCGACCGCCTGGTCGAGGCCGGCAAGGCGGTTGCCGAGCAAGTGTGGCGGCTGCCGCTCGCCGAAAGCTATGACCGCGAAATCGACAGCGATGCCGCCGATGTCAAAAACATCGGCGGAGGCCGGGCTGCGGGGAGCATCATCGGCGCCCAGTTTATTCAGCGCTTCGTAAATGAGGTGCCGTGGGCGCATCTCGACATCGCCGGGACGGCGTGGTCGACAAAGGACGCGCCGACCGTGCCGAAGGGCGCCACCGCGTTCGGCGTCAGGCTGCTCGATCGGTTCGTCTCAAAGTATTACGAGAAGGACTAGTGGCGTCGCGATCGTCTCGAGAATCCCGGCCGTGGCCGAAATCGGCTTTTACCACCTGCTGTCGATGCCCTTGGAACGGGCCCTGCCGAAGCTCCTCGAGCGGGCCTGCGCGCAGGGCCATCGAGTGGTTGTCCGGGCCGCTTCTCCCGAGCGGGTCGAACACCTCAATGCGGCGCTGTGGACCTACGAGGAGGCCGCGTTCTTGCCGCACGGCTCGGCGCGCGACGGGAACCCGGCCTTGCAGCCGATCTGGCTGACCGATCGCGCCGAGAACCCGAACGGCGCTTCGATGATCGTTGTGGTTGATGGAATCGAAGCCGAGGATTTCCAGGCGTTCACGCGCTGTGCCGACGTCTTCGACGGCAACGACGCGGACGCGGTCGAGGCGGCACGCGGCCGTTGGCGACGTGCCCGCGAAGCCGGATGCAATTTGACCTATTGGCAGCAGACGGCATCGGGCTGGGAGCGAAGGACCTGAAGGGGCCGTTTTGCCGCCGGGTTTTACCGCCGGGGTTGCCGGTCGCCCCAACGCCCGCTATAACCCGCGGCTCTCCCCGACAGAGAGATGCGGATGACCATCGAACGGACTTTGTCGATCATCAAACCGGACGCGACGCGGCGCAATCTCACCGGCGTGATCAACGACCGCTTCGAGAGGGGCGGGCTGCGCATCATCGCTCAGAAGCGCATCCAGCTGTCGCAGAGCCAGGCGGAGCGGTTTTACGAAGTGCATGCCGGGCGCCCATTCTACCGCGACCTGGTCGCGTTCATGAGTTCGGGGCCAGTTATGATCCAGGTGCTCGAAGGGGAGAATGCGGTGGCGCTGAACCGCGAAATCATGGGTGCGACAGACCCGGCGAACGCGGCCCCCGGCACCATCCGGAAGGATTTCGCCGAGTCGATCGAAGCAAACTCGGTCCACGGGTCGGATTCGCCCGAGACTGCGGCGCAGGAGATCGCTTTCTTTTTCTCCGCAATCGAAATCTGTCCTTAGGTGAGGGCGGCAGATCCTTCTGAGCCCGTCTCTTTGACCGGGGGCATCTTGCCCGCGGGGCGGGAGGACAGTTCGCGATCTAGATCCTTCCCATTCTTGCGAAGCCGGTTTGCCCGGTCCGTCGCGGCGTGGTCCGAGGCCGGTCTCGACACAGCCGCTGTGCTGATTTTTCCGCTCCTCGTCGTGCTGCCCCGCGGCATAGCCGCGCTCGTCTCGGCTGCGGGGCTGTGCGCGGCCGGTTTGGTGCTGTCGGCAAGCGGAATGAGGCTGACCCGCATTCTTCTGGTCGCCGCGATGTTGCTCGGGTGTCTCCTCGCTTGGGGGACTGCCTCGGCCTTGTGGTCGGTCGATCCGGTGCGCAGTTTGGTGGTGGCGGCTCGACTCGCCGGTCTATTTGCTGTTGGGCTCGCGCTTGCCGCCAGCGCCGGTCTGATCGCGGCTCCGCGCCGCCTGGCATTCCTGTTGCTCATCGGAATGGCATTCGGGATCGCCATGGTGGCGATCGAGCTCGCTACCGCCGGCGGCTTGAGCGTGCTCGTCTCCAACCGCGCTTATCGGCCAACCCAGCTCAACCAGGTTTCGATCTCGTTTGCGCTCCTCGTCTTGCCGGCGAGCGCCTTGTTGATTTCCCTCGGCCAGGCGATCTTCGCGACCCTGCTCGCGGCCGTGACGGCGGTAACGGTTTACGCGTTGGCGGGGACCGCGGCGAAAGCGGTGCTGCTCGCCGGGCTGGCGGTCGGTTTGCTCCTCTACCGAGCACGCCCGGTGGTCGCCAGGGTCGCCCTGGCGATCTCGATGGTCGCCATCATCGCGGCGCCGTTGACCTTTGCGCGGCTCGAGCGATTGCCAGGTCTCGGCGAGACGGCCGACGGCTTCAAAATTTCGGCCGGTCACCGTCTGCTGATCTGGTCGTTTGCCGGTGATCGGATCGCCGAGCGGCCGCTCACGGGCTGGGGTTTGGACGCGTCACGCGCCATCCCGGGCGGTGATGACCCGATCAGACCCGGCGAAACCTGGATGCCGCTGCATCCGCACAATGCGGCCCTGCAGGTCTGGCTCGAGCTCGGGGCGCCTGGTGCGGTGCTGTTCGCGCTGCTGGTAGCGCTGGTCTGGGGCGCGCTCGCTCGCGTCGAGTGGCCGCCGCTGTTCGCCGCTGCGGCTGGCGCCACCCTCACGATCGCGTTTGTCGGCTGCTGCGCCACCTACGGCATGTGGCAGGAGTGGTGGCTCGGCACCTTGTCATTCTCGCTTTTTTTGGTCTTGGTCATGGGCCGCGTCGCCGGGTGCCAAGCCGTGCCTGGAAAGGCGGGCGGATCTCGGGGACTCTCGTTGGTGCGGCGCCGCACTACAAAGTGAGGATCGCCAGACCGATCAGGATGAGAATGATCACGGCCAACGCGTATCTGACCAGCCGGGTGAAGGCGGTCCAAGTCTGACGATGCTGCTCGAAATTGGGATCGACTAGCGCCATCGGTTTCCTATCCGCTGCGAGAATACCTTAGAGACATAGCCTATCCTCAATCTTTTGGGCTGAGCGCCGAAATATCGGGGATTCGGGCATTTATGATCTCGATCCGCTCGGCGGCGCCCCCGGCGGCGCCCCCGGGGGGGGCGACCGCGGGGACGACCCGCACCCGTCCTTCCGCAATCAGCCGCACGGCGAGCGGGTAGAGCCGATGCTCGGTCTTGAGAATTCGCCCCGACAACCGCGCCTCGTCGTCGTCGGGATGAACCGGCACGACCGCCTGAGCGATGATCGGCCCGCAGTCGAGTTCCGGGCGGACGAAATGTACCGTGCAGCCGGTAAAGCGCACGCCGGCTGCGAGCGCCTGCCGCTGTGCGTGCAGGCCACGGAAGGAGGGGAGCAGCGAGGGATGTATATTGACCATCCGGTCGCGCCACGCCGCCACGAAATTCGCGTCCAGTATGCGCATGAAGCCGGCAAGGCAGACGAGCTCGACCCGATGCTCGCAAAGCCGCGGCTGCGCCTCCGCCGCAAAGGCGCGTCGGTCGCGATGCGGGATGACCACGGTGGGAATGCCGGCCGCAGCCGCGACGCGGAGGCCCCGCGCTTCCGCCCGGCTGCTGATGACGAGAACGATCTCGGCTGGGTAGGCCTCGGCCGAACATGCCGCAATCAGGGCCTGAAGATTGGAGCCGCGGCCCGAGATGAGCACGCCGGCCCTCAGCCGCGCCATCGCGGTTTTTCGGCTTTGTGCCGCCGTTCCGGGCCGACCGCCCGGCGGGTCCGGCTGTTGATGGCGTCCTCGCAAAAACTGCTGTATGACCGCTGCGCGGCGGCCGACAGTCGCGAAGATATCGGGTCGGAGGCGGTTTGCAATGGCTCTGCGGCTGATGACCGCGTGCGCCCTCCTGCTGCTGGGAGCAGTCGCGATGGGGGCGGGACCGGCCCCCGCGCAGGAACCTGACGGGGCCTATTCGGCAACGGTCAAGGTGGACGCCACGGCCGACAGCGCCGCAGCGGCGCGAGAGATGGCGCGCGTCGATGGGCAAAGGCGAGCCCTGGCTGCAGTCATCGAGCGTCTATCCGGCGCGACCGAACCTGCCAAGCCGCCGAAACTCGACAACAAGACGATCACCGATATGGTCGTCAGTTTCGAGGTGGCAAACGAACACATGTCGGCGGTGCGTTATGTTGCCGACTACACCTTTCACTTCCGCCCGTCCAAGGTGCGGCGGCTGGTCCGTGTCGTCGAGACACCGCCGGCGGAAAGCGGCAGCAAAAGCCCGCCGGATAAAAGCCCGGGGGATAAAAGCCCGGGGGATAAAAGCCCGGGGGATAACGGCGGCAAGAGCCCCGCAGAAGGCGCCGGCAAGCCGTCCGCGGAGAGCGGCAATCGCGCCGTCGTCGTTCTGCCGGTCTACCAGGACGGGTCGAACCTCGTCCTGTGGGACGACCCCAATGCGTGGCGCATGGCCTGGTCGCAGCGGCCAGCCGGGTCCGGGCCGGCCCGCCTGGTGCTGCCGCTGGGCGATGCCGGAGATCTGGCGGCGATCGATGCGGAGAGGGCCGGATCCGGCAAGCCCGAGGCGCTGACCGCGATCGCTCAACGAAACAGCGGGTCCGAAGCGGTCGTCGCGTTGGCCACCGCGCGACGTCGGGGCGACAAGCTTGCCGGGCTCGATGTGACGGTTAAGCGATATCGCTCCGGGCACCTCGTCGATACGCTAGCAAGCTCGTTCGAGGCCGATCCTGCAGAGAGCGAAGCCGACCTTCTGAAGAGGGCGGCGGAAGCAACCGCTGTGGAGATCGAAACCGGCCCCAAACGGAATACCGGCGCGAGATCCGACCAGCTGGCGAGCCTTACGGTCACCGTTCCCATCACCAGTCTCGGCGAGTGGGTGCAGGTGCGCGGCCGCTTGGCGGCGGTCAGCTCGATCCGAAAAATCGACCTGTTGTCGCTCAGTCGCCAGGAAGCGAGAATCGAGGTCAAGTATGTCGGCAGTCAGGATCAGCTGAAATCCAGCCTCGCCGAGGTCAACCTCGATCTCGGCGGCGGCGATCCGATCTGGCGGATTCAGACCTCGGGTGCGGCGAGTGCGCGCTAGCCACGCCCCCAACAGCCATCTCGAAATGCGGATCTTCATCTCTCGCATTCCGGCAACCATGATGAGTGGGCTCGGGCTCAATCTCCCGAATTTGATTTCGCTCGGGCGGTTGCTGCTGGTCCCGCTGGCGATTTCGCTCATTCTCGACGGGAGGTATTGGGCCGCCTTCTGGGTTTTTGTTGTCGCGGGAATTTCCGACGCGCTCGACGGCTTTATTGCGAAGCGCTTCGACCGGCGCACGCGATTGGGCGCGCTATTGGATCCCCTCGCTGACAAGGTGCTTCTCGTCAGCGTTTATGTCACTCTCGGCGTTGCCGGCCAGATCTGGGCCTGGCTCGTCGTCCTTGTCGTCTTTCGCGATATCATGATTATCGGCGGCTTTTTATTGATCCAGGCGCTCGCCGCGCTGCCGAAGCCCACCCACCCGCTCTTCATCAGCAAAGTCAACACCGGCGTGCAGGTCGCGATGGTCGGCTACGTGTTGGCTCGACGCGGTCTCGGGGGCGAAGCCGGTCCGGTCGATATGGTGCTGGGGATTACGGTCGCCGTCACCACGGTGGTTTCGGGATTGACCTATCTCCTTCGGTGGGCCCGGATACTCGCGCACTCGGAGGAGGCCCTCTGAGTCGTACTCGGTCGGGCGCCGTTCCTCACTGCCGGGCGGGTTCGAGTTCTGGAGTAAGGATGCAACTCACCTTCGATCTGCCCCGCCGCATGGCCCTGAGCCGCACCGATTTCCTGACTTCGGAGAGCAACGCCGCAGCGGTTGGCTGGATCGACCGATGGCCCGATTGGCCCTCCCGAGCCCTGGCGCTCCACGGGCCCGCGGGCTGCGGCAAGACGCATCTCGTCCATCTCTGGTGTGCCCAGACGGCGGCTGTCATCGTGGCTGGCGAAACGCTCAGCGAGGTCGTGGTGACGCGTCTCGTCTCGGAGCGCCGGCATCGAATCGCAATCGATGATGCCGATCGCGCCTGCGAGCACGCGCTGCTCCACCTTTACAATTTCTGCATGGAAACCCGCGGCGGCCTTTTAGTGGCCGCTCGCCAGCCTCCCGCCTCCTGGACGGTCGCGCTGCCCGATCTCGATTCGAGGTTGCGCGCGGTCTTGGCCATCGGGATCGGGTTGCCCGATGACGCACTCCTCGGGGCGGTTCTCGTCAAGCATTTTGCCGACCGGCAGCTGCGCGTCGCGCCGGAGGTGATCGCGTATTTGCTTACGCATATGGAGCGCTCTTTCGCGGCAGCCGCCGAAATGGCCTCCCGGCTCGACCGGGTTTCGCTGCGCGACCATCGCCCAATCACCGTACCGCTGGCCCGCCAACTCGTCCCAGAAGCCGGATGTCACTCATCTTCGTCGGGGAGAGATTCCGGCGTGACGTAACCGATCAACTCGTGCCGCGAGCAGCCCAAGACCGGCCAGTCGACCGGAACCCGCAAGCTGATGTAGGCGGCAGTCGGAAACTTTCCCGAGGCGAGGGCCCGGAAACCCGGCGAGTTCTCGTCGGCGAGTGCAACCGCCAGCTCATGAAGCCCCGGATTATGGCCGATCAGCAATACATTTACATCGCGCGCGTCAAGACGCCCCAGGCGCGCGGTCAGTTTTTCTCGCGAGGCGAGATACAGTTCCTCCTCGATCGAGGTGCGCGGCAAGGTGCCCGGGGAAAACTCGTCGAGAACCAAATCGAGCGTCTCGCGTGTCCGCCGGGAGCTGGAGCAGAGAACAAGGTCGATCGCGCCGAGCTCGGCCGAGAGATTTCTACCGACGCGCCGTGCCGTCTTGCGGCCACGCCGGCTCAATGGCCGCTCGTAATCCTCGACATCCTCTTTGGCGCTCGATTTCGCGTGGCGGAGCAAATGGAGCATGTTCATCTCAGGCCTCATCGCCGGGCGCTGACCCCAATCCGAGGCCGCAACCTCCGCGGAAACATTACACGAATAATTGCACGCCCGTTTATTCTCGACCGCATGCGCTTTCGATCATCGGTACGAGCGCAAGGACATGACACTCCTCCATGCGAAATATAGACTCCGCGTCGACCAGTTACCCTCCGGCTCCATAGGGAGAGCGGTAGTGAGCACCGGCGCCCAGCCTGTCGAGATCGCGTCCTTCGATTTCCATTCCGAGGCACGCTTTATCAATCGCGAGCTCTCTTGGCTCGCTTTCAACGAGCGGGTGCTCGCCGAGGCCGACAATTTGCGTCATCCGCTGCTGGAACGGCTCCGCTTCGTGTCGATCTCGGCAAACAATCTCGACGAATTCTATATGGTGCGGGTGGCCGGGCTGAAAGGCCAGTATCTTGCTGGAATCAAGACGCTGAGCCAGGACGGGCTGACCCCGGCGCAACAGCTAGAGGCGATCAGGCGGAGGGCCGGCAAGCTCATGGCCGACCAGCAGATCGCTTGGCTGGGGTTGCGGCGGCAGCTCGACGAAGCCGGGATCAGCGTCATCGATCCAACCGATCTTAAACCGGGTGATCGGGAGTGGCTCGAAGACCGCTTTATGGCCGAGGTCTTTCCGGTCCTGACCCCGCTGGCGCTCGACCCGGCTCATCCATTTCCGTTTGTCGCCAATCGCGGGTTCGGCCTAGCGCTCGAGCTCGAGCGGGTCAGTGACAATATTCGCCTTCAGGCGCTGACCCTGATCCCCTCCTCAATCGATCGATTCGTTCGGCTGCCCGGCAGCCGAGTCCGGTTTCTGCCGATCGAACAGATGATCGCGCTCTTTCTCGACCATCTGTTCCCTGGCTTTGCCGTCGTGGCGCAAGGCGTTTTTCGGCTGTTGCGCGACAGTGAGGTCGAGATCGAAGAGGAAGCCGAGGATCTGGTCCGTCTCTTCGAGACGGCGCTGAAACGACGGCGGCGCGGGCATGCCATCCTCCTCGCGGTCGATTCGACGATGCCGGCCGACCTGCGGCGCTTCCTGATGGAAAAACTCGATGCGGCGCCGGCGGACGTATTTGCGACCGATGGCATTCTTGGCCTCAATGACACCGAGCAGCTGATCGTCGACGAGCGCCCCGACCTGGTCTTTACGCCCTATAACGCGCGCTTTCCCGAGCGCATCCGGGATTTCGGTGGGGATTGCTTTGCGGCGATCCGGCAGAAGGACATCGTTGTCCACCATCCCTACGAGAGCTTTGACGTCGTCGTGCAGTTCGTGAGACAGGCGGCGCGCGACCCGGCGGTCGTGGCGATCAAGCAAACACTCTATCGCACGAGCGAGGACAGTCCGATCGTGCGCGAGCTCGCAGCAGCGGCCGAAGCCGGGAAGTCGGTGACGGCGCTGATCGAACTCAAAGCCCGTTTCGACGAGGAGGCCAATATCCGTTGGGCCCGCGATCTCGAACGGGCCGGCGTGCAGGTCGTCTACGGCTTTTTGGAACTCAAGACGCACGCCAAAGTTTCCTTGGTCGTGCGTCGCGAAGCGGGCCAGCTTTGCTCGTATGTTCATTTCGGGACCGGCAATTACCATCCCTACACAGCCAAGGTTTACACCGATCTGTCCTTCTTTACGTGTGATCCGGCATTGTGCCGCGATGCCACGCGTCTGTTCAATTTCATGACGGGCTATGCCAGCCCCGCGAGTCTCGAGAAGATCGCGGTCGCCCCCCTCACGCTCAGGGCTCGCCTCGGCGAGCTGATCAAAGCCGAAATCGAGAACGCAAAGCGGGGCAAGCCGGCGCAGATCTGGGCGAAAATGAACGCGCTCGTCGATCCGGCCATTATCGACCTTCTCTACGAGGCCTCACAGGCAGGGGTCAGGATCGACTTGGTGGTGCGCGGCATCTGCTGTTTGCGGCCGGGCATTCCCGGCCTTTCCGAAAACATCCGCGTCAAGAGCATCATCGGGCGGTTTCTCGAGCATAGCCGCATTGTCTGCTTCGGCTGCGGCAACAAGCTGCCTTCCGATCGGGCCAAAGTGTTCATCAGTTCGGCCGATTGGATGCCGCGCAATTTCGACGGCCGCGTCGAAGCGTCGGTGCCGATTGAAAACCCGACGGTTCACCGCCAAGTGCTGGACGAAATCATCGTGGCGAATCTCCGCGATACCTTGCAGAGCTGGAGCTTGTTGCCTACAGGGGATTACGAGCGTGTGCCGGCCGATGAAGAAGGCTTTTCTGCTCATACCTACTTTATGACTAATCCGAGCCTGTCCGGGCGCGGTAAGGCGCTGAGGCGAGGGCACCCGAAGCTTGTTGTGCGCTGATCGGATGCTCGATCCCGATCCGCTTGCGGCGGCCGAGCGCATCGGCGTCATCGATCTCGGCTCGAATTCGCTGCACCTTGTCGTTTTCGAGCGGCTCGGCGCCGCGGTGTTTCCGCTCTTCAACGAAAAGGTCATGTGCGGCCTCGGGCGCGGTATCTCCTCTACCGGCCGCTTGAGCCCGGAGGGTGTCGCCCTGGCGCTGGTCAATCTGCGCCGCTTCGTCGCTTTCGCCCGCGCCATCGCCGTCGATCATCTCGCGGTGCTGGCAACCGCCGCCGTGCGCGACGCCAGCGACGGAGAAGCTTTTGCGGCCGAGGTCGAACGTCAGTGCCGCGTGCAGGTCAAGATAATCGACGGGGCGGAGGAAGGGCGGCTCTCCGCGGCCGGAGTGCTCGCCGGGATTCCGGATGCCGATGGAATTGTCGCCGATCTCGGCGGCGGGAGTGTGGAGGTGGTTCGTGTTGGACCCGGCACACTGCCTACCGGCGGTACCGGTCAAATTGGCGAGGGCATCAGTCTGCCGCTTGGCCCGCTTCGCCTTGCCGAATTCGGCGATCGCGGGAAAGGTTTGTCAGAGGCGATCGAAGGGACGCTCGCCGGCGTCTCGGTTTTGCGCGCGGCGGCCGGAAGGAAGTTGTACTTGGTCGGCGGAGCAGCGCGCGCTATCGCCCGGCTGCACATGGAGCACACGCAATATCCGCTCCACATCATTCACCGGTACACGATCTCCCGAAGGGACGCCGAAGGTTTCCTCGACATCATCGGCCGGCAGTCTCGCAAATCGCTCGAGAGAATAACCACGGTCTCACGCAGGCGTCTCGACGTAGTGCCGCTCGCGGCATTGGTCCTGCGCAAGCTGATAACCCTCGCGGGACCGCAAAGCGTCGTCTTTTCCGCTCTTGGGCTGCGGGAAGGTTATGCATATGGGCTCGTTCCTGCAGAGGAGCGAATTCCGGATCCGCTGATCGCCGGCTATATCGTCGTCGGCCGGCGCCAGAGCCGGTTTCGCCTCGACGGCGACCTGCTGCAGCAATGGACGTCGCCGCTCTTTGGCGAGCTGTCGGAAGCGGTTCAACGTCGTCATCGGGCCGCATGTTGGCTCAGCGATCTGGCGTGGAGCGAGCACCCCGACTACCGCGCCAAGCAGGCCTTCATCCGGAGCTTGACGCTGCCGTTTGCCGGCAGTACCCACCCTGATCGAGTCTTCGTCGCGACCGCGCTGCATGCCCGTTACGGCGGCACCGCCGAGGACCCGGTGAAAGAGCCAACTCAGAGGCTGCTCGACGAGCGCGCGACCAACGAGGCGCGGACGCTCGGTCTCGCGCTGCGTCTAGCCTACACGTTGTGCGCCGGCTCGATAGAACTTCTGGCCGAGCTCGGGCTCGATCGCTCGGGCAGTACTCTGACGCTCGATGTGCCGTCTGAGAGCAGCCTATTCGTTGGCGAAACGGTTCAGCGCCGCCTCGACGCCGTTGCCCGCTCGTTGAGCATGAACCCGGTGATCAGACACCACGCGACGAGTCTGGCGGCCGGAGCATAGCGCGGCAGGCGACCGCGGATCGGTTGACATGATACGAAATCCCGCCGACCGCGCGGGCGCCATCCTCGAAATCGATCTCGCAGGTATAGCGGCGAACTGGCGTCTTTTGGCGCGGCGGGTTGATCCGGCGGGATGTGCAGCCGTGGTCAAGGCCGATGCCTACGGCTTGGGCGCCCAATTGGTGGCGCCCGCCTTGGCCGAGGCCGGATGCCGGCGATTTTTCGTCGCCACGATCGACGAAGGGATCGCGCTTCGCAAGGCATTGCCCGAATCGACCGAGATCGCCGTCTTTAACGGTCTGCTGCCCGGTTGCGCAGATGATTTTATCGAATTCCGCCTCGTCCCGGTCCTCAACGATCCCGGGCAGATCGCCGAGTGGCGATCCGCCGCCTCGCGGCACGGGAAAGGGCCGGCGATTCTGCATCTCGATACAGGTATGGCTCGCCTCGGCTTGACCCTTGGAGAGTTCGACCGGCTCGCCGAGGAGTTGTGCCGGCCCGATCCAATCGGATGGCGCGCCCTCATCAGCCATCTCGCCTGCTCGGACGACCCCCAGCACCCGCTGAATGACATCCAGCTCGACCGCTTTTCCGCCGCCCGACGGCGCCTCGCCCAGCTGCCGGCCAGCCTTGCCGCGTCATCCGGCATTTTCCTCGGGCCTGAGTTTCACTTTGACCTCGTGCGCCCCGGTGCGGCGCTCTACGGGGTCAATCCGCAGCCTGGCAAGCCCAACCCGATGGGCCAGATAGTCCGGCTGAAGGGCAGAATTTTGCAAATACGCGAAGTTGACCGGGATCAGACGGTTGGCTACGGTGCCTCGCATGTCATGGCTGCACCGGGACGCCTCGCAACCGTCGCGGTCGGCTATGCGGATGGCTGGTTCCGCTCGGTGAGCCAGCGTGGCTCGGGCCGCGTCGGCGGCAGGCGAGCGCCGCTCCTCGGTCGAGTGTCAATGGATCTGGTGGTGTTCGACGTATCAGGCGTCGACCCTGCGCTCGCGCGGGCCGGCGGCTTCATCGAATTGCTGCATGAGGATTACGGCGTCGATGCCGCCGCTGCCGATGCCGGCACGATCGGTTACGAGATCCTGACCGCCCTCGGCCGGCGATACCACAGGGTCTATCGCGGCGCCCCAGGGCAATGCTGAGCCGATGCTGAGATTTCTCGCCGCGGTTGGGGCGGCTTTTCTCACCTTTCTCGCGACCACCGGCCGGCTCGCCCTGTTCGCGGGCATGTCCCTGGCGACCGCGTTTACGCCGCCCTTCTATCCCGGCGTGATCCTGCGCCAGATGGTCTCTATCGGATACTTCTCGCTGCCGGTTGTCGGGCTGACGGCAGTTTTTACGGGGATGGTGCTGGCACTCCAATCCTACACCGGCTTCAGCCGATTCTCCGCGGAGGGGGCGGTGGCGACGGTGGTGGTGCTGTCGGTAACCCGGGAACTCGGCCCCGTCATCAGCGGGCTTATGGTGGCTGGCCGCGTCGGGGCCGCAATCGCGGCGGAGATCGGCACGATGCGCGTCACCGATCAGATCGACGCGCTCACCACGCTGTCCACCGACCCGCTGCGCTACCTGGTGCTCCCGCGCCTGCTCGCCGGGGTCATCACCCTTCCGCTGCTGGTCCTGGTCGCCGACATAATCGGAGTTTTCGGCGGCTATCTCGTCGGCGTCTATAAGCTCGGCTTCAATCCCCAGGCTTATCTCAATGGCACCTGGCAACACCTCGAGACGATGGATCTCGTCTCGGGTCTCGTCAAGGCGGCGGTATTCGGCTTCATCGTTGCCCTGATGGGCTGTTATCAGGGCTACCATTCGCGCGGCGGAGCCCAGGGTGTCGGGCGGGCTACCACCCATGCCGTCGTCTCCGCCTCGATTTTGATTCTCCTCGTCGACTACCTGATAACCGCAGCCTTTTTCAGCCGATGAGCACCACTCACTCAGTGCCGAAGATCTCTGTCCGGGGACTGCGCAAGTCGTTCGGCCGCAAGCAGGTACTGGACGGACTCGAGATCGATTGCGCCAGCGGCGAGAGCCTCGTCATTATCGGCGGTTCCGGCACCGGCAAATCGGTTCTGGTCAAGTGCATCCTCGGCCTGCTGCATCCCGAAGCGGGATTGATCCGCATCGACGGCGCCGAGACGGTCGGGCTGCCCCGCGGCGCCCGCGAACAGCTGATGCAGAAATTCGGCATGCTCTTCCAGGGCAGCGCCTTGTTCGATTCGCTCAACGTATGGGAGAATGTCGCGTTCGGTCTGGTTCAGGGTCGCGGCATGGAGCGGGCGGCGGCTAGAAAGATCGCGCTCGCCAAGCTGGCATCCGTAGGGCTCGGGCCGGAAGTGTCATTGCTGCGCACCGCCGAACTTTCCGGCGGAATGCAAAAGCGGGTAGCATTGGCGCGTGCGATCGCCGCCGATCCGGAAATTGTGTTTTTCGACGAGCCGACCACCGGCCTCGATCCGATCATGGCCGATGTGATCAATGATCTGATCGTCAAATGCGTGCGCGAGGTCGGCACGACCGCGGTATCGATCACCCACGACATGGTCAGCGCGCGCAAGATCGCCGACCGGATCGCTATGCTGCACCAGGGACGCATCGTCTGGCACGGGCCGACCGCTGAGATCGATCATTCCGGCAACCCGTATGTCGACCAGTTCATCCACGGGCGTGCCGACGGGCCCATCAAGATGCAGGTCCGGGCGGCATGACCGACGCTCGTCGTTCCGGGGCGCGGGCGCAGCCCGCGAGCCCGGAATCCAAGAACACCGACCTCCAAAACAAAGGACAGGACCGTGTTCATAGTTTCCGGGTCTGCCCCCTCGGGGCATCCCGGAATGACGATTATTGGAACTGAGCGGATGCCACGATCGCAGGCGCGTTTCGTTTGCCAGCAATGCGGTTCGGTCCACTCCAAATGGACGGGTCGGTGCGAGGGTTGCGGCGCCTGGAACAGCCTAATCGAAGAGCTGCCGCGGGAGGCGCCCCCACAAGGCCTTACCAAGGACCGCCGCGGCGGGCGTCCGCTCGGCTTTGTAGGCCTGACCGGGCCCAGCATGCTGCCGCCCCGCCGGCGAACCGGCATTGCCGAACTCGATCGGGTCTGCGGCGGCGGGTTTGTTCCGGGCTCGGCCATCCTGGTGGGCGGGGATCCGGGGATCGGCAAATCGACCCTGTTGCTCCAGGCTGCGGCGGCGATGGCATCGCCTCCGGGGAAGTCCGAGGCAGCGCCGCCGAGTGCCGCCTACATCACCGGCGAGGAGGCGATCGATCAGGTTCGGCTGCGCGCCGAGCGCCTTGGTGTCGCCGCCAGCCCGGTGTTGCTGGCCGCCGCCAGCAGCGTGCGCGATATCGTCGCCTCGCTCGACCGAGACAACGCGCCCGGTCTGGTCGTCGTCGATTCGATCCAGACCATGTATCTCGATACCTTGGACAGCGCCCCTGGTACGGTGAGCCAAGTGCGCGGTGCCGCGCAAGAGCTGATACGCCTCGCCAAGCGGCGCGGTTTTGTGCTGGTCCTGGTCGGCCATGTCACAAAGGAAGGTGTCATCGCCGGCCCGCGCGTGCTGGAGCACATGGTGGATACCGTGCTTTATTTCGAAGGCGAACGCGGCCATCAGTTCCGCATTCTGCGTGCGGTGAAAAACCGCTTTGGCGCGACAGACGAAATCGGCGTATTCGAGATGAGCGATCGCGGGCTGGCCGAAGTTCCGAACCCATCGGCCTTGTTCCTCGCCGGGCGCGCGATACCTGACGCCGATTTGGGCATAGACGAACCCGCCGGCTCCAACGCCGGGCAGCTCAGCGGCTCGGCAGTGTTCGCGGGCAACAAGCGGGCCCGGCCGGTGCTCGTCGAGGTCCAGGCGCTGATAGCCCCGGCCCTGCTCGGCACGCCCCGGCGCGCCGTGGTGGGCTGGGACGGGACCCGACTCGCCATGATCATTGCTGTTCTCGATGCCCGCTGCGGCCTGTCGGTCGGAGCCAACGACATTTACCTGAATGTCGCGGGCGGACTCCGAATCGTCGAGCCGGCTGCGGATCTTGCGGTCGCAGCCGCTCTCGTGTCGGCACTGACCGAGATGCCGTTTCCTGCCGACGCCGTGGTCTTTGGCGAAATCGCCCTCTCGGGCGATGTGCGTCCGGTCGGCCACACCGAGGCGCGCCTCAAGGAAGCCGCCAAGCTCGGGTTCGATGCGGCCTGGATGCCGCTCCGCCGCAGTTCCGGCGGCCAGCGCCCGCATGCCGTCGAAACCGGACTGAAGGCGGTACCGATCGGACATTTGAGCGAGCTGGTGACGCGGCTGTCTTCCCGGCACGCGTCGCACCGGCGGAGCCTGATGGAGATCGCCAAGTGAATGCCCTCGATTTCGCGATCATCGCGGTCATCGCGCTCTCGGCAATCTTCGCCTTCGCGCGCGGTTTCGTGCGCGAGGCGCTGTCGATCATCGCCTGGGTCGGTGCGGCGGCGATCACTCTTTACGGGTTCAACCAAGTCTACGCGGTCGCCGTTCGGTTCGTGACGACACCACTCCTCGCCGACCTGATCGCCGGGGCGGGACTGTTCGTGATCAGCCTGATCGTACTGACGATCATAACCGGCTACGTCGCGCGCTTTGCCGATTCGGGCGCCCTGTCGCCGATCAATCGGACCCTCGGATTGATTTTTGGGTTGGCCCGCGGGCTCGTGCTCGTCTGCCTCGCCTATCTGGTGGTCGATGTCAGCCTGCCGCAGAATGATCGGCCGCCATGGATCAAAGAAGCAAAGAGCGAACGCTTCCTTGCGAAGGGGGCGGACTTGCTGCGGACCGCCTTGCCCGATTCGCTCCAGATCAAGAGCGCCGGCGTCGCCGACGACACCCACCGGGCGCTCGAGCGGGCGCAGGAGGCGCAAAAAGCCATGCGCGCCTATTCGAGCCCCGCCACGCCTTCCACGGTGAAACCCGGTCAGGAAGCGCCGAGCTACAAGCCCGGTGACCGCAGCGATATGGATCGGCTGATCAAGAACACGCGATAGCAGGTTGATGCAGGCCAGATCCGACTCGCATTTCCTTTATGAAGGAATTATGTAGCGGGTTCAGAAGCGAGGATCGCCGATGGCCCCGACCGATCCAATAGGGACCGATCCGCTGGACACCGATCCGCTGGACACCGATCATTTCCACGAAGAATGCGGCGTGTTCGGGGTCTATGGCCACCCCGATGCCGCGGCGCTCGCGGCGCTCGGGATGCACGCGCTCCAGCATCGCGGTCAGGAGGCCGCCGGGATCGTCGCCTATGACGGCGAGCAGTTCAACGCACATCGTGGACAAGGCCTCGTCAGCGACAATTTCAGCTCCAAGGAGGTGATTGGACGCCTGCGCGGCAGTGCCGCTATCGGCCATGTCCGCTATGCGACGACCGGTGAGGTGGCGCTGCGCAACGTGCAGCCGCTGTTTGCCGATTTCGAGTTTGGCGGGCTCGCCATCTGCCACAACGGCAATCTCACCAACTCTTATCAGCTGCGGCGCCAGCTGGTGCGCCGCGGCAGTCTGTTCCAATCGACGAGCGACACCGAGGTCATCGTCCATCTGATCGCGACCAGCCTCAAGGACACCGTTGTCGATCGGCTGACCGACGCGTTGCGCCAGGTCCAGGGCGCCTATTCCCTCGTGGCGCTTTCGCAGGACGAGGTCATCGGGGTGCGCGATCCGCTCGGCGTGCGGCCGCTGGTCCTCGGGCGGCTCGGTCAGTCCTGGATCCTAGCTTCGGAAACTTGCGCGCTCGACATCATCGGCGCCGAGTTCGAGCGCGACATCGAGCCCGGAGAGATCGTAATCATCGGGGCTGGCGGCGTGCGCAGCCTGATGCCGTTCGAGCACCGCAAGAGCCGGTTTTGTGTGTTCGAGCACATCTACTTCGCCCGGCCCGACAGCGTCGTCGAAGGGACGAGTGTCTATGAGGCGCGCAAACGGATCGGCAGAGAGCTCGCCCGCGAAAGCCATATCGATGCGGACATCGTCGTCCCGGTCCCGGATTCCGGCGTCCCGGCGGCAATCGGTTATGCGCAAGAATCAGGATTGCCTTTCGAACTCGGGATCATCCGCAACCACTATGTCGGGCGGACTTTCATCGAGCCGACCGATCAGATCCGCCACCTGGGCGTGCGCCTGAAGCACAATGCCAGCCGAGCGAACCTGAAGGGCAAGCGCGTCATTCTCGTCGATGATTCGATCGTGCGCGGCACGACCTCGATCAAGATTGTCGAGATGGTGCGGCGTGCCGGGGCAGCCGCGGTACACATGCGCATTTCGAGCCCGCCGACGACCCATCCCTGCTTTTATGGAATTGCGACGCCCGAGCGCGAGGAGCTGCTCGCAGCGCGCTTCGATGTCGCGGGGATGGCGAAACTCATAGGTGTGGACAGTCTCGCCTTCCTCTCGATCGATGGGCTTTACCGAGCGATGGGGGAACCCCGGCGTGATCGCCTCATGCCGCGTTTCTGCGACGCGTGCTTTACCGGGGACTATCCGATCCCGCCGACGGATGCCGATAACGGCAAGGTTTCGGTGCAGCTTTCGCTGCTCGCGGCACCCGCTTGAGTTCTTCCGATGCGTGACGGCCGCCGAGGCGACCTGATGACCGTGGATCAGGACCGCTCCGAACACCGGCGGCTTCTTGCGGGCAAAATCGCGCTGATTACTGGCGCGTCGCGTGGCATCGGCGCAGCGGTCGCCGAGCGATTTGGGCGCGAGGGCGCAAAAGTAGTGCTGGTGGCGCGTACGGTCGGGGGGCTCGAGGAGGTCGACGACAAGGTTCGCGTGGCCGGCGGCAGCGCCACCCTCGTCCCGCTCGACTTGCGCGATTTCATCAAGATCGACGAGCTTGCCGCGCGGATCCTGGACCGCTGGGGTCGGCTCGATATCCTCATCGGGAATGCCGCCGAGTTCGGCACTTTCTCCCCGCTGGGTCACATCGACCCTGAGACATGGGCGGAGGTCATGGACCTCAACCTGACGGCCAACTGGCGGCTGATCCGAGCGATGGATCCGCTGCTGCGCGCCGCGCCCGCGGGACGTGCAATCTTTGTGACGTCGGGAGTTGCACACGGGAGCCATCCCTATTGGGGTCCCTACGCAATCAGCAAGGCCGGCCTCGAAATGCTGGTCAAAATTTATGCCGGCGAAATCACCAAGACGCGCGTCCACGCCAACCTGATCGATCCCGGCATCGTGCGTACCCGATTGCGCGCCCGCGCCTTCCCCGGAGAAGATCCGGCCCGGCTGCCGCCGCCGGAGAGCGTCACCGACGCCTTCCTGGCCCTCGCCCTACCCGAATGCACCCGCAACGGCGAGATCCTCGATGCGACGGACCACCCTCAGCTCGTGTAAGGGTTTTTCCCCTTGCGTAGCATCATGCGGATCGGTGTGCCGGGCAGATCGAAATCCCGGCGCAACGCATTGACCAGGTATCGCCGGTAGGAATCCGGTAGTTCGGTTGGTTTCGACGCGAACAGGGCGAAGGTGGGTGGCCGGGTATTCACCTGGGTGACGTAGCGTAGCCGAAGCCGCCGGCCGGCGACGAGCGGCGGCGGATGGCGCTCCTGGACCGCCTCCAGCCAACGATTGAGCTCGGCGGTCGCGACCCGCCGGTTCCACACCTCGTCGGCGGCCGAGACGGCCCTCATCAGCGCATCGAGACCGAAACCGGTCATCCCCGAAACCGGCACGACAGAGACGCCCTGAACCTGCGGAAGCGATATGGCCAAGCGCTCGCGCAGGTGTTTCAGCAGCGCCGCGGGTTCTTCGACGGAGTCCCATTTGTTGGCCGCCAACACCAGCGCGCGTCCCTCTTCCTCGACGAGCCGCGCGATCGTGAGATCCTGCCGCTCGAGCGGCTGTAAGGCGTCGGTGACCAAGATAACGGCCTCGGCGAAACGGATCGAGCGCAGCGCGTCACCCACCGAAAGCCGCTCGAGCTTGCCCTCGACTCTCGGCTTGCGGCGCAATCCGGCAGTATCGACGAGCCGCAAAGGACGGCCTTTCCAGATCCAATCGATGGCGATCGCATCGCGGGTGATCCCGGCCTCGGGACCGGTCAACATCCGTTCCTCGCCGACCACGCGGTTGACCAGGGTGGATTTTCCGACATTCGGGCGCCCGACGATCGCGAGCTGCAAGGGTCTTTCGGGCCCGCTCGGCGCGGGTTTGTCCTGCTGGGAGAACGGCTCGAGGCGGTCGTAAAGCTCGCCCAAACCCTCGCCGTGCTCCGCCGAGACCGGCACTGGATCGCCGAGACCGAGTCGGTAGGCCTCGCCGATTGCGGGCCGCCCTGCGCGGCCCTCGGCCTTGTTGGCCAACAGCACGACCGGCTTGCCCGATCGGCGCAGCCAGTCGGCGAAATGGCAGTCGGCCGCGGTGACGCCCTCGCGCGCGTCAATGAGGAGGAGCGCCACATCCGCATCGGCCAACGCGCGCCCTGTCTGCCCTTGTATCCGGCCGGCGAGCGAGCCGGACGCGGCTTCTTCCATTCCGGCCGTGTCGACGACCCGGAAGGTCAGATCGGCGATCCTCCCCTCGCCCTCCCGGCGGTCGCGCGTTACTCCCGGCGTGTCGTCGACCAGAGCCAGACGCCGCCCGATGAGCCGGTTGAACAAGGTGGACTTGCCGACATTGGGGCGGCCGAGTATTGCGACCACAAAGCTCATCGGCGGCGGGCTCGCGCCTGCGACCGCGTCAACGGTAGGCAGACAGGCTCGCGTCGTCGGTCAGCACATAGAGCGAGTTGTCGGCGATCACCGGTCCCAAATAGCCGCCCGCCGACATTTCTTCGCGCCCGAGCGGCTCGCCGGTATACGGCGAAACCGATATCGCGTCGCCCGTCGAAGACAACACGATGAGCCGATCGCCGCCCAGGACCGGACCGGACCAAGTCATCGGGTCCTGCTTTTTCTTCTCGTCCTGATAGCTGGGAAACTTGCGTACCCAGCGGACCTTGCCCTCGTTGCGGGTCAGGCATATCAGCTCGTTGTCGTTCGACAGCACATAAACATAGTCGCCGGCGACCCAGGGGCTATGAGTGCTGCCGAAGTCTTTCTCCCAAGCGCGCTCCCCGGACCTCAGATCGATTGCCACAAGGCGCCCGCTGTGGCTGGCGGCAAAAACTCGGCCGCGGTCGAGGACGGGCCGCCCGCGGATGTCGGCCAGGCTCGATACGGCGTTAACGCTGCGGGTATTGGAGAAATTGTCCGACCACAGCGGCCGGCCGGTTTCCACGGTCAGCGCATAAAGCTCACCCGAAGAATAGGCCGCCACGACCACCTCGCCTTCGACGGCGGGGCTGGCGCTCCCAAGGAGGCTCGCCGTTTCCGGAATTGCATTGTGATTCCAGAGGCGCCGCCCGTCATCGGCGGCAAGCACGACCAGCTCGTTGTCGACCGTCACCACAAAGACCCGTCCATCCGAAACCGTCGGCCCGCTGCGCACCGGGCCGGCAACCGTGCTTTTCCAGATAACCCGACCGTCTGCCGGATCGAGTGCCAGGACCTGCGCATAACCCGTCGAGACGTAGAGGCGGTCGTTCCAGTAGGCAACGCCGCCGCCAAACGAATTGCCGCGCTGGTCCTCGGGCTTGAGATCTAGCTGCCAAACCCGGTTGCCGCTCGCGGCATCGACCGCGCTGATCTGGACGCCGCCGTCCATTGCGTACACCCGGCCTTTGGCAACCACCGGCTGCGACAACACTCGGGTATAGCGGGAGGCTCCCTCGCCGATACGGGTGCGCCACGCTTGGGTGAGCGTATCCGGCAGCGCAAGGTGCTGCATCGCATGGTTCGGGTAGCCGCCGGGTTCCGGCCACTCCGCGTTGACCACGGGCGTCGGCAGGGTGATCGGGATTTTCGTCACGCCCGGATCGGGCTCGAGCTGCCGGTCGAGGCTGAGAACGGAAATGCGTTCGCCCGGCAATGGCTGCTTCTTGTCACCGAACAAGCCGCAGCCGGCGAGCCCGAGAAAGGCTACCAGCAACAACGCGATGGAGAATCGGATCATTGGCTCCCAAGAAGGCAGCGAGCGGAGCAGTATCACCCCCGAACGACCAAATCGGTTTAGGAGGCGAGAGCCGCGGCCATTTCGGCGGCCCGGGCGCGCGTTCCCTGCGGCGCCGCGAGATCATCGGCAATGGTCTTGTAGACTGCGAGGGCGCCGCTTTTATCTCCGGCTTCGAGCCGAGCCGCGGCTGTCAGCTCGAGGGCGGTGGATCGCCACGGATTACCGGGCGAGGTCATCGGCGCCAAGCGATCGATCACCGAGTGCGGATCGGCTCCCGGCAAGTCCTGCATGACCGAGAGCAGTGTTGCGAGCTCGCGAAAGACCGGATCGAGGCTGCCCGTCGCAGCGATGCGGTCATAGGCGGTCGCCGCTCCCTTGCGATCGCCCGATTTCGCCAGCAGCTCGGCCTCCTCGAAAGAGGCGAGCGTAGCGTAGCCCCCGCCTTCCTGCGCGATGACCGCGAAGACCTTGGCTGCGTCGGCGTCCTTTGCTTCGCGCACCAGAGAAAGCGCAGAGGAATAGCGCATCGACTGAGCGCGACGCTCGGAAAGCTGGTGGTCGCGCCAAGCCACGATGCCGCCGGCGACGACGAGCACGAGCACCGCCAACACCACGATGTAGCGTCCGTACCGCGACCAAAGCTTCAGCAGATTGTCTCGACGGAGTTCCTCGTCGATCTCGCGGAAAATTTCGCTCACAAAAGCCCCGGTCGGCCCCAGCCTGAACCGCTCCACCTTAGCGGCTCGTTCGGCTGGAAGCAAACCCAGACCAGCCAGTCGGGAGACCGCCTATCAGACGGCTGGACGCCACCGCCGAAATCGTGAACACTGCGTGACAGCGGCAAACGGCGATGGGTAGCGATGAGCCGAAAAAGTGCGACGGTGCTGGCATTCGCGGATTTCCGGACAAAGCATCGTACGCTGTATTTCACCCGCCACGAACTCAACCAGCTTCTCAGCCTCTACAGCCGGCATGTTGCCCGCGGCGTGTGGCGCGATTATGCGATCGATCACCGCGACGGCATGGCGTTGTTCTCGGTTTTTCGTCATACCCACGAAGCGCCGGCCTACAGCATCATAAAAACCGCCGGGGCACCAACTCGACCTGCCGAGTTCATTGTCCAGAGCGGGCGCCAGAGGCTGCGCGTCTCGGCCAGCCTGCCGGAAGCTCTGGAGTTCTTTCGAACCCGGCTCAGCCTCGCCCTCGCCGAGGGTTGAGGGAGATCCGGTCGTAGCCCGGCGACGTATCGGAAGCAGCGGCTGAGGCCCTAGTAGTCACTCGTCGGCCGGGAATGCGACCTCGACGCGGCCGAGCGGGCCGAAATCGGCAACGATCCGCGTGCCGCGCTTGGTGAACACCATGCCGGTCCACGACCCGGTCGTGACAAAGGTGCCGGCCTTCATGCCGCCCCGCCCGTTCATCAGATTGGCGAAGTCGACGAGGGCCGCGATCGGATCGCGGGCAGCGCCTGCGGCGCTGTCGGCAAAAGGCTCGTCATCCTCGGTTACCGTGATCGTGGTCTGGCCGAGGTCGAGTTTGTCCCAGTCCGGCACCGCCGCCCCGTAGACCAGCCCGCCATTCGAAAAATTGTCGGCCAGGATCGAGAGCCGGTCGAGCGAGCGGAAGTCCCCATAGCGAGAATCGACGAGCTCGATAGCCGGATGCAGCGCTGCTCCCGCGGTAACCTCGTGGCGATCGTAAGCAGCGGCGCGCGCCGGAAGATCGCGGCCGAGCCGAAAGGCGAGCTCGGCTTCGATGCCGATGAGCCTCAGCTCCCCGGAGACGTAGGATGCCGGGCTCGGACGAACCATTTTTTTCCAGATCGGGGCGCAGAACGCAGCGCTCGCCGCGGATCCCGCACCGACCTTCCAGCCGCCGATCGTCTCCCCAAGTTGGCGGACTACCGCGTCCTGGACCTGGTACGCGTCGGCATCGGATTGCGGCCGGCAGCTTTGCGGCAATTCGTGAACCGGTGGCCCGCGCCGCGCCGCGCAAAGCAGGCGGGCGGCTTCTTCGACGTGATCACTTAACATTGGGAGTCCCTCCGACGCGGGAAGCGCCGCGCGACGTTACGCCGCCGGCACGAGATCGGACAGCACCGAGCCGAGGAACGCGACGGCAGCCGCGATCCCGCCGGCGCGGTGGGGTATGCCGGCGCGGTGCAGTCCCATCTCCACCCCTGCCAGGGTGCCGCACAGCATCAGATCGTTGAAATGCCCGAGGTGGCCGATGCGGAACACCTTGCCGCGCAATTTGCCGAGACCGGTGCCGAGCGACATGTCAAAGCATTCGAGAATGATCTCCCGTACCCGGTCGGCGTCGAACCCGTCCGGAACGATGATCGCGGTCAGCGAGTTCGAGTGCTCGCGCGGTTCGGCGCACAACACTTCGAGACCCCAGCCGGCCACCGCCCGCCTCGTCGCCTCGGCATGGCGGGCGTGCCGGTGGAAGACCGCCGGGAGCCCCTCCTCGTCGAGCAGCATCTTCAAGGCCTCGCGCAACCCGTAAAGCAGGTTTGTCGCCGGCGTGTACGGGAAAAACCCCGTTCGGCCGGTTTCGAGCATCGCCTCCCAATCCCAGTAAGAGCGCGGCAGCCGCGCCGCTTTGTGCGCCGCCATAGCCTTTTTCGAGACGGCGTTGAAGCCGAGCCCCGGCGGCAGCATCAATCCTTTCTGTGACCCGGCGACGGTCACGTCGACCTTCCATTCGTCGTGGCGGTAGTCGATCGAGGCGAGCGAGGAGATCGTGTCGACCATGAACAACGCCGGATGATGGGCGCGGTCGATGGCCTCGCGGATCTCCGCGATGCGGCTCGTCACCCCCGTCGAGGTCTCGTTGTGGACGACGCAAACCGCCTTCAGCCGATGCTCACGGTCGGCGGTCAATTTCTCCTCGACCAAGGCCGGGTCGACCCCGTGCCGCCAATCGCCCGGCACAAATTCGACCTCGAGGCCGAGCCGTGTCGCCATCTGATGCCACAAGGTCGCGAAGTGACCGGTCTCGAACATGATTACACGGTCGCCCGGCGACAGCGTATTCGAGAGCGCCGCCTCCCAGGCCCCGGTCCCGGAAGAGGGGTAGATGACGACGGTGTCGCCGGTCTGAAACACCCGCTTCATACCGGCGACCACCTCCTGCCCGAGCGCGGCGAATTCCGGCCCGCGATGGTCGATCGTCGGCATCGCAATCGCCTGCAGCACCCGGTCGGGAACATTGGTTGGCCCCGGGATCTGCAGGAAATGGCGTCCGGTATGCGTAGGGGCTGTATTTTTCATCGCGACGGGTTCCTTGCTCCTCGACACCCGAGTGTGGGCGCGAACCGCAATTCGGACAAGGCATGCGGTCCTAAGACACAGTCGCGAGCAACGGGGCGCTCCCGCTCGATGCCGCCGGGCACCAACTCGGGCGCACCTGCTCCACCTGTTTTATTGTAGCCTGCTATCCGAGGACGTGGCGGTCGCAGATCGCAAATGGGGCGAATTTGGCGCCGACCTCTGGCGGCATCCGTTTCGCCTCCAACCGAAAGAGAGACGAAAATACATGCTGGGAACCGAGGGATGCGGATGAGGCGGATACTCATCGCGGCGACGATCTTGCTGATGCACGGACAATCGGCAAAGGCCTTACTACTTTGGAACTGGAGCTATAGCGGCGCCGGGGTTTCCGCCTCCGGCACCTTCACGACGAACGACGCTCCGGACGCGGCCGGCTTCTATCAAATCGTCGGGATCACCGGTACCGACAATGGGGTGGCGATCACCGGCCTCCAGCCGACCGGCACCGCGATCCCGGGGAATGAGCCCTATTCGGTCGATAACCTGGTGAACGCCGCCGAACCGCGCTTGACGGCGCACGGGTTTGGCTTCTCGCTGGCAAACGGCGACTATGCCAATCCATTCTACAACGGCTCGAACTACTACGAGTATCTGTCGGTGCCTCCTTACGTGAAGGGCGCAGGACCCGAGAGGCCGGTATCGTTCTCAGCCGCCATTGTGCCGGAGCCGAGCGCAGCGTCACTCATGCTTGCGGGTCTCGTCGTCCTCATCGGCTTCGGCCAAATCCCTTAACCGCCGGAAGAGCGTAAACCGATACCCACTCCACCGGCTGGGAGGCTTCAAGGCCGCCAAGTAAGGGCGCAGCCCACCGAATATTCCCAGTGCCAGATTTTCAGAATGGGGCTTATGCCGCAATTCCGTGTAGCCGCCCGATTAAAATGTCACCCCCTGTGCCAGTTTGAAATGACACTCCCGGCGGATTTTCCGGGGGTGTTTGGGGTGATGGTTCGACGGATGATGGCGACTGCGCGGAGGGCAACGGGACAGTGCCGCCCAACCGAGTCGGGAGATCGTTTGTGAAGCTGCTGGCCGGCTCGCACATCTCTCGCGCTTCGAACAGTATCAGGATAGTCGAAGATTTGTCCCGCCGGTCCGCTTACACCGTAGGGTGCCAGGCTCCGTCGATGAAATAGGCTTCGTTTTCGCCGGGCCACGGCGGCATCGTGCCGGCACGCATTTCCAATTCCGCTGCGACGCCGGGGCCGAGCGCGGCGATTTCTTCCTGATCGCCGAGCTTGCGCCACATGCGCCCCTTTCCCGAAAGGATGTACCAGACTTCCTCGACCGTGCGATGGGCGACGGCTTTCGACACGGCGTTCGGCGGCAGCGAAAAGATCGCAAGGCCTCCGCGCGATAATTGGCACAGCACGCGAACTTCGGAGCCGTCCGGTGCGATCGCGTCCGGCTCACTATGAATCCGCTTCGTCTCGAACCCCATCGGCTCTCCGGTCGCAATCCCTTACCACATGCTGAGAACTGCGAAGCGTGCTTCGAGACGCGCCTTTCAGGCGCTCCTCAGCATGAGGTAAGCCTATGATCGCGCTCGAAAACCCCTCATCCTGAGGAGCCGCCGTGAGGCGGCGTCTCGAAGGACGCACCGACGCTGATCCCGCGCTCTGAGCTTATGCGAGCCCTAGAACTTCGCCGCGTTGTCCCGCGTGAGCTTCTGTCGCATATCGGGCGGCAGGTGCTTCACCTGCAGTTCGATTACCGGGCGAGTTCGGCCAGGCGCTCTCGGGGTGGGGGTAGTCCGAGGTCCATAAGAGGTGGCCGTCGCCGAAGAACGGGATCAGTGACATCGCCGCCTCGTCCTCCTGGAAGGTCGCGTAGATCTGCCGCTTGAAGAGGACACGCAATTGCCATAATCGCATCATATACTCTCGCGCATCGAGCCCGTCAGCGGGTGCAGAGTTGCGATTGAAGGAGTTGCTGTGCCTGATCTCGACCTGATAAAACAGGCGGAACACGAAGCGCGGGACCGACTCGCGCAAGTGTCGCGTCGACCAGCATCGGATAGTCGAAGATTTGCGCCGCCGGTCCGGTTACACCGTAGGCTGCCAGGCTCCGTCGATAAAGAAGGCTTCGTTTTCGCTGGGCCACGGCGGCATCGTGGCGCCGATCGCGTTGAGGGGCTCATGCCCGTCGCAGCGGAATTGAAAATGCGTGCCGGTCGGTATCGTCAGCGAGGTGCCGGGGCCGAGCTCGGCGATTTCTTCCTGATCGCCGAGCTTGCGCCACATGCGCCCCTCTCCCGAAACGATGTACCAGACTTCCTCGACAGTGCGATGCGCGACGGCTTTCGACACGGCGTTCGGCCGGAGCGAAAAGATCGCGAGGCCGCCGCGCGATAATTGGCATAGCACGCGAACTTCGGAGCCGTCAGGTGCGATCGCGTCAGGCGCGCTCGCGATGCGTTTGGTCTCGAACCTCACGCCAGTCCGTAGAGCCTGGCGGCGTTGTCGCGGGTCAGCTTTTGGCGCATCTCCGGCGACAGATGCTTCATCTGGCGCTCGATTGCGGCGCGCGAATTGGGCCACACGCTGTCGGGGTGCGGGTAGTCGGAGGCCCACAGCAGGTGACCCTCGCCGAAGAACGGGATCAGCGACATCGCCGCCTCGTCCTCCTGGAACGTCGCGTAGATCTGCCGCTTGAAGAGCTCGCTCGGTTTGGTTTCGAGCGCGCTGCCGCCCTTGTCGGCCCAGAACTCCTTCGCTTCCCAGAGCCGCCAATGGCGGTAGTCGAGCTCCTGCACGAGCCAAGGCAGCCAGCCGGTGCCCGCCTCGGCCATAACCATCTGTAGCCGCGGATGGCGCTCCAGAATACCCCAAGCGAACAGGTCGACAAACGGTTCAAGGAAATTATTGAGGAAGCCCTTGGTATTCTCGAACACGCTGGCGGCCTTGCCGGCGGCGCGGCTACCCGGCACCGGCAGGAACACAGTGATGTGCCAGGACAGGATGATGCCGGTCTCTTCGAGCAAGGACCACAGCGGCTCCCAGCCCGGGTCGTCGAGCTTCGGTTGGATGTTGGCAATCATCAGATTGACCTGCCGCACGCCGCCTTTGGCGACGAGGCGCGACAGCTCGGCCACCGCCTTGTCCGGCGTTTCCGGCAGCATCGGCACGCCGATGAGGCGCTGCGGCGCCGCCGCGCAGAATTCCAGCAGCCAGTCGTTGTAGACGCGGTAGCACGCCTCGCGCAGCACCGGGTCTTCGGTCGAGATCTGGAAGATCGGCCCGAAGATGACCTGCGTCTCGACCCCGTCGCGGTCCATGTCCTCCAGCCGCAATTCGGCGACCGCCGGGCGCCGGGCGCTCTGGTCGTAGATCTGGGCCCGGTCGAAGGCGTTGTAGAGGGGCTTGACCGGCCGCGCGCCGTCGGTCGCAGTCTGCTTTCCGGACCAGCTGCCCCATACCTTGCCGTCGCAGACCCACACCGCCTGGCCGTCGCGCTCCTCGATACGAGGCGCCCGATCGCGCAACGCGGTCGGCAGGCGCGTCAGCCACAAATCTGCCGGCAATTGCCCCAGATCCATATGGTCGTCGCACGAGATCAGCCGCTCCGCCATTTTGTCCTCCTCACCCCGACCGTAGTGCCCGGTGTTTTATCACATTTCACGGTGGGTTGTGACGCGTTTGCGCCTCCGCGAGGGCTCCGCGGTGCAGCCAGGTCACCGACGCGAATGCGCCGAGCCACGACCCCGTTGCGGCAAACAGG
>Ga0210396_10000754_pt1 | contig 38489 bp, 26 predicted proteins | sample IncBWH17OmetaG_FD_155466 | JGI IMG/M metagenome (GOLD analysis project Ga0210396, IMG submission 155466) | Forest soil microbial communities from Barre Woods Harvard Forest LTER site, Petersham, Massachusetts, United States - Inc-BW-H-17-O ...
CCTATTATAGTAAGGAATGAAAACAGGAGTATTACTGATTAATCTGGGTACACCGGATAGCCCATCCACTAAAGATGTGCGGAAATACCTGACGGAATTTCTGAATGACCCCCGTGTCATTGATATAAACCCGATAGGGCGGTTCTTGCTGGTAAATGGAATTATTGTCCCCTTTAGGGCCCCTAAATCGGCCAAATTGTATCAGCATATATGGACCAAGGAGGGCTCCCCCCTACTTATTTATGGAAATAAAGTGAAAAAGAGCCTTCAGGAGGCTTTAGGGAATGAATTTGTGGTGGATCTGGGTATGCGTTATGGCAAACCAACTATTGCAGAGGCGCTGGACAGGCTCAGAAAGGCACAGGTGAGCAGAATTATATTGATTCCTCTCTATCCGCAGTATGCCTCTTCCAGTACCGGATCATCCGTAGAAAAAGCGCTTGGCCTGATTAAGGGCTGGGAGGTGACTCCATCCCTGGAAATCATTAGTTATTTCTACAATCAACCGAAATTTCTCGATGCCTGGGTGGAAGTGGCCCGTAAATATAATATGGCGGATTATGACCATGTTTTGTTTAGCTATCATGGACTTCCGGAACGGCATATAAATAAGAGCTCGGAGCATTACGGAGGCGGGATGTGTAATCTGGGTTCGTGCTGTGATGAGATTAAGCCTGGTAATCTATATTGCTATAGAGCCTCCTGCCTGGCTACTACACGGGCCCTGGTACAGCGGCTGGGGATACCGGAAGGGAAGTATACAAGCAGCTTCCAGTCGCGGTTGAATGATAAGTGGATAAAACCCTATTCGGATAAAGTACTGGAAGAAAAGGCAAAAGCGGGAGTTAAAAGGATCCTGGTGTTTTCGCCGGCATTTGTAGCTGACTGCCTGGAGACATTATATGAAATAGGTACAGAATACAATGAGTTATTCCGCAAACACGGAGGAGAAAAGGTGCAACTGGTAGAAAGCCTTAACGAACACCCGTTGTGGATTGCAGCCTTAAAGGAAATGGTGCTTGGGAAAGCCTAAGCCTATTGAATGATCAGCTTTTGCTTATAGATTGAATTGTCAGATGTGGCTGTAATAAAATACATGCCTTTGGGTAGCTGGTTAGTACCTTCCAATACCGTTACATTCTTTTCATTCTGTTTCACCACAATTATTTTTGAATAAAGCTGGTGCCCTGTTACGTCCTCCAATACCACTAATACCTCATGATTCTCGGAGGAATTGAATTCCAGATTAGGGAGATTACTTGCCGAAGAAGGGTTCGGATATACAAGGAAAGTGAATTCGCCATCAAAGTTCACCTCTGAAATATTGGAATACGAGGTTTTTCCGTCAAAGTCGGTTTGCTGCAGACGATAGTAGGAAACTCCTTTCAAGGGGTTCTTATCCACAATGCCATAATTTAATACCGAAGAGCTGTTTCCTGCACCGGGTATCTTATCCAGGAATTCGAAATTTTTTGCATCGGCAGATCGTTCTACCGTAAAATAAGCGTTGTTTGTTTCAGTGGCTGTTTCCCAGTTGACATTTACCGTGTTATAGCTGTTTATCTTGGCCTGAAAACTTAATAACTCAATAGGAAGAGGATTGGTTTTTATAACCAGCGTCCAGGGTGAAAAAGTACTGATACCGGCTATTGCTACTGTTCCAACACCGGCTGTAACACCCGCTGTACCGCCACCATATACCGCTCCTGCTGCTAAGTTGGTGCCCCAGGCATAATTTACATTGTCCCAGCGTTGTGGTGCCAGTAATCCGCCCGCACCGCCACCACAGGCAGCCATTGTATTATTTTCACTTCCCAGGTAGCTGAATGTAAGGTTAGCTACAATAGCAGCTTGTGTACCCAAGGTTATTTCCCAGTACCTGTTTACCTGTAACTGAGAAAAATTAGGATACAGCGGGTCGCAACCAACAGCATTGGAAGGACTTCCATCGGTACCGGTTACCACATTTCCAGCCATTGACGGCCAGGGCAGATTATTTAAATTACCGGATTCATACGTGGCAAGTGTAACAGTAGTAGCCGCATTACCGGATTGGGTACTGATAGCAAATGTGAAGGGGATATAAGATGCAGTATAACCAAATGGGAAAACGAAATTGGTACCTGCCACGGCATTGCCTACATTCCATTGAACAGCAGAAGACATATTACCGCTAACCTGGTCCTCACTGATAAGATAGGAACTGGCGCTGGCCCCGGTCATTGCCCCGGCGGCATTGCTTTGTATTGTTAAGGTTGTTCCGTTCAGATTATAAGCTCCGGCAGTAAAAGTCATAACACCGGCTACATTGGTTGCAATATTCTGAAGAATACCTGTGGAGGCTGTAACTCCGGAAGTATTATTGATGGTAAGTCCGCTAAAAGTAGTAGTGCTTCCGCCTACAGGACCTATTGTTTGCTGAACAGTACCGTTAAAGGTTACGATATGTCCGCCATGGGTATAGGTTCCGCTGTTTGACCAGTTACCGGCAACATTAAAATTACCTGCTGATGTGACGGTTTTGGTAGCATTGATCGTGATATGCCCGAAGGTAAGGGTAGAGGTACCGGGAGTAATTGTTCCAGTCCCAATAAATATGGAGGTGCTCGTAGGGTTAAAGGTCATGGGTGCAGCCCCCGTACCGGCAGTACCGGTAAGGCTGCCGTTAAAGTTAAGGGTACAACCAGCAGAGGTAGTAAATACAGGACTGGTTGAATTATCGTACGTGAGAGCAGTCGTATTTTTATTGAATGTGATGGTTCCTCCACCTGTTACAGCAAGAGTTCCGGAAGTTCCTACAGCAGTACCCAGTGTATAGGTACTCGCGAATGTAAGAGAGCCTGTTGTTACTGACATAATCTGATTGGCATGAGTAGCATTGGCTGCGTCAAAGTTAGCCGTACCAGTAACTGAAAGAGAGCCGGTTGTTACAGCTACCTGTTGAATTCGTCCGGCAGTGGCATTAGATCCTGTATATACCAGATTACCTGCAACAGTGGCAATACCTCCGTTTATGTTCCAGGAGGTAGTGGCCACAACTGTCGGCTGATTCATCGTTACTGCACCGCTGACGGTAAGAGTAGGATTGGCAGCGCTGTGTGTAAATGTAACCGCATTGGCCATAGCATTAAAGGTAAGAGTGACCATGGATACCGTACGATTTAGCGTAACCCCTCCGGCACCATTCAATATGACATTGCCAAACGCTGTTGTAGTGGCGCCATCAATCGTCTCAGCAGCGGCTCCATTAAATGTAACCGTATGCCCACCGTGGGTATAAGTACCGCCATTAAGCCAGTTGCCGGCGACATTGAAATCGCCTGCAGCTGTTACAGTTTTACCAGCATTGATAGTGATATGTCCGAAGCTAAGGGTGGATGTGCCTGGTGTTATGGTTCCGCTTCCAGTGAATGTAGACGTACTGGTAGTATTAAAAGTCATAGGCAAAAGACCGGTACCTGCAGTTCCCGTTAAGCTGCCGTTAAAGTTAAGCGAACAGCCTGCCGAAGTGGTAAATACAGGAGCTGTTGAATTATCATACGTTAATGCCGTCGTGTTTTTGTTGAAGGTAATGGTGCCTCCACTGGTAACAGCAAGTGTTCCGGAAGTACCGGTGGCTGTTCCAAGTGTATAGGTGCTGGCAAAGGCGAGAGAGCCCGATGTTACCGACATAATCTGATTGGCAGGGGTAACATTGGCGGCATCGAAATTAGCTGTACCGGTAACAGAGAGCGATCCGGTAGTTACTGCAACTTGTTGAATATATCCAGCCGTGGCATTGGAACCAGTATATGCCAGGTTACCAGCAACTGTAGCAGTGCCTCCGTTTATATTCCAGGATGTAGTGGCTACTGCTGTAGGCTGGTTCATGGTAACGGCTCCGGTAACTTTCAGTGTCGGATTGCTTACATCGTGAGTGAACGTAACCGCATTGGCCATGGCATTAAAGGTCAGATTTTTTGTTGTAATACTGGCCGATAGAGTAACCGCACCGCTGCCATTTAAAATCGTATTGTAAAAGACCGGATCCACAGTCCCTGCTATTGTTTGAGGTACCGAACCATCGAATGTTACAGTGCCGGTATTAGCCGTGAAAGTCGCCGAATTGTAAAATGCATAAGTCCCATTATTGTTATTAATTATAATATTATGAGTCAACGTATTCGTTTGGAAGTCTTTGTCAACAAAGATATTACCGGCATTAAGAACCATACTCATAAACTGTATGTCAGAATTATTGAAGAACCAGAATTGAGAATTAATACTGGAGCTCATTACAAAATTCGGGTAGGTGGTATTCGGATAGGCCATCAGTGTGAATACATTACCTGCAGCTGTTGTTGCATCTCCCAGCTGAATGGTTCCTCCGGTTACCGTATAGTTAGCAGCAGGGATAACATTGCCTCCGAAGTCTATATCAGGGTAATTGCCTGCCGTAGCCTCTTTAATTACAATTAGTCCCCCGGTCATTTTGGTGATACCGCTTGCCAAATCATTAAGTCCTATTGATTGAGCAGTTGCCGGCCCTCCCCAGTCAGTTGTTATAGTCCCCCCTGTCATTTCAAAATCTACGTAATCGGATGCTACTGTGACAGGATTGAATCCACCGTATAGGTTTAGGTTGCCACCATTCACAAACAATTGAGGAGAAATACCACCGGCCACTGCATATTGCATGTCTTTTCCAGAGGAAGATGCTCCAATAGCTAATGTTCCGGCATTGATCAACATTTTTCCATTCAAAAGAGGCTGGCCGGCAGCGGCAGCTTTACAAATATTCATTGTACCGGCTTCCTCATCCAGTACGCAGTTGGATCCAATGGTAAGGCTGGTTGCAGAACCACTGTTATAAGCATCGGGGTGGGTTCCGGCATTGTCCTGTTTCCAGGTTCCTCGTGTGAAAGTAAAATAATATGGAGATTGAATGCCGGTACAGAAATTTGCATCTTTGTTATCTACAGCGATTGCTTTTGCAGATGTGTTCAGTATAATATCATAAATGGTATAGGTTCCACCACCGGATATGGTCTGGGTCGCAGCTCCATTAAAAGTGAGAATAACATTCTTGGCAGCTGAGGCACCCATAGTAAAGGTGCCGGTATTGGTCAGGTTTCCGGCTAAGGTAAGATTGGCTGTGGATGGAGCTCCTGCAACTCCTTTTGAAATTGTACCGGCATTCGAAATGTTTCCGGTTACGGTTAAGGTAAATGCACCGGTAGGTATGGTAAGCGTTCCTCCGGCATTAACAGTCAGATTGTGACAGGTTCCACTGGCATTCAAGGTTACAGTACCACATATAACCACATCATCTGCTGCACCTGGCACGGCTCCACCTAATCCGCCGCATAAAAGTGTTTGCCATGTTGCAGCTGTAGTCCAATTGCCACCATTGGAATAATAAGTTGCAGCCTTTGCTCCTTGAATGGAAAGGAGAAAGCCCAGTGAAATAAATAAAACGATCTTGAAAGAGTAACTATTTCTCCCCATCACAGTAATAAATTATCAGAATTATTTCTAAGATGCCTGATAGGCTTACGGCTCAATATTGAATACTTTTGCAGACGGACAACGGAAATGCAGTGGTATCGAATTATATTATACAATCCGATAACAAACAGACAAAACACAAGAAGGCTCATCATATGAATGGAGTATAATAAATGGATACTATAAACATAAGCAAAAAAAAAAGACTGGAAATGCGTCCAGGTGTTTTTTATACACACTAAAAGGTTAAAAAAACTTGTATTCTGAAACTAAAGTGGTCATTTATACGCATACAAGCTTGCTTGGTTACGAAATAAAGTGTCTTTCATTGATTTGTAATTAGCTGGTTAACAATAATTTAATACATGCCAAATAAGCCTCAAAATGTCATATTTCTCAAAGGAAACGACAGGTCTGCTTCCTGGGATGATGAAATTATGATTGCGATAGACGAAGACAATATACCGGATAGTATAAATAAATACAATATAAGTGACCTGAAATCAAGTTTCCCTGATTTCGGAGAGGAAACATGGAAATTTGGGTACTTATCATACGATTTCAAAAATAAGCTTGAGCAATTACATTCCCGAACCCCTTCTTTTTTGAATGTTCAGGAGTTCTGTTTCCTCAATCCCGGATTCATATGGAAGCAAAAGGGAGAAAACAAGGAAGTGGTGCTGAATAAATACGATTATGATAGCACACGGATAAATGAGATTCTGAGAAAATACACGACCATACCGACTAGCTCACCATTATCCGCTCTGGCAGTCCGTCCACGTTTAAGCCGAAAAGCGTATCTGAAACAAGTAATGCGTATTCAGGAGCGGATTCGTTTGGGCGATATTTATGAATTGAATTTTTGTATGGAATTTTTTGCAGAGGACGTTGATCTTGATCCTTTTGCGGTTTATAAAAGGCTGAATGATGTATCTGATGCCCCCTTCTCTGCTTTTTGCCGTTTTGGTGATTTGTATATCATTTCTGCCAGCCCTGAACGATTTCTTAAAAAAAGCGGCTCTCATCTGTTATCTCAGCCAATTAAAGGAACACGAAGAAGGGGCAACAGTGCAGAAGAGGATGAGCAGCTCCGGAAAGAGCTGTTAAACGATGAGAAAGAGCGATCGGAAAATGTGATGATCGTAGATCTTGTTAGAAATGATTTGAGCAGAGTGGCTCAGAAAGGAAGTGTAAAAGTGGATGAGTTATTTGGCATTTACTCGTTTCCACAGGTGCATCAGATGATCTCAACGGTTTCCTGTGAATTGAATCCGACAGCTTCCTTTTATGATATTATCAAGGCCACATTTCCAATGGGATCTATGACCGGAGCACCCAAAGTAAGGGCTATGGAATTAATTGATGAATTTGAAAACTCCCGGAGGGGGCTCTATTCAGGAGCAGTAGGCTATATCACTCCACAAGGGGATTTTGATTTCAGTGTGATAATCCGGACCATTTTGTATGATTCCAAACAACGTCGTCTTTCTTTTTCTGTCGGAAGTGCCATTACTTCACTGAGCGACCCTGAAAAGGAATATGAAGAATGTCTGTTGAAAGCCAAAGCCCTGATCGATGCTCTGAATGCCAAAATAGTTAATGAATAATTATTCCTGGTCGAAAACCAGGTTTATGAATTTAAATCATAAGTCATACATCATAAATCATAAATTTGAGAATGCTTTCTGCATTTCAATCATTCATTCGTAGTCAGGAACTCTTTAAGAAAGAAGATCGTATCCTACTTGCCGTAAGCGGGGGACTCGATTCTGTTGTTATGACTCATCTGTTTCAGAAAGCCGGATATAAGTTCTCCATAGCCCATTGTAATTTTTGCATGCGCGGAAAAGAGTCGGATGCAGAAGAAATATTTGTAAAAAAAATGGCCAAGAGGATGAACGTGGATTTTTTTTCCACTCGATTCGCAACGATTGACTACGCCGAAAAGCATAAAAAATCGATTCAGGAAGCGGCCCGCGATTTGCGATATACCTGGTTTGAAAATTTGAGAATAAAACATGGGTTTGCGGACGTGGCTACAGCCCATCATTTAGATGATTCAATCGAAACTTTTTTTATCAATCTGCTCCGGAGTAGCGGAATGGATGGACTAAAAGGCATAGCTGCAAAACAAGGCTTTGTCCGGCGTCCTTTGTTGTTTGCTACCCGGGAAGCAATCAGACAATATGCCACAAAAGAAAAGATAAGGTATCGGGAAGACAGCAGCAATGCCGGAGATGATTACCTGCGCAATAAAATAAGACACAAACTTTTACCCGTTTTAGAAGAATTGAATTCCGGATACCGCGAACACATAGCGCAGTCCATGCAGCATATTAAAGAAGCCGGAACTGTATTAAACGGTTTTATGGATGGGGAGAAAAAACGGTTACTTCATGCAGAAGGGAATAATTTCTATTTGCTTATGAGTGAGTTAAGGCGTGTTTCTCCTCTTGGATTCTATCTGCATGATCTTCTTGATTCATTTGGTTTTCACCCACCGGTATTGAAACAACTGGAACAGCTCTTAACAAAAGAACATTCTTCCGGAAAGAAGATAATCTCGGCTAATTATGAATTAAATCTGGAAAGGGATCGTTGTCTCGTCAGTCCAAGAAAACAAAATGGGGAGAAACAATCCATCTCCGTTTCAATCCGTAAAAAAGTGTATGCGGCTCCATTCCCATTTACATTGAATCTCATTTCGGGCAGCATGCCGGGCAAAATCCCCAGCCATGCTTCTATAGCCTGTCTGGATCATGGCAAGTTAGTGTTTCCTCTAGTATTAAGGCCCTGGAAAAAGGGGGATCGTTTTCAGCCATTAGGTATGAAAGGGCGTAAATTGTTGAGCGACTATTTTACGGATCAAAAGGTTTCTGTTGCAAAAAAAGAAGAGGCCTGGGTATTGGAAAGTGAAGGCCAGATTGTATGGCTGGTCGGATACCGGATCGATGAACGGTATAAAGTTGATCAGAAAACCAGGCAAATACTACAAATCACCCTTGGTTAAGCATATCTTTGTTTATGTCTGGCTCGTTGCTTTTTGAGGAAAAACAGTATCTGGGATATAATAAATATTCCATGATCAGGAGGATGGTATTCGCCATCTTTTGTTTCGTGCTTTATTACTGGTCTGAAAATCCTAAAGCAGTAAGTGTAGGAGCCATTGATATTGGTCCCTACCCGGTAAGACGCATTGAAGGCTCGGGCCAATTATTTTTCCTCCTCGGATTAGGTATTCTTCTTTTGTCTATCATATTATTATTTGTTATGCATTTGCATACCAGGGCTTATGAAGACGGTATTGTTCTGGGAGGAGGTTGGAGATCAAAACCGGTGATAATTCCTTATGCAGAAATAAAGTCGGCAAAGAAAGTCAGATTCCGAGAAACCCTTGTAAATCACCCTACATATCATCATTACTTTAAAGGGAAAATTCGCTTTTATTCAAGGGGTAATGAAGCAATCGATCTGAAAAGAAAAGACGGGCTGATCTATCGTATTGGATCTCAAAGGGCAGATGAACTTTTAAAGACTATTCGGGCGAGCCTGGTGAAATTCCCTGAAAATAATTCTTGATTTGTATTTAAATTATTTGTAATATAGCAGTAGACTATAATACGGAGAGTACCGGAATCATCTGGAGAAAATTCAAAATAGTTTTTCTCTTCAGGTGATTTGTCTTCTTCAATAACGCCATTACTAACTTTATAAACCTTACTGCAATGAAAGAAGCGACAGAAAAACCTGTATTGATAGATAAAGAAGTTGTTGCTGAACTCCGTTTCCCTGAGCCGGATGTTCTTTTTAATACGGCCGCTATTGCTAAGCGGGCCTCTGATATACAACGTGCCGTTTATTTAGGTAATACAGAACGGGCGAAAGTGCGTATTCTTTTTCAAGATACGACCGGACTAAAACAAATAGAGACTACCATCTGGGGATCTACAGATAAACGTATCATACTTAAGAGCGGAATGGTTATACCTATTCATCGTATTCAGGAAGTGAAGATGTGAATCCTTTTTTTGGAAGAAATCCCGTCCAGACAAGATAGTCAGGACGGGATTTTTTGTTATTAATTGTTAAGCTCTATTTCCTTCCAAGAAGGGAAGAATGGGCTGCAAACCTTCCGAATACTAAGGTTAGACTCAAAAAGGGATCTGGAAGATGGTAAGTTCATGTAACTTGCCCCTGATTCAGACGGATGATCCAAAGTAAATATTATTAAATTTGTTTATAGCTAAAGCACACGATTCTATGAGACGGGTTGGATTATTGCTCATTCTTTTTGTTTTTTTATTTGTCAATGGCTCTTGTGGCCATAAACCTGGCCCGGTTTTCAATTCGCCTCCTCAAACTCAACAGGGTCTCCCGGTATCATGGTTGTATTCTGTTAAAAAGATCAGCGATAGTCAATTTGAGCTTGTTTTCAAAGCCACAATCAATCCCCCTTTTCATTTATACTCTCAAAGGGCGACAGACGACGGCCCTTTGCCAACAGAATTCATTTTTACCAAATCGGCCAATTACAAGTTGATTGGGAAGACATCAGAGCCTAAACCGATTGAAAAAGCAGAACCTGCCTTTGACAATAAAATCATACGTTACTTCGAAAACCAGGCTGTCTTTGTTCAGAAAATAGAGGCCCTGACAGATAAGACATTCAAGATTGCTGGTACCATAGGAGGCATGACCTGTAATGAGAGCCAATGCTTTCCTTTTATTCCTGCTTTTGATTTTGAGTTCGAAATTAAAAATCCAAAGCCTGTTGCCGCAAAAGAAATATCAGCACCCATTGCACCTGTAAGAAAGGATTCTGCAATAAAGGAAAAGACAGATATAAAAGCTAAGCGCGGAGATAGTACATCATTAACCCGTACTGACACTGTTGCCGTTAAACAGGTTCCGGTTAAGTCTTCCTCAACTCCTCCTGCGGGTCAAGCAACTAAGGCCTGGTATGTCATATTCATATTAGGGTTTGTAGGCGGTTTTAGTGCTTTGCTTACACCTTGTGTTTTCCCCATGATTCCTATGACGGTTAGTTTCTTTACCAAACAAAGTAAGACAAAGGCCAAAGGGGTTTCCAATGCATTGTTGTATTCGGGGTCCATTATTATCCTCTATGTTGCTTTGGGTCTTGGGTTTACAGCCATTTTCGGGGAAGATGCACCCAATAAGATTGCAACCAATGTCTGGGTCAATCTCTTCTTTTTTGTATTGCTTGTTGTGTTTGCAATTTCTTTTCTCGGAGCATTTGAGATTGTATTGCCCAGTTCATTTGTAAACAAAATTGATCATGCATCAGATCGGGGTGGATTATTAGGAATATTCTTCATGGCTCTTACGCTGGCTGTTGTTTCTTTTTCTTGTACCAGTGGCGTCATTGGCTGGTTGTTGTCGGAAGCTGCTAAAGTAGGTGGTTATGGACCATTCTGGGGAATGCTGGGTTTTTCCATAGCACTCGCTCTGCCATTCGGACTCTTTGCTGCATTCCCGGGCTGGATGAATTCACTCCCCAAGTCCGGAGGATGGCTTAATTCTGTAAAAGTTTTTCTGGGGTTCCTTGAATTGGCATTTGCATTGAAATTTGCCTCCAATGCGGATCTGGTGGTTCAGGCCGGAATTCTGACACGCGAAGTTTTTCTGGTTATCTGGATCGTAATATTTGCTTTGCTGGGTGCTTACCTCATGGGTTGGTTCAAACTATCACATGATTCTGATTTGACTCATCTTTCCGTTGGCAGGTTAATGATGGCAATTTTTGTTTTTAGTTTTACTATATATCTCATTCCTGGATTATGGGGTGCCCCTTTAAAACTAATAAGCGGTGTTGCTCCACCTCAGTTTTATAGCGAATCTCCTCAGGGTTTTGGTTCTTCAGCCGGGAAAAGCTCAGAAGGAAGCATCAAAGCAAAACTGCCTGAACATGCGCATTTGGGGCCCCAGAATATAGTGGCTTTTGATGACCTGAAATACGCTTCTGAATATGCCGCGAAAGTGCATAAACCTGTGATGGTAGATTTTACCGGGTGGGCCTGTGCTAATTGTCGTCGTATGGAAGATCAGGTATGGTCTGATCCGGAAGTAAAAAGAAGACTGAATGAAGATCTGGTACTTGTATCCCTATATGTGGATGATAAGAATGAATTACCAAGGGAAGAGCAAATAGAAGTAAACTGGAACGGGAAACTTCGTACGCTACATACCATCGGAGAAAAATGGAGTTACCTCCAATCTTCCAAATACAATGCGCTTGCTCAACCTCAACATAGAATACTCAGCCCTTCCGGGGAGCGGTTGAGCGATTCAACCGGATATGATCCGGATGTACAGAAATATGTACGGTGGCTTGATGCCGGAGTAAAGAAATTTGAGAAAAATAAATGAGCGAAGGTGTTGCTCATAAAAAAAAGCCCACCGGGCTTTTTTTTATTAATCCTCTTTCGGCTCCGGGGCTTTTGAGAACCCTGCCTTTTTAGGTTTTATTTTATTCGGAAACATAACATTGATGAGTTCATCCTCGGTTGTCAGCATGGTTTGAGAAACACCTCCGATAATCATTACCGGGCCGCTGAATTTCATTTTCTTCTTTACTTGTTCATAAGAGCCATCATCCCGTCTGATATAGAATGCCAGAATGGTTTGAGACTTCACTTCTACCTTTCCATTGTAACAGATGGCATTACTGCCGGTACGAAACGTAACAATAACATCCGTATAAGTTCCATCGGCAACATCCTCTCCGCCGCGTTCTTCGAATTTTTTTATCCATTTCAGATAACAATTTGGCTCTTCAACGGTAGTAGATGTTTGGGCATTGGTGTGAACAATACCATAGCTGAGAAAAAAAGCGCAGAGATAGATCAGTTTTTTCATGTGCGTTGTTTAGTGGGACTAAATTATAAAAAAAAGCGGATGAAGGAATTCAAACAATAAGTACTCCAGTATTCAAGGAACATGTTAATGGCTCAAGCTTTTATTGTATGCATCTGCAACTATATGTGCATGTCTGGTGCGGTCTATCTTGAAATAAATAGCTGCTAATTCGCAGCCTACGCCGGTTAACAAAATATATTCTCCATTTTGTACTGCAGTAGTAGAGGTTGCTGTGCCGGCAGGACTCCCCCTGCGTCCCCCTCTGCGACGGCCATTGGCTGCCATTTCATATAAGCCAGCTACTCCAAGACCAATGCCTCCGATAACAAATGCTTCCTGAATAAATTTCTTATCCTGCGTCTTTTTAATCATCAGGTCAATCTTTTTATCCTGTCTTTGTTTGGCAATGGCAAGCATATCCGCTTCCATGATCCTGTGTTCTTTGTAATAGTAATTGGATCCACTGATGAGGATAGAAAGGTTTTCCGAAATAGGGGGGGGCGATGGTAGGGTTATATCTGAATACAGCTCCTTTCTTCCATTCGAGTAAGTAATGTACTGAAGATCCCATTTGTGAATGATATAAACCGGGCCATCTGGCGAGTCCATCCTTTTGTATTTCAGGTCGGAAGTACCTACTTCTATCACCTTTCCAATAATTATCCCCCCATCCTTTTTAACCAAGGTGTCCTGAGCCTTTGCACTCCACAGGGAGCCGAAAAAAATAAGCAACAAGATGAAACACCTCATGATGAAAATATTTGACGCAAAGTTAGGGTTTTCCGGGTCAGAAAGGGAAAGTACCGGGACAAGAATGAACAGGGGGGTGTTAAAAAAGCTACCGCGCTCAACTGTCAGTCTTTCTGGATGATAAGATTTATCTTATTAAAATCGGCGGAAGCATTGATGACTTTGCGGAAGGCGTCGAATTTGGAAACCGGGTAGTTTATTTTTCTATAATCTTCTTCAATAACTACATGAAGCTTTTGTCCCTCCAAAGTATAGGACGATTTGAATTCCATCGTTCGCTCATTATTTTCAGCGTCAAAAACATCCGTTATAAGAACATCTGGGTTGGTGATCTTATATCCTTCCGGAATCATGAGCGTTATTTCTCGATGATAACCATGATTAAATGGGGTTTCAACGTCCGTTTTGCGTTCATCTTCCTGATACAGCTCTGCCTGAGGACCGATGAGGCTGCCGAATTTTAGAAGATATTTATTTCCAGCCTTTTCAATGGGTGAGCTTGTCTTTAAATCGCCTTGAACAATGAATGGGTTTATCAGCACCGAATTGTCGTCCGAGTTGCTTACCTGAACATTGGTTAAGGTTCCTTCATTTCCGATAATTTTTAATAGTGCTTCTGATAGCTTTTTTTTGTCTTCTTCTGGCAGAAAATCATAAACAGGTTGATAAGCCATCGCCTCATAGCCTGTATAGCTTTGAAGGATGTGCATATCAATAGCGCTAAAATCCGGCTCCATCCGAATGTTTTCTTCCAGTGTGTTGTAGTTGCTTTGATAATCAGGAGGTGGAATTTTTTTTATGTGACCAGTCCCTGTTTCATGATTGTCTTCAGAAATACGCTTAATAAACAAGCCTTCATTATTCGTCCATTCGGGAGGAACAAACCCGAAGCGGGTCATTGGCATATGAGGGGCAATAAAATTGTCAACGGCCGGGAAATAGATGAGATATTCGCTCAGGTAATTCCAAGTGTCAAAATCGCCATCAAACCGTTTGCTCGTACGGTCGCAGGTGAGAACCAGTTGATGATCAATACCTGCTTCACTGAATAAAGCAAGATAAAGCTTGACAATACCGGTTGGGTTTCCGTATTTATTTTTAATGACCTTTTCAACATCATAAAAATCGGGTTCTTCCTCCTGCCTGATCACAAACCTGGCTTTGACGTAACATTCAATCTTCCTGATTTTAGCTTCCATGGTAAGTGCATCGTCCAGATTTATCTGATGTAGCAATTCTTTTACTTTGGAATGCTCTTTTGCCGAAAATGTATACGCGGTATTGAAATAGGTTTCGGCAGCATCGTTCCAGGTGAGCAATCGCTTACCAGGCTTTGCAGAACTATAGCAGAGTTTATATTCAACACGCATTCGATCTGCATCAAAGGAAGAGTATTTTTCTTCCTGTAACGGAGGTATAATGTCAACTTTTGATGTAAGTTTAATCTTGCCGGCAATGGAGCTATCTCTGATAAAGTCCGGGAAGTGGTTATAGCATTTTGTTTCAAAGACAAGATTTTCCGGAAAAACAAGATCTATGCGAACATCTTTTCGTTCGCTTTTATACTGAGGCCGCTCAGTGCCAAAATAAGCAGCCGCTTTTTTCAAAGTATAGATATATTCGATTTCACCTCCGAGTTCGGCACCTTCTACGGCAAAAATTTTAAAAGGGCCATTATTTTCAAAATTTGCCACATCTTTCACATTGCTTTTGTCAAGGAATGTTATTTTGCCTGTCTTTGATATGGTACGGGCTTTCAGATCAACGAGCTCCATAGTTTCATTCATGGAAATATAAATGCGGTTATTTTCTTCAATGCTTCGGTCTGTATTCAGTCGCACAATGCGGTGTGTGGTACTGTACAGAAACAGTTCATTTTTGTCAGTGTAAGCATACTCTAGCAGTTTAACATCCTTAAGAATAAGTTCATTTAGCTTTAGTTCACTGTCTGTAAGCGTATGTAAGTGGGGTTCTTTTTCCCAGTCGTACTTCTCAAATTCCAATGGTCTGGGTTGTACCTGATGAGCCATTAAAATATGAGATGAGATAAGAAAGAAAATAAAAAATAAAACTTTTTGCATTATAAATCAGTTAGGAGATTTCTTAAGAATAATAGACTCATTATAGGCCTGATCAAGCCTTTTGATCATGGCGTTCCAGTGTTCAAATTCAGATGGTGGTAGAAGAAGGAGGTCTGTATAAACCTTTTTATTCATATAAAGTTGTCCATTTTCTACATGATATTGTATGTCAAAACCAAAATGTGGCTCCGCATAAGAAGTGTTTTCGGGTATATAATTGGCTGTATACCCTTCCGGAATCTTTATTGCCGAAACGGATTGATCGACGAGTTTATAGGTAAAAACACGAGCAGTTTTTCTTTTTTCAATATCAATAAGATCGTTCTGATAGGTTTTATCTAAATTAAGATTAAGGTATAATTCGTCAGCATTGGATGTGACGTAATCATTAATTGTGAATTGATATTTTATTCCCAGCTCTTTCTCGCGATTATCCAGATTTACACAAGTAATAGAATCTATCAGAAATTTATTGTTGCCTTTTAAAAGATAATGCTTTAGAAATTTTATTTTCTCTTCCTGTGTTTTTCCGAGCATAACCTCAGATAAGATCACTTTCTGGTAACCGTTGGCGAGAAGGCGGCCAGAGCCCCTTATCTGTCCTTTTTGAATGACAAAAGATGTGGAATCTATCGTGCTATTGCGCTCTTTATCTATTTCAGGAACGCGAACAATTTCATATTCATTTTCTCCTTTGCAGAGCATTGCTTCCTTCCCCTGTATCATGGACGTATAAAGTTCCAACGGCGCATTTTTTCCCGTTCCATCCAGAAAATAGTAGTGACCGTTCGTAATATAGGTAGCAATCATATGATTGACTGAAAGGGGCATGGGTACATCCTGATAGGAATAGGGGATATCTCTGGTTCCGATCAATGTCTGGTATGCTCTAATGTTTGCCATATTCAACATTTCTACAATGATGCTGGCCATGTCTTTGCAATCGCCATAGCGCTTGTCGCATATAGCAGATGCTTCCCTGGGAACAAATCCTCCCATTCCGTTTTCAAAAGCAACATATTTAATATTGTCCTGTACCCAGTAAAATATTTTTTTAACCTTATCAAGGTCGTTTTTTTGACCGGAGATTAACGAATCCACCACATGTTTTAGCCCGGAGCCAGCATTTTTATTTACATCTTTTATCATTGAATAATACCATTCGTTCAGATCGGAGGGGCCCAGCAATAATTTTTTCGTTGTTCCATCAATAGTGTACTGGTTGATGCGGACAACAATGTGAGGCTCGGAATAGCGTATGTTCGGACTATTCTCATCTTCCATAAATTTATGTATATCACTTGCTATCCAGGTATAGGTGGTACTGTTTCGACTCTCTTTTTTGTCAAAATGAATAAGATCGGTCCCTTCGCCAAATAGTTTGTAGCTGATGGTTACCTCCTTTGGTACTGTAACGGAAAATTCGGACTGAACGGTAGGGACATATGAGCTAAAGAAAAAAGACCCGAAGAAGCGAGGCTCTTTTATTTCTTCCCGGTAAGATAATACGGTGCGTGCACCCGGCTGAATGTCAGAATATACAAAGCTTTTTGATTTACTGTCATCGTAAAAATTGCCATCGCCTATATCATTCTTTTCTACTATATTCTGAACTTTTACACTTTTAAATTTTTTGTTGGATGGAATAAGTGTGTTGGCATGGATCTCGGAAATGTTGTTGAAATAGGAATAGTAAATTGATTTTTCGCCAAACATGCTGGCTTTGTCATTCAGCAGAAGCAAATCTTCTGAAATGTCAGAGTATATTTTGAGGGCACCACTTTCAATTTTAATCGTGGTATGATGTGTGCGTTTAAGAAAAACAGCGTTGTCGGCAGCATACTTTTTTTTAAGTACATCAAAATCGTATTTCTGGGATAACAAAAGGGGGGGCATAAGAAGCAACAGGAATAGAAACCGTAGGCCCGAGGCTATTCTGGGGATTTGGTAATTCTTGTCACATGCCATAAAAATAGATTTGATTGGACACACCCTATAAATAGGAATACAAAAAGCTATTTAAAGGTAAGGATTAAAAGCGAGTGGAAAAATGCTGTTTTTTTTACCGCTTTTATGGATCGAGAGCAGAAGCCCTATTTTTTGCGTGAGGCCGGTTTCCTCATTTTCTGTAGCATAGCATTCAAATCAACTTTAGCACAATCTGTCACCAGATCTTTTACAACGGGAAGCGGTATTTGATCGCTTTGTTTGAAATTGATACAACCTTTTTGAAAAGAAGCATCCGGAAGAAGCTTTTGGTATTTGGCATGCAACGGTGAAGAGCCATAAATTGGCATTACATGAAGCGACATGTGTGCTTTTACACTCGATAATGCATACTTCATAGCTCCGCAGTTGTATAGGATCATTTCTTTTCCCATCATGTTTGCAACTACAGGTGTTACATTTTTGTCCGTGCTTATGATAATCTTATGAATGGCGGTGAGCAATTCTTTACGGGAAGACTCTTGTTCTTTCAGGAAAGCATCTATTGTTTTCATTGCAATATGGTAGTTTTATTTTTTTAACAATTTCGACAATATAAAACAATCAACCCATAAGTAAGCACGATGGAACACATGAGTAATCAAAAATACGAAACCCTCACAAAACATCACTTACTCTGAGGAAATAGGAGCTAATCCCGCTTTTTTAATTTCGGCATTTAATTTTTGCTCTTCCGCTTTCAATGTTATCCAGCTATCCCATAGTTGGATAAAGGCCATATGTATTTTCCTTACATCTGATTCACACTGGAGGGTAGGGGCTGTGTCAGCTCCCTGCAAAACATCGAAAAGCGATTTTTCTTCTGTTTTGATGAAAGAAAAACTAAGCTGACCGGGAGCTGATGATGTTCCGGCAAGGGATGATAGTTTTTGACGGTACGTATTAAGATGGTTGCGAAGCGATTCCGGTGCTTTAGGAGATAGCTGGTTAATAGCACGAAGCTGCAGCCCCGACTCATGAAGTACCTTCAACACCTGTTTTTCATCGTTTACACAGAGTGAAGTAAGATCGTGTTGCTCCAAAAGTGAATTATAAGAGACATGAACCCTGGGATCTAATTTAACAAGAAGGGTTTGTTTGTGTACCTGTCCTTCAACAGTAAGATTTATTGAGTAAGTACCTGGCATTACCCAGGGCGAAGTATACTCGGGTGCTGTCTGTTTGTATATGGCAGCGATTGGGTAGGAGGGGGCAAGATTGAGGGCTTGCTCATGAAGATCCCAAACATAGCGGTGAGCCCCGGCCTCGGTTCCAAGAACCTGGAACGGGCGGATCCAATAAGTAGGAATATTGAGAAGAGGAATGGTGTCGGGTGTTGGAAGAACTGTATAGTGCCAAATCATTTTACCGGAGGAATCCTGAATTTCAAGTTTCACATCTCCTTTCACCTTGCTCGATAAATAATAATCAATAACAGCGCCGTCGGGAGGGTTTTGTCCAACAGGTTCTTCCTGAGGAAGGGGAGTATCCGAGTTCATATTCCATCTTACTCTATAGGCGTCCGAAGGTTTAAAAAGTAATGTGTTTTGCTTTGTCTCCGGTGACAACTGGCGAAGCCGTTTGATATCATCCAGTATCCAGAATGCCCTGCCATGTGTGGCTACTACAAGGTCATTATCTTTTATAACAAGATCGCGGATGGATGTGGCCGGCATATTTAAACGAAGAGATTGCCAGTGATCGCCATCATCAAAAGAAACATAAACAGCTGTTTCCGATCCTGCAAACAGGAGTCCTTTTTTGATGGGGTCTTCTTTCACCACATTGATGGGGTCGTTGGGAAGCCCGTTCGTAATTTCCTGCCAACTCTTTCCTGCATCTCTTGTGCGATAGACATGAGGATGCAAATCGTCGAGGCGTATTTTGTTGATGGCAGCATATGCGGTGTTGGCATCCGAATGACTTGCATCCATGAGTGATATTTTGCTCCAATCGGTTAGCCCCTGGGGTGTAACATCAGTCCAGTGCTTTCCTCCATCTTTCGTAAGCTGTATCAACCCGTCATCCGTTCCCGCCCAGATAATATTGCTATCCAGAGGTGATAAGGCAAGTGTATAAATCACGCCTCTTCTTTGCATTGTTTTCAAAGAATCATGCCTGTACACGCCTATGTTTTCAGGGGTGGAATAGGTGGCTCTGGTAAGATCGGGGCTGATGATATCCCAGGATTGTCCTCCGTTCTGGGTTTTGAAAACCCGGTTACCTGCAAAAAATAGTGTACGATGATCTATAGGAGAGAAAACTATTGGCGCTGTTCTCAAAAAACGGTATGTCCCGCTTTTTGCTGCGTCGGGAGAAATATCCTGAACCTGTCCTGTCCGTTTATTATACCGGGTAATTTTTCCTCCGTAAATAATATTGGCATCCTGTGGATCAGCTACTACATAACCGTATTCTTCGGCAGCAACAGGGTGCCAATCGCGGAACGTGATGGCTCCGTCATTGCCTCTCGAAGCGATACCTACTGATCCGCTTTCCTGCTGACCACTGTATACATTATACGGGAAGGCATTATCGGTGCTTACATGATAAAACTGTGCTGTAGGCTGATTGAGCCAGGAGCTCCAGGTTTCTCCTCCATTGACAGTAATGATGGCACCTTGATCACTTGCAAGCAGAATGATCGATGGGTTTTCAGGATTAATCCATAAGCGATGATAATCATCTCCACCTGGAGCACCCCGGAAATCATTCCAGGTCTTACCCCCGTCTGTCGATTTCCAAACAACAACATTTGCATCGTAAACGATATTTTCATTTTTGGGATCTACTTTCAATTCGGCGAAATCATCCCCCCGGTCCCATAAGCGAATGTCAGAACTGAGGCGGATCCAGGATTCGCCGGCGTCATCACTTCTGTAAAACCCTCCGTGTGTCTCATCGGCGCTTACCAATGCATACATGCGCCTGGAATCGGAAGGAGCAATACAGAACCCAATCCGTCCGAGACCCTGAGTGTGGTTTGGAAGACCCTTTTCCAGTTTTTTCCAGGTAGCGCCTCCATCAAGAGATTTAAAGAGTCCGCTGCCTTTGCCTTCCCATTGGCCATTTTCCCATGGAGCCTGACGGGCAGCATAAAGATCGGCGTATACAATGTGAGAATCAGTTGGGTCCATGGTAACTTGTATGGCCCCGGTATTTTCATCTATATAAAACACTTTCTCCCATGTTTTCCCACCGTCGAGGGTTCTGAAGACACCCCGTTCCTCATTCGGACCATAAGGATGTCCAAGCACAGCAGCAAAAACACGATTCTCGTTTTTCGGGTCTACACTAAGGCCTCCTATCTGAAGTCCATCCGACAAGCCCAGATTTTGCCATGTTTTACCTCCGTCATTGGATTTGTACACTCCGTTTCCCACGGAGAGATCGGGACGTTGTACCCCTTCTCCGCTGCCTGCATAAATCACCAGTGGGTTAGAAGGAGCTACCACCACATCTCCGATAGATCCGGTTGCCTGCTCGTCAAATAGAGGCTGCCAGGTTCTGCCGTAATCATTGGTTTTCCATATCCCTCCGTTATTCACACCGATATAAAATACATTGGGCTGATTTGGAATACCACAGGCGCCAATAGTGCGCCCACCCCGGTAAGGGCCTATCATTCTCCATTTCATCCCGTTCAATAAGGATCCGTCATAAGGTTGTGCAAAAGTGATCAGAGAAGAGAAGGTATAAAACAGAGAAAGGAAAAGTTTTTTCATAAACGGTCAATTAGGAGGCCAATTAGCAAGACGTAAAGATCAGCAATTTTATGCAAATCCGATTGCCTGGAATTAATACGCTTAATTGAAAAAAACCAGCTCCGACGAAGGCTGCGCTAAGAAAATCAATTGTTCTTGATTGGTTCCACGGAATGGTCTTCCCTGTTGAGCATGGGCATACGGTACATCTCGTTGACCTCAATAGACATATAATCAAACTCTTCCATGACCTTGCCTGTGAGGCGATAGCATCCGGGGCCATGAAAGGGAAACGCTTTCGTGGAGGGTGGGAAATGCACGGTGTCAATCCAGTGTCCGTCCAGATCAATGAATGTCCCGAAATACATCCGTTCTCCATGGGATGTGTTTGTGTTTTTGACAGAGACGAGATATCCTATTATCTCTACAATCTGACCTATATGGTTTAGAAGCTCAGCCGATTTGAGTTGGCTAGGGAGTGCATCACGTAAAAGCTGAAAGGGAGAGCGTAGCGAAAATCCTAACAGTTCAATCTCATCAAAGGCGTCATCCAGCCAGTTGTGGGCAAGTTCAGGCAGACGAAAAGATTTGGGTTTTACATCAAAAAGTTCTTTGTCGTGATTTAATTTTTTCAGCGGATTCACCAGGCTGTGTGCTTCCCAAAGGAGTTCTTTTTTGTTTTTACCGCTAAAACCGAATGCTCCTGCACGGATCAACAGACGGAGTTGTTCAATGGGAGGAGAGATGCGTTTTACAAAATCATATAAATTCAGAAAGTCTCCGTTGTTTTTCCGCTCTTTCAGTATTTGCAGGATAAAGTTTTGCTCCAGACTACTGACTCTGCCCAGGCCCAGGTAAATTATTTTGTCGTGTATGCCACATAAGATATGACTCCTGTTGATGCATGGCGGGACAATACTAGCTCCATGCATGCGAGCTTCGTGTACATAGAGTTCGGTACGGTAAAAGCCGCCTCCGTTGTTAAGGGTGGCCACCATGTATTCAAGCGGGAAATAAGCTTTCAGATAAAGAGCCTGATAGCTTTCCACAGCATAGCTGGCAGAATGGCCTTTTGAAAAAGCATAATTGGCAAAACTTTCTATTTGAATCCAGATATCCGATACGGTTTTTTCGGAATAGCCTTTCTTATAGCAGTTGGAGAAAAAATTTTCTTTTACACGACCAAACTCATTCCGTTGTTTAAATTTCCACGACATACCTCTTCTGAGATAATCTGATTCGGCGAGGGAGAGGCCGGCAAAAAAATGCGCCACTTTGATCACATCTTCCTGATATACCATTACACCATAGGTTTCTTCCAGCAGTGTATATAATTCCGGTATGGCTGCTTTTGCTTTTTCGCGTACTGTCTGGTCACGATAGCGAAGAATGTATTCGCGCATCATCCCGCTTTTTGAAACTCCAGGTCGGATAATGGAGCTGGCAGCCACCAGTCGGAGGTAATCATCGGCACGAAGCTTTGCCAGAAGCATTCTCATGGCAGGCGATTCAACATAAAAACAACCAATGCAACGTCCTGTGCTTAATAATCTTTTTATCTTTTCATCCTGTTTGAATTTTTTGATATCATGGATGTCGATTTCTACCTGGCAATTGTTTTTAATAATACCCAGTGCATCTTTAATTTTTCCAAGCCCGCGTTGACTCAGGATATCGAATTTATACAAACCTATATCTTCCGCTTCCAGCATACTGAACTGCGTAGTAGGGTATCCTTTGGGTGGAAGGAATGTGGCGGAATAATTGGTAATAGGCTCTTCCGAAATAAGTATGCCGCTGGAGTGTATGCTCAGGTGGCTTGGAAAACCTTGTATGAGCTGGCTATACCGAATCACCAGTTTGCCCAGTTTGTCCGTATCGTTAGTTTGTTGCCGGGCCTGGAGCCGGTCAATCTCACCGGGCGGCAAACCGAATACTTTTCCCAGTTCACGGATTACGGCATCGTGCTGAAATGTGGAATAAGTGCCCAATAATGCTGTTTTTTTCTTGTCAAAACGGTCGAAAATATATCGGGTAATGTCATCCCGGTCGGTCCAGGAAAAATCAATATCAAAATCAGGAGGGTTGCTGCGAAACGGATTGATGAAGCGCTCGAAATACAAATCGAGATCGATCGGATCTACATCGGTTATCCGTAGCAGATATGCAACGAGGCTGTTGGCGCCGCTTCCCCTTCCTACATAATAATAGTCTTTGTGTTGGGCATAATTAATAATGTCCCAGTTGATCAGAAAATAGGAAGCAAACCCCATCTCGTTAATAATCTGGAGCTCTTTTTCCATGCGTTCCAGTACGGTGGCAGAAGGATTTCCGAAACGATAGGTCAGCCCTTTTTTGCATTCATTGCGCAACAGTTCTATATCGCCTGCTGCATTTCCCGTATAGTTGGTAAGATTTTTGTTCCCAAATTTTCCATATTCAAATTCTATCTTACAGGATGCCAGTATATGTTCGGTATTTTTTTGAACGGATGGATAAATAGCATATGCTTTATACAGTTCATTTTTCGGAGGAATTATTTCATCCGCCCCAGTTTGCTCGAAAAGAGGTAGTTTGCTTAAGAGGGTATTTTTATCAATAGCCCGTAACAGGCGATGTGCATTATGGTGAGCTTTATGCACAAAGGTAAGGGGCTGGAGCGCTACCAGTTTTGTAATGGAAAATTTTAGTGTGGTAAAAGGAAGTCGTTGCAGATCTTTCAGCGAGACACCTATAAATTCATTTTCTTTCAGCTTCCATCCGGTATAAACAGAAAAGGGATAGATAATATAAGCATTGGAAAATGCAGGAGCAGAGAAATCAAAAATCACCCCTGCATGCAAATGTTCGGAGAGATGTTTGTTCGGTTCCTGAAACCCTTTATTGTTAATAGCGATACCTACATAACAAGATTTTATACCATTTCGGAAATCAATGCCGAGAATCGGTTTTAGTCCGCATTCGGTAGCCAGCCGGGTGGTGTCGAGACAGGCAGAGGTGTTATTGATATCAGAAAGGACAAATGCGTCATATCCTTTGCCTTTCACTTCATCCAACAATTGCTGCACCGATAATGTACCGTATCTAAAACTGTAATAGGTATGGCAGTTGAGAAGCATGTGTTCAGGTTCTGAGGCCGTTAAAAGGATTGAAATCTCTGTGTACGATACCCATGCCTGCGGCACGTTGAACGGCTTCTTTTCCATATCGCCGTCTCATCTTGTCCATGGCCTGATATAATTGAAGTTGCTCAGTCGTATCTTCAAACAGATTATACTGGTAGCTGCCCTGAATAAGATGGCTGAAACGAACTCCAATCAGGCGGATAAGCATTCTTTTCTGATAAAGCTTTCCAAACAGTTCTTTTACTTTGTCAATAAGCACATGATCGAGTGTGGTGTAGGGAATCCGGGTCTGCATGGTATAGGTATTAAAATCGGAATACCGGATCTTTACCGTTACACAGGAAGTTAACTGTTCTTCCGTACGCAGCTGAAATGTAAGCTTCTCGGTCATACTGATAAGCATGGATTTAAGATAGGCCATATCAATCGTGTCCTTATCGAAAGTAGATTCAGTGGAAATTGATTTTCGCTCTGAATAAGGTTCCACGGGACTGTTGTCAATGGCATTTGCTTTTTTCCAGAGTACAATACCTTGTTGTCCTAATACCTGTTCCAGAAGTTCTGGCGGCATTTCCTGTATAGTCCTGACTTTTTCTACACCCATGCCCCGAAGTGTCTGGTAAGTCTTATCACCTACCATGGGTATTTTTTTGATGGAAAGCGGGGCCAGAAAATCTTTTTCTGTGCCGGAAGGGATTTCTTTTTGCCCATTGGGTTTGGCTTCTCCGGTTCCGACCTTGGCTACCGTTTTGTTGGTGGATAAGGCAAAGGAAATGGGGAGATGTGTTTCCCGCATAATTTTTTGACGGAGCTCTCCCGCCAGTTTATAACAGCCAAAAAAACGATCCATTCCGCTGAGATCCATATAGAACTCATCAATCGATGTTTTTTCATATACCGGAACTTCTTCCTTGATAATATCGGTAATGAGATGGGAATAGTAACTGTATTGTTCGTGGTCGCCTCGTTTTACAATGGCCTGTGGACAGAGCAAGCGGGCGGTACGCATCGGCATGGCAGAATGGATGCCGAATTCCCTGGCTTCATAACTACAGGATGCTACTACCCCCCGGTCGCTTCCCCCTCCGATCAATACCGGTTTACCCTTCAGCGAGCTGTCAAGCAGACGCTCTACGGATACAAAGAATGTATCCAGATCCATATGTACGATTGTCCGGTCCATGATATTTATTTGCAAGTTGATAAAATATTTAGCACTTTAGCGCTAAAATAATTAGCAATGAGCAATATTTCTGACAACCTACGGATACTGAGGAAGATAAAAAATGTCTCACAGGAAGTAGTTGCCGACGATCTGGGCATTCCCCGGTCCCGTTTTGCCTCCTATGAAGAAGGCCGGGCCGAACCACCCTGTGCCATGCTTATCAGCCTCTCGGATTATTACCATGTATCCATCGATGCTTTGCTGAGAGGGGATTTTTCACGAACCTCTCCGGATAGTTTATTGAAAATCGGGAAGAACCGTTTTCTATTGCCTATCGTTGTCGATCGAAAAGGGAATGACTGTATTGAAGTTGTGCCGGTAAAAGCTTCGGCAGGTTATCTGAACGGATATGCTGATCCGGAATATATCGGCAAACTGCCGCTCATGAGTCTGCCTTTTTCCATCACCGGCAAGCACCGCTCTTTTCCGATCAAAGGAGATTCCATGCCTCCCTTAAAAAGCGGAGATTATGTGATCGGAAAATATGTCGAATCCGTTTCCGAACTGGTCAACGGAAGAACATACATCCTGTTGACAAAGGAGGATGGGATTGTATATAAACGGGTTCAGAAAAAAAGCAATGCTATTCTGGAACTTCATTCGGATAATAAGATATATGATCCATATCCTGTAAAGACGGAAGACATCTTTGAGATCTGGGAGTTTGTTTGCAGTCTTAACTTATCCGACAAGAAAGAAGAAGAAATCAACCTTGAAAGTGTAATGGGGATGTTGCGTAGTCTGCAGGTTGAGATGCAGCAGATTAAACGATGAGCATACGGATCAGTTAAGTTTATAAAGGCTGCAATAATCGGTATGATCTACGAGGGTGCAGTGTTCAGCCAGATTGTGCCGGAGTTCTACATAGGCTGGCTCTGTTTTGACCGACAGATCTCCCAGTATCCAGTAATAAAGCGGATGATTCCGGGTTTCCTTTTTAATATTTTCAAGATTCCGGAATGAGCGTACATTGTTTATCAGGTCATTCATTTGTCCGTAATTTCTCCATACCAGCGGAAAATAAGTTGTCTGGCATTCATAATCCTGCAATGGTATGCATTTTTGCTCCAGGCACAGGTAATTGTGATAATGCCCTCCCAGCCAGTCGTCATCCACTTCGTACGTGTATAAAAACGACTCCGGTTCTACGAAATGCGCCTCTTCGGTTATGGCTGCCACTTCCGGCCTACGACTTTTGATACTATTGGCATAGATGTTAAGGCGATAAGCCTGACACACTAAAACAAAGATGAGCAGCGCTGCAAGAAATGATTTATAGAAGTTGAAAGAGGCAATGAAAAGGATACAAGAGATAAACAGGATGATGCATAGACGCATGGAGATAAATCCTCCCATCCCATCTGAATCAGGCATGAACCAGTAAAGTAGCAGCATCATCAAGACGGAAGGGAATAGAAAAAATGTTTTGGAACGTATCCCGTAGCGGGAGAAAGAAAAGATGAGGAGGAACAGACTAATAAAAAAAGTACAGCAAAGCGATATGGATACTGCTTTTGCCGCAAGAGCTTCATCCTGACTGTAGGCAATGAAAATAGCTCCGTCCAACACCCGCTGAAACAGATCCGATGTGCTCAGAAACTGATAGGCTGGCTTTCCGGTAGTTGGCGCCATTAAATACAGGATCATGAAAATTATGGAGGGGAGTACGGCAATAATGATGCGTAAGGTTTTACCATTAAACCATTTCAGGAGTAATGCGCCATGGCTAATGTATTGCTCATGAACATAAATAAGCAGGAGTATCAGAAAAGTAATGCAAAGAACCACAGGGTGCGAAAGGAACGTGAGAAACACCAGAAGGCTTAATATTAAATAATGACGTAACAACGCTTTGGCCCAAACAATGTGTTTATAAAAATAACCGATACATAACAGGAAGAAAATCAATGCCATTGAAAAGTTGTAAAAGGAAAACATGGTAAGCATATTGTAACTTAACGGGAATGCCAGGTAAGCCAGATATCCTCGTCCTGGCACGATACAGGAAATACAATATCGCATAGCAAATGGAAATCCAATAAAATAAACAAGGAGAAAGCATTTCTCGGCCATGGCTGGATTCATAAAGAAATGCAGGGGCGACATGATTAAATACGAAATCCAGTTGGGAACCAATACGGAGTTAAAAGCAAAATACTCCTTGTAAAAACCCCCATCTCCTGAAAGTAAATGCCAGAGTACTCCTGAATTGTATAAATGAGCGGGAGCATCCATGAACGGAAAATACCGGTTAAAAAACAAGGGCGTGGCATTGGCAACAACCAGGATAAGGAAAACACTTCGCTCTATCCAGCGGTTTTTCACCCACCAATCAGGAATGGACATTTTCATAATAACAATGCAGGTGTTTTCTAGTGAATCAACGGACTATAATCATAAGGAACTAAAGTTAGAATAATTAGCTCACCTTGTTATTCCCTAATAAAAACAATTTTCAGTGATTTCGCTGATTACACGTCATAAGATATACTTAATAAGAAGAATGAATCAAGGTTTTACAATGGCCAAGGTGTCACTATCGTTTTTCTGGACAGGCTTGTCTGGATAGTTATTAAAACAATCTACCATGCTTTCTATAACCAGGCAAAGTACAATTCGGGGCTTTTCAGTCCGTATAATATTTTCATTCAGCCGGTGCTCCCATTTATCCCATATATATACAGATGACCGGAAATGACTGGAGAGTAAATCCCTGAAGATGGCATTGGTAAAACTATCGCGGATTATCAGAACAGAAGGAAGGGTGGAGTCGGAAGTCACACGATGATCCTCGTATTCGCGTACATAGGCAAAATCTTCAGGAACGGGATAGGGATGAAGGCTTGCTTTACGCTGAGGCCACGGTTTTCTGGACGTAGCTTTAACAAAGGTATTATGCCAATATTTATCCATACCCAGCATAGCAATAATATTTCCGGTACTCAAGGTATCGTAAAAAATTAGATCATCAGGTTCTAGAGGAGGGGGAATGGAATAATCCTTTCGGAGCCAGTTTATCACTTCGCGATAACCATAATATGCTCCCCGGCTATTCCAATGATTATCTCCTTTCATATAAAGTGTTCCGTTTTCTTTGGCTTTGATAAGAGCAGGGCGAAGATCAAGAACTGGAATATCCGAGTGCTGGTGAAGATAGGTGATGAGCTGATCGGATGCATTCGGTCCTGGATACTTGATAAGACTTGAAGGAACGAATTCCGGATATACCGTAAACTTGCTGGGGATAATAACAATTCGGTAGTCGGCACCCAATGATGCACTTTTTTTTCTCCGATATTGGATCTCCTCCATGCTTTTCTTCAGCTCATCGTCGCTGAACCTAAGTTGTCCGGTATATACTTGTTGTTCATAGTTTGCGAGAAAGAGCCAGCCGTCTTTGCCAATCGTTACCTGACCTGGCTTGGGAGATTTTTGAAGATACCGTGCTGAAAAATAGTTGTATAAAAAAAGAAGGGAATTGCGTGCCGGAAAGCGACTGTTGTAATAAGCTTCAAATTGGGCAGGAAAGAGATTTAGTTCGTGCCATTTTAAAATTGGTTTTTTTACCTCTGCCTTGTTTTCAAAAGAAGCCGTTTTGTCTTTCCATCCGCTGAGCTGGACTATACCCGGTAAGGCCAGGAGAGCCAGAAAAAAAATAATGAAACAGATTCGGAGTGTCTTCATCGGGTTCAGAAACGAAAATATATAAACGGGTTATATGAATCGCTCAGCAGGTAAATACTGCATACTGTCAGAGTAAAAAGTAAAGCGGTATATCGAATACCAGTCCAGATTAACGCTGTACGATGCTCAAACAACTGTTCTGTTTTTGTACCAAGCCAGCTAAATACTCCGGCAGCGCCCAGCACTGCAATTAGAAAGGTGATAATAAATTCCGGGTTGAGATAAAATTGGAGATCTTTGAGAACGTTTCCTCCCGGCTGTATCCCGTACATTATTTTTAGATAATGCAATGCATAGTGAAGATCAGGGGCATTAAAAAAGACCCAGGCATTTACCACAACGAATAAAGTATAAACATGATTCAGAATGGGTAGTTGTTCAAGCCTTTTTCCCAGAAACAGAAGTTCGAGAATAAGGAAAAAACCGTGAATGAATCCCCAGATAACAAAAGTCCAGTTGGCTCCATGCCAAAGACCGGTAAGGAAAAATACAAGGAGTAGGTTGATGTAAGTTCTTATTTTCCCTTTTCTGTTTCCTCCCAGGGGCACATAAAGATAATCCCTGAACCAGGTGCTGAGTGAGATGTGCCACCGGCGCCAGAAATCCTTCACTGAACGTGCCAGATAAGGAAAGTTAAAGTTTTCGGGAAAGTGAAATCCGAACATTCTGCCAAGTCCCAATGCCATATCGCTATATCCGGAAAAATCACAATAAATATGCAATGAATAGCACAGCGCTCCAAACCATGCCAGCGGGGCGTTGAGGTGAGTAAGGTCTGTTTTAAATATTTCATTGGCAGGTAAGGCAAACACGTTGGAGAGCAACACCTTTTTAGCCAGCCCAAGAATAAAACGCTCTGCCCCGGCAGTAAAATCATCCAAACTTATTTTTCGTTCTTTGAGTTGGGCAGCAATATCATGATAACGAATGATGGGGCCGGCAATGAGCTGAGGAAAGAAAGAAATGTACAATGCGAGACGCACCGGATTTTTCTGTACTTCGCATTCTTTGCGATAAATATCGACTACATAACTGATGGCATGAAAAGTAAAAAAGGAAATCCCTGCCGGAAGCAAGACAGGAGTCATTGATAAGGGCTTAAAGTGAGCCAGATGCAGGAGGCTATTCAGATTAACCAGCAGAAAACCGGAATATTTCATAACTACCAGCATGCCAATGTTTACGGTGATACAGGCAATAAGAACCGCTTTCCTGGTGCTGTTCTTGGAAAGTGCACTAATCCACAGGGCAAAGAAATAGTTGAATATAATTGAGAAAAGCATGAGCAATGCATAACTCACCCAGCCCCAGGAATAAAAAACAAGACTGGCAATCAGCAGAACAAAATTCCTTGCCTTTGCCGGGAGAAGAAAAGTGAGGAGAAGGGTAGCAGGAAGAAAAAGATATAGAAAGATTAAAGAAGAAAACAACATACTCTATAAATATGTTTTGAAGGGGAAAGCCAATTGGGTGGGCTAGTAGTAAGTTCCCAGCTGAATCCCGATCACAACTTCGGCAGTCCAGCCACTGGCGGTAGCAGGGCCAATTACATCGGCTCCAGGATCACCACTCCAGTTTTGGTGAAGTAAATCGATCCGGTAACTGCCTCTGGCCCCTATGACCAACTGGCCGAAGATAAATTTAGGCATCACGGAAAGCTGTGGCCCAAAGTAGAACTGATTATAAGTATACCCAGCATAATTGTAGGTGTAATTTATTTCTCCGTAATGCAGGCGGCCTCCGGTTAAACCAATGGCTATTACAAGATCAAATTTTTTGTTCGTAGGAGCTACATCCCTGCCTGTAGCAATACTTGCCGATATGTCAGAAAGGTCGGCTTCTAGAAGTCGCTGTTCTTTGAGGGCCTGTGGAAGGAGAAAATTAAGTTCAATGTAATTATCAAAGGATCCACCTTTGCGCATTTTGATAGGGAACTCATAGCTCATACCCGCATAGGGTATTACAGAGGCAAATTGCTGTCCCATAAAACTTTGTACATGGTAATTGAATTGCTGAAAATCAAAATCCATCATACCGATACGGAAAAGGACAGAAGGGAAATAGGTATTGGTACGGGTTTTATAGACAAATACATTCTTATCCAGTTTGTGGGCAACCGTTTTATTGCCTTCAAAAGACGTACTGTCCGAGCACCCGAAACCGGGAATACGGGAAGCCAAATCAGGCTTCTCGGCAGCCGAAAGACAGGTGGTTAGAAAAAGGAATGGTACTATTCTTTTCATGATACTTAATTCCGCTAATTTTTGGAAACTGGAGTGATTAGGATAAACAAATGTAGAATATTTTCTCTTCACTTGAAGTCTAATAAATAAGAAGAAGATTGAAACGCACGAAATTGACCTGTTATTTAACTGTACACAGATCCAGCCTGGATTCTTTGGGAGAAAGCATGGGATTTTCGACTGGATTAATTGGAATATCCTTGTTGGCTTCCGTTATGGACTTTTTTGACCCGAAAATGAAATTTCTTACCTTATTTCCAGTCCTGATATCAGCTAATCGCCGAGTTGAACCACTACGTATAAATACTTAGAAAATGAGATTTGTGGTTTTAAGGCCCCCGGTGAAAAGGCTAGGTTTGCTATATCTCCAATTAGGATTGTTTTTTTCTGTACCCTTTTCATCTTTAACCATTCACACCATGAAAAAACTTTTATTCTGCCCCGGCTTACTGCTGGCTCTTATTGCGATCCCTAATCTTTTTGGCGCTCAAATCATTACCAACCTTGCCGGTACTGCACCCGCAGGATTTGCTGGTGACAGCGGCCCGGCAACTGCGGCTAAGCTGGATTATGCCATGAGCATAACGGCAGATAACACGGGCAATATTTACTTCTGCGATTATGGCAATAACCGGGTTCGGGAAATCAACGTTTCGGGTGTTATCACTACAATAGCCGGAACAGGGACATCAGGGTATTCAGGTGATGGAGGACTTGCCATTAACGCAACGCTTAATGGGCCGATGGGCATAGCTGTAGATCCAAACGGAGCCAATGTATATATAGCCGATAATATCAACAACCGGGTTAGAAAAGTGACCATGGCAAGCGGGATTATCACCACTTATGCCGGGACAGGAGTATTAGGCGGGGCAGGAGATGGAGGTCCGGCCGATTCAGCTCAGATCAGAACCCCGGAAGGATTGGCGATTGATGCCGGTGGAGATTTATATATCGTTGATAATTACAGCCAGATCCGCAAAGTGAATGGCTCTGCTCATGTTATTTCTACGGTGGCCGGAGGAGGAGTAAATCCTCCTATTGATGGGTCCATAGCTACCTCCGTTTATCTTTATCTCGAATATATAGCTGTTGATACCAACGGAAATCTGTTTTTAAGCTCACCCGGATATCATCTGGTTAGGAAAATAGAACACGGCACGGGTATTCTTTCTACCATTGCCGGAACCGGAATCGGAGGATTCTCGGGCGATGGAGGTGCCGGTTCATCGGCAGAAGTCTACTATCCTTATGGTTTGGCTACCGATCTTGCCGGTAATGTATATATCGCAGATGAATCAAATAACCGGGTACGTAAAGTAGATGCATCCAGCGGTATTATTTCCACCTACGCTGGAAACGGGGTGTATACTGATGCTGGTGATGGAGGTGCCGCCTTATCCGCAGCCATTTCCCATCCGTATAGTATAGCCATTGATCATTCGGGGAATATGATTGTATCTGATTCTTCGTTCTCCATCCGTAAAATAACTACCATAACGGGTATTCAGGAACTGAATACTTCAGTTGCCCCGCGCCTTTTTCCTGTTCCATGTTCAGGAGCATTCACTCTTGAAACCTTCGGAGCAGGTTATACAGCCATAACGATTTATGATCTTAGCGGAAGAGCATTGGTTTCGGAACCTTTGAATCCTGCATCATCCGGTGAGCGACATCCTTTTGTAATAGATGCGGAAGAAGGCCTCTACCTGGTACAATTGAAAAAAATGGATAAAGAGGTGTATTTAAAATTGATGATCAGAAATTAAACTTATAGATGTCGGGCACATCCTTGTTGTTTTTCATGGAGACCTTCAGATCTTTGATAATACCATTACCCACATCATATACCCAACCATGAATCATCAGGGGTCTGTTCATGTCCCATGAATTCTGTACAGCCGAAGTTTTGCTGAGATTGTGAACCTGTTCTATCACATTTAATTCCACCAGGCGGCGTGAGCGGCCTTCCGGATCGGTAATGGCATCTAGTTCAGCTTGGTGCAAACGATATACGTCCTTGATATTACGTAGCCAGTTGTCGATCAGGCCGAAATGGGTATTGCTCAACGCTGCATTGATGCCCCCGCAATTATAATGGCCACAAACGATGATATGTTTTACCCGGAGCACAGAGGTGGCATAATCAATCACACTTAACAGATTGATATCTGTATGTACTACCATGTTGGCTATATTACGGTGTACAAAAACCTGGCCTGGTTTTGTATTGGTTATCTCATTAGCGGGAACCCGGCTGTCAGAACATCCTATCCATAACACAGGAGGATCCTGACTGAGGGCCAGGTCTTTAAAAAAATCAGGGTTTTCCTTCAGCTTTGCTTCCACCCATATTCGATTGCCGTCTAAAAGACCTTGGTATAACTTATTCAGCTCGTCGGAGTTCATGGGCTATTTTTTTCAAAAATAAGAATTTTGTAATAGATATGATTTTCCATGCTTTTGCAGCTTGCTTTCATTCGCAATATGAGTTGCAGACGGATTAAAAACGAATTTATCTGTTTTCGAAACGGTATGGACAGACACGGTCGAAAACTATTCTATTAAGGGCCTTTGAAAAAATGGTTTTGAGTAGATGACACTCAGGAAGGATCGGTTGGGAAGCGGAAATATAAAATAAAACAAGGGGCGGTTTTAATCACCCCTTGTTTTAGATATTAATGAATTACATTCAATCGTTTAGTGTCTACCTGGTTGTTGGTTTGAATCTGAATTAAATATATTCCCGGTTTAAGAGCAGAGGTATTCACATTCATAAGATATGCTCCGGCTTGTTCGTTTGATACGGACTTCAGGTTTTGTACCAATCTTCCGTTAACATCAAATATATGGATGGTAACAGCAGTTGTATTCGCATGTGTGTAACTCAGCGTGGTGTTGTCTTCGGACGGGTTAGGATACAGACTCCAGATAAAGGAAGCGGATTGTTCCTGCGTATAGGAAGAAGCATTGGGGTCATCAATCACGCTAACGGTAGCGGGTCCAAATGGATTTGTTGATTCACTGCGTGCAAACAACCCACTGCACCAGGTAGAAGAGCATCCAACGGCATCCGTAAGGGTAAGACAGATACGGTATACCCCTGGGTTGGCATAGGTGTGGATAGGATGTGCAGCAGTATCCGAAGCACTACCATCACCCCAGGTCCAGAGATAATGAAACGGACGTACTCCTAAAGAAGTGCTTACCGCATAATAGCTGCCTGGGGCAGCTGTGTCACGCTGTAGATAGAAGGATGCATGACAATGCGGAACAAGGTATCTGACCTTAACGGTATCACAAGTTGTGCAATGATTGCCATCCGTGACACACACTACATAATTACCAGCAGCAAGACCCGTATCCACTCTGGATGTTGATCCGTTTGACCAGGAATAGGTATAAGGCGGTTTTCCATGTTCTATTCCAATTACTTCAGCTAACCCGTTGTGGCAGGTATTGCAGCTTGCAGGGTGGCTGTACGTCTGAACAGTGAGGTGACAAACAGGTGTTCCTGTTACTCTCACCGTATCGCAATAGATGCCAAAGCATGCACTGGGAGAAATGCTGTCAAAGATTTTTAAGCATACAACATACAACCCGGGGTTATAATAGGTATGCGAAACAGGGGAGCCGGAACCGATGTACCCGTCACCGAAGCTCCAGTGATAAATGGTAGAGGAGCTGATAGCGGTAGAGGTGCTGGTGAAAGAAACCACATTGGGAGCTGTTTGAGATGCAGAAAAATTTGCCTGGCAGGCTGTCTGGCCGATGGCAACGCCAACGCCTGCAAAAAGCAGGAGAAGGGAAGTAATGAATACAGGAATACAGTTTTTGTTTTTCATAATTGTTAGATTTTGGTTTAGTAAAATTGATCGTGTGTTTCCTTCGTTACTCGTGTTTTAATAGATACGGACATTGATTTTTAATATACTGGAGCTTAATTTTTTTTTTTACATTTATGGTGTATTAAACAAGATATATTATACATTTAACTTTTCTTTTTAGCATTAATTGACCGGAGCTTTTTAATTAATTTTGAAACTAGATTCCGAAATGAGAATGAAATTTGAAAGAACAATTTTGAAGTATTGGGAAGCGCCAAGTGTGAAGGTCTTGCTGTGGAGATTCCACCCCGGAGAGGATACTATCCAAATGAAATCTGGCACCGTTTACTTCCGGGCGCAATGTACCAAGGGGCAGAGAGAGAAATTGCCTTTATTATACGAATAGATTGTTTTATTATACGAACCATATTATAAGAGATGGATTATGCGAAGAAAAGGTGTTAGTAGTGTTCGTTGTGTTTACCAGGACTTGATTGTACCGAAACATTGCGATAATAACCATATCCGATGAGACCGGTTCGCTGTATTATTGTGGATGATGAGCCGCTGGCGCTGGAAAATGTTCGTTTTTTGATAAAACGTATTCCTTTCCTCGATTTGCTTTATACCTTTCAAAACCCGTTGGAGGCTACGGGGTTTCTTTATGATCACAAAGTTGATCTCATTATATCCGATATAGAGATGCCGGGGTTAAATGGTATTGAATGGCTGCGAACACTGGAAATAAAACCACTTGTAATTTTCACTACGGCTCATCCGGGATATGCTATAGATGGATTTGAGCTTAATGCTATTGACTATCTTCTTAAACCGATTTCTTTTGAGCGGTTTTATAATGCAGTAGGCCGTGCGCATGAATACCTGGAAATGAAATATCAGCGGATGCACCCCGAGGATGAGAGCTTTATCTTTATCCGATGTAAAGGGAAGTTTGAGAAAATCCAGCTCAATGACATACTTTATATAGAAGGGCTAAAAGATTATGTGAAGATTGTAGTCAGAAATACGGATCAGAATATTCTTACTGCGATGAACGTGAAAACCATTGCCGAAAAACTTCCGTTGAATATGTTTATCCGTATACACCGGTCCTATCTTGTCAATATCAACCGGATTAAGAGTGTGGATAAGGATACATTGCTGGTTCAGGATGTTGCTCTGCCGGTGGGGGACAGCTATAAAAAGCAGGTGTTTAAAATGCTGATAGAGGGCAAATGGCTGAGAAGGTAAAATGTGTGTAATGTAAAGAGCCCCTCTTATGTATTTATAAAAGGGGCTCTTCTATTACCTATTATCTATCGTTGCAGAATCACCTTACGAGCACAAAATTCGGAACCTTTTTGCAAACGAATGAAATAGATTCCATTTGGTTCTGCAGAGAGATCCACCGTTTGAGTTTTTGGCAATCCTTCTTTGGTAAACAGAAGTTGCCCCATAGAGTTTAGTACGCAATAGGACCCTGTTTCGGTTCCGAAACCTTCCAACTCCATGGTATAGATCCCATTTGCGGAAGGCGTTGGATAAATTTTCAAATCGTTTGCTAGATGCAGATCATCCGTCCCTGTAACCATAAATTGACCTGTAGAATCCACACATCCGTAACTGTTTTTAACACCAAGAATAACGGAGAATCCTCCGGAGTTTGGAAATGTATAAGTAGTTGGATTTGTTGTGGAAAATGGGATGTTCGCACCTCCTAAAACCCAGAAGAGACTTGTCACATTACCAGTAGATGTACTGGTAAATGTATAAGTATTCCCTGTTACATGTGTCCAGGTAAATTGTGGCACCGGTACCGGATAAACAGTCAAATAATGTGAAGTCGTTCCGTTGCCGCTGCTAGTATGCACGGTAAGGGTAACTACATACGTTCCTGGGGTGAAATAACAGTGTGTGGGATTAAGATAAGATGTTGTATCGGAGGTGCCCGAGGCTGGGTCGCCAAAATTCCATTTGCAGGAAATGGTATTGGGGGTTGTATTCGTAAATTGAGTGCATAAAATGGCGCAAGCTGCAGAATCGGATGATGTGAAGGATGCCGCCACCTGAGCTTTGAGGGAGGCTATAGCAAAGAAACAAAGAGCGGATAAAGTAAGTAAGGATTTCATAGGTGTATAGGTTAGTGTTCACTCCTATACACGAGTGAAAGGAAAGGATGGTTGGGTTGTCTGTAGTTTTATTTCCAGGGCGTAAAAAAAAGCCCCGACATTGTCAGGGCTTTTTTTGAGAATGCTTTTATCGTCTTCCATGGTATCCGCCACGGCCACAACCACCTCTGTATCCACCGCCACCTCTGTAATATCCACCTCCGCCTCTGCAGTATCCACCTCCGCAAGGGCGACCATAATAACCGCCTCTGGGGTGACCATAGTATCCTCCGTAGTAACCGGGGTAATAACCGCCTACGTTGATACTTGCATAAGGATAGTAGCCAGGGTAAGTATAATAGGCTGCCGGAGCATATACCGGAGGAGCCACTACTACTGCCGGACGAAAATAAGGTCTGTAACCATAATGTGGGTAGTATCTTAAAGATCCTGCAGAAGCGCTGCCTGCAATACTTATAAGAACTAAGAGAGCAATCATTCGGAGCGTTTTCATAGTGTGGGGTGTTGGTTATATCCCTCCTCTTCCCAAATGCGTGCCAAAGATTTAAAATAAGCAAACAATTTTTCAATCTAATCTCGTTTTAATGGGCATGAAGAGCAGGTGAAAAAAATGTAAAGTCCGTGTTATTGATTGGTTTTCAATATGGTATAATTATTTTTAATGGAATCAAATGGCTTACTTTACCATAATGGATTGCTGGCTCCTTTTACCCAATATTGCATAGTTCAAGGAATAGTTTATCTTTATAAGTAGAATTATCCTCTACTTCATTAGTTATTATGAGATCAGGTACCAGCTATTCCTTAAAAGGAGTACACGTGTTATGCGTCTTTTGCGGCCGGTTTACGGGTGGTATCCTGATGACTTTGTTATTCTTATCCTGTTATTCTTCAGGAATTTATGCGCAGACTAACCTTAATCCATTCAGTTATACCGGGGCCGTACAAACATTTACGGTTCCTGCCTGTGTCAATATCATTCATGTAAAAGCATGGGGCGGTGGCGCCAGTGGTGGTGGATCGGATGATTATAACGGAGCGGCAGGCGGCGGCGGAGCATTTATTCAAAGCGATATTACAGTTACCCCGGGACAAGTGCTAACGATTATTGTTGGCGGCGGTGGCGGTGCTGGACGAGGTTGTGTAACGGGATCTGGTGGCGGGCCGGCAGGATGGGGAAACGGATTGATTGCCGGTGCCGATGGTGGTAATGCAGGAGGATCGGGTTGTTCCGGTGGTGGCGGTGGTGGTGGTGGTGGAAGCGGTGTTTTTAACGGAGCTGCACCTATGGTTGTGGCTGCTGGTGGCGGTGGCGGAAGCGGAGGAGGACAGTTTAGCAGCGGTGCATTGGGCGGCGGCGGCGGAG
>Ga0210396_10000756_pt1 | contig 38422 bp, 37 predicted proteins | sample IncBWH17OmetaG_FD_155466 | JGI IMG/M metagenome (GOLD analysis project Ga0210396, IMG submission 155466) | Forest soil microbial communities from Barre Woods Harvard Forest LTER site, Petersham, Massachusetts, United States - Inc-BW-H-17-O ...
TGAGCTCCGCCACGGCCTGCTCGATCATCGCTCGGTGCTCCCCGGCCCGGTCGCGCCCCTGGGCTCGAGCAACTCGCCCAGAAGCGCAGAGACGTTTCCCTGCACCTCGATCACCTTGCGCGCCTTCTGCAGCTCGACCTCCGCGCGCTCCGCACGCCGCTCCAGCGCCGCGATCTGCACGTCACGCCCGTCGGCGGGCTTGCGCCCCCGCGGCCGTGAGAGCACCTGCAACGAACCAGCATCGCGCGCTTTACGCCACTCGCTCACGATCGACGAATACAAGCCCTCGCGGCGTAACAGCGCCCCGACCTCCCCCAGCTGCGTGCACCCATCGGCCTCGCGCACGACCCCAACTTGTACTCAGCCGTAAACCGCCGCCGCTTCGCGCGCTCGACGAGCTCGAAGCCCGGAACCCCCACCCGCGCGGCGCGCCCGGCGACCCCTCCATTGCGGCCGCCTACGGCGCCCTCCACTCCAGGGTCCCCGGCTCCATCCTGCTCCATCTCCAACATCGCGTCGTGCTCCAACCTCGCCCCCAAAGGTCAATAATTCCTCGATCAAGAGCGTCTCACACAACATTGGCAGAAAGGGCGCGGGCAGAACTCGCGAGGTCCCGTAAGATCCTGATTGACCCCCCGCTGGTCTCGTGCTGTGCGGGGGGCGAGCTAGTCGCGCGGCAAGGTGGGTCTACTGAGCGTGAGGCCTACCCTGACCGGGTCTGCTTGGGCAACGAGGCCTTGACGTCGTTGAGCAACTCCAGCTCGAACGGCGTAAGCCCGGCAGGCTCGTCTGGTAGCGCCGCGATCCGGGCGAGCGCAGCATCGAGATCCCCATCGGGTTTCAGCCGGTCGATAAGCTTCTCGCCGACGGTATGCGGTAGCCCATACTCCTCCAGGGCTATCAGCGGTGCGGGAAGGAAGAGGTTCTCGACTTGGCTAGCGAACACCGTAAAGTCCCCCGTCGGCATGCCTCTCGCGCGAGCACGCTCTTGGCGATACTGTCGAGTGCTACCAACAGTCTCGGAAATGTATGGTTTACCCAGAAGCGCATAAAATCGAGTACGTCCTCAACGATCATGTCCACGGTATGGTTCTGTTCGAGCCGCCATGGATTAATAAGCTGGTCAGCGACGAGTTGGCGTACATTGGCGGTGTGGCGAACCTGCTCGATGCGGGTTCGCAGCTGTGCCGCTGAATGGGCGCCGCGCTCATGTCTAGCGCCGTTGAGCTGATTCCAGATCAGTTCGCAAGCGGCGTTTAGCTCGTCTCCAGTGGGATGCCCATGCCACGCCAACCGCGACGCGAAGTACGGCAGGCGCCGCCGGATCTCCACAGCGGTCGCGGTCTGTCGCTCAATATTCAAACCAATGTTGGAGCGCAGCACATTTTCGGGCAGGGACGATTCTTCGATGAGGGTGTCCAGGCGCCTTCTCGATCTATCGGTGAGCTCATCGCGTTCCAGACCAAGTAGCATGCTGGAAGGGGTGTCATCGGGCTGACTGAGCGCTGGAATGTCAACGTCAGGCAATTGCTCGTCTGGCTTGTCGTGGAAAAGGTACACGCGGCCAACGTGGTGCACAGACATTCGTCCAGATCGCCCCCGGATGTTGCCAAAATCAAAAAGTCAAAGTTGGCATTTCCAATCTTCTTATCAAACACAATGACGTTCTTGGCGGAAGTGTTCACTCCCTCGATGAGCGACGAGGTGCATATCAAGAACCGTAGGCGGCGCTCCCTGAAGGCTCGCACCATAAAGTGAGCGACTGATCGTGGCAACTGTCCATGGTGCACCCCGATGCCGTGGGCCATGCCTTCGCATACCGACCACGCGGGATGATAGGTTTCGGCGAGCCACTCGACTGCACGGTCGAGCGAACTGTTTGGCGCGGACACGCCGCCTTCGATGAGTGCTTTCAACACGTCGCGCGCTGAGCGTGGGGACTGGACATAGATGAGTGTAGGATCGTCGAAGCCTCTGCATCGCTCAGCGAGCGTTTGATGCGGATCGTCGCCTCCCTTGATGTGGATCTCGTCGATAGCGACAGTGCTGACGCCTGTACGTATGAACTGGAGGCGACCGAGAAAGTCATTGGGTATGCCCTCCTTTAGCGCACGAATATTCGGACCCAGGAAGTAGAACTGCGCACCCGTGCGATGCAGGCGTTGAAAAGCTTGGTTGAGTAGATAGGCCCTGTCCGCGTCGCCTTCTCGGTCCGGCGAGAGCTTATAGAACTCGTCGATTACGAACAGATCGATGTCAGGCAATTTCTCTATATCTAGCACTCGCTCCTGTGTGAGCACGAGAAGATTGCGCTCAGCGAGCGGCTGCGAGACGTGTGTGATCACCTTGTAGGTGGGTGAGAAGCGCGATAGTCGCCTGCGCGTCTCATCGATCAACGCAATCGTGGGGACCACGATTGCGACATTGCGATACTTGCCGGAGGCGATAAGCGCGTCGATCACGAGGCTCTTGCCGAAACTGGTGGGGGCACTTAGGACAACACTCTCGCCATCCATAAGGCGTCGGTAAACGTCAGCCTGCAAGCGATGAAACACAACGTCGTCCTCTGGCATCTCAAGTGGGCGATGCGCTTGTACGGCCACGAGGTCCCTTGCTCCGAGACGCTCGGAATCCAGGTATGGAAACAGGCCGACGCGGCGTAGAATCGCATCGAGTACTTGCGTCTGAGTGCCAAGACCCTCCCTGTAATCGAGCATTCTGATAGCGATCTCGCGACCCTCGGACATCTCCGGCGACTCGTCATCTCGGGCCATAGCTATCCTTTCGGCTAGCGTGGCTAGTACCTCGAACCCGCGCTCGCGGATATTACCCTCATTCGCCACGGCGGCCCTGAGTTCATCCCCAGTCATATTGCTTGATGGATTCTAAGCTTGCGGTCGAGCTCGACGACGAGGTCAGCCTTACTCTTAAGTGGCACGAGAATGAGGTCTACGATCACCTTGGTGGGGAGGTCGCGGGCGGCGAACCGCTCACACAGCGTGCGAACCTCGCTTGCGAACTCGTCGGGGTAGGGTGGATCCTCGCAGTCATGCCGGCCGACGCAGTCGCTGTCGTACGTCAGGAGCACAGGGACGCGCATTGCGTGGAATATGCGGTCGAGTGTTTGTTGTTCACGGATAAGTCGGCGCAACGCTTCCGAATGCGGCCAGGCGTCGTCAAGACGGTTGGTGATTAGCATGCACTCATCCCGCAGGTAGTCCGGCTCCAAGTGCGCCTCGAGCTCGGCGGCGACGGCGTTCATTGCTGCGCCGATCTCGGAGTAGAACTTCACCTCGCCGAGCAGTTGAGCTCAAGCCCAGTTTCGAGCTCGACGATATGAACTGAGTCAAATCCGTGCACAGTCTCGTTCACCGAGCCCTTAAAGAAGATCTTGCTAATCGCAGGGGAAGAGAGTTATAGATCTCGCGACAGACAGCATGGAGCAACAACTCGCCGAACTCACCGCGGCGCTGAAACTTATCCGAGGCATACATAGTGCGCGCCGCCCGGCGCAGCTGTCGCCGGCCTGTTCCGGCGTGGAACCCTTTCAGCTCGGAGTACTCAAGCGCGAACTCTGGCAGATAATCAAAAAGTAGATCCGCGAGCTCGGCCGCGCGCCAGCGCCCGCCCTCGTAGTTCGTGCACAGGCCCAGAAGTCCGAGCATCCCTGCATTTTCGCTAGGTTCGCGTACGCGAACCTCGAAGAAGTCGTCAGGACGGATACGCCGATAGAGATTCTCCGGCAGCGCATCCAGGTCTGTCATCGTTCCCTCGATCCGCCGGGCGGCATGGCAATGTGACTAGGGTGGACCATCCGTCGCCAGACAACGAAGACGCTCTCCGCATTGAACTCGCCAAAGCCCGACGCGAGACGATGTACGGTGTGGCGCGCGTTGCCGGCAGCTTCGCCAACGATCTGGCCGAGGCAAGAGAGGGTCTCCGCGTGCTCGCGACGGCCATCGACGAGCACATCACCAAGCATGGTGATCCCACGGGCGAGCTCCGCTTCGCCCTCGGTGCTGTCCGCCCGCAGGCACGGCGGCGACGAGATCATTGAACTGGACACGAAGACCGTACGCTAGCGCAACAATCGTATCCGGGATCTACCGGAGATACGGAATCACGGCTGGCCAAGATGGGCGCGTTCTCTCCAAAGATCTGGGCGGCTTTACTTACGCCGCGCTGCTGTACGTGATCGTCTCGTGGAATTGCACGCCCAGCGCGTCGGCGATGCTCTGAAGTCGGTCGAGGTTGACGCCGCTGTAGCCGTTGGCCTCCCAGCGCTGGATCTGCTGTTCGGCGACCCCGATTCGCTCGGCGAGCTGGCGCTGGGTCAGCCTGGCGGCGATGCGGGCTTCGATCAGTGCGGTCGGTAGCTCGTGTAGAGAGGTGATCTCGCGGCTGGTTATCCGGCCGTCGCACAGCTTCTCGTAGTGGTCGATCTGCTCTCGTAGCGTTTCGATCCAGCTGGCGATCGCGTCGTGCATCAGCTGGGGCATACCCGGATCGATGTTTGGTGGGAGGTCGCGTGGGTCTCGCGCGTCGTGTGCGATCAGGCTCTCTTCGAAGCGGGTGAGGTCGGCCTTGGTGCTGCGGTACTGGCGCTGATTTTGAATGATCACGGGAGTCCTGTCAGGTCGATGGCGATGATGCCCTTGGGCTGTCGGGTGATGGCGTCGCGTTGGAAGTAGTCGCGAAAACACATGCCACCACCCGGTTCGGCAGCCCAGTCGGCGGGATAGAGCTCGCCGCCGTAGCGTGCCTTCTGTCCGGCGCATCGGTCGCTGAAGTCCTGCAGCTCTGGGTCCAGGCGATCAAGAACTACTCCGGCAGACTCCCAGCAGACGTCGAAGTCGCCAGGGTGCTCCTTGGTCGTGACGAAACTGCCGTCGAGATATGCGGTGCCACACCCCGAGGCCTTTAGTGAGCGCAGCGCGTCAAGGAGCCCGTCGAGCAGGTCTCGGCGTCCGGTGCTGCTCGCGTAGCGGGTCACAATCTCGGTTCAAGTCGCGTAGTGGATGCCGGGCGGAAGATTCCCGTGCTCATCGAACTCCGGTATCATAACACAACGATATCGTTTGGCTGGGACGGAATTGGGCTAGCACTCAGGCCACGGAACGACCCGCTCGATCGGCGCTGAAAGGTCGCCCATAGGAGCGAATCGTCCCCCCCGCTATAGGAAAAAACCTTGCTCATGCGGGGTTTTTTCATGAGCGGGGCCGCTTGGTGGAGGTCCCAAGGTTCCAATAGGGTTCCGTTTGTGTGATCCTCGCGCCCAGCGTGAGTCCTCGGCGTACGCGCAGACAGGCTCCGGGCCGCGGACACCAACGCTCGCAATCTCGCCGCTGCGCTTGACGTGCCGAGCTAGTGGCTGCGCGACGGCTGACCGCGTAGAAGCCCGTCTGCGGCTCTATGCGGTCGCCGGCGTAATGGGAGGCAACTCGTCCTGCTCCGGGTTCTCCAAGACCTCCTTGTCAACCGACCATGTGCCGAACGTCAGGTAGAACAGTAGGAACGGGTCGAGCACGTGCAGCTCGTCGTTCTTGTATGCCACGGCTGCGTCGCCGGTGCCCCGGTTTTCGACGGCGATCGTCGCCATATGGCCGAGCGCGGCGGCGATCTGCTGCCCTGGAATCGCATCAGCGAACTCGCGCTCCAAGATCATCGCCAGCTCTTGGTACGTGACGCTCGTCTTCCCCGCCTTGGCGATTGCGAATAGCAGCGCTCCGTAGATATCGGTCTTCTCGCCGGTCTTGAACACTCGGGGGATGCGTTTCTGGCCGCGCATTTTCGGCCCCCTCAGCAGGTGGTCGAAGATCACCGGCGGAGTGCGGTTTGCGATGCGGCGGAAGAACTCGTCCCAGTCGTACGGCTCGACAGTGGGCACCGGCTCGTCGGCTGTCCGCAGGACGCCGATCGAGACCGGCCCGTCGAACCGTCGAGCAGGCCGGCGGCGCCTACGTCGATCACCTGGAGCACGTCATGGAGCGCAAGCACTCCACGATCCAGGACTACCGAGGGCACCTGCGCCGACATCTCGTGCCGTTCTTCGGCGAGCGGCCGATCGACAAGATCGACCCGGCGCACGTCGCGCGATACCTCAAGCGCAAGCGCGAGGAGGGCCTGTCCTCGAAGACCGTCCAGAACCACCTGAACTTCCTGCACGGCATCTTCTCGTTCGCGATCAAGCGGGGCTGGGCGCAGAGCAACCCGGTGGCTCACGTGGACCGTCCGAAGAAGAACCGCTCCCCGCATCAGCGCGTCCGCTTCTTGCAACCGTCCGAGCTGGACGACCTGATCGACGCCATACCCGAGGACACCGTCGGCGCCGTCGAGCGGACGCTGTACCTCGCGGCCGCGCTCACCGGCCTGCGCCAAGGCGGGCTGCTGGCGCTGAAGTGGCTGGACGTCGACTGGCAGGTCGGGCGCGTCCGCGTCGCGGACAACTTCACGCGCGGGCGGATGGACACCCCCAAGTCACACGAGGGCCGCTCGGTCCCGATGGCCGCGCGGCTCGCCCACGAGCTCGAAGCGCTGCACCAGCGCTCGCGCTACGGCGCCGACGGGGACCTCGTCTTCTGCCACCCCGAGACCGGGCACGTGCTCGACCCATCCAAGATGCGCAAGCGCTTCAAGGACGCCCTCGCAAGTGCGCGTGTGCGTGAGATCACCTTTCACGAGCTGCGGCACACGTTCGGCACGCAGATGGCCGCCGCCGGCGCGCCGCTACGCGCGATCCAGGAGTGGATGGGCCACGCCGACGCGAAGACCACCGAGATCTACCGGCACTACGCGCCCGACCCGACGCACGGGGCGGCGTTCGTCGACCGGGCCTTTGGGCAAGGTCGTTATTCCTAGATCTCCCTATTTGCGCTGACCGCAAATCGCCTCAAATAGGCAATCTTTCCTGCTATCTTATGATTGCGATGGCCGCAAACGAGACTCTAGAGAGAATAGATCTCATCACCGAGGCTATTAAGCGGCTGCGCGAGATGCTCCCCCAAAGCTGGAAGGTCGAGCGGTCGAACAGGGCCGACGCCGACGCGCCTGCGCCAAGCACCCCGACGGATGGTGCGATCGACCTCCAGGACGCAAATGGAATTCGTGTGACCCTGGCGGTTCAGGCAAAGCAATCCTTCGAGCCCCGCGCGGTCGGACAGCTCTCGGCCGGCCTCTCAGGCGTGATCCGCTCGATTGCCGGCTACATACCGGTCCTCGTGGTCGCCCCGTGGATCAGCTCCCGGACCCAGGAACTGCTTGCAAGCGAGGACATCAACTACATCGATCTCACCGGCAACGCACTCCTAAAGCTCGAGAACCCGCCGCTCTACATCCGTGCCGCAGGCGCGACCAAGAACCCCCAGCCAACGCCTCGCGGCCAGGCCAGGGTCCGCGGACCCAGGGCGGCACGACTTATCCGCCTGCTCGTCGACGTGCGCCCGCCGTACGGAGTGAGCGAGATCGCCGCCGTTACCGGGCTCGCACAGGGTTATGTTTCGAGGCTCCTCGACGCGCTCGATCGCGACGCGCTCGTCGAGCGATCCCGTCGAGGACGTGTAGAAGACGCCAACATGGCGGGGCTGCTGAGGCGCTGGGCGGAGTCCTACGACGTTCTCAAGACCAACGACGCATTCACCTTCCTGGGGCCACGCGGAGCGAGCGATGCGCTCTCGCAGCTCGCCGGCCCACCCACCCCGATGTTCGTGGCGGTCACGGGATCGTTTGCTGCCGTGCGTGTCGCTCCCGTCGCGGCGCCGGCGCTGCTCATCGCGTACAGCAACGAAATCGAAGCGGTCGCCAACACGCTCGGACTGCTCCCCGCCGACGAGGGAGCCAATGTCGCTCTGCTGCGGGCGTTCGACCCCGTCGTCTGGGAGAGGACCAATGAAGACGAGGGCATTCGTTATGTCGCGCCCTCCCAGGCCGCTGTCGACTGCCTCACAGGCACCGGCCGAATGCCGGCGGAGGGCGAAGCACTCGTCGCCTGGATGGCCGAGAACGAAGCGAGCTGGCGGCTCCCCTCGCTCGATGGCGTGCCCTCCTCTCAGGCGAACACATGACAGAAGTCGGCGACGTCTCGCAGTCGCTTGATATCGACGCCCGCTACGTGGCCGCGCGGCGCGTCCTACTCGACGCGCTGACCGCGCTCGCCCCTCACGGCGACGCCGTCATCCTGGCCGGCGCACAAGCCATCTACCTCCACACCGGCACCGCCGAGCTCGCCATCGCCCCCCACCACCGACGGCGATCTTGTTCTGAATCCACGTCTGCTCGGTGATGTCCCGGAGCTCGAAGCGGGAATGACCGCCGCCGGGTTTCATCTGCAACAGATGGGCGGACACGCAGAGCCAGGAATCTGGCTCGCCAAGACCTCGGCTGCGGGCGAGGAGATGATCGTCCCGGTCGATCTCATCGTCCCCGAGGGCACCGCATCGGGAAGTGGCAGGCGTGCCGCCCGCCTCGCAGGCCACGGAGCGCGGGCTGCACGGCGCGCCGTCGGCGTCGAGGCTGCACTGGTGGACAACAGCACGATGACGATCGCGGCACTCGACCCGAGCGACAAACGCGCGCTTCATGCGAAGGTGGCGGGGCCGGCGGCGCTGCTCGTTGCAAAGGCCCACAAGCTCCACGATCGTGTCTCAAGCGGCCGCCCAGCTCGTCTCGACGACAAGGACGCCGCCGACATCGTGCGACTCATGCAGACCACGAGGCCGCACGAGATTGCAGCCACACTCGACGTCCTCGCCGAGGACGAGATGGCCGGACCTCCCACGAAAGAAGCACTCAAATACATCGATGATCTCTTTGGCAGACGGGGACGGCCCGGCATCGAGATGGCCTCAAGGGCATTGCGAACGGCGATGCCTGCGGATAGGATCGAGGCGCTTTGCACTGGCTACGCGACGGCTCTGCGGCGATAGCCCGAGCGAGCTGGCGAGCATTCCCGGACCCGTCAGCGGCGTGGCCCGAGCGAGAAATGCTGCAGTCCGATATTGCAGCATTGCCATGGATTGCTCACCCGACGCTGCAGGATGTCGCCACGCCGAGATCGCCGTCACCGGCTACACCGTCAGCGAGCACGGTGTCTTGATGGCCGGGGAGGAGCCCCCAAATCACCGAGGGTTTGGAGGATGAAACGGTGGAGATGCGACGCGTGGAGCAGCAGGTCGCGAAGTTCGCCGCTCGGCGGGCGCGCGAGCTGGCGGAAGGTGACGAAGGCGCCATGCCCCCGGTCGAGCGCGCGGCAGGCGCTCGCGGTCGCGTGGGGGCGTGTGGGACGGATCGCGGCGTGGGCGCTGATCGCGGCCGTGGTGGGCTTGCTGATCGAGCAGGTCGCAAGTCGCCTCCCGGGGGGCGGCAGGATCGTGGCGCGCGTCGCGGGCTACGGGTGGTCGCTCGCCAGCCTGTTCGCGATCCCGATCCTCGCGCTCGAGGACTGCTCGCCGATCGACTGCTTGAAGCGCTCGGCCGCGAGGGTCAAGGAGTGCTGGGGCGAGGGCATCGCGGGCACAGTCATCATCACCGCTTGGACCACGATCGCGATCCTCGTGCTCGGCGTCGCAGCTGCCGTGGCGATCCCCGCCGCGGGCAGCACCGAAGCGACGATCATCTTCGCCTTCTTCGGTGGGCTAGCGCTGGTCGCGATCATCGCCGCGCAGAGCGTCGTACGCCAAACCTTCGTGGTTGCCCTCTCCGCTACGCCACCACCGGCACCGCCGAGGGCCCCTTCACCGAGCAAGACCTCAGCGCGCCATTCGCCCCCAAGCGAGGACGCTCCCGCCGCTCCTGAGTGCCCGCCCGCGGCAACAGGCGCGACCCCGAGCGCCCGCCCGGCCGCCACTACGCCGCTCGGAAGCACGCCGACCATTGCTGTCCGCGCGGCCCGACGTTTCGCGAGGAACGAGCAAGTCCCGAGTATCGCAATTAGACTGCCCGTCGTGTTCGAGCCGGGAAGCCAGGCGCCCTCGGAGGAACCGCTCGAGTCACGTGCACCGACGACCGAGCAGCTTCTTCAGCCGGTGCTCGATGCTCTCGCGGACGGCCAGACCCGCGACATTCCGATGGTCGCGAGTATGGCTGCCGACCTGCTGGGGCTGGATGCGGCGACGCGCGCGCTGAAGATCCCCTCTGGTGCGCTTCGCATCGAGCACAGGGTCGGTTGGGCGCGTACCAGCCTCGTCAGAGCCGGCCTGGTCGAGCAGCCCGCAGAAGCGGCCGTGCGGATCACCGACGCCGGACGCGAGGCGCTTGCGTCTGCCGAGACGCGCATCGACGACGCCTACCTCCGCAAGCATTGCCCGGGATACGCGGCGTGGATCGCGGACATGGGCGGGGAGCTGCCCGAGGATGAGCGCGCCGGCGCCGAGCAGCCCGTGGTGTGGCTCGTGCGCGCGGGCCGCGGCGGGATCTACGCGCCTGACTTCGTGGAGCTGAAAGCGGTCGTTGTGGGTTGGGGAGATACCGGCGACGTCACCGGGCTCTCGCGGGAGGAGATTCGGGATCGGACAAAGGACTGCTACCCCGGCATCACGGGGGGCCAGCTCTCGACGAGCGCGAACGTGCTCTACCGGCTCGCGAACACGATGAAGCCGGGCGACCTCGTGCTCACGCCCGAGCCGGCCTCGCGCACGCTTCTGATGGGTCGCGTCGACGGGCCGTATGGCTATCTGGATGTGCCTCTTGGGGGCGATGTCCGGCACAGCCGTCAGGTGCGGTGGTTCGCGCGGGTCGAGCGCGACGAGCTCTCCTACGGCGCGAAGAACACAATCGGCACGCTCCTGACCTTCGCGCGGCCGAGCTACGAAACGGAGTTCTCGCGCCTGGCGGAGCTGCACGCGGCCGATGCTCCGCCGGATCCGCTTGCGCAAAATGCTCCCGCCGCCGCCGCCGCCGCCGCGGCCGCGGCGCCGCAGCGCGTTTCCATTCCGCCAGACGTGACGTTACCCCGGCCGCAGTTGCGAGACGACTTCCAGACGGTGTCGCGGAAACTGCTGCAGCTGCTTGGAGAACTCGACTCGGGGCTGCTCGCGCTCCCCGACTTCCAGCGTAGCTTCGTGTGGGCGCCCGATGCGACGAGAGAGTTGATCGTCTCGATCATCCGCTCCTTTCCGGCCGGCGCCCTCCTGTTCCTGCAGGGAGGCGGTGCGGCTTTCAAGGCTCGCGCCGCCGAGCAGGCGCCGCCGCTGTCGGTGGCGCCGAACACGCTGGTCCTCGACGGGCAGCAGCGACTCACGTCGCTCTACCAGGCCCTGTACGGCGTTGGGCTGTCGCGCTTCTTTCTCGACATGGGCGCGCTGCTGGTCGGCGCCGACGTCAATGAAGCCGTCCGCGTCCTCCCGGCCGAGCGCGCGGCTTCGCTGGAGGCGGTCGAGGCGCAAGCCAGTGCGCTGGTGATGCCGCTGTCGACAGTCACGAACGGTGGTGCGGGGCGGTGGCGGGACGAGGTAGTCGCGCTTCGCGCAGACGAGGACGAGTCACGTACTCGCGAGCTGCTCCGCGGGCTCGAGGAGGCCTACGTCGACCCGCTCGTGCGGTATGCGTTTCCGGTCACGACCCTGCCGCCCGATACCGAGCTGGAGGCCGTCTGCACGATCTTCGAGACGCTCAACCGGACCGGCAAGCCGCTGACGCCATTCGAGCTGATCAGCGCGCGGGCCTTCGCGGGGGGGCACAGCCTCCATGACTACTGGGGCAGGGCGCTCCAGGAGCACCCGATCCTGAGCGACTACGAGATCGATCCTTACTACGTGCTGCAGGTGATCGCGCTCAGGCTCGGGCTCCCGTGCAAGCGGGGGACCGTTCTCAGTCTGCCGGCCGACGACATCGCCGCCGAGTGGTCGCACGCCATCGCCGACACCGCGGCAGCTATGGCGCTACTTCGTGACGAGTGCGGCGTTCTCGCTCCCAAGTGGCTCCCGTACCGGCCGATGTTGATCCCGCTCGCGGCGAGCTGGCGGGAGATCGCAGCCGCCTCGGGGCCGGCCGAGGGCGCGATGAGATCGAAGCTCAAGCGCTGGTTCTGGTGCGCGGCGTTCACGGGCGAGTATGAAAGCTCTTCGGCGACGCTGGCAGAACGCGATACGCCGGTCCTCAAGGCCTGGCTGAACGACGGGCTGGAGCCGCCGGTCGTGGCGAACTTCAGCTGGAACCCCCAGCGTTGGGAGACTGTCTCCGCGCGCCAGCAGGGTCTGTATCGAGCGACCCTCGCGCTGACGCTGACCAACCATCCGCGTGACTTCCACACCGGCGCTCCGTTGACCCGCGAGCGGATCGAGGCGCAGCGCGTCGACGATCACCACGTCTTCCCCCGCGCGTACCTCGCCGAGATCGGCCTCGGCGGCGGCATCGACTCCGTTCTCAATCATTGCCTGATCGATCGGCAGACGAACCTCGGCATCGGCCGGAGGGCGCCCTCGATCTACCTCAGCGAGATCCGTAGGACACTCGGTGCCGAGCTCGACCGGGTGCTCGCGAGCCAGATGCTTCCGGTCGGAGCCGATAGTCCGCTGGGGGCGGACGACTTCGATGGGTTTCGGTCGTGGCGCATGGACCAGCTCTATGACGCGCTCATCGAGAGAGCCGGCTCTTATCAAACACCGGTCGAGCAACTCGATCCTCAGCGCACGAAGCTCAACGCCAAGCTGGAGGCCGCAGAGCTCGAGTTGCGAGAGCTCGTCCTGGTCCGCCTCGACGGCGATGCGAACGCGCTTCCCGACCATATCGCCGTGAAGGCGCGCGAACGCCTGGAGGCAGCCGCGCGAAAGGACCCTACGAGGCGGATCGACGAGTCTCCTGCCCTCGCCGAGCAGCTGCAGTACTTCGACCTGCGCGATCTGCAGGAGCTGCTGACGGCGAAGCGGACCTGGGAGCGCTTCGAGTCGATGTTCCGCAGCAGGGACATGCTCAATATGCGCTTCATGCAGCTGGCCGAGCTTCGCAACGCGATCCGTCACAGTCGCGAGCTGACGGGCGTGATGATCAAGGACGGCGAGGCGGCGCTCCTTTGGTTCGAGGAAGCGCTCGAGAACTGTCGCCACGATCGCTAACCGCTCCGCAGTGCCTCCGCCGCTGCGAGCCGGGCGGCGCGCACGCCTGGCGAGCGTCCCGATTACCATGATGTTCGCGACCGCCGACCGCGCCAACCAGCAGGGCGACGCACCGAGTCCGAGGAAGAGACGATCACGACAATGACGGCCACGACCAGCGCCGGCCCCAGTGAGTGAGCAGCCGCGCTCGCGGCGCGGTGAGCCTCTTGGTAGGGACACCGTGCGGCCCTCGGTTTGTGGCCCGGTTCCCGTCAGTGGTTGTGAAGCGGGAACGCGCACGCGGCTGCCGCTCGCGTGAACACCGGCGACTGCTGGTCGATCGTGCTGGGGAACAGGAGGATCACCCCTTCGATGTCGCTCATCACTGCGATGCCGGAGCCGAACGGGTTTGGCGGGACCGAGGTCCGAGGGTCGGGAAAGTCGGAGACGCCGTGTTGGCGCATGCACCGCGCGATGTTCAGGAACCTCGCCAGCGTCTGCGGTGAAGGCGCCGGCCCCGAGCCGGGGCCGGGAGGCATGAAGTGCCGACAGTTCGCTTGCGCCGCCTTGAACGCGGGCGATGAGGTATTCATTCCAGCGTTCGCGTGGAAGAGGAAGCCCCCACCGGCGTTCGGGTCTGGGAAGCTGGGCACGCCGCTTACGCGCATGCACTTGGCGTAGGCGAGCGCATCCGAGCCGAGGGTGCTCGAGGACGGGCCTGAACTGGCCGCACCGCTCCCCGCCGTGGCAGTCGATCCCGAGGCGGTCGTGGCGCCCAGCCGTGCCACGGTCGGGCTGGGAGAGCTTCCCCCGCATCCTGCCACCAGCACCCCGCTCAGGACTGCTGCGGCGGTGAGCAGGCGCGCTCGCGGCGGCGCGAGCCTCTTGTGATGGATGCTGTGCGGCATCTGGTCTCCTTCGGGGTCTGCTCCGCGTGTTTGCGTCCTCGTCCGGGATCGGTTCTACGCGGTGGGTTGTTTCGGCGCTGTTTCGCTGTGCGAGGGGAGGCGGCGGCTTAGTTTGATGGAGCCGTCGAAACAGCGTTGAAACACTGCGCCGCTACCTTCACGACAAGGAGCTACGGATGCGGGTGCTTGTGATCGAGGACGACGAGGAGCTGGCGGCAACGGTCGCCGCCGGCTTGCGCCATGCGCGGATGGCGGTGGACGTCGCGCTCAACGGCCGAGCTGGTTTGACGCGCGCGCTGGTCAATGATTACGACGTGATCGTGCTCGACCGCGATCTTCCCGCGCTCCACGGCGATGAGGTGTGCGCAAAGCTGGTCGCCGCCGGCGGACGCAGTCGGGTGCTGATGCTGACCGGCGCGGCGGGGAGCGATGATTTGGTCGACGGGCTTGGGCTCGGCGCGGACGACTACCTGGGAAAGCCGTTTGACTTCGCGGTGTTGGTGGCGCGTATCGGCGCTCTGGCTCGCCGGGCGCAGCCGAGTGCCCCGCCGGTGCTGGAACACGGCGACGTCGTGCTCGATACGGCCAAGCGCCGCGCGCGGCGCTCCGGCCGTGATCTCGAGCTGACACCCAAGGAGTTCGGGGTGCTGGAGCTGCTGCTCGCCGCCCGCGGCCGGGTCGTCTCGGCCGAGGAGCTGCTCGAACGCGTGTGGGACGAGAACGCCGACCCCTTCACAGGCGCCGTCAGGATCACGATGAGCCGGTTGCGCGCCAAGCTCGGCGATCCCCCCGTGATCGAGACCGTCGCGAAGGCTGGCTACTGCATCGGAGGCCGGTGATGGGCGTCGCGCACTCACGGCTCGTGCCACCCTCCTGGCTGCGACTCCCTCGTCGCACCGCTCGCCTGCGGCTCACTGCTCTCTACGGCGGCCTCTTCCTCCTCTTCGGCATCGCGTTGGTCGCCGTCACCTATGGCCTCTTCGAGCGTGCGACCGAATACCGCACGCCGCATTTGCCGCAAATTCCTCACGCTCCAGCTATCGAGCGTCTGCAGCTTGCGGTTCCGTCTGCACCCGGTCTGCCCTCCGGTCAATCCGTGCCGCTGCCCAAGGGTCAATCCGTGCCGCCGCCTCAGGGTCAATCCGTGCAGCTGGTCCAGCATCCGCGGCAGCTGGCGCAGGCTCAGCTGTACCTGGGACAGGCTCAGCAGGACTTGCAAGAGGTTGGCCCGGGGCTGTTTTTTGGGCTGCCGACGCGGCTGGCAGGGGTCCAGAAGCAGCTGACGCGGGCCCAGCATCGATTGGCACAGGGTCAGCATCGGCTGGCGGACGCGGTGCATCAGCTGGCACAGGCGGGGTCCGTCCAAGCCGCGCAGCGCGCCGCCGACTTGCACCAGCTGTTGGTCAACTCGGGGATCGCCCTGGCCATCGTGGCCGTACTGGCCCTCTTGGCTGGCTGGCTCGTCGCCGGCAGGATGCTGCGGCCCATCCGGACGATCACCCGCACGGCCCGACGGATCTCCTCCACCAATCTGCACGAGCGCCTGGCCCTCGACGGGCCGCAGGACGAGCTCAAGGAACTCGGGGACACCCTCGATGAGCTGTTTGGGCGGCTCGACGCCGCGTTCGACGCGCAGCGCCAGTTCGTCGCCAATGCCTCGCACGAGCTGCGCGCGCCGCTGACGCGTCAGCGAGCGCTGATCCAGGTCGCGCTCGCCGACCCGGACGCGGACTTCTCCTCGTTGCGCGCAGCGCACGAGCGCGTGCTCGCCTCCGAGCAGCACCTGGAGCAGATGATCGATGGGCTGCTGGCACTCACGCGCGGCCAAGCGGGACTGGAGCGCCGCGAGCGCCTCGACCTCGCGGCCATCGCCGCCCAAGTCCTGCGGATGCGGGACTCGGAGTCCACGAACCTCGGCCTTGACGTCCGCGCGACGCTCGCCCCAGCGCCAACGGTTGGCGATCCGCGCCTGCTGGAGCGGCTAATCGCCAACCTTCTCGACAATGCCATCCGCCACAACGTCTTTCAGGGACACGTCGAGATCACGACCGGCACCGGTCACGAGCACGCGTTTCTGACGGTCGCCAATAGCGGACCGACGATCCCTCCCAAGGAGGTGCCGCGCCTGTTGCAACCGTTCCAACGTCTTCACGGAACCCGCACCACGCGCGGCAGCGGGAACGGGCTCGGCCTTGCGATCGTCGACGCGATCGCCGCTGCTCATCGCGCCACGCTGACCGCCCAACCGCGCCCGGGCGGCGGGCTGACCGTCGAAGTCGCATTCCCCCCTACATCCCTCGACGCGAAGCAAGTGAACACGCCTACGGCAGAAACAGCATCCCCTGCGGCTGGACGGCCGGCCCGAGCAGCGTGACCGGTGTGATCTGACCGGTCCACGAGTTCAGCTCGCCGAGGTAGTTCGGCGGATAGCCCGGCGCGGGGCAGGTGCTCGGTGCGCTGTTCTCATCGCACGGCGTGACGGCGACGAACACCGTCCCCGGCCAGAATGGGCCGGTGATGCGGTTGACGGTGTCGGCGCTGTTGTCGGTGGTGTACAGCGCGCCCCACGGGACCGACGGCCACGCGGTGTCGTCGACCGAGCTCGACAGCTTGAGCGCGGAAAGCACTTGTTGCGGGGGTCGCTGAGGAAGATCTGCTCTTCGTCGCCCTGGCTGGTGAGCATGAAGTCGCCGCCGAACCGCGGGGCCCAGAACGGGACGTCCTCATTGGAGTCCGGGTCGGTCAGCGCCAGGTTTGTGGTCGTGCCCTCAGAGCCGCCGGCGTTGGCGACGGTCGCGCTCGACTCGTCGTAGAACAGCGGGTGAATCTGGGCGATATCGGTGCTCGGTTCAAGTGAGACCTGATCGACGGCGGGGTAGGCGGGTTGCGGTGCCGGGGCGCCGGTCGTCCCCGCCGCGGAAGCGCTGATTAGGAGCGTGCCGTTGTAGACTGAGATCGCGTCGGTGCCGCCGTCGGAGGGGAGGGACGCCACCCCCGTACAGCGCCGCGACCAGTGCGGTGCCGCCTGCGAGCGAGTGCTGGGCGTTGTCTTCGATGGGTGATCCGATCAGTGCAGTCGTACCGTCGGCTGAGATCGCGACGCTCGAGCCTAGCTGGCGCCGTCCGGTGAGCTTGTCCTGGCGTGTCCAGGCGCCGCTGGAATGCGTGTATGTCCACGCCGAGCCGCTCGTGCCGCAGGGGTCGTCCATGTACTTTCCGCAGTCGTTGGCTGGTATGCCGCCGATCAGCGCCGTATTGCCGTCGGCCGATAGTGAGAGGCTCTCCCCGAACGGAGTGCCGGCGGACAGCGCCGGTCCTTGCGGGGACCAGCCGGAGCTGGTTGCCGCGAACGGCCAGGCGCGTCCCAGGGCGCCGAGGAGCGCGCTTTGGCCATTGGCCGATAGCGCGACGGCGACGCCGAGGTCGTTTTCGGAGTGCTTGATAACCAGCTTTGCGCCGTCCTGGCTCCAAGCGCCTATTGGGCGCGTGAAGACCCAGACGGCGCCCGAGGTCCCCGGACGCAGGTTTTCGCTCGTGGTCGCCTGGTCGTCGTCGTCGGGCGCTCCCATGAGCGCTGTGTCGCCGTCGGCGCTGAGCGCGACGCTGAAACCGAAGCCGGCGTCACCGAGCTCGCCGGCTCCGGTCAGCTTTGGCCCCTGCTGCGTCCATGTCGCGCCGCCGCGCGTGAACGCCCACGCGGCGCCAGTGCCGTCCGCTTCACTGGGATCGCCGACTAGCGCCGTGCTGGCATCGGCGGATATCGCCACGGCGTAGCCAAAGCCTTCCCCCACGCCGCGCGATTGGCTCGAGGGCGGGCTCGCGTCGTTCGGTGTCAGGGCCGGACCCTGTTGTGTCCAAGCTTCTCCGGAGCGAGTGAATACGTATGCGGTTCCTTCAGGCCCCTTTTCTCCCGGGTCCCCGACGATCGCGGTATTACCGTCGCCGGAAAGCGCGACGCTCGATCCAAAGTACCCGCCGGTGCCGGGTGGCCGCAGGGCTGGGCCCTGCTGGGTCCACTGCTCGCCCGAGCGCACGAATATCCACGCCGCACCGTATTCGCCGACGAGCGCCGTGTTGCCGTCCGCTGACAGCGCGACGCTCCGTCCGAAGCCAGGGTTGTCGCGGTTGCTCTCATCGGCGGGCATCAATGTCGGTGTCTGCTCGCTCCACTGTGCTCCTGCGCGGGTGTAGAGGTAGGCGGTGCTGTGCGGATCATCGCCATCGGGCGGGACGAGAACGGTGTCACCGTCGTCGGCCAGCGCGACGTCGTCACCGAGTCCGGTCGCGCTGGTGAGCTCCCCGGCCGCTCGCCAGCGATTGCCGCTGTGGGTGAAGAGGTACTCGACGCCGGTGTCGGCGAGCGTGGGTGCGGCGATCAGCGCGGTCCTCCCGTCCGCGGACAGTGCGACGTGGCTGCCGTAGTAGCTGCTGCCCGCCTCGCGCGGCGCGAGCAACAGTGCGCCTCTGGCCCACCCGTCGCGGGCTCGCCTGTAAACATAGACGGCTCGCCGGCCAGCGGTGGGGGCGCTCCCGACGAGCGCTGTGGTGGCATTTGCCGATAGCGCAACACTTTCGCCGAATCCCTCGCGTTCGCCAGACCCCGGCAGTCGCGTGCCCTGTTGGCTGAAGCGCCCGCGAGCGCGCCTGAAGACCCAGGCGGCTCCCGAGTAGCCACCACCCGCGGTGCCGAGCAGCAACGTGTCGCCGTCGCCGGAGAGCGCTGTGGAGTAGCCGAACCCGTCGGAATGGTCGCCACGGCCGGTCAACCGCGGTCCCTGCTGGCGCCAGCCGGCACCCGAGCGCACGAAGACCCAGGCCGCATCCCGCGCGATTTTCTGGGCATCCGTGTAGGTCCCCGAGAGCACGACCGTTCTGCCATCGCCCGAGAGCGCGATTGCCCCTTGCGAAGACTCCTCGGCCTCCGCATTTCGTGGCGCCAGTCGCCGGCCAAGCTCCCGCCACGACCCGCCGGAGCGAACGAACACCCATCCGCTCAACGTCCCCTCCCTGTTGCCGACGAGCACAGTGCTTCCGCCGGCGGAGATCGCGACCGTCGCTCCAAAGCGCCCGCCGAAACCGCTGTGCGCACCCACGCCTGTGGCAACAAGCTTAGGTCCCTGCTGCACCCAAGCCGAACCAACGCGCGTGAACACCCACGCCGCTCCAGCACCACCGTTGTCGGTTTCCCCACCAATCACGGCGGTCTCGCCATCCCTCGAGATCGCGACGCTGTTACCGAAGTCGCTCGTCAGCGCCGGCGTGGCGAGCAGCTTCGCATCGGGACGCAGAAGCGCGCCCGTCGAGGACGCAAAAGCCGCACCGTGCGCTGTCCCGCCCACCAGCGCCGAGACCAGCATGCCAGCGGCGACAGTCATCTGCACGCGGCCCCTGCTGACCGTCGAGGGCACCTCTACCCACGTGCGCCGCGGTGATGCGGCGCGGCGCTCATCGTTCCCATCGCGCGCATCGCCTTGGCGCCGCCCGGAAGCGTGAGCATGGGGACGCGGGCAGGCGCTGCGGCCACGCCGATCGCGAGCGCGGCGAGCAGTAGGGCGACGCCGGTCGTGCTCGGGGCGCGCCACGGTAGCAGCCTCTCGGCTGCGATGAGCGCGGAGATCAGCACCATCCACGCGATGCTCATGGCGCCGAGCGCGAACAGCGCGGCCATCAACGTCCAGCAGCAACCCAGGCACCACGCGCCGTGCTCGACCCCCATGCGCAGCGCTCCGTTACGACCCTCGCGCCAACCGGCGAGGAGAAACGCGCGCCGGTTACGGCACCTGCTCAGACACGCGTTCTTGAGCGGGGTGAGCTGATAGAGCGCGGCCGCCGCGAGCACGCCCGCGGCGGTGAGGCGTCCGGCGCGGTGCCACGCGAAGAGGCCGCCGTCGAGGGCGCGACCCGCCTCGAGTAGCGCGTAGGCGCCGAGTCCCGCTGCGGCCCAGACGGCGAGATAGCCGGCGAGGAACAGCCCCGTGTCGGCGATGCTCGCGTTCCGGAGGGCGCCCCGCCGTTCGTACCGCATCGCGCGCGAGGACAGGACCATCGGCGTGACCGCGGGGAGCATCATCGCGGCCATCATCACGACCCAGGTGCCGATGAAGAAGCCGAGGGCGCCGGGGTTCGTTCCCGGTCCCGCGTCCATGCCGGCCATGCTCAGCGCGGTCGCGACCCACGCGGCGCCGGCGAGCGTGAGCAGCGCGCCGGCGAGCGCGGCTTGGCCGCCGACCTCGCCGCCCTCGAGGCGGCCGGATGTCGACTGCCGCTCGCTCGCGATCACGGCTCCTTATTTAGCAAACCCGATCTGGCGAGCTCACTCACCGCCGATCCTCGCTCACGCGGCCGCCGCCGGGGGAGAGCCGGGACTCACACCTCGAGCGTCTCGCCGAGTCCGACCTCGGCGAATCGTGCGGCCGACCCGTCCTCGGCGCGCGCGCTCGTCCCGACCTCGGCGAGCCGCGTGCTCGCCACGCGCACACGCGCGAGGGCGTCGGGGACGGGTTCGTAGACGCCGGCGAGCGCGTAGCCGCCGTAGTGGATCGGGACGAGGCGCTCCGCGCGCAGGAGCTCCGCGGCGAGCGCCGCCTGCTCGGGGTCCATCACCCCCGGGAGCGGACTCGGCGGGAGCCGGTGCGGGAAGCTCAGGCGCGCGCCGTTGATCGGCGCGAGCACGACGTCGGGCGCGCCGAAGCGCGCGGCGATCCGCCACCACCAGCCGTGGAACATCGTGTCGCCGAGGTGCAGCACGCGCCTGCCCGCGGCCTCGACGAGCCACGAGACCTGCGGGTCGCCGGCTCCGTCGACGGCGGGGAGCGCCGTGAGGGTGAACGGTCCGACGCTCGTGCTCGTCCAGGGCGAGGTCGGGTGGCGCTCGAGTCCGGCCGCGCCGAGCTCGTGGTCGGCCTGGGCGATCGCGAGCTGCTCCAAGCCGGAGCCGCCGTAGCCGCTCGGTTCGAGCACGGGCGCACCCGGCGCGAGCGCCGCGGTGAGCGCCGCGGCGTCGGCGTGGTCGCGGTGCAGGTGCGTGACCATCCCCGCCAATGCGCCCCGCGACGGTGCGGTCACGTCCGGCGGCGAGCACTCGCGCGCGCGCTCGCCCAGCGCGGCGAACACCGCGCCCGCGTCTTGCAGCGGGTCGACCACGACGCGCTCGCCGTCGGCCTCGATCTCGACACCCGCCCAGCCCAGCCATCTGATGCGCATCTCGTGCCTCCTCCGCGCCGATACGGCACGACCGTTCTATTAGTGGAGCGCCGAAGGGTACAACACGATCGTTCGCTTTGTAAACTCTGTAGGGATGCCTCGTCGGAGCGCCTCGCAGGTCCACGCCGACCGCGCCCGCACCTTGCGCGCCGCGGTGGACATCGCCTCGGTCGTGGGCCTCGAAGGACTCACGATCGGCCGTCTCGCCGAGACACTCGGCATGAGCAAGAGCGGTCTCGTGGGTCGCTTCGGCAGCAAGGAGCAGTTGCAGCTCGCAACGCTGGACCTCGCGGTCGACATCTTCCGGGCCGCCGTCTACGAGCCCGCGGCTACCGCGCCCGCGGGGCGCGCGCGCCTGCTCGCGATCTGCGAGCACTGGATCGACTACCTCGGCGAGCCGTGTCTCCCCGGCGGCTGCTTCCTGACGACGGCCGCGATCGAGTTCGACGCGCGCGAGGGCGCGGTCCACGACGCCGTCAAGCGCGCGCTGCGCCGCTGGCTGCGCGTGCTGCAGGTCGAAGCCGCCGCCGCGGTGAGCGCGGGCGAGCTACCGCGCGAAAGCGATCCCGCGGAGGTCGCGTTCACGCTCAACGCGCTCGCCGTCGGCACCAACTGCGACTACCAGCTCCACCGCGACGCGCGCGCGCTGCAACGCGGTCGGCGGGCGATGGGGGCTGTGCTTGTGGAGGCCGGTCGCTGAGGGTGTCTACCCAGCGTATGTAGGCCGGTCGCTGACGGCGTCTACGCCCCGCACCAAGGGGTTCCGGGGGCGCCGTGCCGGATGAGATGCGCAAGCGCCTCAACGGATCGCTCCGATGGCGCAGGCCATTCATTTTTTCGAGAACCTTACCTACCAAAATAGTTCCGCTGTGAAAGGAACTCCAAAAATAGATACACAAACTCCCGGCGGGCCTCGAGTCGAAGCCGGCCCGCGCGGCAGACCGGCTTCGAGCTAAACCGGTCTTGACGCCGCGCTCCTCTCTCTCTCTCTCTCTCTCTCTCTCTCACACACACACACACACACACAACCGCTTTCGAGAGATGCGAGGATTCGCCTGGTTGGCTCGGGCTCGGCTTGGGCTTGGCTCGGGCTTGGCTCGGGCTTGGCTCAGGCTGGGCTTGGTTCAGGCTGGGCTTGGCTCAGGCTGGGCTTGGCTCAGGCTTGGCTCGGCTGTCGCGTGCTGGCCTCGAGCTCCGCCGGGGTCGTTAGGCGTGACGCGCGCAGCAGGTCGTCGGCGCGTCGCCGGGCCTCCCGACCGACGAGCCGTCCGAAGCTCGCGCGGCGCGCGGCGAGGACGCGGTAGAGCAGTGCGGTGGTGTGCGGTAAGCGGTGGCCGAGTCGACCCAGCGCGCGCGTCGCGGGCAGCGTGCTGAGCACGTCGGCGGCGGCGGCGCCACCCGAGCGGCGAGAGTGGCCGTCGTGGATGACGTGCGCCTCGCGAAGGCGCTCGCTTGCGGGGACGTCGGCGAGCAGCGCGGCGCCGAGTGGGGACTGAATCGGAGCCGCGACGAGCGCATGCTGGTGGTCGTGCCGCACAGCCCAGGCCATCGCCCAGCGGCAGAAGCCGCAGTCCGCGTCGTATAGAACGATCACCTTGGAGGGCACGCTTTCATCATCCCCCGTCGTGGCGGATGCGCAGATCGATGCGCGAGGTACGAGCCGCGATCGGGGCGGTGCGAGCCGCGCTTTCGCAACCTGGATCGCGGTTGTGGGGCGCGCGAAAATAGACCGGTGCCGAAGCGTCCACGCTGTCCTACGGCGGACGCCCCGGCACCGAATGAGACGAGCAGCGATTTTAGCAAGTGAGACGGTCTTGTAAAGCGCACCGCGGCAAATCGGCGCTCAAGTTTTCGCGCGTAGCGGCCGATAGGGACCGGGGGAGTACGAACTCGGACAGATCGGCAGGTCGTGGCAAGCACGGTGTTGGAGATGGCAGCTCCCCGCCCCTCGCGGCTCGCAGACGCGCGACGGCAGCGTGCGACGGTGGTGGCCGCGGTCGTGCTCGCGCTCCTGTTGGCGGCGATGGCGGGCGCGATCGTGCTCTCGCAGCGGCAATCCGAAACGCGCATCCTCAGCAACTTCCGCCTGCGCGGGACAAGCTCGGCGACGTTCGTGGCGACGTACCTCGCGGAGCAGGCGGCGGTCGCGCCGCGGGCGCGGGGGCCGTTCCTGGGCGCGCTCGTGGACCACACGATCTCCTACCGCCCGCACCAGGTCTTCCTCGTGGACGGCATGGGGCGGCTGCTGGCGGCGAGTCCGCGCACGAGCGCGAGCACACTCGCGGCGAGCGACCCGCGGCTGGCGCGCGCGGTGGCGCACTCGTCGCTGGGCGGGCTCGCGGGCGCGGCGCGGCCGACGACGTTCACGGCGGCGCGGGTCCCGGGAACGTCGTGGCGGCTCGTGATCGCGGTGCCGAATAGTCGTCTGTACGCATCGATCGCGGGCGCGAGCGCGATCGTGCCGTGGGTGGTGTTCGCGCTGGTGGCGCTGGTGGGCGGGTTGCTGGTGGCGCTGTTCGGCCGCTCGCTGGCGGACCGGGCGCGCCTGGCGGAGCTCTCGCGGACGCTCGAAACGACGGCGCGCACGGACGCGTTGACGGGCCTCTTCAACCGGCGCGCGCTGAGCGAGCAGATGACGCGCATCGCGGCCTCGGCGCGGCGGCGGGTGGAGCCGCTGTCGGTGCTGATGATCGACCTGGATCGCTTCAAGGAGACCAACGACGAGTTCGGGCACGAGGCGGGCGACCGCGTGCTGTGTGCGGTGGCGGATCACATGCGCGGCGCGGTGCGCGGCGAAGACGTCTGCGGGCGCTGGGGCGGCGACGAGTTCCTGGTGGTGCTGCCGGGCACCGACGAGGCCGGCGCGCGCAAGGTGGCGCAGCGGATCGCGGCGGCGACGGCGGCGGTGGAGCTGAGCGAGCTCGGCCTCGCGGAGGGGGTGCCGCTGAGCGTTGGTGTCGCGACGGGCGTGCACACCCATCCGCAGGACCTCGTCCGCGCGGCCGACGTCGCGCTCTACCAAGCGAAGGCGGCCCGCCGCGGCGAGGTGCGCTCCGCGACGCACCGCTGAGCCGCTCAGCCCTCGAGTGCCTCGGAGGCGTGCAACCAGGCGGTCTCGAGCGCGTCGCGCTCGGCGAGGAGCGCTTCGAGCTCGTGCGCTAGCGCGGTGAGACGCGCGTGGTCGGTGGCGGCGGCGGCCATTTGCTCGTGCAGCGCGCCGGCGCGCGCGGAGAGCCGCTCGAGCTCGCGTTCGAGCCGCGCGACCTCGCGTTCGGCGCGCTGGGCCTCCTTGCGCGCGGCGCGCAGCGCGGCGCCCTTGCGCACGGGGGCGGCCGGCGCGGCTGGGGCGGCCTGTGCGGCGCCCTGTGTCGCGGCGCGAGCCGCGCCGGGTGCGCGCGGGGCGGTGTCGTGGGCACTGCGGGCCCGATCAGACGGGCCGGACGTGGCGGGCGCGCCATCTTCTCCGGCGCGGGGGTGGCGCTGCTCGAGGTACTGCGCGATCCCGCCGGGCAGATGGCGAATGCCGCCGCGGTCGGTGAGCGCGTAGACGTCGTCGCAGACGCGCTCGACGAAGTAGCGGTCGTGGCTGACGACGAGCAGCGTGCCGGGCCAGCCGTCGAGGAGGTCCTCGAGCGCGGTGAGGGTGTCGATGTCGAGGTCGTTGGTGGGCTCGTCGAGCAGCAGCACGTTGGGTCCTTCGAGCAGCAGGCGCATCAGCGCGAGGCGGCGACGCTCACCGCCGGAGAGCTCGCGCACGAGCGTCCGCGCGCGGTCGCCGCGAAAGCCGAAGCGCTCGCAGAGCAGCGCGGCGGTGATCTCCTGGCCGTCGCCGAGCACGCCGTAGCCGCGGACCTCTTCGAGCGCCTGGAGCACGCGCAGGTGCCCGGGGATCTCGGCGGTGTCCTGGGAGAGGTGTATTGCCCTTACGGTTGCGCCGCGTTCGAGTTTGCCGGCGGTGGGCTGCAGCTCGCCGGCGAGGAGCTTGACGAGGGAGCTCTTGCCGGAACCGTTGACACCGACGAGCGCGACGCGGTCGCCGGGCCCGAGGCGCCAGGTGAGCGCGTGCAGGACCTCGCGCGCGCCGAGCGTGAGCGAGACGTCGACGGCGTCGAGCACGCGGTCGCCGAGGCGCGCGGTCGCGAAGCGCAGCAGCTCGACGCGGTCGCGCGCGGGTGGCTCGTCGGCGATCAGCGCGTTGGCGGCCTCGATGCGGAACTTCGGCTTGGTCGTGCGCGCGGGCGGCCCGCGGCGCAACCATGCGAGCTCCTTGCGCACGAGCTGGCGGCGGCGGTCCTCGCGCGCGCCGGCCTGGCGTTCGCGCTCGGCGCGCGCGAGGACGTACGCGGCGTAGCCCCCGTCGTAGCGGTGCACGGCGCCATCGGCGACCTCCCAGGTCGCGGTGCAGACGGCGTCGAGGAACCAGCGGTCGTGAGTGACGACGAGCAGCGCGCCGCGCCGCGCGGCGAGGTGGCGCGCGAGCCAGTCGACGCCTTCGACGTCGAGGTGATTCGTGGGCTCGTCGAGCAGCAGCAGTTGGGGCACGTCGAGGAGCAGTCGCGCGAGCGCGACCCTCCTGCGCTCACCTCCCGAGAGGCCCGCGATCGGCGTCTCGATGCCGTGGGCGAAGAGCGCCATCGCGACACCGCCCATGAGCCCGTCGAGCACGTCGCGAAACGCGCTGTCGCCGGCCCACTCGTGCTCGGCGCGCCCGCCGACGAGCGTCTCGCGGATCGTGCGCCGCGCGTCGAGCTCGTCGCGCTGGCCGAGCAGCGCGAGCTCGAGGTCGCCCGCGCGAATCAGCGCGCCCGCATCGGGCTCCTCGAGACCCGCGATCAGGCGCAGCAGCGTCGACTTCCCATCGCCGTTGCGCCCGACGATCCCGATGCGCTCGCCCGTGGCGACCCCGAGCGTGACCTCGCGCAGCACCGCGCGACTGCCGTAGCCCTTCGCGACGTCCTTCAAGTTCACGAGGTTGCGCGCGGCGGGCATCCCGGGATCATCGCGGTCCGCGCGATAATCCGTCCATGCCTTTCGCCCCGCCCGCGCGCCACCTGCTGCGCGCGAAGGATCTCGCGGACGCGCGCTACTTCGAGCCGCTCGGCGTTGCCGAGATGGCGTACGCGGCGGGCCTCTCGCGCGCGCACTTCAGCCGCGAGTTCCGCCGCGCCTTCGGCGAGTCGCCGCACACGTACCTGCTCACGCGGCGCCTCGAGCGCGCCGCTGCGCTGCTGCGCGACACCGACCGCTCCGTCGCCGACATCTGTTTCTCCGTCGGGCTGCAGAGCGTCGGCTCGTTCACGACGAGCTTCACCCGCACCTTCGGCCGCTCGCCGACCGCCTACCGTGCCGCGTACCCGCCGGCCGCCGCGCGCGTGCTCGTGCCGACCTGCGTGGTGCGCTTCTACGGGCGCCCCCAACACAGCACATTTCGAGAAGACAGCAGCGCCGCGCGCGCCTAGCATCGCTTCCAGGCAGTGACCGGCGCCGCTCGCGTCGTCGGTTGCGAGTAACAGACCGGCGCGTCACGTCGCCGGCATTCCCACTTCTCAAGAACCAGGAGGCTCCCATGATCAAAATCGCCAACGCGCAGCTCTGGGTCGACGACCAGGACGAGGCGCTCGCGTTCTACACGCAGAAGCTCGGCATGGAGGTCCGCATGGACGCGACGCTGCCCGAGATGGGCAACTTCCGCTGGCTCACTGTCGGGCCCGTTGGGCAGCCCGACGTCGCGATCGTGCTGATGGCGATCCCCGGCGCGCCGATCATGGACCCCGCCACCGCCGAGCAGGTCCGGACGCTGATGGCCAAGGGCTTCGCCGGCACGGTGTTCCTGACGACCGAGGACTGCCGCGCGGACTACGAGCAGCTCAAGGCCCGCGGCGTCGAGTTCACCGAAGCGCCCTCCGAGCGCCCCTACGGGATCGACTCCGGCTTCCGCGACCCCTCCGGCAACGCGATCCGGCTGACGCAGGTGCGGGAGCTCGCGGCCGTCTGAGCGCAGCGGCGTGCGCGTCCATCGCGGCGCGCACGTCGAGCTCCACCTCGCCGCCGCCGGTGGGGAGCGCTCGGTAGGCTTCAGCGAGGATGTCCCCCCAGCTCGTCCTGCACGTCCTGCCGCCCTCGCACCCGTGCATGACCGCGACCGCGGCGCTCAACCTGAAGGGCCTCGACTACGAGCGCGTCGAGCTCGTGCCCGCGCCCGTGCTCTACCCCAGCGAGGAGGTCCGCGAGGCCGAGCGCTGGGGCGACGAGGAGCTGCAGGACCTCGGGCGGCGCATGTCCTGGGGCGCGCTCCATTTCCGCCCCGAGGCAATGGGCACCTTCGCCGGCGGCGCGCCGCTCGACGGGCCCGGCACCGACTTCGCGATTCGCTTCGTGCGCGGCGCCTGGAAGTACCACAAGATCACCGCCGGTGGGACGCCGGCCCACGCTGCGCCCGCCGGTGGGACGCCGGCCCACGCTGCGCCCGCCGGCGGGACGCCGGCCGCTTGAGCGCGGTCGCGCTCTCCGCCGCGCCGCGCACCGAGCGCGCCCCCCGCGTGGGCGTGATCTTCACCGGCTTGATGCTGGTGATGTTCCTCGCGGCGCTCGACTCCACGATCGTCGCGACCGCGCTGCCCACGATCGTCGGCGACCTCGGCGGCCTCACCAAGCTGTCGTGGGTCACGAGCGCTTACCTGCTCGCGCAGACCGCTGTCACTCCCCTCTACGGCAAGCTCGGCGACCTGCTCGGGCGCAAGCGCGTGCTGCAGAGCGCCGTCGTGTTGTTCCTGATCGGCTCCGCGCTGTGCGGGCTCTCGCAGTCGATGACCGAGCTGATCGCCTTCCGCGCCGTGCAGGGACTTGGCGCGGGCGGGCTGATCGTGCTCGTCCAGGCGACCGTCGGCGACATCGTGTCCCCCCGCGAACGCGGTCGCTACCAGGGGCTCTTCGGGGCGGTCTTCGGCGTCTCCAGCGTTGCCGGGCCGCTGCTCGGCGGGATCCTCGTCGAGCACGTCTCGTGGCGCGCGATCTTCTACGTCAACCTCCCCGTCGGCCTCGCTGCGCTGGTCGTGCTCGGCGCGACGCTGCCCACCGTCGCGCGCACGGCGCGCCCCGCGATCGACTACCTCGGCGCCGGCGTCCTCGCCGCGGCGGTCGGCGCGATCGTGCTCGTCGCCTCCCTCGGCGGCACCACCTGGCCCTGGGGCTCCCCGCAGACGGTCGTCGTCGCGGCGCTCGGCGTGCTCCTGCTCGGTGTCTTCCTGCTCGTCGAGCGGCGCGCCGCCGAGCCCGTGCTGCCGTTCGCGGTGATGCGCGACGCCGTGTTCCGCGTCGCCTTCGCGCTCTCGCTCGTCGTCGGCTTCGCGCTCTTCGGCGCCGTCACCTTCCTTCCCCTCTTCTTCCAAACCGTCTACGAGTCGAGCCCCACCGGCTCCGGGCTACGCCTGATCCCGCTCATGGGCGGCCTCGTGCTCACCTCGATCGTCTCCGGACGTCTCATCTCCCGCACCGGCCACTACCGGATCTTCCCGATCCTCGGCACCGCCGTCATGACCGTCGGGCTCGCCCTGCTCTCGACGTTGCACGTCAACACCCCCAGCGCGCAGATCGACGCCTACCTGCTCGTCCTCGGGCTCGGCCTCGGGCTCGTGATGCAGGTGCTCGTGCTCGCGGTCCAGAACGCCGTCGACTTCAGCGTGCTCGGCGCCGCGACCTCCGGCGTCACTCTCAGCCGAGGCATCGGCGGCGCGCTCGGCACCGCGGTCTTCGGCACGATCTTCTCCACCGGGCTGATCTCCGCGCTGCACGAAGTGCTGGGCCCCGCTGCCGCGCACGCCGCGAGCGGTGCCGCCTCATCCGGTGCGCTCGGCGCCGCCGGTCGGGAGATGGCTCACGGCGCGCGCCTCTCCGGCTCCCAGGTCGCGGGGCTGCCGGCGGCGGTGCGCGACGCCTACCAGCACGCCTACGTGCAGGCGCTGCACCCCGTGTTCGTCGTCGCCGCGGTCGTTGCCGGCGTGGGCTTCCTGCTCAGCCTGCGCCTGCGCGAGCGCCCGCTGCGCGCGAGCGCCGCCGCCTCGCAAGGGCTCGAGCGCACGCTCGCCGCGCCCTGCAACGCCGACTCGCTCGCGGAGCTCGATCGCGCGCTTTCGCTGCTCGTCGGTCGCGAGCGCCGCCGGCGCTTCAACGAGCACGTCGCGGCGCGCGCCGGCGTCGACCTCAGCTCCGGCGCTGCCTGGGCGCTCTCGCGCTTCGCCACGCTCGGCGTGGATCCCACCCGCGCCCTTGCCCGCGAGATGGGCATCGACGCCTCGCGCATCGAGGACGTCGAGGGCGAGCTGATTCGGCGCGGTCTGCTCGACGGCGACGAGCGGCTGACGCCGCTCGGGGTGGCCACCGCCGACCAGATCCTCAGCGCGCGGCGCGAGGAGCTGCGCGCGCTGTTGGCCGATCACGGCGCCCAGCGCGAGCCCGAGGTCACGCAGCTGCTCGAGCGCATGGCCCTCGAGCTCGCCGGCGAGCGGCCCTAAACAAAAACGAGGACCCGGGTCGACAAACTCCGGGTCCTCGCGCTCCGCGCGCGGTGTGCTGCCGAACCTACTCATAGGACCGCCGCGCGCTCGGCCGCCGGATCCAGCGCGACGGGCGTCCGTGTTCCCTCTCGGGCACCCGCCGTCCGGTCCAGCGCGATCAGAATAACCCGAATCACAAATAATGTCATGATTTGTCTGAGATCTTGCACGGATGTTCGATCGCGGTCGCGCTCTTCGAGTGGGAGACAGGCGTGCGTTATGCCGCTCAGATGGGTAGAAACGTCGATGAAGGATTGGATCGGTGGCGCTGTATGCGCCGCTCAGTAGTTTGCCGTTAGAGAGTCGCGACTTTGTCCGCTGCCGGAGGCGCGGCGCAAGGTCTAGCTTGACCACATGCCGACTTTGGACATGCCCACGCAGGCTTCCCACATCAGCGCCCCGCCACGCGCGGACATTGGCCAGGTGGACATCGGCCAGGCTGACACCGACCTGGGGCATGGCGAATTCGGGTCCGAGCGCGCGATCCGCGTCGTTCTCACCGACGACCGCGACGCGATGCGCGATAGCCTGCGGCACGCGCTCGGCGGCGAGCGCGACCTCGAGATCGTCGCCGACGCGCCCGAGCTGCCGAGCGTCGTCCGCCGCGTGCACGGCGCCGCGCCGCAGGTTCTCGTCTTGAATCTCGGCATGCCCGGGCAGTCGAGCATCGAGATGCTGCGGCGACTGCACCGCCAGTTACCGCAAACGCGGATTGTCGTGCGTAGCGCTAGCGACGACCCCGTCTTCGCGCGGCGCGCGCTGGACGCCGGTGCGACGAGCATCGTCGGCAACGGCATCGCCGACGTCGAACTGCCGCAGGCGATCCGCAGCGCGGCGCACGGCGAGCGCTACCTCAGCCCCGACGTCTGCGAGAGCCTCGCCTCGTTGCAAGACGCCGCGCCCGCCGCGCGCCTCACGCCGCGCGAGCTCGAAGTCCTGCGGCTGATCGCGCTCGGCTACACCAGCGTCGAAGTCGCCGGCAAGCTCGATCTCTCCCCGCGCACGATCGAGACGCACCGCGCCCGCATCCACCGCAAGCTCAAAGTCGCCACCCGCGCCGGGCTCGTCGCCTACGCGCTCGAGCACGGGCTCGTTACCAACGGCGTGCCCGTCGAAGCCTGACTCAGCGCGCGATCTCCTCCGGCTCCTCGTACCAGCGCCGGCGCTCGCCTACGCGCGCGCGCAGGCGCCACGCGCGCGACTTCGGCGCTTGCGCGAGCGCGTCCGCGAGCGCGGCGATGCGCTGTGCGAGCAGCTCGCGCTGCGTGGCCGCGAGCTCGCTCCGCGCAAGCCCCTCGCGCAGCCGCGCGAGGTTCAGCGCGAGCGTGTGGTGCAGACCCCAGTCCGCGGCGGCCAGCGCCGCGATGCGGCGCGCGTCGATCGCGGGCGCGCCGTCGCCGGTGACATCCTCCGCGGCGATCTCGCAGGCGAGCAGCAGCGCGTAGAGGTCCCCGCGATCCTTGTCGTTCAGCGCCACGATCTGCAGCTTCGTCAGCGCCAGCTCCGCCGCGGGTAGGACCGCGCTGCGCTCGCCCACGCGCTCCAGCAGCGGCAGGCGGTGGCACATCTGAAAGTCGCCGACGAAGACATCGACGCGTCGCGCGCCGTCGGGCTCCGCGAACAGCAGGCGGCGCGCGCCGTGGAGCGCGTTGAAGCGGCGCTCCGGCGCCCAGCCGTGCGCCGCCAACAGCGCCCCGACCGCCGGCCCCGCGCGCCGCGTCGTGATGAAGTCCAGATCGTCGATCGCGCGCTGAAAGCGTCGATCCATATGCTCGCCCAGCAACAGACGGATGCCCATGCCGCCGAGCAGTCCCAGCGGTACGGGCTGCGCGCCTGCGGCCGTCAGCAGCCGCCGCGCCTCGTCTTGCAGCGAGCTCGCGATTTGCTCAGCCGGTGACGAACTGGTGGCGTGCACGCTCGCCCTCGAGTTTGACAAGGCAGCCCGCGATGCGCCCCGTGTGGTAGGCGCTGCCCGGGTTGATGCACAGCGTCCGCCCGATGTGGATCGCGCCCGGGCTCTCGTGCACGTGGCCGTGTAGCGCGAGCAGCGGCTGGTAGCGCTCGATCAGCTCGCGCACCGCCGTCGAGCCGATCGGGATCAGCTTCGGCTCGCCGGCGATCGTGACGACGGTGAGGCTCGCATCGAGCTCAGCCGCGGTGTCGAGCCTCGAGTCGTACGGCGGGACGTGGAGGTTGAAGATCGCGCGCCGCGGCTCGTGCAGCTGCTCGGCGAGGCGCTGCACGCGCCGGTAGAGCTCGTCCTCGTCGAGCTCGCGCGGGGAGTGGAACGGGGTGAGGTTCGAGTAGCCCAGCGAGATCATCTCGTGGCCGCCGAACTCGACGATGCGCTCATCGCAGGCCTCGACGCGCCGCGCGCGCACGATCGACTCCTCGATGCCGGGTGGATCATCGTTGCCCGGCATCACGAAGCAGCGCACGTCGCTGGCGCGCAGGCGCTCGTCGGCGAGCTCCAGCCAGCGCTCGAAGGTCTCCATCATCACGCGCGCGAACCACGCCTCGCGCTCGTGCTCGGGCAGCTCGCCGACGCGCATCGCCTCCGCGGCGCTCATGCGGCACGGATACATCCCGTTCGCGCGGATGCGCCGTTCGGCGTCCCGCACGCGATCCTCGCCGATCAGCAACTCGCGCTGTCCGAAGAGCTCCAGCCGGTAGCCCGCGGTCTCCTCGAGCAGCGGCACGACGACCTTGCCGGCGACATCGCCTCCCATCACGATTACATCGGCGCGATAAGTGGTCGCGGCGTTCAGGAACTTGCGCCAGAGACTCTCCGTGCCGTGGATGTCCGACGCGTAGTAGAGGCGCGTGGGCGCCGCGTCCTTCCCGCCGCTGCCCTTCCCGCCGCTGTCCCTACCGCGGGCGCCCCGCGCGACGCTGCCGCTCGTGCGTGCCGCGCGGTTGAACGCGAAACGGCTGCGGTTCATTCCGGCGGCAGCTCGCGATAGACGAGCTCCAGCTCGATCCCCTGACGGCGACGGATCGCCTTGGAGGCGTAGTAGATCGCGAAGCCGATCACGTAGACCAGCAGCGAGAGCTCGAGCTTGCCCGGATTCTTCGCGAGGCTCGTACCCGAGCTGGGGTCCCAGAGCAGCACGAAGATCGCGCCGAGGAAACCGAGCAGCGCAATCGCGCCGACGAGCGTGAACAGCGGTATCCCGGCGATTCGGCGCCCGTAGGGCGAGGCCGCGACGAGCGCGGGGTGGCGGAAGGGCAGCAGGATCCCCGCGATCGCGGTGACGACCATCGTGAAGGAGACGCCGAGCTCCACCGTCAGCGTCGTGAACCAAGTCGTGAACGAGTAGATCGCCGTGCTCGCGACGACCAGCGCGAGGATGATCGCAAGCGCGATCAGCGGCGAGCGTGTGCGCGGCTCGACCCACGAGAGACGTTCGGGGGCCACGCGGTCGAAGGACCACGCGAACATGCTGCGGCTGACCAGCAGCATCGTCTGCGGGAGCCAGATGAAGAGGCCCGCAGCGAAGCCGACGATCGTGAGCGTACTCAAGATCGCGCTGCCGGACGCGATGCCGATGATCTCGGGGTACGCGGGAGCGCCAGCCGCGAAGCCGTACGCCGCGGGGTTCGCGAGTCCCAGCCGCCCGTTGAACGCATAGCTCGCGACGTGCGTGAAGGTGGGAACCATCAGCAGCATCGTGACGACTGCGACGAGCACGGCGCCCGGCATCGACTTCAAGTGGGTGCGCTTCTGCAAGCGAATCTCGCCCGCAAAGTAGGTGCTCGAGAAGAGAAACCCGTAGACGAACCAGAACACCGAGATCGACCTGATCGAGGCATGCAGGCTGAATTTCGAGGGCGCGAAGCCCGCCTTCGCGGCCGAGGCGGCGAGCGCGGCGCTCGCGTGGGGGGTGCCCAGGTTCGCGGCGTAGGCGTTGAAGTTGTGGAGGAAGCCGCTCCGGCTCTGCAGCAGACCGACGACGATCGGCAGGCCGATCGCGCCGAGCAGGTAGAGCCCGAAGCACCACAGCTGTACGCGGAAGAACAGGTGCGTGCCCCCCGCCACGAACAGCCCCGCCGAGACCAGCAGAATGGCGACCCCCGTGAGGAACAGTCCCCATTCCGTCGAGAACCAGTGGCCGAAGCTCAGCCACCCGGTCGCGCCGGTGAAGCCCGCCATCGTACGCGCGAACGCGCCGAAGCCGTAGTTGGCTATGTACGTCGTATAGATGCCGCTGGACACGATGACCCACAGGCAGAAGCTGAAGTTCGCGGCGAAGCCGATCGCGGGGTGCAGGACGCGGCTGTTGAAGACGTAGTCGCCACCGCTGCGCGGCATTATCTGAGTGAACATCGCGTACAGGAACGCCATCGGCAGGCCGAGCACGGCGGCGAAGAGCACGCCCAGGATCGCGCTGGAGCCACTGTAGGAGTCCAGGAACAGCCAGTAGAACGCGAACGTCAGCGCGACGCTCGACCACATCACGTTGTAGAAGAGCGCGTCGCGCGTGCGGCCTTCGCGCACGAGCCCCGTCGCCTTGCGCGTGAATAGCGTCGGCGCCTCGGTCGCGGCTGTGGGTGTCTCCGTCGGGGTGGCCATGCGCGGTTTCCATTTCTTCCGCGAGGTTGAAGGTTTCCTTTAGATTGAAGCCGATTTGGCGGACGCGCGACTCGTCCTAGCCGAATATGCCCACTTCTTCTCACGCACGTTGCGCGGATTTTCGGGCCCCGAGCGCCCCGTACGTGTTTCCCACTCGCCTCAGGCGCGTCGGCGCCGAGCCACGCCGCCGAGAGTCTCGCAGGCGTGTGCCGTTTACGCTCCGCCGCGCGCGGACGCGAGGCACGGGGCTTCGCGCCCGCGAGGGTCAGAGTCCGCGAGCCCCCGGCTCGGACGAGCGCAAAGCGGCTTCGCCGCGAGCATCGGGTGCGCGCTACGCTGGCAGTGAGCGCGCGGCTGGCAGTGAGCGCGCGGCCGTGTCGACCCGCGTGCGCTCGCCGGCGCGCGCGTGGAAGGCCATCGCCTCGATCGCGATGCGCCCCGCGATGTGCGCCGTCGTCGGCGTCGCCTCGAGCGTCGGCGCCGTCTCGACGACATCCACGCCCAGCAGGCCGCCGCGCGCGACGCCGCGCACGATCTCGATCGCCTCGCGGCTGGAGAGTCCGCCAGGTGTGGGGGTGCAGGTGCCGGGCGAGTGCGCCGCGTCGAGGCAGTCCACGTCGAACGAGAGATACACCCCGTCCGCCGCCGCGCGACTGATCTCGCGCGCGCGCTGCACCGCCCACGCGGTGCCGCGCTCCCAGATCTCCTCCAACCAGATCACCGCGATGCCGTGCTCGCGGCAGTACTCCAGCTCCGAGCGTGGGTTCATCCACCCGGACATGCCGACCAGCACGATCTTGGCGGGATCGAAGCCCGCGTCGACCGCGCGCGCGATCGGACAGCAGTTGCTGAGCCGCTCGCCGCCCACCTCGAGCGCGGTGTCGAGATGGGTATCGAGCAGCACGAGCCCTGGATCCTCGACCTGCGCGCACACCGCGCGCACCGCGGGAATCGTCACCGAGTGGTCGCCGCCAAACGTCACCGGCAGCGCCCCCGCTGCGAGGATTTGGCCGATGTCGTGCTGCGCGGCTGCGAAGGTGCGCTGCGCATTACCCGGCACGACCGCGCAATCACCGCAGTCGCATGGATGGAGCACTTCGCCTAGATCGAAATCAAGTGTAGCGTTGTACGGGTAGAAGTAGCAGGATGCCTCGCGGATGCCGCGCGGTCCGTAGTTGGCGCCGCTGCGCCCGACGGTCGTCGAGTCGAACGGAATGCCATAGATCGCTGCGCCCACACTCGCCGCGCGCAGCTCCGACTCGTGCGGTGAGAGATGTGGCAATCCCATGAAGGAGCCGGCCAACCCGGCGTGTATGAGGCTGGTCCACATCGTTGGATCGACCTGCGCCGGGTTGGCCATCGCTTGGCTCCTGTCTTGCTTTGCGCACCTTAGTGCGTGTTTGCCTGTCCCTCTATCGTAGTCTTGTGGCGCGAATGCGCCATACTAGGCCGGAGTTGCGGCTACTAAAATAGTATTGCAAAAACGCTTTGCCCTGTCAAGGGACCACCCGTAGCAGTTATCCTCCCGGGGGATGGTCGAGCCGGAGCCGGCGTCAGGGCGGCTGTGGCGGAGGGATATGTCAACTGGCGGATCGGCTCCGAAAGCTGGAGATCTATGACGAGGGTGGTGGGGATCAAGGAGGTCGCCGAGCGTGCCGGAGTGTCGGTGACGACTGTCTCCCACGCGCTCAACGGCAAGGGCCGCATTTCACCCCAGACGCGTCAGCGCGTCAACGACGTCGCCGAGCAGCTGGGGTACCAGCCGAACGCGACCGCGCGCAACCTCGCCGGCTCGCGCCGTGGTCTGATCGGTCTCGCGGTCGCGCAGACCGGCGAGGGCAATTTCGCGGTCTCCGACTTCGAGTACTTCGCGGAGCTGATCAGCGCGGCGAGCGTCGCGGCGCTCGACTGTGGCTACGCGCTGATGCTGGCCTCTGCCGCGCAGGTCGAGGCGTGGATGCGCATCCCGATCGACGGCGCGATCGTCGTCGATCCGGTCACGCGCGACCCGCTGGTCGAGCATGTGCGGCGCAGCGGTGTGCCGCTCGTCACGACCGGGCGCGTGCCCGGCGCCAAGCACGGCCACTGGGTCGACACCGACCATCGCACCGCCACGCGCGCGATCCTCGATCACCACGCCGCGCGCGGCGCGCAGCGGATCGCGCTGCTCGAGAGTCCGCCGACGACTTCCTACGCGATCGACTCGCACGCCGCCTACGAGGAATGGTGCGCCGAGCGCGGCCAGAAGCCGATCGCGACCGTCGCGCGCGAAGACCTCTCCGAGAGCGCCGGCTTCGAGGCGACGGTCAAGCTGTTGCGCCGCGCCCAGCGGCCCGACGCGGTGCACGCCACGCTCGACCGGATCGCCCTCGGCGCCCTGCTCGCGGCGCAATCACGCGGGCTCTCCGTGCCCCACGACCTGCTGGTGTCGGGCTGCGCCGACAGCGAGGCCAGCAAGTGGGCGCGGCCGGGCCTCACGACCGTCGAGCTCCATCCCGGCCAGATCGGCGATGAGGCCGTGAAGCTCCTCACCGCGCTGATCGAGGATCGCGAGCTGCCCGCCGCGCAGGTCTACGTGCCCAGTCGCATCATCCTGCGCGGCTCCACCAAACGCCGCGTGCTCGCCGCCCGCGCGGCTAGCGGCTAGTTCGACTGTGGCGGCCGATCTCGGTCGGTCGGCTCGGGCGCGGCCATGCTAGACGGCGGGCTCCGGCGGAGGCTGGTTGTGGCGGATGCGATCGCGCGCGTCGGCGAAGCGCAGCGCCTCGTAGGAGATCAGCGCGATCAGGATCGCGGCGAGGACCGCGAGCGTGAGCAGCGACGGCGGTTCGACTGCGGCTGCGGCCGGCACGAGCGCGAGCAGCAGCACGCCGCAGAGCAGACGCCGGCGGTTCAGCGAGCGCATGTTGCGCAGGCGGAACGCGACGTGCGCGAGCAGGTACACCGCCGCGCCTCCGAGCAGCGCCGCGGCCGGGACGAGCGCGAGTGGACGCCCCACGTGCTCGAGCGTCTCCTTGAGACCGACCGCGATCAGCGCGATCCCGGCGACCATCGGGAAGTGCAGATAGGAGTACGAGTCGCGCGCGAGCTCGTTCTGCTCGCGGCCGTCCTCCGCGCGCGTCAACCGGCGCTCGGCCGCGATCGCCACTACGTCGAAGTACAGCCACCACAGCGTCGCGGCGACGGCGACACCGAGCAGCGCCGCCGCGACGATCCCCGCGTCGAGGCTCACCTTCGCGCCGACGCCCAGCGCGACGATCGACTCGCCGAGCGCGATGATTACGATCGCGCCGTGTCGCTCGGCGAAGTGCCCGGGAACCAGCTTCCAGCCGTCGGCGCCGAAGAGGTAGGGGCCGCCCGCGTCGAGCACGACCGCGAGCGCCCACAGCACGCCCTGCGGCACGCCCCTGACGAAGGCCGCGGCGAGCAGCAGTGCGACGCCCAGCGCGGTGGAGCCGGCGAGCCCGCGCACCGAATGGCGCAGGCCCGGGTCGCCGCGGCTGGCGAGCACGAACAACATGATGTGCGCGGCGCGCACGACGCCGTACGCGCACGCGAACAGCAGGGCGTCGTCGCCGAAGGCGCCGGGTACGCACAGCGCGCAGACGAGCAGCGCCGCCATCGCGAGGAAGATCGCGATACGCACCGTCCCCTCCTCGGGATCGACGACGCTCGTCAGCCACGCGTAACCCACCCACGACCACCACAGCACCGCGAGGACGATCGTGCCCTTCGCGACCCCGAGCCACGTCGGCTCACGCACGATCAGCGTCGTGCACTGCGTCAGCGCCAGCACGAACACGAGGTCGAAGAACAGCTCCAGGGGGGTGACGCGCTCGCCCTCGCGCATCACCGCGCGCATCTGCGGCAGGCGGCTCGTCGCGCCGCTGCGCTCGGGTGTCGTCGTGCTCATTCGGGCCATGATGGCGTACGCGCGTCGGCGCGGACGGACACTTTATTTTTGGCGAAACTTGAACCCAGAAATAGTTTCCCTTTGAAAGGAACTTCAAAAATAGATATCCAAGTGCGCGCTCAGCGGCTGGCCGTGCCGCCGACGGGTCCCGTCGTCGCCACCACCGCCACCGTCGTCGTCGTCGTCGCCACCGCCGCCGCCACCACCGTCGCCACCACCGCCACCGTCGTCGTCGTCGTCGTCGCCAC
>Ga0210396_10000757_pt1 | contig 38403 bp, 34 predicted proteins | sample IncBWH17OmetaG_FD_155466 | JGI IMG/M metagenome (GOLD analysis project Ga0210396, IMG submission 155466) | Forest soil microbial communities from Barre Woods Harvard Forest LTER site, Petersham, Massachusetts, United States - Inc-BW-H-17-O ...
CGTTACGATACGACGGTAAGTACTCGGTTTCTTACCGCGCTCGGATAATTTTCTTTTCTTGGAAACTATTCCATTCATGACTAGGATCTCCGCGTCGAACATTTTCAGAACCTGCCTCCCGAAACTCTTGCCTGCAAACAGGCGCAACCGGTGCCGCTGAGCTTAAGCGGCGGAAGCCTTCCCGTGATACGCAGGCGCAAAGACGTCCTGCACAAATTTCTCAAACGACGTCGGTGTGGTGTTCTCCGGCGAACGACGTTCCAGCGCGGCGAGGACTCCTGCGTTGATGGCCTGGAACATCTCGATATACACCGCCGCTTTCTTCGACGGCATACCCACTTGCGTCAACGCCTGCTGCATCTGGTCATACGGAAACTGCTGGTAACGCAGATCCGGTTTGCCAATGCCGCGCGCGATCGCCGCGGTGACTTCCGTCATCGACAGGTCGCGCTCGCCAAGCAGCTCGCGCGTTTGTTTGCCGGAAAAATCTAGGTCGAGAAGGCGCTGCGCGGCGTAGTCGCCGACATCGCGCGTCGCGATCATCGGTATCTTCAGGTCGGGCAGTAGCGCGTGTCCGAAGATTCCCATCCCCCGGATCATGCCGATCGCCGCAAGATTGTTCTCCATGAAATACGCGGCCCGTAGGTGCAGAACGTTTAAACCGCTGACCGCGTTCAGTTTTTGCTCTGCAGAATGCAGCCCCGTGACTGGCCCGGTGCCTTGCGGGACATGCGCGCCGTAGCTGCTCAAGTACATCGCGTAGCGCAGGCCGGAATCCTTCACGGCTTTTGCGATCGCATCGCTCTGTCGCTCCTGATCCTCTCGGGAGGTTATCGGCGGCAAGACCAGGTAGGCCGCGTGCGCACTGCTAAAGGCTTTGGTGAGCGCAGCCGCATCAATCATGTCAGCCGTGAACGCTTCCGCGCCTTTGCGCACGAAGCGTTGCAGCCGTTCCGCGTCGCGTCCCACGACGCGCACGTTCCTGCCCTTCGACAGCAGGAAATCGGCGATGATCGAGCCGGTGTTACCGCTCGCCCCCAAAATCACATACATGCCATTCAAATCGGGTGAACTCATGGCTACGGTCTCCTTGATCTGATGTATTGTTCTTCTTATTTACACAATTAAATCAAAAAAAGTCAGCGTCCCTTGGCGCGAATCTGCCTGATCAGGTCCGCCAGCGTTATTTTCCCGAGCGACTTCTCAAAACTCTTCTGGGCTTGAGAACGCACATCTGACATGCATTCCTTGAGGTTGCGACTGACCGGACATCTCTTTTCCACCGGATACGAATGGATGACAAACGCCGGCGGTGCCCCGCTGGCACGGTATATATCTAACAGCGTGATTCGTTTGGGAGGACGCGCAAGTACGCTTGCTCCGCTTTTTCCGCGTGTGGTCACAACCAAGCCCGCCTTGGAGAGTTTGGACAGGGACTTCCGAACGAAGGTGGGATTTGCGTTTACGCTGTCTGCCAGAGTCGCCGAGCCGGTCTCCCCGCCAGGGTAAATCCCCAGCGCGGCCATGATGTGCGTGGCGACGGCAAATTGGACGCTCTTCACTGACATGAAGCGCCTCCTCCTATATGTGATGTTTATAGTCACATTTGGTTGCAGGCTTTCTTGCAAGGAAACGCGCGCCGGACGGGAAACCGCGGCATTTCTCGGCCACTCTCTTAAATCGCGAACTTCTCGCCGAACATCGGAAGGCCGCTCTTGGATGACTCGCGCGTGGCCTCATCTTGGATCACATCCCAATGCTCCGCCAGAACGCCATCCTTGATGCGAACGATGTCCGCTGCAATCCAGTTCACGGGAAGGCCAAAGTCCGAGAACCGTCCGTGCACGATCACGAAATCTCCTTCGGCCACGATCGTTCCTGCCTCGTACTTGAGCGTCGGCGGAAGGCTTTTGATGAGATTGAACAGGCCCTCGCGGCCGGGCGCGATGTGAGCGCTGTGTTGGATGTAACGTGGCGACCAAAACTTCTCAGCCGCGGCGTAGTCACGCTCGTTGAATAGCGTGTCGAAGGCTTCCAGGACCAGCGCTTTGTTCTTCGATTCGATCTTCTCACTGACCACTTTTGTTTTTGCCATTTGCCGTACCTCCCTTTCATCCTTGCAATTCCAGCTGGCACCGGCTCGACGCCAGCTCCTCAAAGCTTCGACCCACAGTCGAGTTCCCGCTCGGCCCCAGAATTAGTCCGCGGTCATTCCACCGTCGACCGCCAGGGATGCGCCAATGATGTACGATGCCTTGTCAGAGGCGATGAATGCGATGGCGTTTGCAATTTCTTCGGGAGTCCCGATGCGCTTGTTGGGAACTTGTGCCTCGAGGAAATTGGCTTTGTTTTCCTTTGTTTGCGCAAAGTGGTTGAACATTCTCGTTTCCACCGGGCCAGGGCCAACGATGTTGACACGAACGCCTGTGCCGGCGAGTTCAAGCGCCGCCGACTTTGTGATGCCTTCCACGGCGTGCTTGCTGCCGACGTACGCGGCCGCACTCGGGCCACCGACTTTGCCGTACGCAGACGAGATGTTAACGATGCTGCCTTTGCCTTGCCGAAGCATTGCCCGAATCTCGTACTTCATGCTGAGAAGCACACCAAGTACGTTTGTGTCGAAGATGGCTCTATAGTTCTCGGTGTCCGCATCTGCAGCGGACTCGGGATTGCCCACAGTGCCGGCGTTATTGACGGCGATGTCCAGGCCGCCGAAACGAGCGATGATCTTGTCGACGAGGTTTTTGACTTCCTCTTCATGCCGTACGTCGGTGCGCACAAATTCGGCTTCAGCGCCGAGTTTGCGAAGCTCAGTGGCAAGCTTCTGGCCTTCATCTTCGTGGCGTCCGGAAACAACCACCCGCGCTCCTTCCTTGGCGAAGGCCTGCGCCGTGGCTCGACCTATGCCCGTCAGTGCTCCGGTAATCAAAACAACTGGTGAACTCATGGCAATTGCCTCCTTGATCTGGAGCCCATGCAGGTCAGGCATGACTGAACGACCGCCAAAGCTGCTTTCGGGGCTGCTCAGAACACTCAATTGGATGGAGACGCCAGGCATTGGTAGCGCTGTTTGAGCATACTTTGTTAAGCTGGCATCGATGCCCCACAAGCATGGGAGTGAAAAATGGAGTTACGACACCTTCGCTATTTCGTCGCGGTCGCGGAGGCAGGAAGTCTGACGGTGGCAGCAGAGCAAAGGCTGCACACGTCACAACCTTCGTTGAGTCGGCAGATTCGAGATCTGGAGGGGGAGTTAGGCGCCCAACTCCTGACACGCCGCGCTCGCGGAATCGACTTGACGCCTGCGGGTCGAACCTTTCTCGACCACGCGCGCTTGGTGCTATCGCAGGTAGACGCGGCAAGCGAAGCTGCTCGCCGCGTCGCTCATCCTGGCAAGCCATGCTTCACGATGGGGTTTTTGACCGGGCACGAATTGAAGTGGATGCCCGAAGCCTTGCGGATCTTGCGCGACGAACTGCCTAACATCGACGTGATGGTGTCGAGTCAATACTCCCCGCTGCTTGCGGACGGCCTATCAAAAGGAAAAATCGATGCGGCCTTTCTACGGCGGGAAAAAGGGTTGCCGGACTTGGCGTTCCGTCTTCTCGTGAAGGAGCCGCTGATGGTGATCTTGCCCAGCGACCACCGCCTCGCTGTCCTCAAAGCCATCAGTCCGAAGGATCTGGTGGGCGAGACATTCGTGATTGTGTCGAACACGGCTCCTGTACTGCGGGCGGTCATCGACAAGTACCTTAAGCGCTCCGGAATCGATATCACGCCGGCTCATGAGGCGGACCACCTCGCCATGGGAATGTCCTTAATAGCGTCGACAGGCGGCGTAGGGTTGCTACCCGCTTACGCACAAAACTTTCTTCCTTCGTCGGTAACGAGTCGTCCTCTCAAAGGCGATCCGCCAACGGTCGATCTGGTCCTCGGCTACAAAAAGTCGAACCAGTCTCCGATCCTCAAGCTCTTGCTTTCGAGCTTAGACGAGTTGGTCGCCCGTGTCTCGAAGAAGCCCCAATAAAGTCGGAACGACATCGCCGCGGTCAACCAGGCTGGAAAGGTCTTCGGTCGTGATCTGAATATACTCAATTATCTTTTGTACGCAGCAGCGCATGTGCGTAGGCCGGCGCTTTGCCGGCATCTTCATGCTTGCAGTAGGCGTACACATCCACTCCCTTGCGAAGCCATTCTTCAAAACGCTTGCTCCAAGTCCCCAATTCCTTTGCAGTGTAGTTTTCACGCCGCAGGCGCACATAAGTAAATTCGGTTGTAAGGACTTCCAGAGGCGTTTCCTTCTCCGTCTCGGCTAAACAAAGCGCCGTTCCGTGCCGGCGAAGGACGGCGTAAGTTTCCTCGGTGTACCACGATGCGTGACGCACTTCAAAGGCGAACGCAAAGGCCGGGGGACGAAGGGCGAGAAAATCTTCAAGCAGCGGCTGATCAAATTTGAAATTGGGTGGAAGCTGCACAAGGACGGGGCCGAGGTGGTCGCCATCGCTTAACACGCTGGCCACCTCCAGGAAACGCTTCAACGTCTCTTGACAGCCGCGCAGCCTCTTGATGTGGGTGATTTGCTGGTTTGCCTTCAGAGCAAACTTAAATCCTTCGGGAACGCTCTTCGCCCACTGCAAGAGCAGATTTTCCGTCGGCATGCGGTAGAAAGAATGGTTGATCTCGACCGTTTTGAACTGCCCGGCATAATAGCTCAGCATTTCGCGGTCCGGCAGCTTCTCCGGATAAAAACTCCCCTTCCACTCCTTATAGGAGTATCCAGAAGTGCCCACGCACAATTGGCCCTTGCTAGGAATAGCGAACCTCCCTTGATTTGGAATTTAATCACAGCTGAGATGCGGCGAAAAGGCAATGTTAGTGAATGATTAGGGCGTTTTTTTTCCCCGTGGCGGTATGCGGCTGCTCAAAGCTTCAATGGCCCCCTCCAACCTTTGACGTTGCTTCCAGAAATCGCGCCAGAGATCACCTTTCTCTTTTAGTCGCGCAAAAATCGTTTTTATGTTTAGATTCGCCGGCTGCAGGCTGGAGCGCAGTTCACCGGGCAAAATGGGAGTGGAAACCGGCGCTTCGGGGAATGCCCGCACGGAATATGCGGCAGCCAGCGGACGCCCGTGAGCATTTTGCTGCACGTCGATCAACACGCGGCCCGTCGGGCGCTTGGCAACGATGCGCTCGTGGGTCACCAGACTCGGGTGCTCGGCAGTCACGGTGCGCGCGATGATCTCCCCGAAGGTGCGCAGTTGCTCGTATGTATAAACCGGCTCGACAGGTATATAGATGTGGATTCCAGTGGCGCCCGAAGTCTTCAAGAAGTTCGCTAACTGCAGTTCTTCGAGTTTTTCGTGAAGCGCTCGAGCGATGGTGACGACGACGGAATATTCCGTGCCATCCGATGGATCCAAATCGAAGAAGAAGTAGTCGGGATGGTCAAGGTCGGCGAGGCGATTGGACCACGGATTGTGGTCGATGCAACCGAGGCCCGTCAAAAACAGCAGGGAAGCACGGTCGTTGGCGGTTGCGTAGTGAATTAACTCCCCACGATGTTCGGAATCCACCGGAACCGTCTTGAACCAGTCCGGTACTCCCTCGCGCAAATCTTTCTGAAAAAAAGCCTGCCCCTTGATTCCGTCGGGATAGCGTCGCAAGACCAATGCCCGATCGCGTAGAAATGGCAGGATGAAATCCGCCATGCGGTAGTAGTACGCCAGCAGGTTACGCTTGCTGTGGCCTGACTCTGGAAAATAGACTTTGTTCAGATTGCTCAGTCGCAGCCGTCTGCCGTCCAGCTCGATGGTGGCCGTTTCCGAGCGCCCCTTGAATAACTCGTTTTCGACCTCGGCTTTTGTGTTGAGCACGCGGCCGACAATCTCGGGCGCACGAACTACGGCAGAGACGGCGGGTGAATCAGCAGGCGCAACCTCGCTTTCCCATTGGCAATCTGCGGGAAGCCAGTCCGCACGAAGGGCCAGGAAAACGGGGTGACGCAGAACGTTCTCCTGTGTCCATCCGCTGAATTTGACCCGTGCCACCAGAGCAGGAGAGACCCAGGATGGCTTTTCATTGGTTTCGGGCACGGCATCGAACGGGGAATTGGGAACAGCTAGTTCTTTCAGCTTGCTGCTCAATTCCGTGTGTTTTTTCGCGTCGAATCCGCTGCCAACATGTCCGATGAATCGAAGTTTTTTGCCATGATACAAGCCCAGCAGCAGCGCGCCAAAGGGAAGAGCGGAGGTGCGAGCCTGGGTCCAGCCTCCGATCACCGCGTCAACGGTCTTGGTAATCTTCAGCTTCACCCAGTACGGGCTTCGATCGGAAACGTAAGGGCTATCGGCGCGCTTGGCGACGATCCCTTCCAAACCATTTTGTTCCGCCAGTGCAAACAACTCTTTTCCGTGTTCCAACTGATGGTCCGCGTAGCGAAATCGCTCGGATGAATAAAGCAAACGTTGCAGCAGCTGCTTGCGCTCGAGAAGCGGAGCACCGCGAAGGTCGTATCCGTCGCAGTGGAGAAGATCGAAAGCGAAGAAAACGACACGCGTTTGCGTGACAAGGCTCTCGTTTGGCGCTCGCACGTGCATGCGTTCCTGCAATTGTTCGAAGCTGCTGTGACCTTGGGCATCCAGGGCCACGATCTCTCCGTCAAGAATTGCCTGGCGAGCGGCCAGGGCATCGGGAAGAGAGGCCAGCTCGGGGTAGCGTTTGGTGATGTCAATACTGTTACGCGAACGCAGCGCCAGGACGCCATTCTCGATTCGAGCTAGCGCGCGGACGCCGTCCCACTTGATCTCAAAGAGCCAGTTGGGATCGGAAAAGGGTTGGTCGGCAAGCGTCGCGAGCATGGGTTCCACGCGAGACGGCATTGCGCCCTTGCGAGCGTCTTGCAACTCAGCCGGTTGAATCGGGATTGTCCGGCGTTTAGGAGGCAGCTGCTCCTTAATCTCCTCCAGCGTGCGTCCTGTAAGGGCGGAACCGTCGTGCTCGTCGATGTTCCAAGAGGAATCCTCGGCGGCGTCCTTATGCTTGATCATCAACCATTCGTTGCCTTTTTCGCTGTGTTTCAGTCTCACCAAAACAAAGCTGCCCCGCAATTTCTCCCCGTTTAAACTAAACTTGATTTCTCCCTTTTCCAATTGCTTCAGCGCGGCGAGATTGCCCTCGACATGAAAAGTCCCGCGGTCCCAAACCATTACCGTTCCCGCCCCATAATTGCCTTCGGGAATTTTCCCTTCGAAGTTGGCGTAGTCCAGCGGATGATCCTCCGTTTGCACCGCCAGCCGCTTGTCGGCATGGCTCTGGGAAGGTCCCTTGGGCACGGCCCATGATTTCAGAGTCCCGTCGACCGCCAGCCGGAAATCGTAGTGCAGCCGTGTCGCCCGGTGCTTCTGAACCACGAAGGTGTCGCCGTGCTCGGCCCCGGGACGAATTTCCAACTGCGGCAGTTTCGGCTTTGGCAGGCGTGTGCGCCTGCCTGCCGTGGCAGGTTTAGTAGCTGGGGAGGGCTGGTCCTCGACCTTACCGGCCACGGGTTGGGGTTCACCCGAAGGCTCGGGTGTCCGCTCGAAGTGGCGCTTCCGCCGGTATTCTTCCAGTTTGGCCATGGATGCATTCTATCCCAGACTTTTCTTGGGCCGGCAGGATTGCCTTTTTGGGTTTTTAGCCGGGGTTTCGTCTTGCTTCTTGTCCGGTGGGCGTCTAACCTAGCAGAATCCCTTGTCTTGGCAAAGGAGAGCTCACATGGCCACGACTGTCTGGAAAGGCCATCTCACATTCGGTCTGATTTCGATGCCGGTGCGCATGTTTGCCGCAGCCCGCGGTGAACGAATCAGTTTCAACCAGCTTCACAAGGAATGCCATTCACGGCTCAAGCAGCCGCTGTTTTGCCCGGTTTGCAACCGGAACGTGGAGCGGTCCGAGATAGTAAAGGGTTATGAGTACGAAAAGGATCAATACGTGCTCTTCAGCGAAGAAGAGCTCGACAAAATCGAGCCTGCCTCCGCCCGCGTTATGGAAATTCTGGAGTTCGTGAAGTTAAGCGAGATGGATCCACTCTATTTCGATTCATCGTATTACATAAGCCCTGAAGACGCCGGCGTAAAAGCCTACCAGTTGCTCATGAAGGCTATGGAAGAGTCCGGTTACGGAGCCATAGCCAAGCTCACCATGCACCAGCGGGAGCACATCGTGATTGTGCGGCCCGGCACAAGAGGAATGACGCTGCACACGATGTTCTATTCCAATGAGATTCGCGCCGCAGAGTCTGTTCCGACCGACAAGATCGAAATAAAGGACCAGGAAAAGAAGCTCGCGCAACAACTGATCGAAAGCCTTGCCGCTCCTTTCGAGCCGCAGAAATACCGGGACGAATACCAGGAGAATTTGCGCGCGATGATCTCTGCCAAGCTCCAGGGCCAGCAAGTCACCGAAGTCGCCCAGCCGCATCTGGCCCCGGTCATTGATTTGATGGAAGCGCTCAAGAAGAGCCTCGCGGAGAAGAAAGCTCCGGCTGCGACGCCCGCAGTGACTTCGGCAGAAGCGGAGCCTGTGCCTGCCGGCAAAAAACCTCCCTCTCGCGCCGTGCAGCCTATCTCCGTTCAGCAAAAGAGGGCCGGCAGGAAAGTAGCCGGCTAGTTCCTCAATGGGTGCGACCGATCGATTCAGCCCGGAAAACGTCCAGCGCATCCTTGGTCTGACCGCCAAGCAGTTGGACTACTGGGACCGTTTGCGCCTTGTCTCTCCCCGAAAAGAACAAGAAACCCGCTTCTACGATTTCCGTGACCTGATTGGCCTACGCACGGTAAAACAATTGGTTGAAGAAGGTGTACCTGCGAATCGCTTACGACGAGCGCTGGCCGCGCTTCGGGAGAAGCTCGTTCAGGTCCAAGCGCCGCTTACGGAGCTTCGCATACTTTCTGACGGGAAAGATGTCCTCGTGGAACGCCACGGGACCCGGCTGGAACCTCTGTCTGGCCAGTTTGTCTTGAATTTCGAAACGCGTGACCTCGATGAAAAAGTTCGCGTCATCGCCGAACGCAACGCCGACGAGTGGCTGGCCCTGGCGCTGGAATACGAAGCCGACAAAAAGACAAGAACCGAAGCGATGGATGCCTATGATCGTGCGTTGCGTGTTGATCCAGCAAAAATCGACGCGCTGCTCAATTGCGGAACCTTGCACTACGAGGATGGAAACTTCGAAAAGGCCTCTGAATATTTCGGACGCGCGATTTCTGCGCAGCCCGACAGCGCTCTGGCACACTTTAATCTGGGAAGCGTTCTGGAGGAAGTGGGGGATGTCGACACGGCTCGCAAATACCTCCGCCAAGCCGTTCGGCTCGATCCGGACTATCCCGATGCACAGTACAATCTTGCCTACGTCTGCGAAAAGCTGGGAGCATTCGCCGAAGCGCGGGAGCACTGGCAAGCATACCTGAAACTAGACCCTGTGGGTCCTTGGAGCAACTACGCGCAACAGAGGCTTTCTTCCTCCGCGCAAGCAAAATCGGCCGGCAACAATTGATTCGGGTACAACTAGGGTTAGCTTGTTCCCCCCCGCGGCTGGGAATCTTTAGTGAGACGACGATTCCCCCGTGGTTCGTGACCTCAATTTCCACTTTGTTAGAATTCGCAAGGGTATAAAGTTCAACCTCCCTCCCAGCCGACGTTTTCTCAAATGGCCGCTTCCGCATCTTCCGCTCTCCACCGCGCATAATCACTACTGCATTTCTGCTTCGGGGCACTGAGGACGATACAGGATTTCGTCTCGCTCAAGCGAAAGCGACAAATCGGACTCCAGGAGATGCTCTCGATCTGCGGCAAGCAAGTGAAAAATGTACTCGTGGTGTATGAGGTTCAGCGAAAAACGAAATTCAGAAGCGGCGGATGAGCCTGTAAGCCGGATTTTGTGCGGCGCGCCTTCCTGTGAAGGACGGCATGCAGCGGCGATCATTCCTCTAGGTCACGACTCGCGCCGTGACTCCAGCAGCCTACCCGAGGGTTGCTCTCGATGATGGCTTGCGCCATCGTCGAGGAAGGACGCTCTTTGCAGCGGCCGCTGCAAAGCGGTCGACTGCGCAAGCGTTCTCGGCGAGCCGGGCCGGCTCTCCCCTCCTATTTGGCCTTGCACCACGCGGGGTTTTCCGTGCCTCCGATGTTGCCACCGGAGCGGTGGGCTCTTACCCCACCTTTTCACCCTTGCCAAACTGAGCGAGCATTTCGAAGACGTCTCGCAGGTTTTCCTGCGCGATGCCACCGTGCTTCTCTCGGCCGGCGGTATATTCTCTGTGGCACTTTCCGTGAACCGTAGCACAGGCTTTAGCCTGCGAGCTTTTTGCGGTGCGCGTCCACGCGCACGACGCAATCACAAGCAAAGCGCACAGACTGAAGTCTGTGCTACCGTCCCCCTGGCGTTACCAGGCGCGTTGCCCTATTTCGTCACCGGCTCTTGCGAGCCTACGACGAGGGTGTCCGGACTTTCCTCCCGCCCAGCCATCTTGCGATGACCAAGCCAGCGATCACCCGGCTCACCCGCCAATTTGAATTATAGCCGATAGCCGCGAAATCGACGAGCCCAGCTGCGGTTACATTCCGGGAATAGCTCCACGGCCTGAGCAGAGCCGGAATCCCAGACCCCTCCCCTGTTTTTTGTAAGTGTTGCATCTACAAGACTTAAGCCCACTGTATCCCCTGAAAAGTCAACGGTTACAATGACTTGCCACATGCACGAGGCCAGTGGCCAAGGCCGAAGTCGAGAGTCCTGCAAGTGTTGTTTCTAAATGACTTAGCTCCTCATGGCTTACCGGCGTACACGACAGACAATACAGCCGCTAGCCGCTGTAGAATTTGCCCTTGTTCCCGAAAGAAATGAAACCTACAATCCGCGCGATGCGAGTCCGCGAAGCGAAAGATTTTCTCGTTCAACACACTGCCCAGCAAGCGCTGCTGGAAAACGTGCCCCTTTCCGACCTTGAGCGCCGAATGATGTACTTCACGGAAAGCAAACAGGCTCTTGAAGATCCGGCCACTCTCAACGAGGAGTTCGAGGCACGATACGATACGCCCGAATTCGAGAAGAAGATTTCACTATTAATGAGCCACGCGTATAAGAGGCTCAGAAAAGAAGACGCGGAAAAGGCGCTTCAGTGGAGCAAGGCCATCGGTGCGCTCCGTAAGGGGGATCATTACATTCTTGTATTGGCGGGTGACTCTGGCGGAGCAGTATCTATCCGCGAATGGAGAATTGCTCTGGCCGTGTTTCTGCCCGTCGGCATCGTCTTGTTCTGTATCTATTTCCTACCGCGCCTCCTTCCGGCTCCGAATCCGTACATGCTTAGAGTCATGCAGGCGTTGTTCTTGGCCTCGGTGATTGCAGCCGTGTTTTATCCGAGAGTCTTTGCACCTGCAGGCAAACTTTTCGACCGATGCTCCGATTGGATAATGGGAACGGACAAGGAAGGGGACGTCGAGAAGTAGCGAGGCTCCCTTCTATATTCCTAACAGCTTCTCGAATTCAGACTCGGTGAGGATGGGGACGGCGAGTTCCTTGGCTTTGTCGTATTTGGAGCCGGGGTCGGTGCCGACGACGACGTAGTCGGTTTTTTTGGTGACCGAGCCGGAGACTTTGCCGCCGTGTTGCTGGACGAGTTCGCCGGCTTCTTCGCGGCTGCGATTGGCGAGGCCACCGGTGAACACGAAACTCTTTCCTGCCAGCTTGTCGCTTTTCACCTGACGCTTTTCCGCGGTGGGATGCACCCCTACTTTGTTCAACTTCTTGATGAGCTGCCGATTCGCAGGCTCCGAGAAAAACTCAACAATCGAAGCCGCAACCTTTGGCCCGACTTCATGTACCGCCTCAAGCTGTTCTTCCTTCGCGGCGGCCAATTCCTCGAGCGACGAAAACTGCTCCGCGAGCAACTGCCCCGTTCTTTCGCCCACAGAGAATATACCCAGAGCATAAATCAGCCGCGCCAAACTGCTCTTCTTGCTCCCTTCAATCTCCGCCAGCAAATTCTGCGCGGATTTTTCCGCCATGCGCTCCAGCCCGGCGACCGCGTCCTCTTTCAACAAATAAAGGTCAGCAACATCCTTCACTAACCCCCTGTCCACCAGCTGATCGACGATTTTCTCTCCCAGGCCATCGATATTCATCGCGTGCCGGCTCGCAAAATGCAGCAAGGACTCCTTGCGCTTTGCCGGACAGGCGGCATTCACGCACCGGTACGCCACTTCCCCTTCCACGTGATGGATCGCGCTCCCGCACTCCGGGCACTTCCCCGGCATGTGAAACGGCCTGCGGTTCTTCCCTTCCTTCACCACCTTCAAAACGTGAGGGATCACTTCCCCAGCGCGCTCGATCAGCACGGTATCGCCGATTTGCACGCCTAAGCGCTCGACCTCATCCATATTGTGGAGTGTGGAACGGCTGACAGTGACGCCTCCTACTTGCACCGGCTCCAGAAAAGCCACCGGCGTCAGCGCACCCGTGCGCCCCACATTCACGCGAATATCATTGACGACCGTGGTCTCCTGCCGCGCGGGATATTTGAAGGCAATCGCCCAGCGCGGAGCCTTCGACGTAAACCCCAATTCATTCTGAATCCCCGTCGAATTGACCTTGATCACCACGCCATCGATCTCATACGGCAACTTTTCGCGCTTGGCGTCCCAGTCGTCGCAATACGCGATCACTGCCTCGATCCCATTGCACAACTTCCAATCGTCCGAAGCGCGGAAATGCAATTGCTTTAGTGCTCCCAGGCTCTCGGAATGTTTAGGAAAGGGGACTTTGCCATCGACGAAAAGGTAGTACGCGAAAAAGTCGAGTCGGCGCGCTGCGGTGATGGATGGGTCAAGGACGCGAACAGCTCCAGCCGCGGAGTTTCGCGCGTTTACAAATATCTTTCCGCCCGACAGCTCCTGCTGCCGGTTCAAAGCCTCAAACGCCTTGCGCGTCATCAGGACTTCGCCGCGAACTTCAAAATCGGCAGGCAGCTTGGCCTTCTTCAACGCTGCCGCATCCATTTGCAGAGGAATCGAACGAATCGTTTTCACATTCGGTGTGACGTCTTCGCCGGTCGTTCCATCGCCGCGCGTTACTCCGCGCACCAGCTTGCCGCCGGCGTACTGCAACGAAATGCTCAGTCCATCGAACTTGTGCTCGGCAATGTACTCAATCTTCTCCAAGCCGCTGCTTTCGCGCACGCGGCGGTCGAAATCTCGCAGCGCGTCATAGGAAAAGGCGTTGTCGAGGCTCAGCATCGCACGCGCGTGGCGAACGGTCTGGAATCCATCTCGGGGAGTGCCTCCGACGCGAACCGTCGGCGAATCCGGGGTAATCAGTTCCGGGTGGGCGGCCTCAAGCGCCTGAAGCCGCTGCATCAGCTTGTCGTACGCGGCGTCCGATATCTCCGGGTCATCGAGGACGTAATAACGATATTCGTGGTGCCGAAGCTTCTCGCGAAGCTGCTCGATCTCTTTCTTGATGGGACCGGAATTACCTTTGGCCATGAAACCCTCTTCACAAGGGATAGCTCAATTTCGCTCGACATTATATAGAATGAAGATGACAAGAAACGACTCATACTAAGCACGGACGAGGGATGACCACAGAAATCCAAAACGCACTGCTGATTCACAACCCCAACGCCGGGAACGGCGGGCATGGGCGCCGCGCCATGCTCGATGAAGCGCGCCGCATTTTCGCCGCTGGTGGAATTCACACGGACCTGACCGAAACCACGAAAGCGGGAGACGCGACCGAGATCGCGCAGCGCGCGAATGACGAAGGCCGCCAGCTCGTCATCGCCTGCGGAGGCGATGGCACGCTGAATGAAGTCGTGAACGGCCTCGCAGGCCAAGAGAATGGCCATCGCGTGCCGCTCGCGCTTCTACCCGGCGGAACGGCCAATGTGCTCGCCAAAGAATTAAATTTGCCCTGGGACATTCCCAGCGCGGCGGAAATGCTGGTTAATGGCGTGGTGCGGGATATTCCGCTCGGACTGGCCACTCCGCTGAACGAGCCGGCAAAGACAAAATATTTTCTCAGTGTTGCGGGCGCCGGGCCCGATGGCATGATTGTTTATTCCATCGACCTTGACCTCAAAGCCCGCGTCGGCATCCTGGCGTACTGGTGGCAAGGAGCGCGCGAGGCCTTCCGCTACAAATTCAAGCACTTTCGCGTCAGTGCCGCAGGCAAGGAAATCGGCGCCTCGCTCGTCGTGGTCGGTCGCACCAAAAACTATGGCGGGCCATTCAAAATCACCACCGACGCGGACCTCTATGAAGATCAGTTCGAGTTGATGACGCTCACCACGCAGAGCGGCTTGCGTTATCTGAGTTATCTCCCGACCCTATGGATGGGCAAACTTCGCGGCACGGAAGGCGTGGACTTTTGGAAAGCGGATCGCGTGCTCTGCGAACCGCTTGGTGAAGACCCGATCTATGCGCAGGTGGACGGCGAGCCGCTCGCGAGGCTTCCCGTGGAGTTCAAGATTGTGCCGCGCGCACTGAAGCTGCTCGTGCCGCGCAACGGCCTCGCCTCGGAAACGAAAGTACCCTCGAAGACGTAACCGTGGACATCGTCACTCATGGACTCGCGTCGCTGGCCATCGCGCGAGGGTTCTTTCCACGCGCGGGCAAAGCGGCGGTGGCCTCAGTCGTGCTCGTGGGGACCATTGCTGACATCGACTGGCTGAGCAAGTATTTTGGACCATCCGCATTCCTCTCCTGGCATGGCACCTATACTCACTCAGTCTCCTTAGCCGTGGTGATTTCGTTATTCCTTCCAGTGATTCTCTTCCTAGCTATCTTTTGGGGAGGGCTGGGGATCGATGTAGTGCTGCCGAAGGGCGAAGTAAAGCCCGATGATCTGCGCGCTGCGAGAAATTTGGCATTGCGCAATGTCATCATCGGTGTGTTTACAGCTCCCTTCTGCGCAGCCCTCCTGCACATCGCGATGGACGCTTGCCAATCGGATGGCGTGGCGATCTTCTGGCCCTTCACTTCCAGGCGTTTTGCAGCAGACTGGCTCCCGAGCCTCGACCCGTGGATTCTTACTATTCTGATCGCCGCGATCGCGCTGCCGGAGTTGCTCCATCTGGTGGGCTCTGAGATCGGTGCCAAAGCAAAAAAGCCGCGCGGACAGACCGGCGCGATCGTTGGCCTCGCTCTGGTGCTAGTTTACGTAGGGGCGCGCGCAACCCTGCATTCGAATGTGATCGCTCTGATGGAATCGCGGACGTTTCACGGCGAAACGCCGCGCCGCGCGAGCGCTTTCCCGGAGTCCCTCTCGCTGCTCACCTGGCATGGAATCGTCGAAACCGAAAGCGCGCTCAACGAAATCGACGTCGACGCCGCTTCGCCCAGCAACTTCGATCCCGACTCAAGTGTGCGGCTCTTCAAGCCGGAGCCTTCCCCCGCGCTAGACGCAGCGAGAAACACAGCCGTGGCGCGGCGATTTCTCGCGACAGCGCAGATTCCCAAAGCCAGCGTGGAAAAAACAGAAGCCGGCTATGTCGTCGTCTTGCGTGACTTGCGTTATGCCGCGACCGGCGAAACACAACATGAGATTGCCGCCGTCATCGAACTCGATCAAAACAATAAAGTCACGTCGCAAGAGTTGGTTTGGGCTCGAGACCTTCGCCACTAATCCACGCCCGGCTTACTTTTGCGGTTCATGATGCGGCCTATGCCGCAGTATCCAGCGCGAAAGTCCATAACTAACCACCACAAGCGCAATCACGAGCGCTGTCACTTGCAACTTATGACCGGCAAGATAGGGCATCGCGTCCGCGCCATAGCGAACGGCGAGATAACCTACGCCAAAGTAGCGGAATAGACGGGCTAGCGTGATCGCTGAAGCAAATCCAAAGAGCGGCGCCTCAAAAACGCCGGCGGCAAACACGAAGATCTTGAATGGCGTCGGCGGCGGCAGCAGCGCTGCAATCAACATGCCGCCGAACCCATTGCGCTCGACCCAATGCCGAATCGCATGTGCACGCGCTCCTGCTTTTCTATGAAAATAGGCTTCCCCTCCCAAGCGTGCGAGGAAGTAGAGCACCACGCAACCGCCCACCGATCCGGCGGCGGCCATCAAAGCGTAGAGCGGCATCCGCGCGTGATTCTGCATGGAGAGTTGAATGAGGAGAAGGTCGTTGATGATGGGAAACGAGAGCACGGAGGAATCCAGAAAAGAAATGAGCAACAAGCCGGGCGCCCCCAGGCCGCTGGCGAGGGCTATGATCTTCTGCTTCCATCCGTTGAGACTCAATGACAATCGCAACTCCCGCCGTCCGACACTTTTCTCCTACAGAACCGCAATTTTTTGCCGACACTTACCGCGAGATATGGGTACTCCGCGATTTGGGAAATCAGTCTAGCAGACAGCCCTTTTGTATTAGAGCAACGTCAGGGCCATCGCGCGAGGCTATTGGGAAAACGCGGCGCGGTCGAAGTGGTTCATGAAGATCTGCATCAATGCAGTGCGGTGAAGATTCGGAAGGCGCGGTATTTCGCCAATGACACGGACGTGTCCGAACCGTTCGATCGTTTCGCGGTTCTCCCGGTTTTGGTCGCCGATCAAAACCACGCCGTGCACCGGCAATTCCGCCGCGTGTAGAGCCGCCAGAGTGAGCAGCGTGTGATTAATAGTCCCAGCGCCGCTGCGCGCGGCAAGAATCACCGGAAGCTTGAACTTGACCATCATGTCGAGCATGAACTGCTTTTGATTGATCGGCACAAGCACACCGCCCAGGCCCTCAACAACCAGCCAATCGTTCAGCAAGCTGGTCGGCAGATTGATCCGGCCGAGATCGATTTCCACGCCCGCCCAGCGCGCCGCCAGATCCGGCGAAACCGGCGGCACAAACTTGTAAACCTCGTCCAGCGTGCGGTCTGTTCCAATTCCCGCGAGCCGCATCACGGTCACGCGGTCGGAGCCTTCGAGCGTCCCGGTTTGGATCGGCTTCCAATAAACCGCATCCAGCGCTGCGCAGAGGAGCGCCGACAGCGTGGTCTTCCCGACGCCGGCGTCCGTGCCAGTAATGAAGAAATGATTTCTCACGCGTGTCCCGCGGCGTGGTCGCGGCGTTTGTGCGCTCGAACGATCAGCAGCGCCAACGGCCTGCGGCTGTTCGAGTCGGCTTCAACGCGCTTTCGATTGTGGCGAACTGCATCAATGGCAGCCTTACGGCCTGCGGCTGCCGGCGAAAAGTCTACGGTCATGGGCTCTCGTCAAAACCGGGTCTTTTCCTGCTATGGCAATGCAGGCATGTTATCATCGCTTTGCAATTTTTTTTCGCACGCATATTTAGTGCGGTACCGTCCTATAAACGCCCCCTGGAGGCCCTCACGGGAACCTTCCGCGAAGTGCTCCGTACCCGTACAACGCCATCGACGCCGTTTGACCCGCAACTCCGCTAAATGTTATAAATCAACGTTTTGTGCACGCCCGTGTTCGGGCCCAACAGGGGCTGCCCCGCCATGATTTGCGCCGGCAGATAGGTTGGGTGCGAGGATTGGCAACCCCGGTCCGGCCGGAGGGCACAAGAGTGATGTCCCTGTCCCGTCTTGAGGTGGGAGCCTTTTGAAATCCGGCAAGGCAATCCACCGGCGCTAAACAAGCAGCGCTCGGATGAAATGGTGTGAATGGTGTGCCGGAAATGAGTGTGCAGGGCTGTCGTTTGCCCTGAATCCGATTTTTCTTCATGGAGGATTTTTAATGCGCACCTGGCTTGCAAGTGCCTGGTCCTTGGGATGTAGATTCGCCAAATGGAGTGCAGCAGCCGCTTTTCTGACACTGATCTCCGGTGCAGCAACCCTGGCTCAAGAAGCCGGAGGTGAAGCTGGCCTGAAAGTGCCGGATCTTTCGCAAGTCACCTTTCTCGGAATCGATGGCCACAAGCTGCTTCTCTTCGGCATCGTGTTTTGCGTGTTTGGACTCATTTTCGGGCTGGCCATTTACAGCCGCCTAAAAGGGATGCCCGTCCACAAGTCGATGCGCGACATTTCCGAGCTCATCTACGAGACTTGCAAGACTTATCTTTTCACGCAGGGCAAGTTCCTGGTCTTCCTGTGGCTCTTCATCGCCGTGGTCATCGTTCTTTACTTCGGCGTTCTCGCCCCCGTGCATCCGACGGCGGTGACGCTGCCGATCATTCTTGTGTTCAGCATCATCGGTATGGCGGGAAGCTATGGCGTCGCTTGGTTTGGCATTCGCGTGAACACCTTCGCCAACTCGCGCACAGCGTTTGCGGCGCTCCGCGGCAAGCCTTATCCCATCTACCACACGCCGCTCGAAGCAGGCATGAGCATCGGCATGATGCTCATCAGCGTCGAACTGCTGATGATGCTCTTCATTCTGCTCTTCATCCCGGGCGATTACGCCGGGCCGTGCTTCATCGGCTTCGCCATCGGTGAATCGCTTGGCGCGGCGGTTTTGCGCATCGCGGGCGGTATCTTCACGAAAATCGCCGACATCGGCTCCGACCTCATGAAGATCGTCTTCAAAATCAAGGAAGACGACGCGCGCAATCCCGGCGTCATCGCGGATTGCACGGGCGACAATGCTGGCGACTCCGTTGGCCCAAGCGCCGACGGCTTCGAAACCTACGGCGTCACTGGCGTTGCGCTGATTACATTCATTCTTCTGGCTGTAAAGGATCCAAAGGTCCAGGTGCAACTGCTCGTGTGGATCTTCGTTATGCGCATCATGATGCTGGTCTCCAGCGCAGGCGCGTATTTCATCAACGGCTTCATCGCCAAAGCGAAATACGGCACTGCCGACAAGATGAATTACGAAGCTCCCCTGACTTCTCTTGTCTGGATTACTTCCATAGTTTCCATTGCGCTCACCTACGTCATTTCTTATCTGATTATTCCTACACTCGGCACCGACGCCTCCCAGTGGTGGAAGCTGGCGACGATCATCTCCTGCGGCACGCTGGCAGGCGCGGTCATTCCAGAATTGGTCAAAGCTTTCACCTCCACGGAGTCGCGCCACGTTAGAGAAGTCGTCTCTTCGGCGGAAGAAGGCGGCGCATCGCTCGGCATTCTCTCCGGCTTCGTTGCTGGAAATTTCTCCGCCTACTACATCGGTTTGGCGATGGTCCTGCTAATGTCCATTGGCTACCTCATCAGCACTCTCGACCTTGGCATCTTGATGCTCGCGCCGGCCGTCTTCGCCTTCGGACTTGTGGCCTTCGGGTTCCTCGGCATGGGGCCAGTCACCATCGCTGTCGATTCCTATGGCCCGGTCACCGATAACGCGCAATCCGTCTACGAGCTCTCTTTGATCGAGCAAGTTCCCGGCATCCAGCAGGAACTGAAAAAAGACTACAACATCGACGTAAACTTCGAGCGCGCCAAGGAAATGCTCGAAGCCAACGACGGCGCTGGCAACACCTTCAAAGCCACCGCTAAGCCCGTGCTCATCGGTACGGCAGTCGTCGGCGCCACCACCATGATCTTCTCGATCATCATGGCGCTCACGCACGGCCTCACGGAAAACGTCAACAATCTTTCGCTGCTTCACGCACCGTTCGTGCTCGGCCTAATCACCGGTGGCGCGATGATCTACTGGTTCACCGGCGCCAGCACGCAGGCCGTGACCACCGGCGCTTACCGTGCCGTCGAGTTCATCAAAGCCAACATCCATCTCGAGGGAGCAGCCGCGGCCAGCGTTGCCGACAGCAAAAAAGTCGTCGAAATCTGCACCCAGTACGCGCAGAAGGGCATGCTCAACATTTTCATCGCGGTGTTTTTCGCCACGCTGGCCTTCGCCTTCGTCGAGCCTTTCTTTTTCATAGGCTACCTTTTCTCGATTGCCATTTTCGGCTTGTACCAAGCCATCTTCATGGCCAACGCCGGCGGCGCATGGGACAACGCCAAGAAAATCGTCGAGGTCGAACTCAAGCAAAAAGGCACGCCGCTTCATGACGCCACAGTCGTCGGCGACACAGTCGGCGATCCTTTCAAGGACACTTCCTCGGTGGCACTCAACCCAGTGATCAAATTCACGACTCTCTTCGGCCTGCTAGCCGTCGAGCTAGCGGTCCAACTCACCGCCAGCCAAGGTGGCAACGGCCTAACCCATATCCTGGCCGCCGCCTTCTTCGTGGTCTCCTTCATCTTCGTCTACCGGTCGTTCTACGGCATGCGCATCCGCGGCTCCGCCGCCTAGTGGGACAGACTTTCAGTCTGTCTCCCCAACGCGCTCCACAACAAAAAGAGCAGCCGTTCGCTGTCCTTTTTGTGTAGAGCCAGGTGTATTTGCCAACGAATCAGCGTTAGAATCCTCGCGCATCGGAGCCGAGGTCCGAAACATGAAAACAAGCCGTCTCGCCATGTTGGCCGCAGTCGTGACTGCTGCAAGCCCGAGTTTCTTGCTCGCCCAGGTCGATACCAAGTGGGAAATCCACGACCGCAACCGTCCGAGTCCGCCGGTTGTCACCCCCGGCACCGCCAGCACGCAGGACACGCCGGGCAAGCCGCCTTCTGACGCCATCGTGCTCTTTGACGGCAAAGATTTGTCGCAGTGGGTGCAAAAGAAAGACGGTAGCCCCGCCAAATGGAAGGTCGAGAACGGCTACTTCGAGGTCGCCGCGAAGACCGGCGACCTGCGTACCAAGGAATCTTTCGGCGACTGTCAGCTTCACGTCGAATTCCGCGAACCCGATCCTCCCAAGGGAGAAGATCAGGATCGCGGCAACAGCGGCGTTTTTCTGATGGGGCTCTACGAAATCCAGGTGCTCGATTCCTACAACAGCAAAACGTACGCGGACGGGCAGGCCTCCGCCGTCTACGGCCAGTATCCGCCGCTGGTGAATGCTTCGCGCACACCCGGCCAATGGCAGACCTATGACATCGTATGGCACGGCCCGCGCTTCGACGCATCCGGAAAACTGACTCGGCCCGCGCGCGTCACCGTCTTTCACAACGGCGTCCTCACGCAAGACAACGTTGAGCCCACCGGCCCAACCGGCCATCACGTCCGTCCACCCTACGAAGCGGGCCCGGACAAGCTGCCGCTTGCGCTTCAGGACCACAATCATCCTGTTCGCTACCGCAATATCTGGATTCGCGAATTGAAGCAATAGTCGGCAGTGTGCCAGGGGCTCAGTTGTAGCTGTAGGGGCGCAGCATGCTGCGCCCCTACCACGGAAGAATTACGCTCGAATAAGTCCGGCAAATTTACGCGGATTGTTGTCGAATCCCGGAAACACAGGCGCAAGATCCTTCACGCCAATGTGCCGAGACAAGATTTCTCCGATCACACTGCGGAAGTCCGTAGTAAGCGCCAAATCGCGCCCTTCATTGAGCTGGTGATCGTTCAGGCCGGGCCATTTTCCATAAACTTGCCCACCCCTCACGTCGCCGCCCATCACGAACATGCAATTTGCGTGCCCATGGTCGGTGCCCCGGTTGCCGTTCTCTTTCGCCGTGCGCCCGAATTCGCTCATCGTCACAAAAACAATTTCCTGCATGCGGTCGCCCATGTCGTCATGGAACGCGGCGAGCCCCTGCCCCAAGTCCTTCAGCAAATTCGAGAGTTGCCCCTGCACGCCGCCTTCATTTACATGGTTGTCCCAGCCGCCGCAATCAACGAACAACACTTCCACGCCGATGTTCGCCTTGAGCAACTGTCCAATCTGCTGCAAACTCTGCCCCAGCTTGTTCGTCGGATATTGCGCGCCATTCTCCGGCTGATACTTCGACGGATCGGCTTTGCGCAAAAGATCGATGGCCTCAAAAGTTTCCGCTCCCGTGCCGTGCAACGCGTGGTCGACGCTCTGCGCATACATCGCCTCGAAACCGCCTTCCACCACTTGCCCAGACCCAGGCGATTGCGCCATCACCTTAAATTGTTTCAAATCCGGCAGCGCGATCGCCGGAGCGCTTCCGCGAAGCATGCGCGGAAGGTTCGGCCCCATCGCCACGGCGCGGAACGGCGAAGCGTCGTCTTCAGGAACAGTCTCAAGCGCCCGGTTCAACCAGCCGTCATCGGTCGCCTTCAAGCCTGGCGTACCCGACTCCATGAAATCCTGCGCGTCGAAATGCGATCGCGTCGGATCAGGCGATCCCGCCGCATGCACGATGGCCAACTGATTCTTGTGAAACAAAGGCTCCAGCGGCGCAAGGCTTGGGTGCAACCCAAAAAATCCGTCCAGATCGATCGCCGCGTCGGTTCCGCCGCGCTTGGGCTGTGGAATCGCAATGCTCGGCCGCAACCGGTAATAATTTTGCTCGCCAAAAGGGACCACGATATTCAAGCCATCCGCCGCGCCGCGCTGGAACAGCACCACGAGCTGCTTTTTGTTCGGCATCGGCGTCGCCGCCACCGCACGCTGCAAAAACGCAGGCATCGCGCTCAAGCCAACCATGGCCACGCCGCCCTGCTTCAAAAAGTACCGCCGCGAAAACCTTAATCCTCGAACGCCTTCGCAACATTGGTGACTCATATTAGCCTCTCACTTCTTCGAGCGCTTCGCTTCGGCAAATCCAAAGAAACCGTATAGCTTCCACTTCTCCGCTCTTCTCGTAGCTGTGAGCTGTCAGCTGTGAACTGTCAGCTTCCTATCGTCTCTGAAACTCCGGCGCCCCCAGCACCAATCCCGCCACGACTCCCAAATCCACCTGCTTCACAGGATCGTCCAGCTTTGCCTGCACGACTTGCGGGCTATCGAGCTGTTTCTCTAGCGTCTCCACGGTCGTCGGCCCCGCTTGCCCGCCCAGGAAAACCTTCACCGCCCGCTCCAGCGCCGCTTTCGCATCCGCGGATGTTTCGACACCAAGCAGCGCGGCCACATCCGTACGCGACCCGCGCATCTTGTTTCCCGCCAGCGCCAGCGAAAAATTCAGCCGGTTGAGCAAAGCGCCGGTATTCACCCATGCATCCGCTTTATCGGCGTAGCCGGTCGGCGGCTGGCACTGATAAATCGGTTCGCCGATGCGTCCCACCCAGCCGACCAGCGGCTGTGGCATGTCCACATCTGTTCCCAGCGCGCGCGCCGCGGATACCACCAACTCGAACGGCGTTTTGATTTTTGCGCGATACGCCTCGCGCGACCAAAATTCCGGCGAATAAATCATCGCGCGCATCACGGCCTTAATGTCGCCGTCGCTTTCCGTGAATGTCTTCGCCATGCGGTCCACCAGTTCCTTCGGTGGATTATCGGAAACAAATCGCCGCGCCAGCTTCGTCGAAATAAAGCGCGCCGTGCTTGCGTCATGCACCAGCAGGTCGATCACTTCCTCGCCGTCCTTCATTCCGCCGGCGTGAATCTTCTTCCCCAGCACGTACTTCGGGTCGGGATCATGCAAGCGGTCGTCAAACTTGAATTCCGGATTCTGGCGGGGTTTCTCGATGGTCCAGCCCGTGAAGCACCGTGCGACTTCCGTCACATCCTTCTGCGTGTATCCGCCGTCAACGCCAAGCGTGTGAAGTTCCATAAGTTCGCGGCCATAGTTCTCATTCAGCCCGCGTGCATTGGGCTTTTTCTGCTGCCCCGGCGGCGGCATTGGCCTTCCTAAACCGCCGAACCGCCCCTGCTGACGCATGGCCCGTTGTGCGGCCTGCCGCTGCGCCGCGCGCGGATCGGCACTCAAAAAATTATCCAGGTAAAAGAGCATCGCCGGACTCTTCGCCGATGCCGTCAAAAGATCCTTGAACTTCCCCAGCGTGTGCGGCTGAATGACGTCGCGCTCGTAAGACGTCAGGTAGTAGCGGTCCTCGCCCTTTCCCGCAAACACATTGAAATGGTTGAACCAGAAATCATCCATCACCTGCTGAAGCTGCCGTTCGCTGTAGATCGCGCGCGTCACCTTCGTCATCGCCAATTCCGCTACCACGCGTTGCGGCCGCTTGCTGTCCTCGGCGATGGCTCGCGGCACATTATTCGGATCTCCGCCTAGCACGTCGCGCGTCCCCGCGCCTTTCGCGCCCGGATTCTCCATCGCGGGATCTTGCTTCATTGGCGAGGGAACATTCGCATCTCCACCATCGGTTGGCGCCGTGGGAGAAGGCTGATTCGTCTCTTCTGCCGAGGCTTCCTTAGGAGCCGGCGTCGCCTGCATATCCTTCGTGACGATAGCCGCCGCTGCGTCCGACTTCCTCTGCTGTTCTTGCTCCAATTGCGCCTGCGCCCGCTTCGCAGCTTCTTTCTCCGCCGCCTTGGGCTGCGGATAACGCTCGATCAAGTTCGCGGAGGACATTCGCAGCGTCGGATAATCCTCCAGCCGCGCCTCCAGCGCCTTATCATCAATCGAATTCGGATTCAGTTGCTGGTCGATCCATTTCGCAAGCCCCATCTGCCGCACGCGCTCCACGTCACCGGGCCGCGGGCCGTACGCCAAACGGTTCAGCGCATGAAAAATCGCTTCATCTGCGCTCAGTTCGGTAATAGGTAGATTCTTTAGAGCAGGATCCTGCTTTGGTTTCTTATCTTTCGCCGCCGGCGGCATCGCCGAAAGGGATGTCACATCGATGCCGACGGAAAACACACAGGCCAGAGAAAGAATGGCTGCTAGAAATGATCTGGGGGTCGTCAAAATCGAAGCCGTCTGCTGGCCAGGGCCATGCTGCACGCTCATGACACTCTCCTGCCGCGCGGAATCGCCCGCAAACACGTGGCACTCCATAGAATAACCCTCTGCGCGCCCATAAGTTGCATCCCGCAAGGACCAGTGTCGAATCCCTACTTTGGCCCCGCGTACAGGTCTGCTCATATCTGCCTGATTTGCTTGGACCTATGCCCCGTCTCGACCGCCGCGGCCGTCTTGACGCCTTGCGACGCTGCCCTTATCCTCGGTCTGCTTCTCCCCGGGAGGATTCGTGCTGATTCGCAATTTTATCTTCTGGCTGTCCACAAAACGCGGCGTGACGGATCGCATCGCCCGCCACGGCATGAAAAATGGCTTCGCGCGCCGTTTCGTCGCAGGAGAATCCCTAGGCGAAGCGCTTGCCGCCAGCCAGGAACTTTGCTCCCAGGGCCGCAACGTCAGTTTGAATCATCTGGGAGAAAACGTCACCAGCGAAGCGGCGGCCCGCGAAGTCTGCGCCAGCTACATCCAAATGGTGGAAGAACTGCACGCCAAGAATCTCAACGGCAACATCTCCATTAAACTGACCCAGCTTGGCCTGGACATTGACAAAGATCTGTGCCGCTCGATGGCCCGCCAAATCGCTGCCCGCGCTGCCGCCCTCGGCCGCAGCATCGAAATGGACATGGAAGGCAGCGCCTACACGGACGTCACGCTGGACATCTTTGAAAGCGTGCAAGGGGAGCTGGGCAATTGCGGGTTAGCAGTGCAGGCTTACCTTCATCGCACGGAAAAAGATCTGCAACGGCTCGCCTCCATCAAGCCAAAAATTCGTCTCGTCAAAGGCGCCTATCGCGAGCCCAAAAACATTGCCCTCCAGAAAAAGAGCGATGTCGATGCCAACTATCAAAAGTTGACGACCTTGCTCCTCGAAGGCGCCGCTCACGGTACTTTCCTACCGGCTATCGCCTCCCATGACTGGAACATGGTCGCGCACGCCCAAGCGGAAGCCGCCCGGCTCAAGCTGGACAAATCTCGCTACGAATTTCAGATGATTTACGGAATTCGCCGCGACCTTCAGGAGCAAGTACATTCCGCTGGGGACACCCTGCAGGTCTATGTGCCCTTCGGTACCGACTGGTGTCCCTATTTCATGCGGCGTCTATCGGAGCGCCCCGCGAATTGCTGGTTTGTCTTGCGCAGCCTGCTTGCCGAATCGGGCAGCGCGTCGCGCCAGCCCGCGACTTAGCCATCTGCCGAAAGCTGCGCCAGCCATCTCGCGCCGTCGACTAATCCGTCAAGTCGAAATTGATCGTGCGATTCTTGGCGTGGTTTCCGGCGCCATCGACCGCCATCATCACCAACTGGTAGCCTCCGGGAGGCAGGTCCTTCACTTTGATGGTCAAGCCCACCGGCACCATCGGACTTCCCTTCTGAATGAAGTCGTCCAAACGAATCGCCCCCGTCTTGAAGACCACATTTCCGCTGGTCCGATCAACAAGCGCATATCCACTCATCACTTGCGGCGGAGTCGCGGACGTAAGCAGCGGCTCGTAGACTTCCGTATAGACAACTACGTTGTCCGTTTTCTTAAAGCGGTCACTGGCCGATGGATTGACCTGTAGTCCTTTCACCACCAGCGGCGTGCGGTCCTCGAGCAGAACTGAATCCAGACTGGTAGGAATGTCGGTCAGCTTTTGCATCGAGTTCGTAAGCACCAGTCCCCCCAGGCTGAACTGCTTTCCATCGTAGGGATCGATTTGCAGTTGCGATTCGTATTTCCCGAAGGTGTCGCCGCCCGAGCTCACCACCAGCGTCAATTTGTAATTGCCCGATCCCGCGTCGAACTGGTTCTGGTAAAAATACGGCTGCTTGGTGAACTCCTTGACCTCGTCTTTTTCCAGGTCGAGATTCACCGTGTCGCTGAACTTCGCTCCAATGCTGCCATCCGGTTTGTACGCGATGCCCAGCACATTCAAGCTGGCGTGATATTTTCCTTTTTCCTTGTTGAACTGCACCGTGTTCGAAGGAATCTCCATCGCCAGGTTCACCCGCGCCACATTCGGCGCCGTATAAAAATACGGCACTTGGAACGCTCCCTGCATGGTCCCTGCCTGATTGCCTGTCGCGCGCGCCTCAAGTTGTTTTTCCACGGGTGTGCCTTCCAATACGTTGGTCGGCTTTGTATTGCAGTAGCCGCTGCGCGACCTGACGTTCATCCCGCCGCGATTCATCTTCACTTTCAGCGTGTGGCAGCTTCCCTCCGCCGTCTGTTGCGGCACATACCCCAAAATATAAAACTCGTTCTGCTCGCGCCCGATCTTCTCCAGCCCTCCCAGCAAATCATTCGTATTGAAGATCGTGAACCCTCCCGTGCCTTCCGCAAGCGCCGCCAGAATCTGCTGATTGGTTGATGCCGACGGAGGAAATTGTGGAACGATGGTCCTCGGCTGGGTAAAAACCGAATTCGGATTGTTCGAATTCACTACTCCGCCGCCACCGCGTCCGGTGGTTCCACCGCCGCGTCCGGTGGTTCCGCCGCCCGTTCCTCCAGTTCCGCCCTTGCCGCCCGTCCCACCGGTTCCTCCCGCGCCCCCGGTTCCGCCTTTACCTCCGGTCCCACCGGTTCCACCTGTCCCGCCTGTGCCGCCTCCACCTGTTCCGCCTGTTCCTCCAGTACCCCCGCTGCCACCTCCGGGACGTCCTCCTCCACCTCCGGTACCACCTCCTCCCGTGCCGCCTCCGCCGCCGGGACGCTGTGGCTCAAGCATTCCAGCCGAGTAGGACGCCAGCACCACTCGGGCTCCTCCGTAAATGTTCTCTGAGTTGGACCGCGCTGCAACCGCGCGCGCACCTCCTGCTGATGGATGCAGCTGTGAAATCCCTCCGGGAGGCGCGGCCACAAGGCCGCGCACATCGAGCGAATAGATCGCCACATTCGCTTTATTGCAGGCGTCTATCGTGGCGGTCAGCTCGGACTCTCTCTCGCTCGTCAACGGGAAGCCCGACGAAAAAAGCACGACCATCTTGCGTCCCGGAACTCCGCGCAGATTCTTCGCCAGACTGCGAACGGACAGCAGCATGCTCCTCGCCCCAAAATCCGCTTCGGCATTGCTCATCCCGGAAAAAGGCGAGGACGTTCCCGATCCCCCGAACGGGCTGGCCGACGGCGAGAGCCCTGCCGAGGCCACTTCGACAGGAGACTGAGCGTTGGGATCCACGGAGGAGCCTTTCGCTCCAGAAACCGCGGCGCGCAACCTGTCGGCGTTCGCCGTAAAATTCTGCACGATTTGCAGGGTTCCGCCGAATTCCACAACCGCCATTAACCGGTCGGGCCCGGCATTAGCGTCGATAAATTTTCTCGCGGCATCGCGGGCCTGAATCTGGTCTGGCATCGCCATCGTCGAGTTATCGAAGAACAGGATCAAATACCTTTTCTGCCCTTGCGCCTGTACCGCCGTATCCGCGCCGAAAGAAAAACTCGCCACGTTCTGTTCCTTGTTATCTTCGTATACCTTGAAATCATTCTGCGTCAGGTCGTGAACGTAGTTCCCCTTCTTGTCGGTCACAACCGCATCAACGAGGACGAGGCGCGATTCCGCCTTGATCGTCGGTCCCGAGAGTTGGCTTGCTTCCGCAGTCTGAGCCGGTGCCGCCGGCGTCTGCGCCTGCGGCGTTTGACCCGCAAGCTGCCCCAGGAATAAGCACGACGCGGCTGCCGTCAGACCAGCAAGCCCGCCCCAAATTATCCGCCCGCGATTCTTTCTTGTGTTCATTTGCTCCCCCATCAATTCGGTATAACTACGGCGCCGTTGCGCGCCGCAAGCTGCGATCCCTCTGAGTCACGCACCACCTGCCTTACCAGATATGTCCCAGGCTTCACGTTGAAGCTCGACTTCAAATTCAGGCCCGACCGGCTTAACCGGTCATACGTGGGGTCCAAAAGTTTCATCTCCACGATTTTTTCCCCGCCAGTCACGTAATTTCCGTTTTCATCAAAGATCGCTGTTGCCACAGTGAGATCGTCCTTGTTGCGGCCGTCGGCTTTCCGGAAGTGCACCCCTTTGATATCCACGTGGGTGAGCACCGCCAGCTTCGCCTGGTAGCTGTCGGTTTTGAAGAATTGCGTGTGCAAATCCACCGGCAGATCGCGAACTTCGTCCTGCGAAAAAAGCGCTTCCTGAATCTCCTGCTTCGCCTGCTCGGTTGGGTCGACCACATGCCGCGGCGCGAAGTATCCGTGCCGCGCCTGGATTTTGTAGTTGGTTTTATGGACGAACGACACCTTCAAAGTGTGCAAGCTTCCGTCGAGCTTCAAGTTCTGCGGCGAGAAGCCCAGCAGATACGTCATGGCCGGCGCGGCTCCCGCTTCGCGCAGCCCCTCATCCACATCGTTCCGGTTATGAAAAAAAGTTCCGCCAGTCCCGTCGGCAAGCTCCGCCAGCACGTCTTCCTGTGCAAATTGAGCGGCTATCGCGTATGTGGACCTATACCCTGCTGTCCGAAACGAGGCTTTGGGTTGCGTCTCGGCGATATCTCCAAGATCCGGTGTGTACAGCCCGCGCGCATCAATCGTGTTGATTACTATATTCGCCTTCGTCGCCCGGTCCACCAAGTCGCTGAATTCGAGGTGCAGTGTAGAAGTGATGAATCCTGGGGAAAGGAACACCATGATCCGCTGCCCCGGCATCGTCGCCAGTCGCCGCATAACCTCTTCCATGTGCCGCAAGGCATACTCTGTGGAAGAATCCTCTCTCCCGACGACAATACCGGCTATCTCCTGCGCCATCACGCGCGCTGCGCTAATTTGTGTCTCGTCCCCATTGAACGCGCATTGCACCGCGTCTTCCGCCGCCACAGCCAGTGCCTGGGTGTCGTTCTTGTTCTGGATCAGGTCGGCCTCGTAGTAGCTCATGTCCGGACAATCCTGGATTCCTTGCGTGGCCGAATGCGGGATGATCTTTAAGAGCGACTTGCGCAAAAGCTCATGATCATCTGTAAATTCCTGCGTGAATTGCCCCGAAGTCGAGTAGATGCCCACTCGATCGGAAGCCGCCAGCGAATCAAAAAAACGCCCCGCGGAGGTTCTCACGAACAGCGCGTCCTGCATCGTCAGGTGCTGGTCGTCGAATACGACGGAGACAAAGCGCTGCGGCAACGCCGCCGCTATCGCCTTCGCAGCCTCTGGATCGGCTGGAGCATTGGGGTCCGCGCTCGTCGTGGTCGCAACCGCGCGCGATTCCGGTGTCTCCACGCTAAATGAGGATATCGTTTGCGGCTTGCGATTGTCCGTCAACAGAAAGTCTTCCTTGTGCAAGTTAGGCACTACCTTGCCCTGCTGATCGCGCACCACCACGCGCACCAGCACAAGGTTTACGCGAACCTTGAATGTTGGAGCGGTATCCCGGCTCGAGACTTCCGTATTGTCATTGGCGGACGGCGTTTGCGGCTTCGCTGGCTCTGCAGGTGTTTGTGCGGGCGCACTAGCGGCGGGAGGAACGTCTGGCGGTGACGGCGTTTGCGCGCATACGGATGCCCCGGCTCCAGCCATCAGCAGCATTAAGAAAAGACACGTAGAGCGCCGCGCGAACGGGAACTGCGGTAGGTAGGACATCCCTTTCCTTCTCTGATCCGCATCCGCAGGCACCGCCGGCCCTCGGGAGAGCCGACACTACGGGGGAACCTTGGGACCACACTCGCGAATATGACTATACGCTCTGGTTAATTTTTGTGTCAACGCGTTTGCCAGCCGCACGGTAGGCCGTCAGGCTCCATACACCCTGCGCGTCGTCATGCCGCAAAACGTAGCGGTCCCCGCTCTCCGCCAACACCCGAAAATAAGTTGCCCTCGGCGAATACCAACGGTCCTCCACGTCCGCGATCTCCAATGTCTGCGCTTCGAACACAATGCGCACGGGACGCTCTTCGGCTTTATAACCCGCATAACATTCCACGCGAACCAGTTGTTCAGCCATCTCATTCACTTATTTCGCTGTGTCATTTTGCTCGCGTGCGAAGCGGCGCCGCGCCGGGCTCTAGGCGCGCGCCCCGCGCCGGTTCTCTGCCAGCTCCGCATTCCACGCCGCTCCTAAGAATACAATCATCGCCGAAAGCTGCATCCACACCATCAATCCGATCACCGCCGCAAGCCCTCCGTAAACGATGCTGTACGGCACACGCCGCACGTAATATCCAAATAGCACGTTCACCAGCCACCAAAGCGACGTCGCCACCATCGCCCCCGGCAAAACGTGCCTCATTCGTTCCTCTGCCGGCCGCGCCACCCGGTAAATAACCGTCAGCGCCGCCAGCGCCAGCATGATCGCCATTGCAGGAAAGAAAATCGTCCACCAGCTCTGCAGGATATGCTGAGGGCCAAGTTCCAGCGCCAGCCAGCGCCGTATCGGCCGGCCAAGAACGCCGAGTATCGCCGCCGCCAGGAGCGGTGCGATAGTCACCAGTAGCAAGGCCAATCCGCGAAGTTGCCGGTGCAGGAACCCCGGCTGTTCCTGGTCCCCGTAAATCCTGTGGATTCCTTCCATGAGCAGCCGCATCACTTGTGATCCCGCCAGCAATGTTCCGGTCCATCCCACCAGCGCCAGTTTCCACGCGTCCGGCCCACGCTTCACCAGAAACTCGGAAACGATGCTCTGGCTTCCTGGCGGCAGAAAGGCCGTGAGGTCTGTGATCAAATCGAGCAGACTCGTTCGTCCGCCGATGCGGCTGGTCGCGAAGCCCACCATGATCAGCAGCGCAGGAAAAAACGCCAGAAACAAATTGAACGCGATCGCCTGCGAAATCATGCCACATCGCGGAAATACCCGAGCCAGCATCCGAAACGTTCGCCTGATGAGAGAGGGCATCGAAGCCATAGCGCGTCATTATACGCATGGCGGGCTTTCCGACGTAGTATCGTGTCTGCCCTGCGGGCACTCGTGCCGCGCCGCTCAGAAGCCCTCGATTTACAGATGGCGATACATCACCAGAGCGTCGACGGGTCCCAGCTTCGGATGTATAAACGCCCCAGGAAGCCTGCCGACAATTTCAAATCCCAGGCTCTCCCACAGCTTCACGGCGCGCTCGTTGCTGCTCACCACAAAATTGAATTGCATGGCGAGGAAGCCTCTCTCCCTCGCGTAGTCCAGCGAATGCTTACACATCGCCCGCGCAACGCCGCGCCCGCTCGCCCACACCGCCGTCATGTACCCGCAATTCGCAACGTGGGCTCCCCCGCCTTTCTGATTCGCGCGCAAATAATACGTTCCGAGAATCTCTCCGTTCTCTTCCGCGACAAACACTTCATGGCCAAGCGAGTTCCAGTATGCGAGCGCATCATCGCGATGCATGTCGCGCGGTAGGGTGTACGTCTCCCCCGCGCGAATAATAGGTATCAGGACTCCCCAAATGGCGCCGCTATCAGCCTCTGTTGCTTTGCGAATCTCCATGCTAATCTCCTCGCGTATTGGATACCTCGGGTCCGAGATGCAGGCCATGAACAGGTGCTTGTCCTAGGAGCACCGGGGATGCATACTGATTCTAGAGGTCACTCTTGATGGCGGAAAAACATCTTATCGCGGCCGTCGCGCGCCGGTTCGAGGGGATGAGCCGCACCGAGCGAATTGCTAAGATCAGGAAGCTCGCAACTGCGTCGCCCGAAGACAGAAAATTCATTCGTCAGACATTTCCGGACCTGTACCGTGAAGCATTTCTTAGCCGCCGCCCCGCGGCGGGTGCGCGCTCGGAATCAAGCCGGCGCCGTGCGCGATCCGGAGCGCTTCGCTAGCGGATTTTCCCAAAAGTTCTCCCCACTCCACGACCATCTGACGGCGCTTTTCGCTGCCGTAAACTCCGCGCAACACCTCCCGAAGGATGTCGACGTCCGAGAAACCGGCGTCGCGGGCTGTACGGATTAAGCGGAGTTTGCTGGCAGTGCTCATAATTAGAATGCTGCGGCATCATAGTACGAAACCGCCGAAAACAAACCAGTGAGTTAATAATCCGAAAGGTTAGATGTGGACGCTCCCGGATGCCTGGGATATTTTGCGATAGGAGCATGCTTGCCGCACGTTTCACCGCGTCGTACACTCGAACGTCACGCAACCTATCTAGAGGAAGCGTCCATGACCACGCCCGCAAAGCCCGCGCCATCAACGCCGTCGCGCAGCGAAGAAATCGTCGCCAAGCACAAGAAGTACATCTGGCCGTCGGTAACAAACTACTACCAGCAGCCTCTCGTCGCCGACCACGCCGAAATGCAGCACGTCTGGGACGTCGAAGGCCGCAAGTACCTCGATTTCTTCGGCGGCATCCTCACCGTTTCTGTGGGCCACTGCAATCCCAAAATCACGAGCAAGATCAACGCGCAAGTCAACAAGCTCCAGCACATGTCCACGCTCTATCCGACCGAGGAAATCGTCGCCCTAGCCGAAAAAATTTCGCAGATCACTCCCGGCAATTTATCGTCGAGTTTCTTCACCAGCTCCGGCAGCGAAGCCGACGAAGCCGCCATTCTCATTGCCCGCATGGCCACCGGCAGCTATGACGTCGTCGCCCTGCGCCACGCCTATTCCGGCGGCTCTTCTCTGATGAAATCCGTCACCGCACATGCGCCCTATCGCAAAGCCGCCGTCATCAGCGTTGGCATCGCGCATGCCATCAATCCGTACTGCTACCGCTGCCCGCTACACCTGAAATACCCCGAATGCGAAGTCGCTTGCGCCGGTGACGTCGAAAACCTCATCCAGACCGGCACCAGCGGCAGCATTGCCGCGTTCATCGCCGAACCCATCCAGGGCGTCGGCGGCTTCATCACCCCGCCTAAGGAATATTTCAAAATCGTTTTCAACATCGTGAAAAAATACGGCGGCCTTTTCATCTCCGACGAAGTCCAGACCGGCTGGGGCCGCACCGGCAAAAAATGGTTCGGCATCGAGCAATGGGAAGTCACGCCGGACATTCTCACCAGTGCGAAAGGCATGGCCAATGGCGTCCCGGTAGGCCTCACGGTCACCACACCAGAAATCGCCGCTGGCTTTCAGGGCTTGAACATCGCCACTTTTGGCGGCAACCCGGTCACCTGCGCCGCCGCCCGCGCCACCATCGAGCTCATCGAAGAAGATAACCTCCTCGAAAACGCTCACACCGTCGGCAATTATTTCCGCGCCAAGCTCGAAGAGCTTCAAGAAAAATATCCGCTCATCGGCGACGTCCGCGGCATGGGCCTCATGCAAGCTCTCGAGCTAGTGAAAGACCGCAAAACCAAAGAACCCGCCCCCGCGCAAACCACGCAAGTCATGGAACGCGCCCGCGACAACGGCCTCCTCATCGGCAAAGGCGGCTTAATGGGCAACGTCCTCCGCCTCGCTCCCATGCTCAACACCACCAAGCCCGACGTCGACGAAGCCATCCGCCTCCTCGACAAATCCTTTAGCGAAGTACCGAACTGATGGCCGTCTTCGGTGCGAGCGTGTCGGGGGAAAAGTTTTTGTTTTGGCTCGCCTGGGTGCTTTTCGATATTCTCTTTTTCGGCGCTCAGATCGGAGCCTTAGTGTGGATGTTCCGCCGCTGGTCGCGTTCCAAACCTAGAATTGGCGTGCCGTCATGGCGAAGTTACGTCGCGATTTGCGCCTTTTCTCTCGCCGCGATTTCTTCTTTGTTACACTTGGTTTTATTCGCATGGGCGCGTCTAATCGGGGGATTTTGGTTCTACGACCCGGTCGTCATGCGCTTCTATGGTTGGGGCTTTTTGACCGGCGCGGCCGGCATGGTAGTAAGTTTGGCAGCGAAGGGCAAACTGCGATGGCCGAGTTTCGCATTCTCCGCCGTAATGGCCGTTGTCTGGCTTCTAGCGGCAATGAGTGAATAATGTATTTGCGAATTTTCATGCTCATCGTGCTTGCCGGATTCGGCTGGAACGAGGCGTCAGCACGTCCGGCAGCCGAGAAAAACCTTTGGAAGCCGGTGCAATTCGCCATCGTGCGTTTCAACGACGCAGCGCCGCAAACCTGGAATATCTACCACTCGGAAAAGCGCGACGCGCTGCTCGTGAAACTGTGGAAACGCTTTCTATATCTGGATCTAAAGGAAGCCGAAGTTTATGAGGTCGATCCGCAAACCGTGAAGCCGCAGGGAGAAAACGTCGAATGGTCGCTCTCCGACCTTCCGAGCGACCCCATCGAAATTTCTGATTGGAAAATGCGCGACGTCGGCTTGATGGTCCGCCGCGTGCGCTTCCGCTTCGGTAAGAACGGCCACTACTTGGACATTAATTTGCCCCTCAAGCCCGATGGCAAACCCGCCTACTGAATCAGTGGCACAGGCTTCAGCCTGTGCTCTTTTCTCGCTGCTGCCCAGCCACACACCACCCTTCACCGCCGATACACCCCGAAATACCACGGAATTCCCAGCGCCCCCGGCTCGACCGCCACAGTCACCGTATCTCCAATCTGAAACCGGTCGAAATCATCGGCATTCACCGCCAATGCCTCGACCTTCTGCCCAGCACGCCACGAACGCACGTGCAATCGCCGGCTCCCCCGCACGATCCCCTTCATATTGAATTTACTCACCACCGAAGTCGGATAGTAAGCCAGATTTTTCTGCGAATCGAGCCGCCCGTTCAGAAAAAGCGTAGCCGCCAGAATCCACGGCAGCGGAATGAATCCTGCGTAGATCCGCTTCAGCACTTCAATTTCCTGGTGCTGCCGCGCCCGCCTTTCGAGAACCACCGCTATCGCCAGAGCCAGGAAAAACAGCAACCCAAAAAACACCAGCATCAAGTCCAAATCCAGCGGAGCATAAATCTGGCTCACATAAGGAAAAGCGAGCGAACCAACCAAAAAGATCGCTGTTCGCGCCACCAGCCTCCGGCGGTACACCAGTTCGGCCGCTACCGACGTCAATCCGCAAGAGGGACATTGGTCCGCGGTTCGCGGGGAACCGCAATCAAGGCATCTGGTCAAACTCATACGGCCTCAAACGCCATCTGCAACGAAGGGGGCGGATACACTTCCATGCAGCGCAAGCCTCGCGACAACCCGCGCCGTCAGCAAGCATAGTATAAGACGAGCTTAGGAACCTGTGTTGCCGAGAGAAGCCAGAAGATCTTGATAGCGCTGTTCGTGCTGCCCTTCGGAAACCGTCACGGCGACGCCCATGCCGTGTCCCGGCTCGATGCGCTTCACGGAACAATCCACTTTCACTGGCCGGTCCAGCACTATATGCGCCGTAAATCCGGCTCCAATCCACAACGGATCGGTGGATTCGATAAACATTCCATTGGAACTGATGTCGCGCGTGTTGGCGCGCAGGATTGCGGAACCCCATTCGATCTCGAGGTTGGCGCGAAACGAGTAGCGCGTTGCCCAGCGGCGGTCGGAGCGCCGGGACGCTTGATCCCCACTGCCCATTGACCCGGAAAGCCCCCCTGCCAAGGATCCCAAGGTTCGGCGCCAGGGCGTTCTCGCCGCTCGACAATTTCAAGCATACGCCTGCTACGAGCACAGCCATACGACGCCGGAACCCGGTGTTTTGTTCCCAGCAATCCGGCTGACATTGCCGGACACACTCCCTCAAGAGTGAACTCCAGCCTAACGGTAAAAGGACACCGCTTAGTCTTGATTAGACGCAGCCCCGGGGTCAGGGGTTATGTGCTTCTCTCCAGATCTCTCTCCCGCGCGAATCCGCCGTTGCACTTCCGCTTGTAAATACTTGCGCAGGCTCTCCGGAACGATTCCTGGCGAGGCCAGCTCCCGCAAATCAGAAACGGTGAGTTCGGGCAAATAGGCCAGCACCGTGGCCAGCGGCGACAAGGGATGCCGCACCAGCGCCAGCCGCACGTTGTAACTGATGGACCACTTCCGGTGCCGAGAGATGTCATGCACAACCACCGGTGGAAGCTTTTCGCGTGAGAGCACCTTCAGCACTTGCGCTTCGGTCAAATACGCGTTGTCCAATACGATGCCAACAATTTGCGCGTGCCCTTCCGCCAGTAGCGCCCCAGCCAAACGCGCCGGCCCGCGCCGCGCCAGCGTGATTTTTTGCCCCAGCGGCATCTGCGGCAGCCGCGAAACCAGCTGATCCTCCGCATTCCGTTTCAACTCCGTCGGAATCCCCGGCAACAGCGTTATCTGCACGAGGTCCATCAAATACAGATCCCGCAGCAAGCGCATCGTGACCAGCCGCGGCGTCCTCGGATGAAACGCCAGCGCCTTCTTGACTCGGTAACTCTTCAAAAGCGGCTTCCGCCCCGCCACCTCCTCAACTACTTCGCCCGGCAGATTCTTGCGTTCCAGCAGCATGCACAGCTGGGTTTCTTCCAGCGATGGATTATCAAGCAGCGCAAGCAGCACACCTGCGTCGGCATGGTGAAGTAAAGCGGTCAATTCATCGCCTGACGCAACCAGCGCGCGATCGCGATTTTTGTCCGCTCCCGTCATCTCATTCACCTTGCGCAGACACCGCGTTCAGCAGCCGCAACGCCATGCGCGCCGCAGCTTCGGCGGGAGACCCCTGAAGCGCTCCAATCTCGGCCTGAGGAAACGCATTTTTCAATCGCTCGTCAATTTGACTCTCCAGATACTTCGAGCGCCCAATCATCCCGCCCGTTTTTGCAACTGCAAACCGCGTGCCCCGCAGGTGCAATCGCTCCGCAAGATTGTCCGCCAGCGCAGCCAGATCAAACGCCGCCGCGCGAAGTATTCCTTTCGCCGAATTCCTGGCCGAAGTTTCAGAAGGAGTCTCGGAAGGAGTTTCGAGCCAATCAGCCACCATCGCGATGACGGAAAAAAGCCGGGGAAAAACTTCGTCAGAAGCGGCCTGCGCCCGCGCCTTGACATCGGACCAGTTCGCGCATCCAAGCTCGCGCAGCAGCCGCTGCCCCAGCAGCGAATCCGCCCCCGTGCGATCGTTTTCGTGCATCGCCGTCAGAACCGCGTGCCGCCCAATGTCGTAAGCGCTGCCTTCGTCCCCTATTTGCGAGCCGTAGCCGCCCGCTCGGGCCGTTTCGCCCGCCGTGTTCCGCCCGACTGCAAACGAACCCGTCCCCGCTAACAGCACAATCACCGGTCCGTCGCCCGTCGCTGCCAACGCGAGATCGAGATCGGTGCAAACCTGAAGCTTCGATTCAAGAAATTCCGCGGCAAGAAGCGCGTGAATCTTTTCCGCGGACTCGGGAGGCCCCGCTCCTGCAAGACCCGCGCAAACCGCGGCAACCGTTGCACCCGCTGGCAACGCCGCTTGTGCGAGAGCCTGCCGCGCTGCCTCGCGAATCGAGGAAATCGCCGCGCCAAATCCGACACGCAGCGGATTCGAAGGCCCCGCCTGCGAGCGCGCAAGAATTTTTCCGGACTCGTCCATCAACACGCAGTCCGTCTTCGTGCCCCCGCCGTCCACTCCCAAGACAAAGCGCATACAAAAAGTTTAAGCGAGAATCGCCACCAATGCATTCGCGGAAGAAAAGGGCGTGCGCAAACGTGCGCCGGGCCAGCCAACCGAGACTTCTCGGAGAGGCAAGGCAGCCACCCACTCCACGGATTTCTTGACCTGCGTGGCGCCTGCCACTATTCTCGGTTCACTTTTTGAGCGGCCAAACACGCGGAGCCACCAATCGAGCTCAATTCTCAACTACGGACAGCGTCATGAAGCAAAACGAAAAACCGCCAAGCTCCGTCCAGCCAGGCGCCGCAAACCGCTGATGCGCATCCACCCACTCGACCTGGCCATCGTCATCGCCTATCTCCTCGCCGTAACCGCGCTAGGCATGCGCTTCCGCCGCACCAAAAAAAAAATCGCACAAAGTGACCGCGATTCCGTCAGCCTGGACTATTTTCTCGGCGGCCGCACCGCTCCCTGGTGGGC
>Ga0210396_10000758_pt1 | contig 38374 bp, 38 predicted proteins | sample IncBWH17OmetaG_FD_155466 | JGI IMG/M metagenome (GOLD analysis project Ga0210396, IMG submission 155466) | Forest soil microbial communities from Barre Woods Harvard Forest LTER site, Petersham, Massachusetts, United States - Inc-BW-H-17-O ...
GTCTTGCAGCGCTTTCCTTTGGTGGCGTCGACGCCCAACCGCGGCGCCAGCACAACAAGGGGCAGCCGCGCGGAAAGACGCGGATCGTGGGAGGAGCTTCGGACAATGCCTAACGCCTACTCTTTTTTATGCGGACGGCCGCTGCGGGCGCTCGCCGTGCTTGTCGTCTTTGTCGTCAGCGTATCGTCACCGCGCGCACGCGCTGACGACTACCCGAACCACCCAATCACGCTAATTGTCCCGTCACCGGCCGGTGGTGGCACAGACACTCAAGCGCGCATTCTGGCACCGAAATTGGGAGAATTGCTCGGGCAGACGATCGTCATCGAGAACCGTGGCGGCGCGAGCGGGAATATTGGCGCGCAGGCGGTGGCCAGCGCTGCACCAGACGGATACACACTCCTCGCGATGATCTCGTCGCACGTGATGAACCCTTTTGTGCTCAAATCGGTGCCCTACGACATCGATCATGACTTCGCAATGATCTCGCGAACGGTCACCGCGCCCGAGGTGCTGGTCGGCACGCCCTCACTGCCGCCGAAAGATCTCAAGGAATTACTGGCCTATATGAAGGCCAATCCGGGTAAGGTCGCATTCGGCTCGGCCGGCGTTGGAAGCCTGTCGCATCTGATCGTCGAGCTTTTTCAACAAGACGCCGGCGTAAAACTTCTCCATGTCCCCTATCGCGGCACGCAGCCGGCGCTCAATGACGTGCTTGGCGGGCAAGTCGCAATTATGATGCCGGACCTGACGATCGCGCTGAGCAATATCAAAAGCGGAAATCTGCGAGCTTATGGCGTTACCGATGCCGCGCGCTCGCCGGCAGCACCCGATCTGCCGACCGTCGCAGAGGCCGGGTTGCCTGGCTTCGAAGCCGTGCAATGGTTTGGCCTTGCCGCACCGGCGGGCACACCCAAAACCGTCGTCGACAAATTGCATACTGCCGTCGTCAAGGCGCTCAACGATCCAGATGTTAAAAAGCGCTATGAGGAACTCGCAATGACGCCGGCGCCGAGCGCCTCGGCGGAGGACTATACCAAGTTCGTCCATGACGAGGGCGTCCGCTGGCACAAGGTAGTCGAAGACGCTCATATCGTTGCGCAATAAAGCAGCGAACCGAACAACAAAAGCAGGAGCAACAATGACACTCGTCCTCAAGGGCGTGATGCAGAGCCCCGTAACACCGCTCAAGGATGATTTTAGCCCGGATTATGCGACCTTCGAAAAGCTCGTGGACTTCCACGTGCGCACCGGTGCGACGGCAATCTCCTGGCCGCACCACAAAGCGGAATCGCACAATCTCACGATCCCCGAGCGCAAGAAACTCGCCGAGGTCGCGATCAAGACCGTAGCGAAACGCGTGCCAATCTCCATCCATGTCAGTGCGCTGGCACTCGAAGACACTTACGATCTAGCGCGCCACGCCCAGAAGGCCGACGCCGACGCCATCATCGCGATCACGCCCTATTTCTGGAAATACCCGCCGCAATCGATCTACGACTATTTTGTCGATCTCGGCACGTCGATCGATCTGCCGTTGATCGCCTATAATTCGCCAAGTTATCTCGACGGTATCGAGTTCACGGGCGAATTGACGGCGCGCTTGATTCAACGCCTGCCGAACCTCGTCGGCATGAAGGAAGCAAGCTTCAACAGCGAGAAATTCTTCGAGATCCTGCGCGCAGCTCTGCCGCTGCGGCCGAGCTTTGCGATGATCGCCGGCGTCGAATATTTGTTGCCTTCGGTGTCGCTCGGCGGAGCAGGCTCCTACTCCTCGGCCGGCGCCATATGCCCTAATCTGTGTGTTGAGCTTTACGAAAGCTGCGCCAACGGCAAATGGGATCGCGCCCGTGAGCTGCAATATAAGTTGTCGCAGCTCTGGCTGATATTCCGCGATCAGTATCCATCCTCGCTCAAGGGCGGCTGCGTCATCATGGGCCGACCGGTCGGACCGACTTCACCACCGCTCCCGACCGCCTCGCCCGAACGTGTCAAATTCATCGAGAAGCAGCTCGATTCGCTCGGCATTTTGGATTCCGAACCGCACGGCTGGTAGAGCGCGTGAATAAAAAGGATGAAGACCGTGAGTGATTTCAAATTTGGCCTCGTGCATGCGCCGGTGACACCCTTCGTTAATGGCCGCGTCGACTTGGCCGGCTATGCCAGTGTGCTCGATTTCCATCTTGCCGCTGGCGCCCAGGGCCTGGCGCTGCCGATGCATGCCGGTGAATCCGTAAGCCTCACCGTCGCCGAGCGCCAAGCACTGCTCGAATTCGCGCTCAAACATGTCGGCCGCCGCGTGCCTGTGATCGCCAATGCCAGCGAGGCCGGCACCGCGATCGCCGCGTCTCTTGCAAGCCATGCCGGCAAGGCAGGCGCTGCGGCGGTGATCGCGACTGTCCCTTATTACTGGACGCCGCCCCAGCACATGCTCGTCGAACATTTCATGGCGATCGGTGATGCAGCCAAATTGCCGCTATTCGTGCTTAATTCGCCCGCCGAAATGAACGAGGTGGAAATCGCGAGCAAATCTGTAGTCGATCTGCTCGAGCGACTGCCGAACATGGCCGGCCTGATCGATCTCAGCCTCGACTGGCAATATATGATCGAAGTGATCACGGTGGCGCGGGCAACGCGGCCCGACTTCCAACTGGTTTCCGGCACCGAATACATGATCTCGGCTGCGGCAGTCGGCGCTACCGGCCTGCTCTCGCCTCTCGCGAGTATCGCACCGAAGCTGATCAGCAATCTCTATGCGCTTTGTACGGCCGAGAAGTTCACCGAAGCCCGGCCGGCGCAGGAGCAGGCAGCGATCCTCTATCGTGCGTTTCGCGATACCGGCATCGCCGGCTTTAAGACTGGAATGCGAGCCATGGGTCGGGATTGCGGCCCTCCACGCCCGCCCCTCGCTGCGCTTACTGACGCTGACAGCAAGGTCCTGCTTGCCGAATTAGTGACCGCAGGGACGTTGAATTCGGAACCGCGTGGCTGGCTATAGGAGCTGGATTATTTGTTTGAACCTATGAAAGCTGCACTGGTTACAGGCGCTTCTTATGGAGTAGGTGCGGCGACTGCTCTAGCGCTGGCGCGCCACGGCTTTGATGTCGTCGCGACGGCGACGCGCGAAAGCAATCTTACGACGACCTTGGGAGCGATCCGCGAAACCGGACGAAAAGCAGTCGGCGTCGAGCTCGATCTTCGGGCGCAATTGAGCATCGAGAAAACGGCGGCCGCCGCTATCGAAGCCTTCGGCCAGATCGACGTTCTGGTCAATAATGCCGGCGTCAATCTGCGCAGTAAAGCGATCGAAACCGCGCGTGACGATTTCGAAGCCGTGCTGCTCACCAATGTCACCGGCACCTTCTTCCTGACCCAGCAGATCGGCCGCTATTGGGTGGCACGGCACCTGCCCGGCCGCATCGTCACCATCGCCTCGGCGCATGCTTTGGTCGGAGCCGCCGAACGTTCGGCCTACGGCATCAGCAAGGCCGCGCTCCTGCAGATGACGCGGATGCTGGCGATCGAGTGGGCCGAATACGGCATCAACGTGAATGCGGTCGCGCCCGGCCGTCTCGATACCGCTTCGCCTTCGCGCGCGGGAACCGGAACCAACAAGGACTACATGGAAGCGATGCTCAAGCGCATCCCGCTGCATCGGCTCGCGACGGCGGAGGAAGTCGCCGCAGCCGCCGTGTTCCTTGCCGGCCCCGGCGCGGCCTCGATCACCGGGCAGACCATCGTCATCGACGGCGGCCTGACCGCGGCATAATCGCAGCGTGACAGAGGCGCCAAAGACCGGCGCGTTTTCGTGGACGGCGATCTGGTGAAGGACGTGACCGAACATCCGGCCTTCCGGCAGGCGGCGCGCTCCTTGGCGAGCCTCTTCGACATCGCCGCCGATCCGGCCAATCGAGAACGGATGACGTTTGCGTCGCCGCGAACCGGAGCGCCCGTGCTGCGCGCCTATCAAATCCCAAAGACCCACGCCGACCTCAATATTCGTCGGACGACGAGATCAATCAGACTGAGTGTTGCGCGCTCTTTTTTTGGACGATCCGGCCCATTCGGCCACGCATCGCTCGAGATCCTTGAAATTGCTGTGCATCTGTTCAAGCGAAAATCCAAGTGCGAAGAAGCGTTCCGCCTCGTCGCCCGGAAGGCCGCGCGTAACACCGTCGCGCCGGAGAGCCGCAATTTCGACGGCATAGGCGTCGAGAGCAATTTCAACAGTTTTGAGCGACGGCGGCGGCCCGCCCGCCCGTAGCGCAGCCGCACTCGCGCACAAGTAATCGACCAAGGCCGCGCCCGCCTGCTCCAGAGGCGAATCAAGCCGCGCCCTCACGGCCTCAGGCAGCGGACTGCTGGCTGCTCTTCCAATCATCACGAGGTCATGCCGCAACCTGAGCAATGTTCGCAACAGCGGCCCCGTGTCGGGTCCCGCGGAGAGTCGCGCCGACCGCTCGTGCTCAGCCTCGGTGCCGACCACATTCATTTGCACCAAAGCCTGGCCAATATCGTCCTGAATGCGGTGAAGCGCATCCGTATCGAGACCATGCTCTAACCCTGCAAGCAGATCGCCGAGAGTTCGCGCCATTTGATCGAGAGTGTGCGCGGCCGCCCTGGCGACCAAGGGATGCGCATTGGCCGGCAATAGGACAAACGAAACGACCAAACCCGTGATACCACCCAGCGCGACTTCGAACACGCGATCGAGGGCCGAATCAATCAGACTGGTATTGGTCATGGTGGGAATCAGCAGCACAATGATGGCGGTGATCGGCGCGACGGAGAATCGCGGGTTGATCGCCGCAAGGAGAGCGAGCGGAGCCACGGCAAGGGCAAGAACCGCGAGAAGCGCCACTTCGCTCGAATGTGGAATGAGCACGCCGATGGCTCCGCCATAGACTGCACCGCCCAGTGTTCCCACGAGATAATCGAGAGTCGCCTTCAGCGACCGCCCCACGCTCATCTGCGTCACGATGACCGCTGTCAGCACGGCCCATAGCGGCAGGGGAAGCTGCAAGAGCTGAGCAAGCGCAAGGGCTAGCAGCGCCGCAATCGTCACCCTAATCGAAAGCGCCAATTGCACACGGCGGCGGCCCACGGCGGCGCGGAGCCCCCTTGCGAGTGTTGCTATGGCCCTCACGCTCTTGATCTCCCGACGTCAACTCCAGGCGAAGTAGCCGGAAGATAATATGTAATCATATGAGACCGGCAGCAAAGCAATCCCCCATTTGCCAATGCTTTCGTACCGGCGCAAAGCGTTGAGTAACGTTTCGCTTCAATCAAGCAATAATTATGAGGCCTTCGATGAGACCTCCATGGTTTTCTCGGGCGCCACTTCTCGTCGACTCTTGGAGTGGGACGCACACGGCAACCCGCACCCCCGACGAAGCAAGCTACCGAAGCTTAAGCCGCGGCCCGCTCCGGCGGTGCCATGAATTCCGGACCGATCGGCGTGCGCACGTGACGCGCCACGATTTGGTCGATTTCCGCCATCGCGCCGGCGTCGATCTTCCAGCCCATTACATCATGCACCGGATCGAGCTGCGCCGGATGCCGCGCGCCCCAAAGGGCGATCGTGTTCGCCGAACGATCCAGCACCCAACGCGCCGCCAGATGGATCACGCGCTTGCCAAATTGCTCCTGCGCAAAGCGGTCGAGGGCGGACACCGCAGCAAGGTATTCGATATAGTGCGGGGCTTTGAATTTCGGGTCGTTGGCGCGCAGATCGCTATCGGGGAAGCGCGTGTCGACTTTCATCCGCCCCGCCAACAGCCCGCGGCAAAGCGAACCATAGGCCAGCATGGCAAGTCCCTGCTTTTGCGCGTAAGGAAATACATCCGATTCAATCGCGCGCTCGAACAGATTGTATGGCGGCTGCACGGCGTGCAGCGGCGCCACTGCACGAAATGCATCCATCTGAACCGGGCTGAAATTGCTCACGCCAATCGCGCGGATTTTTCCGGCCTTCAGCAGATCTTTCATCACGCCGGCGGTCTCTTCGATGGGCGTATTCGGATCGGGCCAGTGGACCTGGTAGAGATCGATCACATCGGTGCGCAAGCGACGGAGTGAATCGTCAATCTCCTTGAGGATGCGAGCGCGGCCGGCGTTGCGGAACGGCTTTTCGTCCTCCCAATCGAGCGCCACTTTGGTGGCGACAAAGGCGCGGGCACGGCGGCCGCCTTCGGCGAGCGCCTTGCCGACGATTTCCTCCGATCGCCCGAAGCCGTAAACCGGCGCGGTATCGATCAGCGTGATGCCACGATCGAGCGCCGCATGAATCGTGCGGATGGATTCGGCCTCGTCGGTACCGCCCCACATCCAGCCGCCAATCGCCCAAGTACCAAGGCCGATGCGCGAGCAGTTGGTTCCCGCGATGGGCGTGGTTTCCATCTGTGTTGCTTTCGTCATCATTTTCTCCATTCGCGCGTCGTTGAATATGTTGGTCTACCAATCGCGCCCCTACCCTTACGCCGGCTGCGCCGTATCTGACGAAAGCGGCGCGGCCAGACAATTTCGCTCCGTACATATTTGGTAGGTAGACCAAAAGAACACTTGGTTGCTATTGCTGCAATTGCAGCGGCCTTGCGCAAAAGGCTTCAAGCTCAAGGAGCATTAAATGCTCGACCCCCGTCGCAAACGCCACGCAACACGATTATTTTTTACCGGTTCGACCCAACAGGAGCAGGCAATGAGGCCGCAATGGATAGCCGCCTTAGCGACGGCCGCGTTGCTCGGATCGTTCCCCGTCATTGCTGCGACGGGAATCGATGCACGCGCCGACGAACCGACCGGCCGACTGCTCACGCCCGAAGTATTGAAGGAAATCGCGCAGGTCGAAGCCGAGATTGATCGCATTGAGACGCAAACGCTCGGCCGACTGGCTGTGCCGCCAACCAACCAGGTCCAGCAGATCGAGCTGCTTGGCAAGGCCATGCTGTATGACAAAGAGCTCTCGGTGAACCGCAACGAGGCCTGCGCATTTTGCCACATGCCGGAGACGGGCTTCACCGGACCGATTTCGGAACTCAATCGCACCACCGGTTCCTATCCCGGCTCGGTGCGCACCCGATATTCCGAGCGCAAGCCGCAGACGCATGCCTATGCGCCGCTGGCGCCGGTGCTGCATTACAATCCCGGCCAGGGCGACCTCGTCGGCGGCAATTTCTGGGACATGCGCGCGACCGGCCGCCGGCTCGGCAATCCGGCGGCCGAACAGGCGGAGGGACCGCCGACTAATCCCGTGGAGATGGGACTGCCCGATATTGCATGCGCGGTTTACCGCGCCTCGCAGCGGCCGTACCGCGCGTTGTTCGAAAACGTGTGGGGCAACCAAGCTTTCGTTATCGCGTGGCCACGCGATGTCGAGCAGGTCTGCAATACGCCGGGGCCGCCGCCGGCCAATGATCTTACACCGGTGCATCTCGGCGCTGTCGACCGCGGCCATGCCAGCGCAACCTTCGATCAGATGGCGCAGTCGATAGCGAGCTATGAGGCTTCGGCCGAGGTGACAAATTTCACCTCGAAATACGATGCCGTGCTCGCCGGCAAAGCGGGGTTCACGCCGCAAGAGCAGGAAGGCTACGATCTGTTCCGCGGCAAGGCGCAATGCAATTCCTGCCATCGCGACGGCGGACCGGGCGAGGATCCACTTTTCACCGATTTCACCGCGAGCAATATCGGTACCCCGGCCAACCCGCGGCTACCATACTATTTGGAAGATCGGCCGGACGCTTTAGGTTATACCGCCAATCCGGCCGGGCGATCGTTCGTCGATGGCGGCGTCGGCAACTTCCTCACCAAGGGCCATCTGCTCAGCCAGCCTTCCGCTCCAGATGCGAGATGGTTGCCGCTTGCCCCGCAGAATCTGGCACGCATTCAGGTCCCTACTCTGCGCAACGCCGACAAGCGGCCCGATCCGAGTTTTGTGAAGGCTTATGGCCACAATGGATATTTCACCAGCCTGAAAGAGATCGTACATTTTTACAACACGCGCGATGTGCTGCGGCGCTGCGCACCCAATGATCCGGGCGAAGGATCGACATGCTGGCCGGCGCCGGAATCGACCGCCAATATGAATACGAAAACAACCGGCCATTTAGGCCTAACTGATGCAGAGGAGGATGCGCTCGTCAGTTTCATGCAGACGCTGACGGATGGCTACACGCCTGACGGTCTGAAGTAGCGGTACGCTCGACCCAGGGCAGACTCGGAATGCTGCGCTTCTAGTTAACGCAAAAGGCGTCACTTCATGGCTAATCCGACTTCCGCTTGGTGGCTAAATCCTCCGGTGATCTTGCGCTACGTGGTCGCCGCCGCCTTGGTCGCTTGCGGGTCTGCGATCGAGTTGTTGATGCAACAAGAGTTGGTCGGAGCGCCGGCTTTGCTGTTGCTGTGCGCGGTCATGCTAAGCGCATGGTTCGGCGGATTTAGGCCAGGATGGTTCGCAGCCGCGCTCGCATTGTCTTCCTTCATCCACTATTTCGTCCTGCCTGGAGATTTCTTTGGCGTAGACGCCAAAGAACTGCCTCGTATCGGCATTTTTGCGTTTGCAGTTCTCCTTGTCGGATCGCTGAGTGCCGCGCAACGAAGCGTCGCGCAAACGCTGCGACGGGCGCGCGACGATCTCGACGGCGCCAACAAGAAACTGATACGAACGAACGAGGCGCTGCGCGCGGAGAATGCCGAACGTGTTCGGGTCGAGGGGGCTTTGCGGGAGAGCGAACAACGTTTCCGTGACTTCGCCGAAACCGGATCGGACTGGCTTTGGGAAACTGGACCTGACCACAGATTCAGGCATATTTCGGGACATATCAGCGCGACCGGTACCAACCCTGCGGCGCGGCTTGGTCAAAAGCGATGGGATTTTGCCAGCGACGTTGACAAGGAGCCGGAAAAATGGCGCGCTCACATCGCTGCTCACGACGCACATCAGCCGTTTCGCGACTTTACGTACAGGCTGCACCGGCCCGACGGCGCTACAGTTCATGTCAGCACGAGCAGCAAGCCGGTCTTTGACGCGAAGGGCAATTTTCTCGGCTATCGCGGTGTAGGCAGGGACATCACCGCAGAAGTTCAAGGCCGCGAGGCCGAGAAGGCGCTGCGTCAGGCCCAAACGGACCTGGCGCATGTCACGCGCCTGACGACGCTCGGAGAATTGACGGCTTCAATCGTACACGAGGTAAACCAGCCGCTCGCCGCGATATCGATGAACGGGGAAGCCTGCTTGCGCTTTCTGGACCAGGAGACGCCTGATTTGAACGAGGTGCGCGCCGCCCTGGCCGACATGATCGGCAACAGCCATCGGGCCGCCGACGTGATCCGGCGCATTCGCGCCTTGTGTCAAAAAGCCGAGCCGCACAAGACGCCGCTCAACATCAATGAGGTCATCGACGAGGTGCTTTACCTGATTCAACGCGAGGTGATCGACCATGGCGTTGCGATCGGGCGCGAACTTGCGCCCAATATTGCGCCCGTGTTCGGCGACCCGGTCGAGTTGCAGCAGGTGATCATCAATCTGGTGATGAACGGAATGGAGGCTATGTCCGCCGTCGCGAACGGGAAGCGCAATCTCATGATCCGGTCCCAGCAGAACGCCGACGAAGTGCTTGTCCAGGTGGAGGACAGCGGCATCGGCATCGCCCCGGAGAATTTCGACCGGCTGTTCAACTCGTTTTACACGACCAAACCCAGCGGCATGGGCATGGGCCTGTCGATTTGCCGCTCGATCATCGAGGCGCATGGCGGAAAACTGTGGGCCTCGTCCAATAGCGGCCCAGGCGCTGTCTTCCAGTTCACCTTGCCGCAGCGGCAAGAACCCAGTTCGTGACCGCGTTGCGCCCTCTATTCGGCTGGCTGTAAAGCGGGCGAGCTGATCCGGAGCCGTTGCAGGAATTGACTCAGTCGATCGAGATAGAGATAGACGACCGGGGTCGTGAACAGCGTCAAGAGCTGGGACAGCAGCAGGCCGCCGACGATGGTGTAGCCCAATGGCTGGCGGATTTCGGCGCCGGCGCCGTGGCCGAGCATCAAGGGCAATCCACCCAACAGCGCTGCCATTGTCGTCATCAGGATCGGCCGAAAGCGCAAAGTGCAGGCCCGATAGATCGACTCTTCGGGCGCAAGCCCTTCGTTGCGTTCGACATGGAGCGCGAAATCGACCAGCATGATGCCGTTCTTCTTGACGATGCCGATGAGCAGAATAATGCCGATCATCGCAATGACGCTCATGTCGAGATGCACCGCCATCAACATCAGAAGAGCGCCGATGCCGGCGGATGGCAAAGTCGACAGGATAGTGATCGGGTGAATGGTGCTTTCATAAAGTACGCCGAGGATGATGTAGATCACGACCAGCGCGGCGGCGATCAGGATCGGCGTGCCGGAAAGCGACGACATGAAGGCCTGGGCATTGCCCTGGAACGACGTCGCGAGCGAAAGCGGCTTTCCCACCTGTCGTTCGAAGCCGCGGATGGCAGTGACGGCGTCGCCGAGCGCAAAACCCGGCTTGAGGTTGAAGGAGAGCGTCACCGATGGGAACATGCCCTGGTGGTTGATGACGATCGGCGAGGTCTTGATGACGCTGTTGACCAGCGTGCTCAGCGGCACTTGCTGCCCGCTGGATGAGTTCACATAGATGCCTTTCAGAGCTTCCGGGCTGTACTGAAAGCGTGGATCGACCTCGAGCACGACGTGATATTGATTGAGCGAGGTGTAGATGGTCGACACGATGCGCTGCCCGAAGGCGTCATCGAGGATATTGTCGATCGTCGACGGCAGGATGCCGAAGCTCGAGGCCACCTCGCGGTTGACCGTCACGTCGAGCAGCGGCCCGGAATTTTCCTGGTCGGTGGCGACATCCGTGACCTGCGGCAACGTCTTGAGCTTGGTCAAAAAGATCGCGGCCCAATGATTGAGCTCATTGGAGTCAGCATCGTTCAGCGTATACTGATATTGCGTCTTGTTCAGCCGGCCGCCAATGGTGATGTCCTGCGCCGGCTGCATAAAAAGCGTAATTCCCTCGATCTTGGCGAGTTGCGGCTGCAGGCGGCTGATGATCTCCATGGCATCGGCCCGGCGTTGATCGCGCGGCTTAAGCGCGATGAAGAAGCGGCCTTGATTGAGCGTCGCGGTCGGCCCGCCCGGCCCGACATTGGTGCCGACTGAGGCGATATCCGGATCCTTGAGAAGAACATCGACCGCGGCCTGCATGCGCTGCGCCATGGCGGGAAACGAAATATCTTGCGCTGTCTCACCGATGCCGAGGATCATTCCAGTATCCTGCTCCGGAAAGAAGCCCTTTGGGATCACGTAATAGAGATATCCCGTCACGACGATGGTTCCCAGCATGACCATCAGCGTGATGACGCGATGCCGCAACGCGATTTTGAGGCCCGCTTCGTAGGCGGCAAGCAGCGCGTCGAAACCACGCTCGAAAATCCGATACAGCCAGCCATGATTCTTGGTCTCGGGCTTGAGCAGGCGCGAGCACAGCATCGGCGTCAGCGTCAGCGAGATGATGAGCGAAAGAACCAACGAAACGCTCACCGCGACCGCAAATTCCTGGAACAGCTTGCCGACATAGCCGCCCATCAGAAACAGCGGAATGAAGACCGCAATCAGTGATAGCGTAATCGAGACGATGGTGAAGCCGATCTCGGCGGAGCCCTTGAGTGCCGCCTGCATCGGCGTGAGACCCTCTTCGAGATGGCGAACGATGTTTTCGATCACGACAACCGCATCGTCGACGACGAAGCCGACGGCAACGGTCAGCGCCATGAGCGAGAGGTTGTCGAGGCTGTAGCCGAGCTCGTAGAGCACGGCAAAGGTCCCGATCAGCGACAATGGCACCGTGATCGCCGGAATGATGGTGGCCCACACATTGCGGAGGAACAAAAATATCACCATGACGACGAGGCCGATCGTCAATACCAGGGTAAATTGCACGTCGCTGACCGAAGCGCGGATGGTCTGCGTCCGGTCGGACAGGATCGAGACTTTCATGGCCGGCGGGATCGACGCCTCGAGCTGCGGCAGCAGCGCCTTGATCTGATCGACCGTGTGGATGACATTGGCGCCCGGCTCGCGCTGGATCGCCAGAATGATAGCGCGTTGCTTGTTGTCCCAGCCGGCGATCAGGTCGTTCTCGGGCCCCTCGATCGCCTGGCCGATGTCGCTGACGCGGACCGGCGAGCCGTTGCGGTAAGCGACGATGAGGTTGTTATAGGCGTCGGGCTTGAGCAACTGATCGTTGGTATTGAGCGTAAAAGTCTGGCGCGGGCTATTGAGCGTGCCCTTCGGCAAATCGACATTGGCCTCACCGAGCACATTGCGCACGTCTTCGAGGCTGATGCCGCGCGACGCCAGCGCCTGCGGATCGACCCGCACCCGGATCGCGGGTTTCTGCTGGCCGCCGATGCCGACGAGGCCCACGCCGTTGATCTGTGAAATCTTGGGCAACAGGATATTTTCGGCATAGGCGTCCACCGTGGTCAGCGGCAGCGTATCCGACATGACGGCGAGCACCATGATCGGCGTGTCGGCCGGGTTCACCTTGCGAATGGTCGGCGGATAAGGAATGTTCAACGGCAAATACGGCGATGCCGCATTGATCGCCGCGAGCACGTCTTCGGCCGCGCTGTCGACGTCGCGGCTTAGATCGAACTGCGCGGTGAGCTGCGTATAACCTAGAGCGCTGGACGATGTGAGCTGAGTGAGCCCCGGGATTTGCGAGAACTGCTGCTCGAGCGGGGTCGCGACCGACGAGGCCATGGTCTGCGGGTCTGCCCCCGGCAACTGGGCGGTAATCTGAATGGTCGGGTAGTTGACGTTGGGCAGCGCAGCGACCGGCAGAAGGCGATAGGCCACGATGCCGCCGAGCAGGAGCCCGATCATCAACAGTATGGTCGCGATCGGCCGCGCGATGAAGGGAGCAGAAATGTTCATTGAATCGCCCTCTTTGAATTCCGCTCAAGCATCATTTTCACGGAATCGCTTGCTCGACTGCGCTCTGGAGATTGGCTTCTTCGGCAGCTTTGCCGTGCAGCACGTTGACCAGGCTGTCGGGCTGCAGGCCGTATTGGCCGTCAACGACCACGGTTTCACTGGCCCGGAGACCCTTGTCGATCAAAGCTTCGCCGTCCGAAATCTGAGCGACCGTAACCGGACGCACTTTCGCTTTGCCGTCCGGTGCGATTACGTAAACATAGGAGCCGTTCGGACCCTGCTGCACGGCGCCGGGCGGAATGGTCAGGCCGTTCGGCCGCGTGTCGAGCAGCAAGCGCGCGTTGACGAGCTCACCGGGCCACAGCATGCGCTTCGCATTCGGAAAGGTGGCGCGCAGCCGGATCGTTCCCGTCGTCTGCAAGATCTGATTGTCAACCAGTTCCAGCGTACCGCTGTCGAGTTCGGTCTTGTCGTCTTGGCTATAGGCAAGAACCGTCAACGGACCCTTGGCCATTTGCTGCTGGATCTCGGCAAAGGTCGTTTCCGGTAAAGTGAAAATAACCGAAATCGGCTGGATCTGCGTGACATCGACCAGGCCATTCGGATCGGTCGGATGAATAATGTTGCCATTGTCGATCTGGCGGATGCCGGTCACGCCGTCGATCGGCGCGGTCAGCTTGGTGTAGCCGAGATTGACCTGCGCGGCTTCGATCAGCGCTTCATCGGATTTGACCATCGCCTGGAGCTGACCGAGCTGAGCCTTCTGAGTCTCGATGAGCTGCGGCGTTGCCCAGCCGTTGACTCCGAGTTTTGTATAACGATCAAGATTCGATTGTGCGTTGACCAATTGCGCCTGATCGCGATCGCGATTGGCGGTCATCTGATCGAGCTGCGCCTGATAGGGCCGCGGATCGATCTCCGCCAGAAGATCGCCTTTATGGACGGTCTGACCCTGTTGGAACGCGATATTGACGAGCTGTCCGGTGATCTGGCTGCGCTCAACCACATTGTTGTAAGCGATCACCGTGCCGACGCCGCGCAGATAGATCGGCACGTCTTTGCTTTGCACGGTGCCGGTTACGACCGGCACGCGCACAGGCGGTGGCGCTATTGCGGCCGGCGCCTCTGTGGTGCCGGTGGCGACGGCTAGGCCGATGGCCGCGGCTGCCGCTATAAAGCCGAAAGCCGAAATGATGATCATTCGCCTGTTCACGAACGCCTCCTCTTTTGCCGATCAACAGCCGGTCGGCGATCCCATTTGAGTTGAGCCAGCGGCCATCGGCGTCGATGAATCGCCCAGGCTCATCACGCAAGGGCTTGTCAGCGCCGGCGACGCCACCATCGGGCTCGTACCGGCGCCGTTCAGCTCGGTGGCGCCGAGTGGAATTGCGCCAACCGACGCAACGCCGGGCGCCCCGCCCGCGCTCATTCCGCTCAAGGTCGATGCTGCCGCTGTCGTGCCGGACGCAGTGCCGCCAGCGCCACAAGACCCCAGCGAAATCATTCCGGAGCCCATCGTGTTCGTGTTCATGCCAGCGCCGTCGAAAGTCGAAGCCGAGCCGGTCGTGCCGGTGCCCGACAGGCCGATGCCGGCGCAGGGGTCGGTACTCGCCGTCGGATCGAGTGGCGCCGGACTAAGGCCGCCGGGTGTAAGCTCGCTCGAACCCAATGGAATTCCTACCGGGCCGGCCGGCGACGTGGCGCCGAGCACTCCAAGAGGCGACGTTGCACCGGGGCTCGTCGGCGTGAGCGGCGCCATTTGAGCGAAGCTCACGCCACAGCTTAAAAGAAGCACAGCCAAGATGATGAATGCTCGTTGCAACGCTACCTCCATTTGTGCGGGCGTCATAAGGGCAAGAGAGATGAGCCCTGCCGCTTTTCCGATTCTGCGGACGCTGTTTTGCGCTTGCGGAATTGCAAAGCGGGCAAACATGAGGACATGAAGCGCCGGTTCCATCAGGCGAAACTCATTCGGTAGCCGCGAGGAGTAAGACCCGTAGCTTTTCGAAACGCCGCACTTAGCGAACTCGTCTCGCTAAAGCCGACTGCAAGTCCGATTTCGGTGACAGAGAGCGCCTGCTTTGCCAGCATCGCTTTGGCGCGCTCGATGCGGCGGCCGGTGTGATACCGGTGCGGCGGCACGCCAAACGATTTCTTGAAAGCACGGCAGAAGTGGAAAGGGCTCAGGTCCACCAGATCGGCCAGCGTCGCAATGGAAATCGGCTCCCGAAGGTGTTCCTCGACATAGGAGCTAACGGCCCGCTGCTGATGCGGCGCGAGGCCGCCACGAATATAAGTTTTGTCTTTTACAGGCGCGCCGCGATCGAGCCGTATCAGCTCGTGCATCAGGACGAGACCCATGGCGTCGAAATAGAGCTGATCTTCGAAGGCTGCACCTTCGATCAAACGCTTCAGCTTTAGAGCCGAATCCCATAGCGCTTCGTTTTCGAAGAAAAGCCGCGGCGTAAATGACCTGTTCGCGAGTCCAATTCCCGCAATCGCGTCGACCTTGGCTGGATCCAGATAGAAAAATATCATGCGCGAGAGCGCACGTGGCTGATGCCACTCGTGATATTCATGCCCGGCCGGAACAAATGTAATCTTGCGGGTCAAGGCTCGGAGACTGGATCGCGGCAAGCCCTCGACGAAGCTCTCGCCTTCGTCGCGCGACGCCTCCTCAAATACGGCGAGAAGGTGCATCGGCGCACGAAAGCGATATTCTGTTTTGCATTGGCGGGCTGTCACAATGGTCTCCGCGGCCATGCCGTGCCCGGACATGGTGCGACGCTTCACGGCATCAAATGGCGTGACATCGACGAAGGTCGCCGCATTGCGTCCCTGTGTTGGATCGTTCGAGCCTGAACGAGACTCGTTTCGGTCTCCGACCGGCCGCGCGAAAGGATCGGTCGAAAACCACACATAGGGTTGTGGCCACTTCAACAATGCTGAGTTCGCCAACATAGAGTTCCACCTGCATGCCCAACCCGCTTTCCCTGCGGTCGATTTAGCTTCGCAAGTGCCTGCTCTGCCATCGTACGGAGGTTTGTTAAGCGGACGCATGGGTTTGCTGGGCACATACCTTGGTATGTGCCCAGCAGCGACCCGTGGTCTTCGGTGAATTGGTTGGGTTCGAAAATGCGCGCGATATATGGAAAACAGCGCGGTGGAAGAAGAGCTATGCGCGCCGCGGACTCAAGCGTTGCCGCAAAGCAGCCTCAATGCACGCGCTCAACGTGTTTGGTCCTAACGGCTTTGTCAGGAAGGCAATCGCGCCACCGGCCATAGCCTGCGCCTCCACCGCGTTCCCGCAAAACGCAGTCATGAAAATGATCGGAATGCGGGAGCCCAGCGCGTTCAAGCGGCGTTGCAGTTCGAGACCGCTCACCTGCGGCATTTGAACGTCCGAAACGATACAGCATGTCTCTGCGAGATGCGGAGACTGCAAGAATTCTTCGCACGAGGCGAACGTCCGCGCCTGCCAACCTAATGAACGCACAAGTCGGCTAGTCGCGCTCCGCGCGCAGGCATCATCATCGATGATCGAAATGAGTTGTGAGGTGGACAAATCGCCGTTCCTGCCCATGTTTGATGCGGCGCACAACGCCCTACGCCTTTGTGTATTTCTTTTTTATGAAATGGGCGGAGTCGGACAGGACTACAATCATACTTAGGTTTCAGCCGTTGACTTGGCCGAAGCGGTAGCCAAGCATACCACCAATTCAGGTCGATGGCCAAATCGAGCCGACCGGATCCGCAAACGACGCTGCAAAGATTGCCGCGTGACGCGCGGATCCTGATCGGCAATGACATCCGAATCGTCAGTAGCACTCGCTCGGAAATCCCTTGTGGAAACGCTGCGTCTCCGGATCGCAATAAGGAGCCAGGCTTCCATCGTCCAGGTCATCAACACCGAGGCGGTGGTGCCAACGACCGTGATCGCCGATCGCCAAATGCGTCCTCGCGCCGACCATGCCGGTTCGGCCCAGGGCATTACCGATGTGAGCATGATCAAGGCCGCCGAGGTGAGCGCCCTCAATCCCGCTCAATCCGCCGATATGTCCGTCAAGACCCTCAATATCGCCCCCGATATGACCCCCGCCGAGACCTCCAATATGACTTCCACCGAGGCTTCCGATATGGGCTCCGCCAAAGCCGCCGCCCAAGTGGCCGCCGCCACCAAGGCCTCCCCCCCGCGCCATTGCGTCCGTGCTCATGAGACCGCCGGCGAGTGTTGCTGCGACCAAGAGAATTATCATTCGAGCTGACATTGTGTTTCTCCTTTGCCTGCGGCGGCGCCGCCGCCGGATCCAGTGATGATGCCGGCGATCCGATGAACGCCGGAACGGCATTGATCTAGGGCGCGGCGCTATCGGAGATTTTGGAGATCTTGCCGCTCTTGGCTTCGCCTTGCGAGAATTTCAAAAGAACGGTCGCCGTAATCTGTAGTCGCACGAAGCAAGATGTGCCGCGGGCCAACGCGCGATTGACGACAGGGTCCTCTGCACGACCGCTGCGGCCATGTCCTGACAAGCTTCAGCAGGCGGATGAAGTAACGGTCGTGCCATTACTGTCGAATGGCATCGGCGGCGTTGCCGTCTCCGGCATCATGAGTGCGCTTTGGCAACCAGGCGCCGGCACGGCGATCAACGGGCTTAGGCCCGATCCGCCGCCTTCTGTCACGTCAAGCGGGACGGCACCGTCGCCAAACGTCGATGTGTCTACCGCGGCAGGAGAAGGCGGAGCCGAAGGAGGTGAGCAGTTTCCCGACGAAGCAGATGTGCCGAACTGAGAATTCTCCGTTGCCAGCGGGTCGGTCGGACCGAGCGGGAAGTTCGCTGTCGCTGGGGCTGTCGCCATGCCGCTTGCCGTTGGATCGCTCGGATCGACCGGCAGACCGGAAACCGTACCGGCCATAGCACTCGCCGGACATGACGTAATGGTGCCGACGCCAATGCCCGCGATAGGAGCCGCAAGATTGAGGTGGATTGCTCCCAATGCCGAGCCAGAGGAGCCCGCCGCGGGTCCGGTAACGCTCGCCGGCGCACCTGCCGGCGGTCTCGCAGGGTTGGACGCCGGGGCGACCTGCGCAAAAGTCGCGCCGCAGCCGGCCAACATCACAGATGCCGTTATCAGGAACAAACGCCGCATATGACTCCACTGCTCTTTCATTTCTGACTGACTTGCATTGGCTGTGCCTGAACCTGCACCTTGCTGCCGTCGGCGAGATCGACCATCGGCCGCAATATGACCTGATCGCCCGCCTCGACGCCGTCGCGAACCTCGACTTGCGTCCCGAGATCGCGTGCCACCGTAATCTTGTGCAAATGCGCCACACCACCCGCGGCAACAGCTACCTGCAAGCCATCGCTGTTGAAGATCACGGCATCGGCGGGGACGATCAGCGACGGCGTTTTTCGCGGAATATGCAGGTCCACCGTGCAATACATGCCAGGGCGCAGCAGCCCATCGGGATTGGGAACGTCGATCTCGGTCAGAAGCGTGCGCGTGCCGGGCGCCAAAGCGTCGGCGAGACGTGTCACCGTGCCGGAGAATTTGCGATCCGGCATCTCGGGGACGCGGACATCGGCCGCGACGCCTTTGCTCACGCCAAACGCCGCATCCTGCGGCACGTAGACTTGAGTGCGTATGACATCGCTGCGCATCAGGGTGAACATGAACGTTGTGCCCGACTGCACGAGGCTGCCGACATCGACGGCGCGCTGGGTGATGATGCCGTCAAACGGCGCGATGACGCTCTGATAGGCCTTGTCTTGATTGAGCACCCTGATCAGCGCCTGCTGCGCCGCGATATTCGATTGCGCGACGGCGACCGCTGCGTTTTGCGCTTCAAGCGTCAGGCGATCCGTATCGCCTTGCTGCGCCGTGACCCAGCCCTTTTTAACCAGATCGCTGTCGCGCGCATAGGTTACATTCGCGAGATCTCTGCTGGCGGTGGCTTGTTGCAAAGTAGCTTGATCTTGCTGAAGCGTGGCCTGGTTTTGCGTGATCTGATGATCGAGCTCGGGAGCCGTAATCTGCGCCAAAAGGTCACCCGTCTTCACATGATCGCCGATGTCCACTTGACGCGTTGCAATGTAACCGTTGGCTCGCGCAAAGATGTTCGCTGCCTCGAAGGCCAGTGTGGTTGCCGGAAGTGTTACGTCCAAAGTACTGGGGCTGGCGTGAACCGTCGCAACCCGCACGTTCGGCACAAAACTTCGCTGTGCCGCACTGGTTGCCCTCACCTGGTGATCGTTCGCCCAAAGTTGCGTCGCGCCTAGTCCCAACGCGCCCAAGAACGGCAGCGCAGCGCCGAGGCCGAGCAGCAGGCGCCGAGACGGGCCGCGCCTGTCAGACGCCCCTTTGGCCGCTATCACCACGGGCAAGTTCTTCGGTTTTACATCGTTCATTCGAGACTCTCCTTGAATACACCGTGCGCATGTTTGCCGTCGTTGCTCTTGCGCAGCACCGCGAACAGATACGGCACGATGAGGAGTGTCGTCGGCGTTGCGAACAACAGACCGCCGATCACGGCCCGGGCCAGCGCGGCGTTCTCCTCACCGCCGGCGGTGCCGATCGCCATCGGCAGCATGCCGACGATCATCGCTGCCGCGGTCATGAGCACGGGGCGGATTCGGGTGTGTCCGGCGCTAAGCGCGGCATCGTGCGCGGTCATGCCGGCCTGCTGCTGCTCGCGGGCAAAGGTGACCAGCAGGATTGAGTTTGCCGATGCAACGCCAACCGCCATGATGGCGCCCATCAAAGACGGCACGCTCAGGCTCGTACCGGTGACGAATAGTATGGTCAGAATGCCGCAGAAGGTCGCCGGCAGCGCCAGGATGACGACCAGCGGGTCGCCGAAATTCTGGTAGTTCAGCACCATAAGCAGATAGACGAACACGGCGGCGAACATCAGTCCGATGCCGAGATCGCGGAATGCATCATGCATGCTTTGGATCTGACCGACGATCTGGATCGTATTGCCCGGCGTCAACTGCTTTTGTAGATCGGCAACGACCTTGTTGATGTCATTTGCGACGCTGCCGAGATCGCGATCCTGGACACTGGCATAGACGTCGTAAGTCGGCTGAATATTAGCCTCGTTGGCATTGGTCGGGACGCTCGTGCGCTTCAGCGTCGCGACATTGCTGAGCAGACCCGGGATTGGACTCCCCGCCGCCGGCAATGAGGTCGAGACCGGCGTGTTGTTGAGATCGTTGATCGAGCTGACGTTCGGTTCGGGCGTTTGCACGGCCAGGTAATAGGGAATCCCGGAGCTCGGATCGGTCCAGAAATTCGGCGCCACCTGCTCGGACGAGCCCAGGCTGATATTGATATTGTTGGCGATCGTACTCGCATCGAGGCCGAGCTCCTGCGCGCGGGAGCGGTCGATGTCGGCCTCGAATGCCGGTGCATTGACCTCCTGCTGCAGATGCGCGTCGACAATTCCGGGAATCGCGGCCATGCGCCGGCGCAGCTCCTGCGCCACCTGTAGATCTTTGGTCCTGTCGTACCCCACGGTGCGCACGTCGATCTGCGCAGGCAATCCGAAATTGAGGATCTGCGTGACGATATCCGCCGCCTGAAAATAGAACGTGTCCTCGGGAAACGCCGCCGGCAATACCTGCCGCAGCTTGCGGACATAGTCGGCTGTCGGCGCATGACCGTCCTTGAGCGCGATCTGGATGATGCCGTCATTGACGCCGATGGTCGAACCGTCAGTGAAGGCGAGATTATATGGCCGCGCCGGCAGACCGATATTATCGACAATGAGCTGGCGATCCTTTTCCGGAATCACCTGGCGAATCTTGTCCTCGACAGCCTGGAAGATCCGTTCGGTGCTTTCGATACGGGTTCCGGCGGGAGCGCGGACGTGCAGCTGGATCTGGCCACCGTCGATCGCCGGAAAGAAATCACGGCCCACCAGCATTGTCATGCCGCCGCCGAGCGTGAGGATCAGGGCCGCCGCGACCGGGACAATGAAGCGATGGCTCATAAGATAGGCCAGCAGCACGGCATATTCACTGCGCATGCGCTCGAAGCCGCGTGTAAAGACGTCAAAGATTTTTCCGAACCAAGTCCGGCGCGCATCGCCCGCCGCCTCATGATGTTCGCCCTTGAGCAATAGGCCGATAATGATCGGCGTCAGCGTGCGCGACAATCCGTAGGACGCCAGCATGGCGAACACCACCGCCAGGCCGAGCGGGGTGAAAAGGAATTTTGCCGGTCCTTCCAGGAAAACGACCGATGTAAACACGCAGGCGATGGCAAGCGTCGAGACCAGTGTCGGGATTGCGATGCCGGCGGCGCCGTGAAGCGTCGCTTCGGGCAACCGCATGCCCTCCTCGGTAAGCAGGCGATGCGTGTTCTCTATGGTCACCGTCGAGTCGTCGACGAGAATGCCGACCGCAAGCGCCAGCCCGCCGAGCGTCATTGTATTGAGCGTCTCGCCCAGGAAATAGAGCACCACGAGCGATGACAGGATCGCGAGCGGGATAGAGATCATCACCACCAGCGTCGACCGCCACGAGCCGAGGAACAAAAGGATCATCAGCGCGGTGAGCGCCGCAGCGATGGCGCCCTCGCGCACGACGTCTTTGACCGATGACGTCACAAAGACCGATTGATCGAAAAGTTCCGTGATCGCGAGGCCCTTGGGCGCCGCGGCGCGAGCCGCATTCAGCGCTGCCTTGACCCCCTTGACGACAGTCAGCGTCGAGGCGTTGCCGTTCTTGATGATGCTGAGCAGAACCGATCGCTTGCCGTCTTCGCGGACGATATTCTGCTGCACGGCCGCACCGTCGCGCACCTGAGCGACGTCCTTGACGAATACCGTGGCGCCGTTGACGAATTTGATCGGAATATTGTTCAGGTCGTCGATGGTCGACGGCGTTGCATTGGTCCGCACGACATATTGCTTGTCGCCGAACTTCGCCGTTCCTGCAGGCAGCGTGAGATTTTGGTTGTTAACCGCATTGACCACGTCGAGCGGCGTCAGACCGCGGGCCACCAACTTGGTCGAGTCGATATCGACCATGATCTGCCGGTATTTGCCGCCAGCCGGCGTCGGCAGCGTAACGCCGGGAATGGGTGCAAGCTGTTGACGGACCCGGTAGATGCCGTAGTCGTAGAGCTGCTGCTCGTTGAGGGTGTCGGAGCTCAAACTGACCTGCAGCACGGGCACGCTCGACGCGTCGAATTGCACCACGATCGGCGGCTGTACGCCGGTCGGCATCAGCGCGCGGATCGCATTGCTCGCCGAAACAATCTGCGCGATGGCGAGGTCGAGATTAACGTCGGGCTGGAAGTAAATTTTGATCACGGACAGGCCGTCCATCGTCTGGGCCTCCATGTCCTTGATGCCGTTGACGTTCGACGAGATCGAGTACTGGCTATAGGTGGTGACGCGCTGCTCCATCTCAGGCGTCGACAAGCTGGTGTATTGCCAGATCACCGTCACGACCGGGATTCTGATCTGCGGAAAAATGTCGGTCGGCATCGACCTGATTGCGACCGCGCCGAGAAACAGAATAAGCGCCGCCAGCACATAGAATGTGTGCGGGAATTTAAGCGCGAATTTGACAATTCCCATGGATCGACACCGTGATCAGCATTGCCGCGCGGGCTGCGTTTAACAGCTAAGAACCCTCGGCGGATAACGCTTTGTCTGGGTTGCGCGGATTGTTTAAGGCTTGCGGTGAAGGCTAGTTCTCAACGAACCGCGTCCCTGCTTCCTCCGGCCTTCAATCAATGAGAAGCATCTGATTGTAGCCGAGGCTGCCGCCGCCCGTAGAAGCTGACGAATTTGGATTGCCGGCCGGCGGCCTGCTCGGCGCCATGTCATACAGCTGACGCCCGTGCCGCCGGGCCGAGTCGGAAAACGGACGGCTTTGATGCTGAGTGACAATCGGGCCGTTTCCCGCCGCGTTAACTCCGTACGACCGAGCAAGTACTGGTGAAGAGAAATTCAATATCGCGAGCGCCGCAATGAGCGCGAGTTTCGTTTTCTTGATCACGATTCATCTCCTGATCTGTAACTTCACGACGCCTCTTGTTGCTCGATGTAGATACTTGTGCTCGCGGTATTTAATTGGCGAAGCGGTGGAAACAACGATCCGTGCATCACCTTGACGCAGCTTCAACTCTTTGTCCGGCGGTAGGCGACAACGATCGACGTCGATGGCCCGATCGAAATCGGATCAGATGCCGGAAATGTGTTCATAAGCGCTTCGTCGAGCGCTTCTTCCAGGCGGCTATCCGCGTGCGCGCATTCGACACGATCGCGATCGCCTTGACGAGGTTTACGTCTCGAATACGCATCCATTGACGTTCCCCGTTTGCGCATTGCGATCAGCGAGTGATAAATTAGCTTGGCTCCGCCGGAGGCTCGATCCTACGGAGGTTCATCGCAGGGATGCTTTGATTTGCAGGACCTATACCGGGGTTTAATCGAGCCGCCGGGCGCGCGATGATCAACTTGGATCGATCGGCGTTTTTGCCACTGCCGCTTGAATATGTTTGATCAATGATTCCCCGTCGATAGGCTTAGCGAGAAAGCCAATGCCTCCCCCATTCATGGCACGCGCTTTGATGTTTAGCTCCGGGAACGCCGTGATGAAAATAATGGGCAATTGACGAGCTTGGCGACGCAGAAGGTCCTGCAGCTCTAAACCGCTCATATGCGGCATCTGCACGTCAGCGATCAGGCAGGACGCCGTATCGAGTTGTGCTGAATTAAGGAATTCCTCGGCCGAAGCGAACGTAGTCGCGACATATCCAAGCGACCGCACCAGTCTGCTCACGGCCGTACGAACGGACACATCATCATCGATTATGGAAATTTCTGGTGCTTGCGCCAATTTGCCGGCTCCTTTGGCGGTAAAATGCCTCAGTAAAGCCGCCGACGAAATAATACCTAAGTTTGCTTATTTACGACTTGGTCCGGCGAATGCCGAGAGCTTCCGTCATTCTTACCAAGTCGGCCAACGATCTGGCTCCCATTTTTCTCATTATGTGGCCGCGGTGAATCTTGACCGTTATCTCCGCGATGCCGATTTCCGCTGCGATCTGCTTGTTCATCAGGCCGGAAGTGACCAATGTCAGTAATTCCTGCTCTCGAGGAGTCAACGACGCATAGTGGGCCTTCAGTCCCGCTATGGCTTTCTCGTCCTCTCGCCTTTTTCGGTCCCGCTCGACCGCTTTGGCGACGGCGTCCAGCATTTCCTGATCGCGGAACGGCTTGGCCAGAAAATCGACTGCTCCAGCCTTCATTGCCTGGACCGTCATCGGTATATCGCCGTGGCCAGTCATGAATATGATCGGGATGTGGATATCCGACTTCGCAAGTTCGTTTTGGAAGTCCAATCCGCTTTGCCCAGGCAGCCTGATGTCGAGGACCAGGCAACTCGGAACATCCGGAAGCTTGCGTTTGAGGAATTCAGGAGCCGAACCGAACATCTCGGTCTGCAAGCCGACAGACTTGAGTAGCCGGGCAAGCCCGGTGCGGATTGAATCGTCATCGTCGATGACGAAGACTATCGGCTGCTCAGGCTCCTTATTAGCCATCGGTCGCGTGACCTTTTCGGCAAATCTCTGGCTGGTTACTCTCGCGCGGCGCGTCACCGACTGGCCAGTGTCAATTGGGGGCCGCGGCGTGTCAACATCGCGGCGCCGACGCCCGACATCGTCTGGCGTTCATACGTTTCAATTTGCCGTCAAACCAACCCATGTCCCAGTCACAGCGGCGAAGCCCTGCGGGCAGAGAGTAATTGCTGTCGATATTGCGCTGCTATTTGTCGGGCTTTTCGGCGTCCCGGGCCATCTCGAGGCAGGTGAGCAGTTCAGTATAGCTCGGTACGCCGCCGGCGCTGGATTCGCTGGTGCATTCTGCCTTGTCGCCAGCCATGAAGGTGGGCCATTCCTGGACGAGCTTCTTACGGATGTCCATCTCACTCGCCACGCAGCTGTTGATGCTTTGCGGAACGGTTTCGTTCGGTTCCAGATCCAGCCCGCCCTGTTCGGCAATCCCGCGGCAAAGTGGTTCGACGTTGAAGCTGGGCACATTGTCGGCAACCGCCACGGCGAGTTGCGCCGCCAGCGCCAACGTTGCGATTGGAATGATCATGTTAGTTCTCCTTAACTTTTTTGAATGATCGCGCCTGGAGGAACATTGTTTGCTGGCGACACGAGACCCGCCTCTTCCGCGGCAATCAGTCCGAGCGCCGACCAGTCGAGATCGGCATAGCCGCGGGCAATCCCAGATATCATTCGGTCTCGTACGACGCCTACCAACGGCATAGGGGTGCCCGCCCTCTCCGCCTCGGCAAGCGCCAGGCGGACATCCTTGAACGCCAGAGGCATGAGAAATCCGGGCGCATAGGCCTGCCTGAGAATCTTGTCGCCATAGATCTTATGCGCGCGCCCGCCGAACATCGTGCTCGTCATGATATCGATGAAGGGCTTTGGATCACCCCCGCGTTTTCGGAAAACAGCGACGGCTTCGCCCAGCATCTCCAGGGTCGTTGCCGTCATCATGTTGCCGAGCAGCTTGATCAGATTTGCCTGCGCCGGATCGTCGCTGATCATAAATGTCCGTTGTCCAAGGCTGTCGAGAAGCGGCCGACACCGCTCGACGTCGGCTGGGGCTCCGGCAGCAACAATGAAAAGCTGGCGGGCCTTCGCGGCATCCGGATTTCCGAAGACCGGCGCCGCAACGTAGCCCTGGCCGCGCATTGCGTGCCGGCTCGCGAGTAAAGCGGCGGTGTCGGTGCTGATCGTGCTCATCGACAGATGGACGGCGCCGGATTTCAGACCGAGCGCAAGGCCGTCGTGTCCGATCGCTTCGCCGCCGAATACCATTGCGCGAACAGCGGCGTCATCCGGCAGCATGGTGATAACGACCTCACATTCGAAGAGATCGGCGATGCTCATTGTAGGTTTGAGGCCGAGGGCCTCGAGCTTATCCATCTGCGGCGCGCGACGGACATAGGCGATGACCTGAACTCCGGCGGCAGCGAGATTGGCAGCCATTGCGGTGCCCATATGGCCGAGACCGGCAAAGCCGATTGAATGTTGGGCTGCAGCCGGACCATTCGATCCGGTGTCGCTTTCCGACTTTAGACTTGTTGTTTCAGGCGCACCGCGGCCGCCGCAGCGAAAGCTGGTGTCTTCACTGAGCATCGGTTGTCTCCTTGTCACGGGCCGATCGGACGTTCGTCGCGTTCGGGTCCTACGACCCGGATGGGACGCCCGGACCTGGATATTTTATTTCGACGTCTGCCGATTGTGATGCGACAGGCCGGGCTGAAGGCGAGAGGAACAGCGCCATTGCGTATTGCCGAATGGCGCTGCTCACGCCTCGCAGCCAAACTGTTAGTTGCCCTTCATCGGCCAATAGAAGTCGCCCTGCTCCGCGCGGTTCAGCTCGCGGGCAGTCGGCTCCTGCACGATGGTGTTGCTGGGGACGTAAAAGTCGCCTTGTTTGGCTTCGTTGAGTTCCTGGGCAGTTGGCTGCTGCACGACCGTGTGGCTGGGGGCATAGTAGTCGCCCTCTTGAACCTGGCTCAAAGATTGAGCCTGGGCCGGCACCGCAGCTGACAACGCAAGCGTCGCAAAAGCCACGGCGGCGAAGATCGTCTTCATGGTCTATCTCCTTGTTGTTCGAACGGCGCAACGCCGTTCGATGGCAAGAGATTAAATTGATGCATGGAGGACGCTCCAGTGAACTCGCGTATCAACAACGCCAACTTGAGTTCATCAGGATAAACTTCAGTATGAGAGAGTGGCGTGTCGGAAACTCCGACAGTTCTGCGGATTCCAAAGGCTGGATGCGACGCTCGGCTACCGAGTCACAGTACGGCGAATTCGAATTTGGGGCGCCCGTCAAAAATCGCCGCTGGCGCCGCTTAGACGGCGCCGGCGGCTTCGCAAATTTGACGCTTGCTTTAGCGGGCGCGTATACGAACCGGCACCAGCTTCGGCTGCGGATTCTTGCTCGCCTGCAAGAAGAGCCACTCAAAGTAGGTCAGAGTCCCCTGTTCTCGCCGCGGCTGTTTCGGCTGCTCGGCCGCAAAGGAGTCACGGCACCCCCTTGAACAATAAGACCGCGTGCTGGACCAGCCGCGCCGGTAAGCGATGAGGCCGATGCCGCGATTGCAGTTGGAATTTGCGCATTTCATGACACTTTCCTCGCTTGTTTTTCGACGTCGAGCGCCGTCATCTTTGCGTGTCCTGCAAAGCACTGCGCGTCACAGTAAAGCAGGCGCGTCAGCGGTTCGCGGACGTAGCCTTCCTCGATCTTTTTGTCGCAAAGGGCGCAGCGCGCATTCGCGCGTGGGATGCGGTGATTGACGAGAACGAACCTGGCCGCGGGTTGGCGAGATTCGGATGGGCTTGCGAATTTCAGGCCGGTGCGCATGTGCACCTCCATCGATGACGATTGCACGTAGGGTTACGTCGCCGGCTCCGGCAATTCTATTGAACATGCGTTTTATCCTGAGGCCAAAGTGGATGACTCGCCGATACCTTGGTTTTACGGCAAAGAGAGGCAGAGCCCGCCATGTTTGTTGAAGGCGCAGACGCCGCAACGACGATCTGAGAGCCGCTACTGACGCCAGCGTAATAGGATCAACAAACGGAGATTGTACTATGAGCGTGAAGACGATTGTCACAGCGATAGCGCTCCTTCTCAGCGCAACATCGGCCACCCTGGCGCAAAGCGCCTATACGACTGGCACGATCGCGAGCAGCGAAGCCGCCGGCTACGGCTCTCCGGGTGGATATGGAAGCGGCTTTTACGACTACGCGCCGGGCCATGTTTCCAGCCACGCCAGGGCTCATCGGCACTGAGGTTTCGAAGATCGAGACAAGCCGCTGCACTGGAGGAGGAGCAGGAACGGCCACGCCGACCACAACTGGCGTTGCCGCCTTACTAGGCAAGCCGAATTTCACAGAACGCACCGCGGAACTCGCCATGACGTCGTGCCGAACTACATCGCCACGCTGCGCATTCCAGAATGAGCAAGGACAGGGAGAAGATCCATGAAACTTGGCATCATTGGCACTGGGAGTGTCGGTTGCGCCACGGCGCTGGCGGCGGTGACGCGAGGCAGCGCGCGTGAAATCGTGCTGGTAAACCGCACGAGAAAGACGGCTGAAGCCGTGGCGACCGACATCCGCTACGGCACGCCGCTTACCCCCAAGGTCGATGTCACTTACGGTGATTACGACGCACTCGCCGGTGCTGGCGTGGTGCTTATCACTTCTGGCGTCAATGAAAAAACCGGCGGCGCCACGGATCGCAGCGATCCGCAAGGGCGGCTGAAGCTGCTCGATCAGAATGCCGCGATCTATCGCGAAATTGTCCCGCAAATCGTGCGTGCCGCCCCGGAAGCGGTGCTTGTTGCGGTCACCGACCCGCCAGACCCGCTTGCCGATATCGCGCGCGAGGCCGCCGGCCACGATCGCGTATTGAGCACGGGCACATTCCTCGACAGTTTGCGCTTTCGCGTTCATCTCGGAAAGCATTTTGGCGTGGATCCCGCGGACGTGGAGGCCCAAGTGATTGGTGACCACGGCACCTCGCAGGTTTTCTTGTGGTCGTCAGCCCGTATAGCCGGCGTGCCAATAGGGGCGCTCCTTCAGCAGCGTGGCGAGAAGCTCGATGACGTGCGCAAGCAACTCGAACACGACGTGCGCTACGCCAATATCACCATCATCGAGGGCCACGACGCCAGTCAGTATGGCATCGGCATCGTCTCGGCGCGAATCTCAGAAATGGTGTTGCGCGATGAGCGCGCTGCGATTCCGATCGCCAGCTACCAGCGCGAATTTAGCGTCACGCTCTCGCTGCCAAGCGTCGTCGGCCGCGTCGGGGTGCTTTCAGTGTTGCCGGCCAGTCTGTCGGATGAGGAACGCAGCGCGCTGGAAAAGTCCGCAGCGGCATTGAAGAGCGCACTGAATCGCGTTCGAAAATAGTCAGCGCACGGCCCCACCTGCTGTGAACGAGACGAGCAGCGTCCGGCCGCCACCCATAATGGTGGAATGCTAAAACATTGAATGGTTTTTTTAGGTTTTCGCGTCTCCCCGCTTCCACTGTTCGGGACGGCCGCCATCGCGGGTTAGAGCAGCGGGGTCGGAGAAATTTTTGTTCACTGCCGCGGGAACCCGGCGCCGTGTTCCGCGTTCTGCAAAAGTTGATGATCGGGGTGGAAAACCCGTGTATCGTACGAACCGGCGTCAGCTGCTCGGATCCAGCGCGGTTTTGCTGCTGCTCAGCTCGCGCGCTGCGCGCGCAACAATTATCAAAGGCGCGCTGCCCTGGACACCCGGCGCCGCCGATCCGCCGACCGCGGTGATCCCCGGCGGATGGAAATATTTCACGCCACAAGAGGCTGCCACGGTCGAAGCCTTTGTCGACCGTCTCATCCCCGCTGACGATCTGTCCCCCGGCGGCAAGGACAGCGGCTGTGCGGTCTATATCGACCGCCAGCTCGCCGGCCCGCCTGGCCGGCTCGAAGGCTTCTATATGAGCGGCCCGTTTCAGAACGGCACCAAGCAGCAAGGGCTGCAGTCGCCGATCACGCCGGCGCAACACTATCGCAAAGCGCTCGCCGCGCTCGACACCGCCTGCCGCGCCAAATTCGGCAACCGGCCCTTTGCCGATCTCACCGACGCGCAAAAGGACGAAGCCATCAAGGGCCTCGAAGACGGTTCGCTCAAGCTTGACGGCGCCGATAGCCAGGAATTCTTCAAGCTCATTCTCACCGACACCCAGACCGGTTTTCTCGCCGATCCGATCTATGGCGGCAACCGGGACTTGGTGTCGTGGAAACTGATCGGCTTTCCCGGCGCGCATTACGATTATCGCGACTGGATCGATCGCCATAACGAACGCATTCCGCTGCCGCCGGTCGGCATCAGCAATCATCCGAATTGGTCGCAGTAATTTTGTATCGAGAAGAGCGATGGCCAAAAAGCTTCCGCGCAAAGACGTGGCCATTATCGGCCTCGGCTGGACCGGCTCCATTCTCGCCAACGAACTGACCGATGCCGGCCTTGACGTGGTCGCGGTCGAGCGCGGCCCCTGGCGCAATACCGCGACCGACTTTTCGATTTCCTACATGCAGGATGAATTGCGCTACCGCATTCAGCACGAGCTGTTCCTGCGGCCGGCGCAGATGTCGGTGACGTTCCGCAATAATGCCGGTCAGACGGCGCTGCCGGTGCGCAACTGGGGTGCCTTCATGCTCGGCAACGGGGTCGGCGGCGCCGGCGTACATTGGAATGCCGAAACCTTTCGCTTTTTGCCAAGCGATTTCATCACCAAAAGTCATTTGACGCAGCGTTATGGCGCGAACTTTCTTCCCGCCGACATGACGGTCCAGGATTGGGGCGTCACTTATAACGACCTCGAACCCCACTATGACACGTTTGAATATCTCTGCGGGACTTCGGGCCAGGCTGGCAACCTCAAAGGGAAAATCCTGGATGGCGGCAATCCGTTCGAGGGTGCGCGCTCGCGGCCATATCCAACGCCGCCCATGAAGCAAGGCTATGGTCACACGCTTTTTGCAGAGGCGGCGAAGCAGCTCGGCTACAAACCCTATCCGCAACCGTCCGGAAATCTTTCGCAGGCCTATACCAATCCGCTTGGCGTCTCACTCGGGCAATGCACATTTTGTGGCTTTTGCGAATGGTTCGGCTGCGCCAATTATTCCAAGGCCAGTCCGCAAACGACGATCTTGCCGGTGCTGCTGCGCAAGCCGAATTTCGAGGCGCGCACCGAATGCGAGGTCACCCGCATTAATTTGGATTCCACGGGGAAGCGCGCTACCGGCATCACTTATGTCGATACTTCGGGCGAAGAATTCGAGCAACCTGCCGATCTCGTGCTGCTCTGTGCGTTTCAGCTGTTCAATGTCCAGCTGCTTCTGATTTCGGGCGTCGGCACGCCTTACAATCCACAAACTGGTCAGGGCCAGATCGGCCGCAATTTCTCTCACCAGACTGTTTCGGCGGCGCTCGGCTTCTTCGACAAGGACAAATACAACTTCAACCCCTTCGTTTCAGCCGGCTCCATCGGCATGTGCATCGATGAGTTCAACGGCGATAATTTCGATCATGGCCCGCTTGGTTTCGTCGGCGGCGGCTATATCGGTCAGGTGCAGACCAATGGCCGGCCGATCCAAATCACCGCAGTGCCGCCGGGTACCCCGGCCTGGGGCTCGAAGTGGAAACAGGCATTGAAGGACAATTATCTCAGTACCATCAATTGCGGCGCCGCCTGCCACGGCTCGATGTACAGCTATCGCGATGTCTATCTGGACCTCGATCCGACCTACAAGGATCGCTTCGGTCGCCCGCTCATGCGCATGACCATCGATTTCCACGACAATGAAATAAAAATGAGCGCTTACCTCACCGACAAATATGCCGAGATCCTGCAGAAGGCGGGCGCCAAGCAAGTCGTCAAGCAACCGCGCAAAGGCCCCTACGACGTCACTACCTACCAGACCTCGCATCTGTGCGGCGGCGCTATCATGGGCGACAATCCTGGCAATAGCGCGCTGAACCGCTATTTGCAGAGCTGGGACATTCCTAATCTTTTCGTGATGGGCGCGAGCGCCTTTCCGCAAAATGCCGGCTACAACCCGACCGGCACCGTCGGCGCGCTGGCTTTTTGGTCAGCTGCCGCCATCCGTTCGCAGTATCTCAAAAACCCCGGGCCGCTTGTCCATGCGTAGCCGGCAAACATCCTTGCAACGTGCTTGGCGCGCGCTGCTTGTAAGCTCGTCGCTGTGCCTGCCTGCTGTGGCGCTTGCCGCCGGCATCGACGGCCAGGATTTCAATCAGACCGAACGCGGCCGCTATCTCGCGATCGTCGGCGATTGCGCCGCCTGCCATACGCTGCCGGGCAGCGGCCATGATCTTGCCGGCGGCCGCGTTCTGGAAACGCCGTTCGGCGGGCTCGTCGCGCCGAACATCACACCCGATCCAGTGACCGGCATCGGCGCCTGGACCGACGATGAATTCATCAATTCCTTGACCAAAGGCACCGGCCGTGGCGGCGCGCGGCTGTTTCCAGCAATGCCTTACACCTATTACACCAAGATCTCACGCGACGACGCGCTCGCGATCCGCGCTTATCTCAATACCGTGCCGCCGGTGCACAACGAAGTAAGCCCAGACAGCCTGCCGTTCCCCTTCAGTGTGCGCGCCAATATGGCGGTGTGGAATTATCTGTTCTTCGCGCCGGGCGAGTTCCAGCCGGACCCGAATAAAGGCGCGGAGTGGAATCGCGGCGCGTTTCTGACTGAAGGCTTGGCGCATTGCGGCCTCTGTCACACACCGAAAAATGCGCTTGGCGGCGACGACACGGCGCGTGCGATGCAGGGCTATGCGCTGCAGGGCTGGTTCGCACCGGATCTGACCAACGATCCGCGCCGCGGCCTCGGCTCGTGGTCCATCGAGGACATCGCGACCTATCTCAAGAGCGGCCACAACAAGACAACTGCTGCGACAGGCTTGATGGGTGAGGAGATCGACCGGTCGACCTCGAAGTTAAGCGACGCTGATCTTAAGGCGATCGCGACCTATCTGAAAGATCGGCCGGGCGACCCCGCCAACGCCGCGCAAAATCAGCAACCGGCCCTGCCGGCGCCCGATGGAACAGACATGAAAGCGGGCCAGCAAGTCTATGCCGATGAATGTGCGGGCTGCCACAAGGCCGACGGCAAAGGCACGCCGGGCTTGTTCCCGACTCTGGCCGGGGCGCCGACGGTACAGCAGAGCGATCCCACTTCGCTTTTGCACGTCGTATTGCGCGGCGCGCTCAGCGTCGCGACGCCGACGGCGCCGACCGGTGCGGGAATGCCGGCGTTCTCATGGCTTCTCACGGACGAGCAGACCGCTGCCGTCGTGACCTATATCCGCAATTCTTGGGGAAATAACGCTCCCGCGGTCAGCGCGGGCGATGTTGGCAAAACGCGCGCAATGCTCGTCGAACGGAGTGATTAGCAGAGGTCCGTCGACTTGGCGTAGCCTAGCGCCGCCTTAAAGGAGTCGGTCAGCTCGTCCTCGGGAATGTCATCCGGCTCCGGCAATGGGGCACACGGCAATTGTCGCTGCTTGGTGGTTAGCTCCGCGAACGTGCTTTCAAGATTTGTATGGACAATCCGGAGCTGGCGACGAGAGCCTACCCGATGCTTGTAGTTGAGCATCGGGTTGCGGCGCGACAGATCGAGCAACCTCTTGCGCAGATCGTCGTAGAGGCGTTGACCTTCGCTTGCCCCGTCCAGCACACCATACTCCGTTTGAAGTATTGTATTTGATTCTGCCCACACCCACGGCCAGCATCAAGACCTGCCGATCGCGTGGTGACAAGGGGATCGCCCCGTTTCAGAGATCATCGCCCAGATCCGCAGCTGCCTAACATTCCGTCCCATCATACGCTGAACGCCTTCCGACATGGGCGCAATTGGGCGGGATGTGCATTTAACCACAACAAGTTATGATGCACTTTCACATTTGTTTTGAGGCTTTCAGGAAGGGGAGCTTCATGCGCGCCGTTACTGTAATGGGGTTGGCAGTGTGGACCGTCGGCGCATTGCTCGCGGGCTCAATTGCGTCGGCTCCGGCTCAACAGAGCTCAGGACCTTCCCCTCAGTTGTCGCCAACCCGTACTGCACCGTCGCCACAAGAGGCGCCCAATACAAATTGCGATGCCTATGCCGCGAGTGACCTGGACCCACAACGGAAAACCAATGGTATTCCGTTCGATAAGATCAATTCTGTTCTCGCGATTCCTGCATGCGAAAGCGCCGTACAAAGATATCCCAACAGCGTTCGGCTGATCTATCAGTTGGGCAGGGCCTACGCGAAAGCGAATGATTTCGAATCGGCCATTATGCAATACCAAAAGGCTGCTGATCGAGGATATGTGCCTTCGGAGTATGACCTGGGGGTGCTATATGAAAAGGGCTTGGGCGTTGCGCAGGATGAGGCGCAGGCCGTCGCGTGGTATCGCAGAGCCGCCGAGCAAGGGTTCGCCCTGGCGCAATCGAATATTGGAAACATATATCGTAACGGCCAAGGCGTACCGCAGGACTACGCCGAGGCCTCGAAATGGTTGCATGAGGCGGCTGATCAAGGCAACCCTAATGCTCTGATAGTCCTCGGAACGATGTATGCCGCAGGTCAGGGCGTACAGCAGGACTATAGCGAAGCCGTGAAGTTCTATCGCAAGGCAGCCGAGCAGGGAGACGCGCACGGGCAGACAAGCCTCGGGAGCATGTACGGCTTAGGCCAGGGTGTCCCGCAAGACTACGCCGAAGCTGCGAAGTGGCTTCGGCTCGCCGCCAACCAGGGTTATGCCAACGCTCAGTATTTGCTCGGCCTCATTTATGAGAATGGCGACGGCGTGCCGATCAACCTTGCTGAGGCGGCGAACTGGTACCGCAAGGCCGCCGCTCAGGGTGACGATGATGCCCAAAGGAGGCTTGGCCCGCTAGATTCGGACGCAAAAGCCGGGCGAGCCGCAGAAGAAGCCGGCAACGCGACGCTTCGAAAGGCGCTTGCGGCGGGTAAGACAACGTCGCAGGCGTGGGAAGATGCCGCGCTGGCAGCCGGCCGCGCGGTTTTAGACGTGGAATTGGCAGCCGGACGAACCCAAGAAGCGGCAAGGCAGGCAGCGCAGCAAGCCAGTGACCAAGTGCGCGCACGGGCACCTAAGGTCGGCGCAGGCGCGCCGGTGCGTTGACTGGGCAACCAGTTTGCGGCGCCAGAAACGGAAACGTGAACTTCGTCCGCTTCGCATCCGACAGCGGACGTCCGATCGTTTAGGAAGCTAACCCCGGCGGGTTCAGTGCATAGCTATCTTGAAAGGACTCTCAGACTGCGCCATCGCTGGGCTACACAATGATGCTCGTCCAGATCCTACTGCCAGTGCGGGACAACCACGGACGCAAATTCAAACGCGCCCTCTATTCGAAGCTTCATCGGGAGTTGGTTCTGCGCTTCGGTGGGCTGACCGCTCACGCGCGCTCGCCTGCACATGGCTTATGGACATCGGAAGGCTCGACCAAGCGAGATGACATGATCATTATGGAGGTGATGACCAAACGATTTGATCGGGCATGGTGGAAGAAATACCGCAAGTCTTTAGAGAAGGCATTCCGCCAGGACGAAATTGTAATTAGGGTCCACGAGATCATCCAAGTATGATGCATGACTGGTAGGCGTGAACGTAAGCATTGGCGGGCGGCTCCCCCGTCTCACTTCGGATAACTCCCCTTATCGGAAGTGACCTGCGCTGAACCTCTGCTAGATGCGCGCGCATCGCGACGCATTCAAAAAAGCGAGCGCAAGCAGCGGGTATGACGAGGTGTGCGAGCGGTCAAACGAGATCTTTGCAAACATCTGGAAGATAGCGCATACGATCGTCGCAAAATCAGCGCATACCCAAAACGGCTTGCTAATTCAGGCCGTCGCGGCATTGACTGTAGATGAAACTTTCGAAGGCGACACGAAAGAGCAAGTTGACGATCTTCGCGGAGTCACTCCTGCCGCTATTGCACTATGGCAGATCGCAAGTCACTTGGGCTTTGCGGTCCCCGCGTGGGTCAACGACAATCCCAATCAGCAGTTATTGCGCCTGACCGAAAATGTATATGACGAGGCCTGAGCAGGCAGCGAACGCGTGGAGGCGGGGCGACCAGGTCGTCCCGCTTTTTTGATTTCTTCACGCGCCCGAGTAGCAAACTGCGAACGAAGCAGGAAAATGGAGGTCGAACCGATCGAGAACAATACCGATAGTACAACCGGGCGGGCGGTGTCTCAGTTTGAATTTTGCCCCATAGCCGGGCAGCCATGAGCGGCATATTATGGGGCACATGGCTAAACCTCACGTTGTCAAATTTCACCGCCATCGGCATGCGCAACGCGCCGTGCTCTATGATGAGCAATTGGAATTGCGATCACTCGAAGATTTGCGCGATTGGGCTACTCACGGGGTAGACTTCGTGATTCTCGACTCTGAGATCCTATTGCCGCCCCATGTCGGATGCTTGAGCGTCGCACCCTTGCCGCCGCACGCTCGCCGGCGGGCAGCCACTTCATCAAAGGAACGCGACGCCTTCGACCTCAAATCGCGCTAGCAGGGCTGTGCTAGTCCGATCAACGATCATGAGATTGATCGGAAACCGCGTGAAGGTATCCGGCTCCGAATGCTCAGCTAGTTCCCAAAGAGCTCTACCAGGAGCGTGGATCTTGTACGCTTGCATCGCGCCATTTGACGCGACCGCGCAAAGGGTCAGCGGAAACTTCATGTCACGCGCCAGACACTCTTCAAACGTACGCTCGAACATCGCCTCAAGATCATTCATGCTTTGAGCTACCGAACGCGGACGCACATCATGCTCAACCATGTAAGCGCCCGACCGCAAACCACTAGCCTACTCGCCCAAAATTCTTCTTCGCCGCTCCTCGCGCATCTCGCCTGCGACGGCAATAGGCGTGAGCCTATTTAGGTGTGTGGCCAAGGGCCGCCAAAGCGATGTCTCTCAGGCGCGTCACGTCACGCTCGCCTGTCCGCGCCGCCGCGATGATCCGCTTCGCCATAATTTCTTGCACGATGGGGGGGTTGGCCGCTGTCGTGAAGCTCTTTGCAAGCGGCGTCGAAAGCTTCGCCCATGATGCGGGTGACGTCATCGGGAAAGTCTGATCGCAGACGCACGAACGGAAGAATCGAAGCCACGCTACAAGGTCCCCTCAGCCCTCGCTATCGAGGGCTCGCCTTGTACGATTTTCGCGCATTTCCTGGGTAATGTTCAATTGCTCCTGGGTAATGTTCAATTGCGAAAGCTTCACGAGCTCGGCGACCGGCGCATGCGGCCTGCAGGCGCGACATGACAGCGACGGGATCGGCGAGGCGCATCGCGGCGAACCCACGCGCCAAGAAATTGAACAGTCAATCTCGCTTGGTGGCCTCTTACAGCGCTTCGTTTAGCGTCGCGACGACGCGAATTTGAAAGTCCCAATATCCATTAGCGGCAAATGCGCAAATCGTCCCGGCCAGGCCGGCCGCAAGTAATCCAGCCCACGCCCACGACAGGGGGTGCCCCTTGGGCCGGGCTTCAATGTGGACGTTCGACATGGTGGACCCCGTTTGGACGGGGGCGCCGCTCATTTGGGGGTGAGGGGCTGGGGGTTACGGCACTCCCCGTCCTCATAAAGCAATCGCGGCCTGACGGCTTCGTTCCGAAACGATCTGATAAATAATCGAATGGTGCCAGCGATGGGCCACACCTGGGTCATGGAGTCGTTGCAGGAAACGGCATGAAGCCGATGCTGGTGCCGCCCCACGTCGGATGCTTGCTCGCCCAGCGTCGGCCGCGGACCCGGGGGTGACTTGTGAGTCTTTCGGGACGACCAGTAGGCGTAGTTTTGCAGGGTGCGCCGTTCGCCGCTCGTGCAGCGAGTCAGATGGCGGCTTAGAGAGTGGAATCCAGCCGCTAGGGATAGCGCTGGAACGAATGAGGCCGCGCAACTGAGCGGCCCTACCTTCGCTTCGATTCCTTGCGTGCCCTGTAATCTGCGATCGAATTCCCGTCACCCTGCTTCGCAACGGGAATTACTGCCCCACGAATGGGTAAACCACCGTCGAGCTGGGACGCTGCCTGCAGCCAAATCTGCGCAATGCCAAGGTAGTTGGCGCGAACCTCGTCGTCCGAGGCGGTCGCTGCCCATTCGAAGCATTCTTCAGCCATTTTACGGTATTCGGCGGCTGTATGCACGATACGCCCCCTGCCGATGCCTGACTTATAGTACATGGGGTCGTTGCAAGCGCAACCGTCGCGTCAAATTAGGGTGCCCCGATAGGGCTGCCTGAATTTCAAGTTCGCGCGAGTGCCATCTGCTGATATCTGATCTTAGTTTCCGGATCGGCAGTGGCAGCCGCCCTTCGGTCGCACTCTTCCGCCAGCGCACGGTAGTCTCTCGATTTGAGTAACTGGGGCATTTGCGGGGGCCTGGCTCAACAGCCAAGACCAACCACCGTGACGATCATCTAGTTCGCCTCTGTAGGAGCTGCCCCGGCGGCTCACCATCCCGACCGTCATGGATCTCGTCACGCTCGCCGACGTGCGGACGCTGCTCGGGCATCTGCCGAAAGAGACGCGGGCAAAGTCGACGTGGCAGCACATCGAGGCGGAGCTAAAGAAAGCCGCTAACGGCGGCGGCGACACGACGGACCTATGGGCGGCGCTGCGGATGGTGCTGATGTTGGAAAACGTCAAGTACCGGCTGAAATAGCGCGGCGCCTGAACTCACAACTGCAGAAGGAAAACCCCCGACGCCTGCATGGCTCTCGGAGGTTCCTGGGGCTCTACAGCGCAATGGGCGCGTCCCGTCGCTACGCAAGCTCGAA
>Ga0210396_10000759_pt1 | contig 38348 bp, 34 predicted proteins | sample IncBWH17OmetaG_FD_155466 | JGI IMG/M metagenome (GOLD analysis project Ga0210396, IMG submission 155466) | Forest soil microbial communities from Barre Woods Harvard Forest LTER site, Petersham, Massachusetts, United States - Inc-BW-H-17-O ...
TTATATATTGATTTTACTATTGAACGATAACTAACATTTACTTTGCAGTAGGGTATCTGAAACGATAAATTTCATTTCCCTAAAATATATCTTTTTTTTGAAAGACAAACTTGAAAATATAGCAAAAAGCATTTTAAACTCTTTTTTGATTGAAGATGAAAGAGAAAGTATTGAAATGCTCTCTGATTTCTATTCCGGTATAAGTAATACTTTCATAAAAAATGAAAGTAATAATGAAGTTACCCTTCAGGGAGGCATTGCCCTGTCAACTGCGCACGCAGCCAATTGCCTGAATGATTCCAGCAGAACAGCTCGTTTTATTAAAGGAACCTATTTTGCTATAAAAGAACTTAAAAAACGCTTCCCCAATGAAAGGGTTGATATTCTTTATGCCGGATGCGGCCCTTATGCTACAATACTTTTGCCGCTTTTGCCTTTGTTCAGTAAAGACGACTTCAGCGTAACTTTTCTTGATATCAACGAAGCTTCGGTGGTATCGGTAAAGAGCATTTTAGAAGGCCTTGGCCTTATGGAGTATGTGCGTGAAATAATAAAAGGCGATGCCATTACATATAAGTATGACAAGATGCTTCCGTTGCATATGGTAATTACAGAAACCATGTATAATGCTTTAACCCGCGAGCCACAGGTTGCAATTACGGCTAACCTTGCGCCACAATTGGTTCAGAACGGAATACTTATACCCGAGGCTATTAGCCTGGATGCGACATGTACTTTTTTTGTCAAAGAACGTTACTATAGAAATGATACGAACGAAAACGCTATTCCAGATAAGGTAGAAAAGTTGCCATTGGGTAACCTATTTACGCTTACTAAGGAAAATAATTTTTTAGGTATCATGACCAATAATTCATTTCAATTTGAGAGCGAATATTATCAGCTTCCCAAAAATTTTTCGCAATATCCCGATGTATGTGTCTTTACTAAAATTAAAATTTTCGATATTGTTGAGCTGAATTCCGCAGAGTCTCTTATCACTAATCCAATCTGTGTAGGCTCTTTGTATAATGCTGCCGATTCAGCAGGTTTTAAATTGGTTTTTGATTTTAAAAATATTCCCGATTGGAAAATTAAGTTTGTAGTAAAGGAAGATTAGATTTCTAATCTTCCTTTATTTAATTTAAAGTTATGGACGACTAGGATACAATCCGTTTACACAAATAATATACCTAACTCCCAAATATGGGGGCATTATATTAATAGGTACACTGCCACCAGTGATACCAATTGAAGCTTGGTTTAATGTTGTGTTAGGTGTAACTGTATTAAAGCCGAGTGTACCCGTGAAAGGATTTCTTCCGACAATGCTACCCGGTGTTGCAATAGAAGAACCCGCTGTAGGTACCGATTGGCTTGAGTCGGCCGAATTTACCAGTAAAGTATGATTATGCAATGGCAGGTTGTTTAGTGTAAGGCTTACCGTTGATGAACCTCCTTTTTGGCCTTGAGCTACATTCAATGGGGGCTGTGGGCTAGGGCCGCTCCCGGTAATGCCTATAGGGGTATTTGCTCTTAAGTCAGGCAGGGCAAAGTTTGTTGTTCCGTTACCTCCATAAGTTGTACCAAGAATGGAAAATAATGCTTGGTATTGATTAATGGGTAAAAGCGTCCCATCACAGTTCATGTAATATTGAGGCGCAAATAGGCCTGCGAAAATTTTGATGATTCCAATATATTCATCCATGTTTTTGTTTGTTTTAAAGTTAACTCAAATTAAGGGCGTGTAGGGAATATACCATTCCAGCAAATTATATATCTCGACCCCAAATAAGGAGGCATTATATTAACTGGTACACTACCGCCAGGGTTAGGACCAATTGAAGCCTGGTTTAATGTTGTGTTAGGTGTAACAGTATTAAAACCAAGTGTACCCGTGAAAGGATTTCTTCCGACAATGTTACCTGGTGTTGCAATAGAAGCGCCTGCTGTAGGTACCGATTGACTTGCGTCAGCTGAATTTACCAGTAAAGCATGATTATGCGGTGGCAGGTTATTAGCTGTAAGGCTTACAGTTATTGAGCCTCCTTTTTGGCCTTGGGCTACACTCAATGGGGGTTGCGGGCCAGGTCCGGTCCCGGTGATGCCTATAGGGGCGTTTGCTCTTAAGTCGGGCAATGCAAAAGTTTGAATCCCATCTCCTCCATAAGTTGTGCCAATAACGGAAAAAAATGCCGTATACTGATTAATGGGTAAAAGTGTTCCATCGCACATGAACCAATTTACCGGAGCGAAATTGCCGCAAAAGATTTTAATAATTCCAATGTACTCATCCATAATGTAATTTGTTTTTTGTGATTAATAAAATGTATTAATTAAAACAAATGTAATTTAATTAATATGCGATTTTATAGGAGTGACGGTGGTAACGTTCTCTTAATGTTGACAATAGCTGCAGCGTTATTGGTGATTTTGTATCTTAGTACATAAAAAGTGCATCTTAGTACATGAAAATGTCAGTTCATTACGTTTTGAGTTGTTGATAAATATTTTTCAATTTCTTGAAAAAATAATAAATGATTTACCTTAAAATGTGTTCTTACTTAAAAATTTGTGTGAGAGACTACATTGTTTAAAGAGATAAAATAAAAAACCCCCGGTGGCAAAACCAGGGGCCTTCAACACATGACAGCAATGTTTTTAATATTGCTATCCCAAATAGGCCTTTAGGAGTTTGCTGCGAGATGTATGCCGCAATCTCCGTATGGCCTTTTCCTTTATTTGCCTTACACGTTCACGGGTAAGGTCAAACTTTGCTCCAATTTCTTCTAATGTTAACGGGTGTGGCACATCTAACCCGAAGAAAAGTTTTATTACTTCTATTTCTCTTTCATTAAGTGTAGAGAGCGATCTTTCAATTTCACGTTTCAGTGATTCTTTAATAAGTGTGCTGTCGGCACGTGGCGAATCCTGGTTCACCAATACATCAAGCAGGCTATTGTTATCATCGCCATTCGCAAAAGGTGCATCGACAGATATATGTTTACCTGAAAGCTGCATGGTATCTTTAACCTTATCCATTGGCAGATCCAATACCTGCGATAATTCTTCCGGTAATGGTTCTCTTTCAAATTGCTGTTCGAGACGCGAGAAGGTCTTGTTTAATTTATTGAGCGAACCTACCTGGTTAAGTGGTAAGCGTACAATACGCGATTGTTCAGCCAAAGCCTGCAAAATGCTCTGGCGGATCCACCATACAGCATACGAAATGAATTTAAAACCACGGCTATGGTCGAAACGGCTGGCGGCTTTAATAAGGCCCAAATTACCTTCGTTAATAAGGTCTGGCAGGCTAAGTCCTTGGTTTTGATATTGTTTTGCCACCGAAACTACAAATCGAAGATTGGCTCTTGTCAGTTTTTCGAGTGCTCTTTCGTCGCCATCCTGTATCTTTTTAGCTAATGCCACTTCTTCATCGGCAGTAATAAGCTCCTCACGCCCAATTTCTTGCAGGTATTTATCCAGGGAGGCGCTCTCCCTGTTTGTAATCGACTTAGTGATCTTTAACTGTCTCATTTATGTCGGCTAATGTGTTAAAAAAGGCTCTCTTTTTTTAGCCTCGCAAACATATGAAAAAAAATACTTTTCCCGGATGCACTTTTCTTTTTAAAGTTTTCAACCCCTCTGTTATCAGCTTGTTTAGAACTTATTATAAATAATAAGTTGCTGATTTTGAATAAGATGTTTGTCTTGAAAAGGCTCAAATAGTATTGAGTATTATCAGGCTAGCCCAAGAGCCCGTTGAAAACTTTCAGGCTAGCCCAATTTTACTCTTTTTATGCCCCAAAAGCGTAATATGCTCTTGTTCCGTTCGGATAAATACCCTCAACCAATATTCCTCCCGATTTGTTCTTTAATATCCTTTCAATATCTCCTGCCGAACTAACCGGTTGATGGTCAACTTTAGTAATTATAAAGCCTTCTTGTATTCCGATCTCCCTTAATTTACCTTGTTCAAGTTCCACCACTTTAACACCATTCTTTAAGCCCAGTTTCGACATTTCTTCTTTACTGGCCTCTGAAAATGATGCTCCAAGTGCAGCTAAAGATGAAGGAGATTCTGCTGCTGCCACTTTATTGGTATTTCCATCAATATTACGAAGCAATACAGGTATCACGGTTTCTTTATTGTCGCGGATAACAGTAATGCTAACCTTGTCGCCGGGCCTCATACGGGCAATCTGCTCTTCAAGTCCTGCCACATCGTTCACGCCCTGATCACCTACTTTAGTAATAACATCACCTTCCTTAATACCTGCATTCTCGGCCGCGCCGTTAGCAGTAAGAGCATCTACATATATGCCATTCGTGTTATTAAGCCCTGCAGCTTTAGCAATATCGGCATCAACCGTACGTATGGTAACGCCTAAAAATGCACGTTGCACGGTACCATATTGCAACAGGTCAGCTACTACTTTGCGTACCAGGTTTACTGGTATAGCAAATGAATAACCGGTATAAGAACCTGTATTGGAGGCAATAGCCGAGTTGATACCCACCAATTGTCCATCGGTATTTACCAGTGCACCACCACTATTGCCGGGGTTAACGGCAGCATCGGTCTGTATATATGACTCTATCGGGTATATGTTCTTGGATGGTTCATTAGGCAGAATGTCAATATTGCGGCCTTTGGCACTTATAATACCTGCTGTAACGGTAGAAGTAAGGTTGTAAGGATTTCCAACTGCCAATACCCATTGACCTACCTGGGTTTCATCAGAATTTCCATATTCCATAAATGGCAGGTTAGTTGCATCTATCTTTAATAAGGCAAGGTCGGTTTCAGGGTCTTTACCTATAACCTTAGCTATATAAGTCTGCCTGTCACTAAGTGTTACTTCAATTTTACCTGCTTCATCTATAACATGGTTATTGGTTACTATATAACCATCGTTCGATACTATTACTCCCGAACCGGTTACCATACCCTGAACCATATTCTGGCGCGGGTTGCCATTCATATAATCTAATAAGGAGTTATAAGAACGGGTATCCTGTACTTCAACCATCGATTTTATATGCACCACTGCAGGCACTGCTTTTTGAGCCGCTGAAACAAAGTTTATTGTGTTTTCGGCAACCGGGGTGGTAAGTCCTGCAAATTTTACCGGCAGCGGATTACGTATATTCGATTCGGCGTTCCAATTATTCTGTTTGAGAATATAAAAATGATCAACGCCAACTGCTGCAATTCCTCCAAGGACTGCGATAGAGAATACTGAGAAGATTTTTTTTACTGTTTTCATAGCAATTCATTTTTAAGTTCATGAGGCAAATATCGCCAAGATGCCTTTAAACATTGAAATAATTAACAATATTTAACAGCGGGGTTTTGCTAACTTTGTAGCTGCGAATTTATTGTGTGAGGGTTTTACTCACCACCGACCCCTCTCTATAAAATTGAGAGGGGAGAAGGTTAAAACAATAAAATACAAATGAGTGAAATAAGAAATAGGAGTATTACGAAGATAGCGCGGAGCTTAAGGCAAAGTCTTACTGAATCGGAACGGATTTTGTGGAAAGAGCTCAGGAACCGGAAATTGAACGATATGAAGTTTTTACGCCAGCACCCTTTGTTTTATTTTTCGCTTAATAAGCGAACATATCTGTTTATTGCAGATTTTTACTGTGCTGAAAAGAAGTTAGTTGTGGAATTAGATGGAAAGATGCACGATTATACTAAAGAGTATGATGCAAATAGAGACGCTGTAATGTATAATAGAGAGTTAAACGTATTGCGAATAAAAAATGAGGAATTAGAAAATCTAGATAGTGTGTTATTGAAAATAAAAAATTATTTATAAATCTATCCCCTCTATACTAGTAGAGAGGGGTAAGGGGTGAGTAGTTATGAAAAACAGGATAGCGATTTTTATTTTTGGTTTACTTGCAGGTGTTGCCATTGGCGTGGTGTTTGATGTGGGAATAAAGGCCATTATTAACCAGGTGCGGAAATTAGATTTAAGTATCAGTCGTATCAATAGCCAACAGGATAAGATATCGCAACGCTTGGATAGCATACAGGGTAAGCTGAAGGATAATAAGAATAATACACCTGTTGCCATTAAAGGGCCCTTTAAGACACCTATAGTTGCCCCGGTTAATGTGCAGAAGCATGATTCAATAGCGCGTAAGCAAAAAGAAGCCGATGATAGCCTGGGTGACAATATTGATTCAACAGTTGTGATGGAAGGGCGTGATAGTAACATTGTTGTAATGACCAATCAACTGGTGAGTGTAAAATCATTACCTCTAAACTCGCTTGATTCTTTAACCAAAGCAGGTAAGGTAAACCATAAATCAGATTCGGTTATTGCAGCTATGAGCAATGTAAGTGAAGAGCAGGACCCACGCTATTACCGGATTGAGTTCTGGCAATCGCCTTTGAACTTTAGAGGATATAAAATGAGCAAGGGCAAAATAGTATTGTATGGAATCAACTCAAATGCCGATATGAAATTGGTGAAGTGGGATGATGAATATTACCTGATGTCGAACCAGGTTGTTTACAAAGTAGAATATACCGACGACTATAAGCCATTTGAAAAAGTGATGGATAAAACTGTTTTGAAAAAAATAACCCTATGAAGCTATCCTTTTACAAATATGAAGGCAACGGTAACGACTTTGTAATTATTGATAACCGTAACGGTAAGCTGAAAGTCAATAATCATAAGCTTTGGGAAAAGCTTTGCGACCGCCGCTTTGGCATTGGTGCAGATGGATTAATGTTATTGCAGAATAGGAAAGGTTATGATTTTGAAATGGTCTATTTTAATTCTGATGGCAGAGAAAGTTCTATGTGTGGGAACGGTGGCAGATGTATAACTCATTTTGCAAAAGAGTTAGGCGTAATAAAAGGTAATAAAGCATATTTTATTGCAATAGATGGAAGACATGAGGCAACCATTAAAGGAGATGTTGTGAAGCTTAAGATGAAAGATGTGGATAGTATTAAGACTGATACCAAATCTTGTGTTCTGAATACAGGCTCACCGCATTATGTTGCTTTTGTAGATGATGTAATGCATACCGATGTTGTACAAAAGGGTAGGAGTATTCGTAATAGTGCAAGCTTTAAGAAAGAGGGTATTAATGTGAATTTTGTTGAGGTAAGAAAGAAAGGCATTCCTTTATTACGTACATATGAACGTGGTGTTGAAAATGAAACACTAGCTTGCGGTACTGGTACTGTTGCAGCAGCATTGGTATTAGCTGAAAAAAACAAAAGCACCGCTAAAGATCATTGTGATATACAAACGATGGGTGGCAAGCTCAAAGTTTGGTTCAGCAAAGACAAAGATGGTTTTAAGGATGTTTGGCTGGAAGGCCCTGTGAAAATGGTATATACAGGAAAAATAAAAGTGTAATTCATATCTCATATCTGCCAAAGGTGATTTTTACAGAAGAAGATAATAGGTACAGCTTAAGAGTAACTTCTCTTACATCTACAGAGGTATTAAGCAATGGCCTTTGGCTGGTGATTGCAGGAGCTAATGATATCCCTCCGCATATTGCATTAATAGCCGATAGCGAGTATTACTCAGTCTCTGCCCGTAAGGTTAAAGTGGCAGAGCCTATTGAGAAATTCTTGAAAGCAATAAGCCGTAATACTTTGCCAACGTTGTTTGTTTCCATAAAGCCTCCTGCCCAAAAGAAATATAACGAGACTGATTTAAAGGAGGCTTTCGAAAAATATCCAACCCTTGGTAATGGAGACCATACCTGCCATTGGCCTTTACGTGATTTCTTTAGTAATGTATACTCACCTGAATTCGCAAATGTACATTTGGTATTTGAATTATTAGCAGTGGCACAAAAACAAGACTTACTGATAGAATGCAGATCGTTGTTTGTAGATTTAGAAAATAGCGAAACAATTACTCTGCCTAAGTACACCAATGAGCATATCAAGGAACGGATAAATTCCATTTTAAAGATAAATGAGTAAAAGTAAAGCCCTGTTGAAATATTTATTTGCCGGGTTCTTTCTCTCTTTTGTTGTTTTCTCTGCTACATACTGCCACACTTCAACACTTTCAGGTAAAGACGCATTCCTTGCCAAGGTAGATAGTGCTCATTCTTACCTGAACATAAATGATACTGTGAAATATGTTGGTGCGCATACTTGTATGCTTTGTCATCAGAGTATTTACGATTCTTTTATGCATACCGGTATGGGTGAGTCATTTGATATTGCTACAAAAAAGAAAAGCTCTGCCCGTTTTGGTTCTCACGAAGTGGTATATGATAAGTTCAAAGATTTCTACTATCACCCTTACTGGAAGAATGACAGCCTTTATGTGTTGGAATATCGTTTAAAAGGCAGCGATACTATTTACAAGCACGAGCAACAGATCAATTATATAATAGGCTCCGGCCAGCATACCAATTCACATATCTATAGGGTGAATGGCTATTTGTACCAGGCACCAATAACGTTCTATACCCAGTTGGGTAAATGGGACCTGGCTCCCGGTTTTTCTGATGGATATAATTCGCGTTTCAGCAGAGAGGTTGGTCTGGAATGTATGAGTTGCCATAATTCATATCCTGATTTTAAAATGGGTTCGACCAATAAATACAACAGTGTGCCCAATGGAATTGCTTGCGAACGTTGTCATGGGGCAGGAGAGGTGCACGTAAGGGCAATACAATTAGGTTATAAAGTAGATACTACAAAGGCAATTGACTATACCATTGTTAATCCAGCCAAGCTACCTGTTAATCTGCAGGTCGATTTGTGTGAGCGTTGCCATTTACAAGGTAATGCCGTACTTAAGCCTGGTAAATCGTTCTATGATTTCAGGCCAGGAATGAAGCTGTCGGATGTGGAGGATGTGTTTATGCCTAAGTACAAAGGCATGGAAGATGAGTATATAATGGCATCGCACATGACTCGTATGAAGATGAGTAAATGCTATTTAAGCAGCCTGAATAATCCAAGTAAGAACCCGTTAAAGCCTTATGAGGGCTCTATGACCTGCGTTACATGTCATAATCCTCACGTTGATGTACGGAATGTAAATGAGGGCACTTTTAATACTATTTGCCAGAATTGCCACAGTATGAAATCAAATAATTATTGCAAGGAAATTATTGCTGAAAGAGCAAACTTGGTAAATGAAGATAAGGCTGGTGATGTAAATACTGATTGCGTTGGCTGCCACATGCCTAAAGGCCCCACTATTGATATACCACACGTAATTACTACCGACCACTACATACGTATACCCGTTAAAAAAGAAGACAAGAAAAAGATAAAAGAATTCATTACACTATATGATGTTAGCAATGATAATCCTTCTGCAGAGACACGTGGTATAGCCTTTATTCAGCAATATGCTCACTTCGAATCTGATTTTCCTTTACTGCTTGATTCTGCCAAGCACTATTTCCCTGATAATACTCCGGCACTTGTTAAAAAGAATTTCTCTTCGCTGATTGATATTGACTTTTATAAGCAAGATTACAAGCACTTGCTTTATTATGTGGGTATTATGCAGCCCAAATTTGTTTTGGATAGTATGCTGGTTCATAAAGATTATGCCAATACTGATGCATGGACCGCATATAGAATAGGGGAGGCCTTTTACCAGATCAATAATATGCGGGGTGCCGAAGCATTTTATCAAAAAGCAGTAAGTCTTGCACAGTATGTGCTAGAGTTTAATAATAAGCTGGGCGCGACATTGGTAGCTCTTAATAAGTTTGACGAGGCACAAAAAGTTTATGATTTTATTTTGACACAAGATCCTGAGTTTGTTTCTGCACTCACTAATAAGGGGTACATTTTGCTGAGAAAGGGAGATGCTGAGCAGGCTAAATCATTTTATGATAAAGCCCTTGCCCTGAGCCCTGATGATAAACAAGCTATGCTCAATATGGCTGGCTGGTATATTTACGAAAAGCAATTTGATAAGGCAGAGGAAAGCCTAAAGCAAGTATTGAAAAAATATCCTGATGAAGAGCAGACCAAGACCTTATTGCAACAGATAAAGGGATTAGGGAGCAAGAGGGCTTAAGCTACTCGATTGCTAATTATTAATTTTTAATTTCTAATTAAAATCACCCTACCAAAATACTTTCCCCGAATTTCTTTGATACATTTATTTTATCTCCTTTGCTTACCTGTATCACCATAGAGCCATCAAAAGCTATCTTCTCTATCACTTTCATACGTGTACCAATGCCTACACCCAGTTTTTCAAGGTATTGGAGGAACTCTACTGAGGTGTCTTTTACAGCAGCTACCTGGCATGAACCACCGGGTTCAACCTCCAAAAGCATCGTTTTATAGGTGGTGGCTATTTTACCATTCGCCTTTGGTATCGGATCGCCATGCGGGTCATAATCTGGGAAACCAAGGAATTTATCGAGCCTGTCAGCCAGTTCATCATTGTGTATATGTTCCAATTGTTCCGCTATATCGTGAATCTCTTCCCAACCATAGCCCAGTTTTTCTAACAAAAAAACTTCCCATAAACGGTGTTTGCGCACTACTTCAATGGCGGTCTTTGTACCTTTATCAGTAAGTTTGGCACCTTTCTTCTTGTCATAGCTTATCAACTTCTTATCCGATAGTTTCTTAAGCATATCCACTACCGATGCAGGGTTGTTCTTCAGCTCTTCTGCAATAGCTGTAGGGCTTATTTTGGCGCTGCCATCAAGGCTTAAGCGGTAAATGGCGCGTAGGTAGTTTTCTTCCGAAAATGTATGCATATTTTTAGATAACTGAGACAAATATAGTTGTTTTGTTCTAATATATAAAATTAGGTATGCCTAATAATTTATGTTAGTTGTATTAAATAATTATTACCTTTGTGGAAAATTCCCGATTGTGTTCTCGGAAGCAAAAGATAAAATAGTGGCAAAAGCATGGCGCAAGGATAACAGGGAAAACTCCCTGGCGGAAGTATTCTCTTCGGTTAAGGTGCCTACCAATGCGAAATTCTGGAGGAAGCTTCTGGCGTTTTCGGGCCCCGGGCTTATGGTAGCTGTTGGTTATATGGACCCGGGTAACTGGGCAACCGATATAGCCGGTGGGGCAAGTTTCGGATATACCTTGTTATCTGTAATTTTTATTTCAAACTTATTTGCTATTCTTCTGCAATACCTCGCTTTAAAATTGGGTATAGCTACCGAAAGGGATCTTGCACAGGCTTGCCGTGACCATTTCAGCCCGGCTGTCAGCTTTTCGCTCTGGGTACTTTGCGAAATTGCCATTGCAGCCTGCGACCTGGCTGAGGTAATTGGTTCCGCTATAGCATTGAACCTGTTGTTTGGCTTGCCTTTAACATGGGGGGTGGCACTGACAGCCCTGGATGTACTATTGATATTGTTTTTCCAATATAAGGGCTTCCGTTTTATTGAGAGTGTAGTTGCCTCGCTCATTTTTGTAATAGTAGTATGCTTTATTTTTGAAATGATAAAATCGCGCCCTGAGATTTTCCCTTTGCTGAGTGGCATGCTGCCTAAATCGGAAGTGGTATTTAATCCAAGCATGCTTTATATAGCTATAGGCATATTAGGTGCCACGGTAATGCCCCACAACCTTTATTTACATTCCAGCATAGTGCAGACGAGAGACTACCCGAGGACCACTATGGGAAAAAAGATGGCCATAAAGTTTGCAAGCATTGATAGCACTGTGGCTCTTTTTGCAGCATTTTTCATTAATGCAGCTATACTTATAGTAGCTGCAGCAAGTTTTCATACCAGCGGGCATAAAGATGTGGCCGATATAATGGATGCACATAAACTCTTGGCTCCTTTATTAGGAACAACTCTTGCTCCCCTATTATTTGCTATTGCTTTGCTTGCATCTGGGCAGAACTCAACATTAACAGGTACACTGGCAGGGCAAATTGTAATGGAGGGTTTTTTGCATATACGCTTGAAGCCTTGGCTCCGTAGGCTTATTACGAGGATGATCGCTATTATTCCCGCATTTATAGTTACAGTTTTATTGGGCGCACATGGTACAGCAAAGCTATTGGTGTTAAGCCAGGTAATACTCTCCATGCAGTTAAGTTTTGCGGTAATACCATTGGTAATATTCACAAACAGCAAAATTAAAATGGGCCTGTTTGCCAATGGCAAGCCTATGAAAATTGTTGCATGGACTGCTTCCGGAATAATTCTCATTCTGAACCTTTACCTGCTCTTTGATACAATTTTTAATTAAAGTGGCGGTGGGTTATGAAAAATAGAATACTTATACAAAGATTAGGTATACTATACTTACTGGTATTGTTTGTTTGTATCCTTGCTATTAGTTCATGCGAAAATAAGGAAGCTCTTGTAACGCCTGCAAATTCCTTTCCGGTGGGATGTGATACTACACACCAAACATATACAAAAGATATAGATACTATAATAAATACCCAATGTGCTGTATCCGGTTGTCACGCTAGCGGAGGAGCTGGGGCTGATTTCAGTTCTTATTACAAAGTAATAACTTATGCAAAAGGTGGGAAAAGTAGCTCTATTTGGCAGGATATAGTGGGACCATCATCAACACCTATGCCTAATGTTGCCCAACCGGGTTGGAGTGAATGCGATAAGTATAAAATAGAGGCATGGATACTTGCCGGTGTGCCTAACTAGTTTAATACAAATAAATAGAAAAATATAACCATAAATTAATGATATACAGATGAAAATAAAATCACCCTATAAAGTAGTAGCAGTTGTTATACTCATTGTTATTACAATGGAAGCCTGCCAAAAGTTGTTTCCTCCTGCTCCAAATCCTGATAATGATATTTCCGCTGGTGTAATTCCGGGATTAACATCTTATCAATTACTCGAACATGCGGCGGGAGACGCTGAGTTTTCTCAGATTTTCACAGCTCAGCAGGGGTTAGGCCCTGTTTTTAATCAAATGAGTTGCAATAACTGTCATGTGGGAAATGGGAAAGGGTCTCCTGCTACAGCTCTTACAAGATATGGGAAAATGGTGGCTGGTATCTTTGATTCTTTAGTGGCTGAAAATGGCCCGAATTTATTACCAAATGCTGTTCCTGGCTATTTGGGCGATGTGTTGCCTCCTGATGCCAATGTCTCCGTTAAGCTAATAGCTCCTGTTGTAATGGGCCTTGGTTTTATAGCTGCTCTATCGGATTCCTCTATTTTAGCAAATGCTTATCCTCATGACGGTGTTTCGGGTGTACCCAATTATTTGAACCCTACTCCCTTTTTTGTTCCTCAGGCAATTAATATTCCTAATAATGGTCAATATATTGGACGGTTTGGTAAAAAAGCTTCAGCAGTTACTCTTCAAGACCAGGTAGTATTCGCCCTATTAAAGGATCTTGGTGGTGTTACTTGCGATTATGACCAGAATAAGCCATATAATTATCTGGTTGGGCCATATACGGGAAACTATGTACAAGACCCCAACGTAGGCGCTGGTTTTGTTAATCACCTTGTAATGTATTTACGAACCAATAAAGTTCCTCCAAGAAGGGATACTAATAACCCTGATGTACAAGCGGGAGAACAGTTGTTTACACAAATAGGTTGTGTAAGTTGCCATATACCAACAATGGTTACTGCAAATTGTCCCGATATTCAGGCTTTAAGCAATAAAACATTTCATCCGTATTCAGATTTCTTGCTGCATGATATGGGTAGTGGATTGGATGATGGTGTTCCTGAAGGAAGCGCTAAAAGTTTTCAATGGAGAACTGCTCCACTTTGGGGAGTTGGGTTGGCAGGGAATGCTCAGGGTGGTGGGTTGTTTTTATTACATGATGGTAGAGCCACTTCGTTTATTCAGGCCATAACTTTCCATAATGGAGAAGCTGCCAAAAGGCAAGCTGCCTTTTTTGCATTAACACAACAACAACAACAGCAAATAATAAAATTCCTTCAATCGTTGTAAATAATGGAAAGGAAAGAATTCATAAAAATCTGTTGCATTTCCTGTCTTGGAGGAACAGCACTAATTTCCTTATTGGAAGGTTGTGCAAGTTCCAGTTATTTTGCTCAAAATACTATAGCCAACAATCAGATAACACTCAAAAAGAGTGAATTTATAAAAGTGGAAAAAGAAAAACAGACACAACGAAAATATGTACTGGTTAAAACAGATAGTTTGAAGTTCTCAATTTGCATTTTTAAAATAAGTGAAGATGTATACTCCGCATTACTAATGGAATGCACACACAGGGGGTGTGAACTACAACCTGCAGGGGATTATTTGTCATGCCCCTGTCATGGCAGTGAGTTTACAAACAGGGGAATAGTCCAAAACCCTCCGGCTGAAGAAAATTTAAAAACATTTAAAATAACAACAGACAATGACAATATCTACATTCAGCTTTAGAAACTTCGTGGTAATAATTTTTTGCATTGGCACTTATACTTCAGTAAATGCTCAAAAAGATAGCTCATTTATTAAGCGAGTACAGATAGATACATCCAAACAAAAATTAAATATGGATGGTGTGTATAACAAGCCTTTTCTTACAATGGGGAAAATGCCCGTTGCTATAGGTGGATACATGGAGGCTAATACTCAATATTCTGTTACTAATGGGATTAGCGCTAATGGTTTTGCTTTTCAGTTCCAGCGAGTATCCATGTTTCTTGAGTCATCGTTTGCAAAAAACTTAAAATTTAATTCTGAAATTGAATATGAAGATGGTGGGGCAGATATAGAGGTTGAATATGCTTTTATGGATATGGAGTTTAATTCATTACTAAATTTCAGGGGTGGAATAGTTTTAAACCCAATTGGTTCATTTAATGAAAATCATGATGGACCCAGGTGGGATTTTATAGACCGCCCAATTTCTTCCACTACAATTATTCCGTCTACTCTGTCAAATGCAGGGTTTGGTTTTTACGGGAAATACTTTCTCCACAATTGGACTTTTGCATACGAAACATACCTCACCAATGGCTTTGATAATGGTATTGTTTCAAATGCAGATGGCCAGACCTCACTTGCAGACGGAAACCAAAATCCCAATAAATTTGCTGCAACAAATAGCGGACTTCCAATGTTCACTGGGAAAATTGCTATTCGTAACAGAAAAATAGGAGAGCTTGGCATTTCTTATTTAACTGATGTTTATAACCAATGGATAACAAGTGACGGGTTGATAGTTGCTCCAAAATTAAGTGCAAGTGTATTTGCCCTTGATTACAGTACATCATTATTTAACAGTAGGTTAAATATCAATACCGAACTTGCAAAAGTATGGGTGCAACTGCCTGTTGGTACTGTTGATAATTACGGCTCACAACAAGAGGGCGCATTTATTGATATTATAGGTACAGTAGTTAAGCATAAAATGTTCAATTGGGATAATGCTAAACTGGATGTAGGATTCCGTCTTGAATATGCCAACTACAATATGGGTACTTTCAGTGAAACGGGTGGGCCGATAATTGATTATATATGGGCAATTGTTCCCGCTATTGCTTTCCGCCCTGTTGGCTCTACTGTTCTGCGTCTTAACTATGTATATTCATGGCAATCAGATGAAGCAGGAGGTAACTTTATACTCGGAAATATACCTGTGAGGACAGGTACTCTAGAATTTGGGGTTTCAACTTATTTCTAAATAAGTATTTAAGTAATAAAGCCAAGTTTGTATGCTGTTTACATTTGTAAGAATAAAAAAGGTTTCTTTGCAGGCTGAAATTGTATGTGATTTTTAATGGAAGGTTTTTATGAAGTTAAGGCTACTTATATTATTTGTTTTTGCCCTTTTACTGGTTGGTAATACGTATGCTTCTACCAATGACTCTATCAAGAAAGATACCGGCAGTGGCTGGACCTTTCATTTTCAAATGACCTCTATTTACCAGTACCATGGTTATTTTCATGCACCCTATTCAGGACATAATAGTTTGCAGGATACTATAGAACAGGATATGTCTATAACCTCCACATTTTTTATTGGAAGAAGGCTTTGGAAATACGCTGCTGTATATGTCAACCCTGAAATATCGGGTGGTAAAGGATTTAGCGGCACTACAGGTATAGCAGGTTTCCCTAACGGGGAAATATACAGGGTGGGTAATCCTACTCCGACACCATACTTTGCCAGGGCATATTTTCAACAGTCGTTTGCATTGCCAGGTAGTAAAGATATTTTTACGGCAGATGATAAGAACCAGGCGAACCAGTTTTTACCCGATAAAAGAATCACGCTGAGTATTGGTAAGTTCTCTCTCGGAGATTTTTATGATGATAACGAATATTCACATGATCCGCGTACCCAGTTTATGAATTGGGTTTTAATGGATAATGGCGCGTGGGATTACCCTGCCAATACCCGTGGATATACATACGCATTTGTAGCGCAGGTTATCACCCCTGAATGGTTCTTAACACTATCTGATGCTCTGGAACCGGTTTATGCCAATGGCCCTGACTTAGATTGGAACTATTCTAAAACATTTGGACTGACACTGGAAACTGGTTGGAAATACAAGATAAAAGAAAGGGATGGCGGTTTTAGCGTATTACTTTACCTGAACCAGAATAGAGCAGGGAACTATGAGAATGCAATTGCTGATTATAATGCCGGTAATTTAAACGCATTACATATTGATTCACTTTCTGCTTATAATGGTAATAAGAAATATGGAGTGGGCGTAAATTGGAACCATCCTATTGGTAAATACATGGGTGTTTTTATGCGCGCAGGCTGGAATGATGGTAAAACAGGTACATGGGCTTTTACTGAAGTTGACCAGACCTTTACTCCGGGTATTAGTTTTAGTGGAGCAATGTGGCATAGAAAGAAAGACAACTTTGGGGCAGCCCTTATTTTCAATGGCTTATCGAAAGAACACAGGGATTTTGAAGAGGCAGGCGGTTACCAGTTTATAATTGGCGATGGGCAGCTTCCTCATTATTCAGCCGAGGAGATTTTTGAGACTTATTATCAAACGGTTTTATTTGAACACTTATTCTTAGCTCTCGATTATCAATACATTCAAAACCCGGGCTATAATGCCGATAGAGGCCCTGTAAATGTGGGCTCAATCAGGGTGCATATTGAGTTCTGAGTTTATCCCGAAGGGATGCATTCGCATAATGTTCATAGAGCAGAAAGTTAACAAGACTTTATAAACTTATAACTTTATGAACTTTATAACTGATTTGGCATGGTGATCTTATTTGATGGAGTTTGCAATATGTGTAATGCATTTGTCCGTTTTATACTAAAACGCGATAAGAGGAAGCAATTTCAATTCGCCTCGCTTCAGTCTAAATATGGTGCTGCACTTTTGACTCATTTCAACCTTTCATCAGAGAATCTTAAAACAGTTATTTTATTTGATGAAGAAAAAATATTTACCCAGTCGGATGCAGGTATTAAAATATTTAGCTCTTTGGGAGGTATGTGGAAAACTGTTCTTGTATTTAAGATTGTCCCGGGTTTTGTCCGTAATGGCATTTACAACCTATTGGCAAAAAACAGGTATGCTATTTTTGGTAAAAGTGACCAATGTTCAGTGCCAACTGATGATGTAAAAGCCCGTTTTCTGGACGATTCTATATTTACTGCGAAGACATAGAGAACATAGAGAAATACACAGAGACTAGTCTCCTTTATTTTTCTACTTTTGCAACGCTGACAACTGAATACTGACAACTGATTACTTTTCTATGAAACTCGATATTCTTGCTTTTGGCGCTCATCCCGATGATATAGAACTCTCTTGTGCAGGTACGCTTATAAAGGCGGTTAAAGCCGGTAAAAAAGTAGGGATTATTGATATGACCGAAGGCCAGCTTGGTACTCGTGGCACTCCGGAGCTTCGTAAGCAGGAAGCAGCCAATTCAGCTAAAATAATGGGTGTGTCGGTGCGTGATAACCTGGGTATGATGGATGGTTATTTTAAGAACGATGATGAGAATCGTATTAAGATCATTCAGAAGATACGCCAATACAGGCCCGATATAATAGTTGCCAACGTACCGCAAGACAGGCATCCTGATCATGGCCGTGCTTCTCAAATGGTTTCTGAAGCCTGGTTTTATGCAGGCCTCGTTAAAATAGAAACAGAATGGGACGGGAAGAAACAAGAAGCTTTCCGCCCGAACCGTGTGTTTTATTACATGCAGCACTTTAGCTACGATTTTAGTTTTGTGGTCGATACAAGCAATGAAATGGACCAGAAGATTGAAGCAATTAAAGCATTCAAATCTCAATTCCACGACCCGAATTCAAAAGAGCCTGAGACAGTACTTACAGCACCTCATTTTATTGAACATATAAAAAACAGGGATTCAGAACTTGGTTACGCAATTGGTGCTAAATACGGTGAAGGGTTCCTGTCGCAACGCAAAATTTTTGGAGTAAATAACTTATTCGATATTAAATAATGAAGACTACAGCACTTACACCTAAGCACATTGCACTGGGAGCCAAAATGGTTGAATTTGCAGGTTATAATATGCCTGTTTCTTATACTGGCCTTAACGACGAACATATAACGGTACGTAACCTCGCAGGTATGTTCGATGTATCGCACATGGGTGAGTTTATTCTGAAAGGCACTAAAGCGCTTGACCTGATACAAAAGGTAACGTCAAACGATGCATCAGTACTCTCATCAGGTAAGGTTCAATATTCTTGTCTGCCAAATGATAAAGGTGGTATAGTTGATGATTTATTGGTTTACTGCATGGATAAGGAAACCTACATGCTGGTAGTGAATGCATCGAACATGGAAAAGGATTGGAACTGGATAAAATCGCATAACGACCTTGGCGTTGATATGAAGAATGTATCTGACGATTATTCTTTAATGGCAATACAGGGCCCAAAGGCCACAGCTATATTGGGCAAACTTACCCCTGTTGACCTGACCAAAATACCTTATTACAGTTTTACCATTGGCCAGTTTTGCGGCGTGAATGGTGTTATTATTTCGAACACAGGTTATACCGGTGCAGGAGGTTTTGAAATTTACTGCAAGAATGAAGACGCTAATAAAATATGGGATGCCATTATGGAAGTGGGCAAGCCGGAAGGTTTAAAGCCTATTGGCCTTGGTGCACGGGATACTCTACGGCTTGAAATGGCTTTCTGTTTATATGGTAATGATATTGATGATACAACTTCTCCCATAGAAGCAGGCTTGGGCTGGATAACAAAATTTACCAAGGAGTTCACCAACTCAAAAGCATTGCTCGAGCAGAAGAACAACGGAGTGAAACGCAAATTGGTTGGTTTTACTATGATAGATAAAGGTATTCCACGTCATGGTTACGAAATTACCGATGCACAAGGTAGTGTAATAGGTGTGGTTACTTCGGGTACGCAATCGCCATCATTACAACAGGCAATTGGTATGGGTTATGTTAAAACGGAACTAGCTAAACCCGACACTGAGATATTTATTAAGATACGTGATAAACTTATAAAAGCTAAAGTAGTTAAGACTCCATTTTATAAACAAGCATAGATGAAAAATACAATTGAGGTTTGTTTTTCACCCCATTCGTTCCCATTATATCCACACGAAGAATGTATAGTGGTTGTAATTGATGTGCTTCGCGCAACATCATCTATGTGTACTGCCTTGCATTTTGGTGTAGAGAAGATATTGCCCGTTGCTTCGGTAGTTGAAGCAAGGAATTTTCAATCTCGTGGATTTCTGGTTGCTGCAGAACGCTCTGCGCACAGGGTTGATGGTTTCGACCTGGGTAATTCTCCTTTTGAATACATGCAACCCAAACTGAAAGGTAAAATAATTGTATTTACTACAACTAACGGCACGCAGGCTATTCGTGTAGCACGCGATGCATATAAAATTGCAATTGGCTCATTCTTGAATCTTACTGCATTGTGCCAATGGCTGGCGGTGCAGCATAAAAATATCATATTGCTTTGCGCAGGCTGGAAAGACTTCTTCAACTTAGAGGATACCTTGTGTGCAGGTGCTATAGCATCGAAACTTGACAGCACAGGCATGTTTGAAACCAACTATGACTCTACCATGGCCTCTAAGTCTTTGTATGAGATAGCCCAGAAAGACCTTTATGGTTTTATGGAGAACTCATCTCACTTTAAGCGCTTGGCTAAGCTCAATTTACAAGAGGATATTAAGTTTTGTTTAAAACCCGATCAGGCCCCTGTGGTGCCTGTCATGGAGGGCAATTATTTGGTGCCGCTGGGGCATAAGTAGGTTGAAAGTTTTATTATAAATTATTTCTTCCAAACTAATTTATTCTCCTCATCATTTTCTAGTTTACCATTATCCATAAGCCATTGGATAGTCTTAATTATTTTGTCCTCCCGAATCTGCTTAACGCTATGCACAAGCTCTGTAAGATCCATTGGTTTTTTGCTGAGCTTTTCTTTTAGTTGTGCTGCAATGGTTGCAAATTCAAGATCGCTTAGTTCAAGCTTATTACGTTCAAGGCAAACATCGCATATGCCACAGCGCACTTCTTCAGTTTCGCCAAAGTACGAGAGAAGTAATTCGCTTCGGCATTTGCGCATATTAGTTACATAATGTATCACCCATTCCATGCGTTGTATGGCTCTTTCTTTGCGCTCGCTGTAATTCTTTTTTTCTATTAATATACTGCCGGGGTGCAGGGCTTCTTCGGTATATATTATCTGCGGCTTGCTCGATTGAGGTATATAAGAGATAACGGTCATCTTATCTAATCGTTGTAGCAATGACTTTATTTCTTCTTCTTTAAGCGTAGAGCGCTTGGCAAGGTTGTATTCATTTATAGGCACATAATTGTTGAAGATACCTTCGTATGAACGTAATAACAGTTTTACAAAAGCATCGTAATTCGGATGCTCTACCTGGAACTTGTATATGTCCTTATTGGAAATAAGTACATGCACCCTCGATGGCCTGTAGAATGCTTCTGTGGCCATTATATAGCCTTCCTTTTCTAAGAATTTGATGCTGTTAGCCACCACACTGGCGTCCATGGCAAAATGCTGGCAGAATTCAGCAATATCAAAATCGAATGTGCTGCCTTTACCGCTGCCAATAGACATATTGAAATAATTGCAAAGCGCTACGTAGGTCTTCTTAATGTCATCAACAGGGGGGAAGGTATGGTCAATAGTCCTTTCCAGGTTAATGCGGTCAGCGTCATTATAAAGTAATACGGCATAAGCTTTCTTCTCATCTCTTCCCGCACGGCCTGCTTCCTGAAAGTATGCTTCAAGGCTATCGGGCAAATCAAGGTGAACTACAAAACGCACATTGGCTTTATTAATGCCCATACCAAAAGCATTGGTGCAGACCATCACCCGTATCCTATCATTCAACCATGCTTCCTGCTTGCTGCTGCGTGCATCGTGCATCATACCAGCATGGTAAAAATCGGCCGATACACCATTCTGTCTCAGAAAGGCTGCAACTTCTTCCGTCTTTCTTCTGTTCCGTACATATATAATTCCTGAGCCTTTTACATTATTGACAAGCTTCATCAGGCGCGCTGACTTATCTTCTTCCTTTTGCACCACATAAGCAATATTCTTTCTTTCAAAGCTTACTTTGATCGCATTCTCTTGTTTAAACTCAAGTTTTTGCTGAATGTCGGTAATAACATCAGGTGTGGCGCTGGCTGTCAATGCCATAACCGGAACTCCCGGAAGTAGTTTTCTTAATTCGGTTATCTGAAGATAAGCGGGACGGAAGTCATAGCCCCATTGCGATATACAGTGTGCTTCGTCAACTGCGATAAGGTTCACATTCATTTGCTGCACGCGTGCAATAAAAATATCGGTTATCAGCCTTTCGGGCGATACGTAAAGGAATTTGTAATTGCCATGTATGCAGTTGTCGAGTGTAATATCAATTTCTCTGCTTGTCATGAACGAATGAAGCATAGTAGCACGTATACCCTTTTTTTGTAAAAATTCAACCTGGTCCTTCATTAATGCAATAAGCGGAGATACTACAATGCATATTCCATCTTTAGCAAGTGCAGGTATTTGAAAGCATAACGATTTACCGCCACCGGTAGGCAACAAGGCAAGGGTATCCTTGCCTTCCAGCACGGAATTTATAATGTCTTCCTGTAAGGGGCGAAAGTGAGTATGCCCCCAGTAACGGGTAAGTATTTGATTAATGCTCTCCATGCGTGCGTCATTTGCCGCCCTGGTGTTGCATTATCTGCACCATCATATAAAACAGGGGTACAGAGTTTAAGAACAGGCTCAATATCATCATGCCTGCAGGCTTGGGTGCTAAGTTGAATTTTTGGGTGAAGACAATGTTTGCGCAGCATAATATAAATCCCAGGAAACCCGCACCCAATGCACCAAAGATCAATATAGGTTTCCCAAGGCTTCCTACACAAAACAATACTGCAAGGGCTCCCATTACAAGGGATATATTAAAAGATTTTTCGAATAGTTTTTTCATACTTTACTTGGTAACAGAAAGTTTTTCAGTGTTTATCCTTCTGTCATCAACAGTAAGGCTGTAAAAATAAGTACCTGCTGCCATTCCGGTATTACTTACCGAAACAGAGCCTTTAGAATTCTTTAATTCAATATTCTTTACCTGTCTGCCCATTACATCATAAAATACAATTGATGCGGTACAGAATTCATTTATTGAAGAGAAATCGTAATTAATCGTTGATTCATCTACCATAGGGTTAGGATAGGCGTATAGGCTCGAGGGCGGCATTTGTACCTCAGGAACAACTACGGTGGCACAACCTGTAAGTGTTTTAAAGGCATCTACCTTGCCATAGCCATATTGGTTGTTAGGGGTTGTACCGGTATACTTATCCTGGTCGGCGCAATATATCATTGCGTTATATACCTGTATATTGGTTGCCGTATGATGCATTTCTAGATATAATGCTGCTATTCCTGCCGCTGCCGGACATGCAGTTGATGTTCCGCCGTCATAATGGTGCCATCCACCTGTATCTACTGTCCATGGAGCATTCGCAATATAATACTGTCTGTATGCAGTAGGAAGAACTGACATGCAGAAATCACCGGGTGCTGTTAATTCAGGTTTAGTTCTTCCATCCCTTGTAGGGCCAACGCCTGAATAGTCGGTAAGTTCACCTTCATTCACAGTAGCACCATATAAGCAATAGCGTACCGTATCATAGTTAATGTAGCATTTGCGGTTGTAGAACACACCCACGGTTAAAACATTTTTAGAGCATTGAAAACTACTGCAAAGGGTTGAAGTGGTATCGGGCATTTTGTAGTTTTTTATAGCAGGATAAGTTGCTATAGTTGGCAAGCCGGAATTAACAATTGGAGTTGGGTCGGCATACCAGCAATCAATTTTGCCACTACCGGTTGTTATAAGCCTCCAGTAATACGATGAGTCATTACCAACCTTGCCAAACTGGGTTGAGTCAGCATTTATCTGAACACTTAATGAATATGTTTTTCCCTGCAGTTGCGCATAGGTCTGAACAATACCAATTCTTTTTCCCTGTGCATTTTTAATGGTGTCAACAACAATAGTGCCTAAGTGAGATTTAATAGTGTAGAACTTTGTTTGCTTGATAAAAGAAAATGGGCTTATCCTGTCAACTCCGATGGCATATTGCACTTTACTGAAATTAGCCGTATCTGCCCATGCATCGAAAGCTATAAAAGCGTTGTAAGAATAATTGGCAAACCAGGTAAATGAGGTATCGCCCGGTACAACAGCATAACCTACGTGGTATGGCACGTTACTTTCATTACCCGATGCAGCAACAAAAGCCCTTCCCGGTTTAGCAGTTATCATACTATCCAGTATTTGTGCCTGAAGGTCGGTGCCATCGTGCGAACCATCATAATCGCCAAGGCTGGCATTAATTACGCAGGGTTTACCAAGGGTGGTAGCTTTATTGTAAATAAAACTGGCCGCATCGGTCATTTCATTATTGGTCTGGTTACTGAAATTATAAGTAACCATCATAATATCGGCTCGTGGGGCTACGCCAATTTCAAGGCCATTGGCCCTACCGTTGCTTGTGGCAACACCCGATACGTGGCTGCCATGTCCATATTCCAGGCTGGCCGAAGAATCCATAGAGTTGATAACTGCCGGAATATTGTGAGCCAGTGCTGTATCAATATTAGTCTTATCCCATTCTTGTCCATAACCATAGGGTGCCGGGGTAAATTTATTAACCGGTTTTGTCATATCCCAAATTGAAAGTATGCGTGTTTTACCAGTGCTATCCTGAAAATCAGGATGTACAAAATCAATACCCGAATCTATCATACCCACAACTACCCCTGTTCCCTGGTAAGGCTGGGTAAGTGGTGCAAGGCCCATTTGAGCCTCTACCACATGGGCATGCATGCGCATAGTATCATTACATACTCTCATATGTGGCGGTGCGCCTTCCATACGTATTACTGAATTACTGATATAAAAAGCATTGAGTGCGTTAAGCGGAATACGTATTGCTGCAATATTTCCGTAAGAGTATTTAAAAAAACCTCCTGTTTTATCCGTTAGTTGCTTAATGCCTTCAATATTTCCCTTTACCAATACCTCTATAAATTGAGAGCCATTAATACTGCTTTGTTCCAATGCAGCCTGTTTTTGAGCCAGGTAAAAGTCGAACTTGGTAACGGGTTGGCATATTGCAACTAAAGAAGCGAGAAGGAAAACAAATAAGGTAAATAGCTTTTTCATGGCTTACTAAGTTTAATTCCCCAGATTATAATAGCAATAAGTAGTAAAGTTAATAAAAAATGAGATATATCGGTGAATTTAAGCCCTGTTAAATGCTTCAAGTAGCCTAATAAATATAGCAATAGCCGTTATATGCCCAAACCCCTAAAGGAGCTTAAATACACGAACGGTTCTAAAGCCCCTTTAGGGTTTGGGGCATACGGTTTAATTGGTGAAAGAAGTATTCAGTTACTATTTAAAAATGAATGGTATTTTTGCCGGCAATAGTAGAAGGTTCGTAAAGTTTATAAAGTATAGAGTCAAAGGACTTTTCCCAAAGGGATGCCTTGGCAATAAACTTTTAACTTTATGAACTTTATAAACTCAAAAAACATTGAAACCTTCTATACCTAAAGGCACACGCGATTTTTCACCACAGGAAATGGTGAAACGCAACTATATATTCGATACCATAAGGCAGGTGTTCCGCAATTATGGCTATTTGCCGATCGAGACCCCTAGTATGGAAAACCTCGATACCCTTATGGGTAAATATGGCGAGGAGGGCGACAAACTGATATTTAAAATACTGAACAGCGGTGATTTTTTAGATGGGGTAAAGGATAAGGATGTAAAGGCTATGACTTCAAAAGAAGCCACTAAATATATCTCTGAAAAAGCCCTTAGGTATGATTTAACTGTGCCTTTTGCACGTTATGTAGTGCAACACCAGAATGATATTACCTTCCCGTTCAAACGTTACCAGATACAACCTGTTTGGCGTGCCGACCGTCCACAAAAAGGCCGTTATCGTGAATTTTACCAATGCGATGTGGATGTTATTGGTAGTAACTCTCTATTAAATGAAGTAGAGTTGATTCAGATCATTGATGATGTGTTTACCAAGTTAGGTGTACCTGTTATAGTTAAGTTAAATAATCGCAAAATACTTCAAGGGATAGCAGAAGCTATTGGTGAACCTGATAAAATGATTGATATTGCAATTGTTATAGATAAACTTGATAAAGTTGGTGAGGATGGAGTTAGAAAGGAATTAATAGACAAAGGATTTGATAATGGGAAAGTCGATAAATTATTGAAGATAATTTTAGATAAGACAATTGTAAGTATTAGAGATTCTCGCATGGAAATCACACATAATATAAACGAAAGTGATTCAAGACTTGCTGTTCTAGCAACTAAGTTTAATGAAGATGGAACTTTTCTTGTACCAGAAGTTTTTGTTAAAGGAAAAGATGAGCTAGGACAAGTTGTTTATAAAGTAAAGAAGTTAATCAATTCGACAAAAATTGAAGTTGACTTATCCCTTGCACGTGGACTTAACTACTATACCGGCAGTATTATAGAAGTTCAGGTTGACAGAGATAGATGCAAATCGGAATTTACCAGTAGTATATGTGGAGGTGGCCGTTATGATGACTTGACTGGCATTTTTGGCTTGCCCAATATTTCAGGTGTGGGTGTTTCTTTTGGTGCCGATAGGATATATGATGTTATGGAAGAACTGGGTAAATTCCCGGAAGGGGTTACAGGTTCTACTAAAGTGATGTTTGTGAATTTTGGTGAGAAAGAAGCGCAGTATTGCCTGCCAATGGTTGCCGATTTGCGCAAGAACAACATAAGTGCAGAGCTTTACCCCGATGCTGCAAAGTTTAAAAAGCAAATGGGTTATGCCGATGATAAGAAGATAGCCTACGTAGTTTTTGTGGGTGCAGATGAGATGCAGAAAGGTGTTTTGAAATTAAAGAACATGATATCGGGCGAAGAGAAAGAAATTAAATCAGACGAATTAATAAAGCATATTGTATGAAGCTTTTTGCAATAAACAGTAAAATAGATTTTGTTACCATAAAAGGATTGCTTGCCGATAAAGCGCGCATTGCGCTTTCAGAAGAAGCTGAACAAAAGATCGATAAGGCAAGAAAGTACCTCGATAAAAAACTTGCAACCTCAAAAGAGCCTGTCTATGGTATAAACACGGGTTTTGGTTCTTTACGTAATGTAAAGATCGATACGAAAGATTATAGTCAACTGCAAACCAACTTACTACGTTCACATGCTTGTGGCAGTGGCAACGAAGTACCGGGTGAGATCGTAAAACTGATGTTGTTGCTTAAAGTGCAATCACTCAGTTATGGCCATTCGGGCGTTGATGTTAGCACAGTAGAGAGGTTGATCGATTTTTATAATAATGATATTTTGCCTGTAGTTTATGAACAGGGTTCTTTGGGTGCTTCCGGTGATCTTGCTCCGCTTGCACATCTCTGCTTACCATTAATAGGTGAGGGAGAGGTATATTATAAAGGAAAGAAAATAAGTGCAGCGCAACTTTACAAAGAATTGAAATGGAAACCGCTTGCACTTAAACCTAAAGAGGGATTAGCATTGCTTAATGGCACCCAGTTCATGAGCGCCTATGGAGTATGGTTGACATTACAGGCGCAACGTATTACCGTTATGGCAGATACCATTGCTGCCATGTCGATAGATGGATATGATTGCAGGCTTGAGCCGTTCAACGAACTGGTGCAATATGTTCGTCCGCATAAGGGACAAAGAGCATGTGCTGCGTATATTTTGAAAACCCTTAAAGGAAGCAAAATTGCAAGCCGCAAAAAAATGGATGTGCAGGACCCATATTCTTTCCGTTGCATACCGCAAGTACATGGAGCAATACGGGATGTGGTTGAGCACGTGGAAAGTATTTTCTTTCAAGAGATTAATTCAGTAACCGACAATCCGCTCATTTTTCCTGTGGAAGATGAAATTATATCGGGCGGTAATTTTCACGGGCATCCTTTAGCTATGGCATTCGATTATTTGAGCATTGCTTTGGCTAATTTGGGTAATATTTCTGAACGCAGAACCTATAAGCTTATATCGGGCGAAAGGGGCTTGCCTGCATTTTTAGTAAAAGCACCCGGCCTTAATTCAGGCCTTATGATATTGCAATACAACGCTGCATCTATTGTGAGCCAGAATAAGCAATATGCAACACCTGCATCTATAGATAGTATTGTATCATCTAACGGTCAGGAAGATTATGTAAGCATGGGGGCTAATGCAGCTACCAAGTGCTATAAGATCATGCAGAACCTTAAAACAATTTTGGCAATAGAGTTGATCAACGCTGCGCAGGCAATTACTTTCCGCAAGCCGGAGAAAACATCTCCTGTATTAGAAACTCTTTTGGCTAAATTCCAAAAACAAGTTGCGTTTATTGATAAGGATAGGGTGATGTATGAAGCTATACAGAAAAGTGTGGCGTTTATAGAACAGAATCTGTAACACCCCTATGCCCCAAACCCCTAAAGGGGCTTTGAACAAGTTTTCTTAAAAGAAATCTAAGAGGGCTCCGGTATTTAAAGCCCCTTTAGGGGTTTGGGGTAATAAAATAGACCTATCTAATTCCCTTCACCGTATCTTTCCCTTGAGGAGGTAAAGCGCTCAGGCCCTTCTTGGCATCTTCCAGTTTAGGGTTGAGTATGAGTGCTGCATTCCAGCAATAACGTGCCGAATCGAACTGCTTAATGGTATAATATGCACCACCCAAGTTGTGCCATATATCGGCATTATTATTATCTGAGTGCAGGCCAAGTTTTAGTTCAGCTACAGCTTTTCTCATGTTTCCCTGCTGTGCATACTGTAATCCTTTGTTCAAAAAAGCCCTGCCCAATAATTCTCCCATTCCTTGCAGCGGCGGATAATTAGCATTGACCTGTCGGGTAGTATCAGTATATAACTTGGCCATATCAGGGTCGTTGAGCGATAAATAACAAACTGCAAGGTTGTAATAGCTTACATCATACGTTTTATAGAGTACTATTGATTTCCTAAGGTACATAATAGATGTGTCAAGTAAGCCTGTCTTGCGGTCTTTGTTCTCAGGCATTTCGGCAAGCCTTGCATAGCCTGCACCTGCATTGCCATTTACCATAAAACTATTCGGCACTGTCTTTACATCGGCAATAAATAAGGTGGTATCGTTTTTCCATTGCTTGTTTCTTTGAAAGGTTTCAGCACCGCAGAAAGCAATCAGCGCAATTGCCAGTGTAATAATAATGGGCTTCTTTTGAGCTAAAGAAAGATTGCCAACAAGTTTAAATAAGCCGAATGCTAAGAGTATTACAAAACCCAATGAAGAATGAAATGCTAACCGTTCGCCCATAGTGGCGCCAATATCCATTACAAAGTTCGATACCAGTGCAATGTTCAAGAGGAAAAAGAAAACGGGAAATGCTAAAATGTTTCGTTTAAGTAATAGCATTACGCCCCACACAGCAAGAGCAATATAAACAAGGACTGATACCCAGACTGAAAGATCGCTCAGATTGTGATAAGGTATTTGCGCGTAGGAATAATCGGCAGATAAAGGGTAGGGCATAAATAACAACATAATATACTTACCCAGTACAAATAACTCAGTTGCAATTTTTTGTATGTGTGTTGCATACAAATAAGGGTTGGTCAGTATACGGTCATTCTGTAAACTATGCGGAATGCCCACTGCTGCAAAGCGTATAATGAGGTAAAGCACAACAATTCCGAAGTAAGGAATGGTTCGTTTTAAAGATTCGACCGGTTTTTCATCAGAAAGTAAGTAGAATAATAATGGAAGTAAAGCGATAAGTGTAATAGCGTATTCCTTTGCCATTAAAGCAAGGAAGAAAGTACTCATTCCAAAAATGAGATGCTTCATTTGTTTCTTCTCTATAGAGAGCAGGCTGAAAATAAACGTGAGCATGATGAGTGTCAGCGATAGTATTTCATCAAGGCTCTTTATGTTGGCTACAACTTCAGTATGCAGTGGATGAATAGCGAATAGAAAGGTTGCCAGGAAAGCAATATCATCGCCCCACTTTATTTTCTTTAATAGAAAATTACTCGTAAAATAAAAAATGGATAGGATACAACCCATATATGCCAAAACACTTATAAAGTGCCGTAAAGAAGATGACTCTCCGAAAAGCTGGTGCTCAACAGCAAATATTACAACAGACAATGGACGATACCTTCCGCCTGATAACTGTTGAGTGCCATCGGCATGCATATAGCGGTTGAAACTGTCATATGTATCGGTGGTGAGAATTTTACCAATTCCCGAAAAGCCCTTTTGTACGTAATTGTTGTTTAAAATAACAAGCGAATCATCCAGTGCATATTCGTTTGTTACGGTATTGATGTAAAAAACAAAAGCTACAGCAGCGAGTATAATGCATTTGATATTAAATGTAAAATCAAATACAGATTGTATCTTAGTTATTGTTGGGGCAGGAGCAGGGCTTTTTTTATTCATCGGCTCCAAAATTAAGAATTGCTTGATTTCTTTTGAACCCAGTTTATTGCTGTTCCAATAAATAAAACAATAATGCTTGCAAGCCAAAACATGTAGCCTGCTTTTAATGCGGTGATCTTTGACATCTGTCCAGATTCACTAGTTAGTATAGAATTGATAAATAAAAAGCATAGTGCTATTAGTGCAGCGCCCAAAGTCAGGTAGACAGAAAAACTCTTCCCTTTAATTATAAAATAAATAGAGATAAGGTATAAGGGATTGGCAAGCCATATTAAACAAGATGGTATGCCGCCACCTAATATTCCCGTCCAGCCTAATAAAAATAAAAGTAAGCTGTTCGACCATGCATCATAATCGGGCCTACCCACATAAAATGCAGGTTGGCTAAATGATATGAGTAATAATATCAGACTCAATACAATGGTTATTCTTTGTATACTAGGTAATAACCTGAATTCCCGAATTAGGCTCATTCGTTTTATTTGATCCCCGTAACTGTAGTTGTGGGTGCAGGTAATGCGCCAAGGCCTTGTTTTGCCTGTGGGTAATCAGGTTTTAATTGCAGCGTAACATTCCAGGCATAACGCGCCGAATCCCACTGATGTACGGTAAAGTATGCACCACCAATATTATACCAAAGGTCAGCATTGGTATTGTCTGCAATCAAGCCTTTCTTTAATGCAATAATAGCTTCCGGGGCTTTGTTTTCCCTGCCCAGTTCCATCGCCTTGTTCAGGTATGAGTGAGCAAGTAACGGCATATATTGTTTCAGGTTAGGATGATCGGGGTATAATTTCCTGGCTATATCCCAGTATTTTTTTGCCGAGTCAGGAATTTCTAATTTATAAAATGCAATACCCAGGTTTAAGTAACTATTGGTATAGGTAGGGTGCATTTGAATGGACTTACGCAGGAACTTGATCGATTTTTCAATGTATTCGCTCGATAAGGCTTTCCCAGCTTTGCTCGTATCTTTAATTGATTCCGACAGGTCAAGGTAACGAGCACCGGCATTACCCAATACCATTACACTATTAGGTTGTACATTTACATCGTGGGTAAATAGGGTGATGTCATTTTTCCATTGTGGATTGCGCGTCATGCACTCCCATGCACACAGAATAACTAATAATGCTGCCCCGCCAATTATCAACTCTCTCTTCATTTTAAATTCAGGGCTGCGAATAATACCATAAGAAAGCAACACAACAAAGCCCAATGAAGAATGGAATGCAAGACGTTCGCCCATGGTAGCGCCAACATCAATTACAAAGTTGGTAACCATTGCCAGGTTAGCCAGGTAAAAGAAAACCGGGAAGGCCAGTATTTTCTTCTGGGATAATAATTTCAATCCCCAGAAAATAATTAAACCATATGTTATGATACACAGCCATACCATAGGGTCGGCAAAATTGCGGTAAGGCAGCGAGTTGTAAGAATAATCACTTGAAAGTGGGTAAGGGATAATGAGCATGAAAAGGTATTTGCCCACCACATATATTTCTGAGGCTATCTTTTGCGAATGAGTGGCCAGCATATAAGGATTATTCAATATTTCATCGCTGGGAACATTGTGTGGCACGCCAACTGCTTCAACACGTATGATCATGTATAACACTACCACACCCAAATAAGGGAGAGAATTAAGTATTACATCCTTTGGTTCTTTTTTAGCAACGGTATAAAACAGAATAGGTATCAGGAAGATAAGTGTAAGCGCATATTCTTTTGCAAGCAAGGCAAGGAAGAAGAATAGTGCTCCTAAATACATGTCGGTGCCTTTTCGTTCACTTTTTTCTGCTTCGGCATACCGCAGTGCAAAAATGAATGTGAGTAAAATGCATATGAGCGATAGCATTTCGTCAAGACTCTTAACATTGGCCACCACCTCAGTATGCATGGGATGAATAGTAAATAGCAATGCAGCGAGGAACGCAATATCTTCCCCTTTAATCATGTTCTTTAGCAAGTGATTATGCAAGAAGTAAAAGACGACCAGTATACAGGCCATGTATGCCAGTATGCTTATAGCATGACGGAAGAAAGGATCTTCACCAAAAAATGAATGTTCGATAGCAAATACTACAATTGATAAAGGACGATACCTACCACCTGCTAACATTTGGTTGGCATTCATCTGGTGGTAGTAGCTCCAATACGCATCATGTGTCATAATGCCTTTTATGCCACCAAATCCGCTCTGTACAAATTCATTTTTTGCAATAACTATACCATCATCCAATGCATATTCATTGGTTATTGAATCGGCATAGAATACTAAAGCAATAATGGCCAGTATAATGCACTTTGCCTTAAAAGTGAGATTAAAAATAGATGTTGAGGTTGAGAGTGTGTTGTCCTCCATTACAGGTATATCAATTTAAACTGGAGCCTTCTTATAAAGCTCCGGTAGTTTTTGCGTATGTTCTTATCCAGCATTCTAATGTCTTTATATTGCTGAAACATTTCTATAAGTATCATATCGAAGGCTGAACTTTCCACAAAATTAATTTCTGATTCGAAACCACAAACACATAATGCACCCGTAGCCTCTAAAAATCTTTTAATAGTTTTTTCATCAGTATTAAGTGTCTGGCAACTGCCAAAGTGTATTATCTTATCGTGGCAGCTATCGTGTAGCATATCACCCAGTTCATCCAGGGTAACAAATTCTTTTCCAACTTGTATGCTTTCGGGCTTACCATGAAAAGCAAAATAGGCAATGGAGTAGTTGGAATATTTTTTCAATCTCCATAATGAGAGATAGTACTCCAGGTTTTCTTTTGTACCACATTGCTTATATATGTATTGTATACCAAGGTTTTGTTGTAAAAATGTAAGGGCTGCACCTATGCTCGAATGGTCACGCATATCTTTTTGCCAATCTCCTTCTAAACAAAACACATTCTTTTTATAACTCTGCGCAAGTCCCATAGGCTCTTTTTTATCTGGAGCAAAAATAACGGTAAAAAAGCGGCTGTGATGTTACTATTAACCTATATTTGACTGAAAATTAACTTTTTTTTCAAAAACCTGACCATGAAGGACTTGGATAAGAGGCTTGAGATTATTTATAAAGAAATAGAAAAAATTTTATCTTTGCAAGGCGAGTTACAGGATACTGTCAAAAAGCTAAAATCTGATAATCAGGAACTTACGAATAAAATGAGGGTCTTGGACGAACAGTTAAAAAAGGCCAGGGAAGCCGGTGAAAGGGCCCAATTGGAGAAACAAAATAATAACACACAACATAACCAGGAAATAAATAATAAAATAGACGAACTCTTAAGTGAAGTAGAGCGATGTATTACATTGCTGAAAAATTAGCAAACGAGCAGAGATACAGTGAAAAACAATACAATAAAAGTAAATATCTCAGGCAGGGAATACCCGGTAAACGTAACACCCGATACGGAGGCGGCCATGTTAAAAGCAGTCGGCCTTATAAACGAGCAGGTGAAAAGTTACTCTTCCTCCTACGCTATAAAAGACCCACGGGATCTTTTAGCGATGTGCGCGTTACAGCTTGCTTTTCAGCATATTGAACACGGAAATGCAGAACAATTCAACGAAAAGGTTGAACAAAAGGTAAAAAGTATAGAACAGGTGTTGCATTTAGTAAAGTAATCAGGCTTCTTCTTTTAAGGGTTCATAAATTCACATCTCCATGAACCTAGATATAGTGACCATTATTGTAATTGCCGCCGCAGCTGTTGTAGGCCTTGGGCTTGGCATATTAATTACCGCCACCATTATTCGCAAGAATATCGAGAAAAAGGGGCAGGAACTTATAAAAGATGCTGAGAGGCAGGCTAATACCCTTAGAGATAAAAAGATGCTTGAGGCCAAAGAGCGCTTTTTGCAACTTAAAGCCGAGCATGAGCAGCAAACCAACGAAAAGAATAAAAGCATTAACCTGACCGAGACCAGGGCCAAGCAAAAAGAACAGGCTGCAGGCCAAAAACTGGAACAGGTTCAGCGTAAAGAAAGAGAAATGGATAGCTTGAAGGCTACTCTTAATGAGCAGATTAAAGTTGCTAATGTTAAGAGTGAAGAATTAGCCAAGATGCACCAAAGGCAGGTTCAACAGTTAGAGGTTTTATCGCAAATGTCGGCTGAAGATGCTAAAACACAATTGATTGAATCGTTAAAAGCAGATGCAAAATCTCAGGCTACCGTACTTATTAAAGATATAGTGGATGAAGCCAAGCTTACCGCTAATATGGAAGCTAAGAAGATCATCATCCAGTCTATACAACGTATGGGCGTTGAACAAGCTGTAGAAAATGCTGTGGCAGTATTCAATATTGAGAATGATGAAATGAAAGGCCGTATCATAGGCCGTGAAGGACGTAATATACGTGCGCTTGAAGCTGCTACCGGTGTTGAAGTTATTGTAGATGATACCCCGGAAGCAATTATTATTTCTTGTTTCGATCCGCTCAGGCGCGAAATAGCACGCATGGCTTTACACCAGCTGGTTACCGATGGACGTATTCACCCGGCACGTATTGAAGAGGTGGTTCAAAAATGCCGTAAGCAATTAGAAGATGAAGTAGCTGAGGTGGGTAAACGTACAGTAATTGACTTAGGTTTAAATAACCTGCATCCTGACCTTATCAGGCTCATTGGTAAGATGAGATACAGGTCATCATACGGACAGAATTTATTGCAGCACTCGAAAGAGGTTGCTAACCTTGCCGCTACCATGGCTGCTGAATTAGGCCTGAATCCTAAGGTTGCTAAACGCGCAGGTTTACTACACGATATTGGAAAAGTGCCTGATGAAGAACCTGAATTACCACACGCAATTTTGGGTATGAAACTTGCTGAAAAGTACAAAGAGAAACCTGAAATATGTAATGCTATTGGCGCTCACCACGATGAAATAGAAATGAATAGTTTGTATTCTCCTATCATTCAGGTATGCGATGCTATATCGGGTGCACGCCCGGGTGCAAGGCGCGAAATGGCTGAACAATATATTAAGCGTTTGAGAGATCTTGAAGCGCTTGCTTTATCATACAAAGGTGTTGAGAAAACATACGCTATACAAGCCGGAAGAGAACTGAGGGTTATTGTAGGTAGCGAAAAAATTACTGATAAGGAAGCGGAAGTACTTTCATTTGAAATTGCACAGAAAATTCAAAATGAAATGACCTACCCGGGCCAGGTAAAAGTTACTGTTATCCGCGAAACAAGAGCGGTAAGCGTTGCTAAGTAAAATTTACGGTAAATAGTGGAAGTACTATTTCAAAATGCAGTTATATTTACCTGTGATTATCATCGGTATTTATGACGAGGATTTTATTCTTAGCTGACATTAATTCTGCACACACTTCTAAATGGGCACTTTCACTTGCAGCTAAAGGATTTACTATAGGTATCTTCAGCCTCAACAAAGCTAAAACAGACTGGTTCAAGGGTAATGTTAATATTGAGTACTTATCTGATAATATTGCAACCGATGTTTCAGCAAAAAAAGACATTGGGAAGCTGGGTTATGTAAAGTCCGTCCCTACACTCAAAAAAGTTATTGCCTCTTTTAAACCGAATATTTTGCATGCGCATTATGCCAGCAGCTATGGTTTGCTGGGAGCATTTTCTGGCTTCCATCCATTTATTATTTCGGTTTGGGGCACCGATGTATATGAGTTTCCTAAGAAATCTTTCCTGCACCGCTTTTTGTTTAAGCGAAACCTGAATAAGGCAGATTGCATTTTATCTACCAGTCATTCTATGGCAGAAGAAACTGCTAAGTATACAGATTCTAAAATTGAAATAACGCCCTTTGGTATTGACCTTGATGTATTTAAACCACAAAAAGTAAAATCGCTGTTTAACGAGAGGGATATAGTTGTTGGCACTATCAAGACACTCGAGCCTGTTTACGGTATTAAATACCTGATTGAGGCTTTTGCTATGGTTTCCAAAAAACATGCGGAACTACCCTTAAGGTTATTAATTGTTGGTGGCGGCTCACAGGAAGCTGAGTTAAAGCAATTGTGCCAAATAAGCGGAATTGAAGATAAAGTAAAGTTTACAGGCTTGGTGAAATCTAGTGAAGTGCCGATGTATCAGAACATGCTCGATGTATATGTTGCCCTTTCCGATAGTGAGAGTTTTGGAGTAGCTGCATTAGAAGCATCGGCATGTTGCAAGCCTGTAGTAGTATCTAATGTGAGTGGTTTTGTTGAAATAGTGGAGAATGGCGTTACCGGAATGATCGTTACGAAAAGAAATGCAATGGTTGCTGCAAGCGCAATTGAAAAGCTTGTTTTGGACAAGGAACTTGCCGCCAAGATGGGAGCAAATGGAAGAAAGAGGGTAGAGGAACTTTATAACTGGTCTAAGAATATTAATGATATTGTTCAGATATATAACTCAATACTGCATAGTAAGGAATGAAGTCTGAGACAAATACTCCGTTTGTATCTATTGTTATACCATGCCGTAACGAGGAGAAGTTCATTGCCAAGGTCTTGGATAATGTAATAGGCCAGGACTATGATAAGAACCAGGTGGAGATTCTTGTGATGGATGGTATGAGTAACGATAAAACAAGAAGTATCCTTGCGGGATACACAAAAAAGTATTCATTTGTTAAAGTACTCGATAACCCTAATGGAAAAACTCCTTCTGCGCTTAATATTGGCATTAAGGCTTCCGCGGGTGACCCTGTGATTCGCATTGATGCACATAGTTTATACGCCAATGATTATATAAAGAAGATACTTGAAACATTTAACGAAACCAATGCCGATATAGTAGGTGGCCCAATGCGCCCGGTTGGTGAAGGAAATCTGCAACTTGCGGTTGCTTATGCCACATCAACCATGTTTGGTATTGGTGACAGTAAGTTTCATGATGAGAACCATTCCGGTTATGTAGATAGTGTTTACTTAGGAGCATGGAGAAGAAAGATATTTGATGAAACCGGATACTTTGATGAGAATCTTATCCGTAACCAGGATGATGAGTTTCATTACCGCGCAAAAAGCTTGGGTAAAAAGATATACCTGAACCCTGAAATTAAATCGTGGTATTATCCACGGTCCGATTTTGGTTCTCTTTTTAAACAATACTTTCAATACGGACTTTATAAGCCTTACGTGTTAAAAAAAATAAAGTCAGAGACCAAGTTAAGGCACCTTATTCCGCTTATGTTTGTATTATACCTGCTAAGTATGCCCATTGCAATGTTCTCTTTATTGTGGTTGGCTCCTTTAGCAATGTATTTGGTTCTTGATTTTTATTTTTCATTCTTCAACTCACAAAAAATGGCTGTGAAACTTTTATCTGTATTTGTTTTTCCTGTCATTCACATAAGTTACGGCACAGGTTTTATTTTAGGTTTATTTAAAAATCCAGACACCCATAAATAATAACATATGTCGGCAAGCATATCCAAACTGAAATACTTCTTGCTGTGCCTGGTCGCCTTTTCACTAAGTTGTTATATATATAGTACCTCTATCTGTATCATAATATTTTCGGTGGTTTGGGTCATTGAAGGTGATTATAAGAGGAAGCTAAATGCGATCATTTCAAACAAGTATGTATGGCTTTTCTGCGGCCTTTATCTGTTACATGTTATAGGAATGATATATACAAACAACTTCGATATGGGCATGTTTAGCCTTGAGAAGAAATTGAGTTTACTTGTGTTTCCATTGATGCTGGTTTCAGAAGGTGAAATGGATCTGAAAAAAAAAAAGCAGTTCATGTATCCCTTTATTATTGGCTGTTTAGTAAATGCTCTTATTTGTTTTGGTTATGCAATATGGCTATATGAAACAGAGGGGAAGATGTACTTTACCTACATCAGGATGTCATTGTTCCTGCATCCCAGTTATTATTCCATGTATATTGATTTTGTGTTTGTGTTTATTTTTTACCTGTTTACAGATAAAGCTACAGAACTAAGTAAAAAAGAGAAAATATTTTTGATCTCTTCGTTATTTTTTCTGGAGTTTATGCTGGTCATGCTGCAATCTAAAACCGGTTTAATTATTGGTGTAATTGTACTTGCTGTCTGTACTGCAAGGTATGTTCTCCGAACAAAACAAATAAAGCAAGGCCTTGTTATGTCTGCCTGTACTGTAGTTATGGCTGTATTGCTTTATAGTTTTGTTGTCAATGGTTATTCTCGTATTGCGTCGGCCAGCAATATTGTTGCAACTCAAAAGCTCGATAATAAATCTGTTGAGTCTACACAAGCCAGGTATTTTGTATGGCAGTCGGCTTGGGCATTATATAAAACAAGCCCCCTTATTGGTGTTGGTACAGGTGATACGGAAGATAAATTAATGGGTCAATATGCCAAGGATAGTGTGTTGGGCGCTTTAAAGGAAAAATTAAATACCCATGACGAATACCTTCAGGTGATGATTGCCATTGGCAT